>Ga0126383_10003056_pt1 | contig 10989 bp, 10 predicted proteins | sample PanSoiMetPlot_35_FD_96882 | JGI IMG/M metagenome (GOLD analysis project Ga0126383, IMG submission 96882) | Tropical forest soil microbial communities from Panama - MetaG Plot_35 | ecosystem: Environmental > Terrestrial > Soil > Tropical forest > Bulk soil | place: Panama | collected 2016-02-17
CCTGGTTGAGCGGCACGCCATCGAGGTAGACGGCCACCTGCGTGGCTTCCGAGCCGCGCACCGAGAGCCCGGAATAGGCGTTCAGCCCGCCGAATTGGCGCAAGTGAACACCCACCGCCTCCGAGAGCACTTCGGCCGCGGTCACCGTCGGCGACGGCGCGTCCTCCATGCGATACGAAGCGGCGAAACCGGTGCGCAGGGAGAGATCGCGCGCCAGCGCCGGCCGGTGGTCTTCGACTGTGACGCCAGGAACCTTGTAGACGGTGTCGCGATCGGCGCGCAACGAATCAGGCGGTGGTGGTACTACCGCCGCGTGCGCGCGACTCGACGTCGCGCCCAACAAGCAAAGCAGGACAAGCAGCCGGCCAGGAGTGCCGTCCGCCATCGTGGGGTCCTCGCCACACGAGCGTGTGTCGGCCCGAGGAGGAGAGCAATGCGTGCGCGACGGCGTAGCTTCCGCGCCTCTCTCACTCGTCAGGTCTTCGATTGAACCGAAACGGGCAGGTCTCCTGGCTGATGGCTCGATCGTCGCGATCCGCCTTCCCAGCTTGGCTCCGCTTCGCCGGGCGGCGAAGCAGGAGAAAGCCAGTGGACTAAGGATCGCGACTCGCCAATCACAGTGACGGGATCGCGGGGGATTTTCACCCCTCTTCCCTTTTCACCCGGCGCGCGCGACTGCGGGCTCGTTATCCGCTGCGCGCGTCAGGCACCCGATGCGGTGTAGGCGCACGCTATGCCCGAGCCAGACCCCGGGTCAAGCGAGAAGCCGCAGGCTAAAATTTCACTTGGAGTTGGGCGATCCAGTAGTCGGTGAGAGTGCGGGCGACGCCGGTCTTCGTGCCTTCGTAATTCAAGATCGCTCGGGTCTGGCCGCCGGGCAGATCGAAGTTCAATCCGCCGGTGAGGCGCGAGATACGCCGCGCCGGGCCCGCGGTCGGGCGCTCGAAATCCTCGTCGCGCGCGATCGCCTGCAGCCACGGGAGAATTCGATAGCCGCCGAGGATGTACCAGCCGAAGTCGTCGCGTTCGCGTCCGTCGAGGCGATCGGCGATGTACTCGCCGCGCAAGAACGCGCCACGATAATCGATGTTCGCTTCGGCACCGATCTTGCGGCGATTCGATCCAGTCAGCGCGATGTCTCCGCCAAGGGACATGGGCGCGATCGGCCGCACGACGGCGCGCCCCACGACGAGCTGTGTGGAGTCGCGGTTCGTGATCACATTCTGCCCTTCCCCGTTGAATACGCCGAGCGAGAGCGTCCCCCACTGATCCGTCGCCTCGCCCATGACGCCGATATCGCGCTTGGTGGCCAGCGAATCGACCGCGAAGGAGCGGTCGGCGACTTCGAGGTCGGCCAGCGAGGTGATGAACTCGCGGCTGAACGGAGTTTTGGACTGGCCGCCCGTGGCCGTGAACCACTCATGCGTCCAGCGGATGTAGGCGTCGCGCAGGCTCGGCGTCGCCGATGTCCCCGAAGGAGCCGAGAACTCGACCGCCACCCGGTAAGTGAACGCGGGCTTGACGCCGCCGGTCATGAAGACGCGCGCGCGATTGATGGTGCCCGTGAGCCCCGGGCCGTCCTGGAACGTCTCGCGCGCCTGCACGTAGCCGCCGAGCTTGGGAACGGCCGGTGCGGACGCCGCCGTAGCGGGCGTGGAATCGGCTGCGAAAGCGGGAGATGCGGCGAAGAGCGAGACTCCGGCCAGGAGCAGGAATTGACGCCTCATGCGACCCTATATACCATAAATCACACTTCAAGCTAGTCTCTAGGTACCCTTAAATCCCCTCGAGGTCGATATGGATACCCTCGACGTTCGTCAAACAGCCGATCTTCTTCACATGCGCGTAAAGCGGGTGCAAAGCTTGGCGCGCTCCGGAAAACTCCCTGCTCTGCGCGTCGGACGCCGCTGGCTCTTCCCGCGCACCGAGATGGAGCGCTTCCTGCGCAAGCAGGCCACGCCGGCTCTCGCAGAGACACCCGAATCACTCGACCTCAGCGCGCGCAACCGTCTGCGCGGCCGGGTCTCCGCCATCCATGCCGACGGACTCATGGCCGAAATCTTGGTGTCGATCGGGGACCAAGAGCTCGTCTCGCTGATCACGCGCTCGTCGGCCGAGAGGCTCGGCCTGCGCGTCGGAAGCAACGTGGTCGCGGTCATCAAGTCGACCGAGGTCATCATCGGCAGAGACGGAGGCGAGTCGTGATCAAACGCGTCGCGCTGGCGCTTCTTCTGTTCGTTTCGTCCTCCGCCGCCGCGGACCGGCCGCCAGCCACCATCTTCGCCGCCGCTTCCCTTTCCGATGTATTCCAGGAGGCAGGGCGCCAGGTGACGAAGAAGTCGGGCTACTCGTATCACTTCGTCTTTTCCGGATCGCAGCAGCTGGCAGCCCAGCTCGAGCAAGGCGCGCCCGCCGATGTCTTCGCCTCGGCCGACGACCGCTGGATGAGCTACGCCAGCGAGCACGATCTCATCGACGGCAGCGCGAAGCGCTTCGCGCGCAACCGGCTGATCGTGATCACGCCCGCCTCCAACCCGGGCCGCATCGACAAGCTGGAAGACCTCGCGCGGCCGGGCGTCAAAGTGCTGATCGGAGTCGAGAGCGTCCCCGTCGGGCGCTATGCGCGCCAGGCGCTCTCACGGCTCTCCAAGGGATCCGACTACGGTCGCCGTGTGCTTGCCAACGTGGTGTCGCAGGAAGAAAACGTGAAATCGATCGTGGCCAAGGTGCAGCTCGGCGAGGCCGACGCCGGGTTCGTCTACGTCACGGACGTTTCCGCTTCGCTTCGCGGCCGCGTGCGCGTGATCACGATTCCCGAGGCGTCGAATGTGATCGCCGACTATCCCATCGCGATCGCGCACGGCGCCACCAATCACGATGCCGCACAAGCGTTCGTGGACTATCTGCTGTCCACCGACGGCCAAGCTCTCCTCGCGCGCTACGGATTCCTCTCGGCCGGAACGGATTCGCCTTGATCCGAGGAGCCCGCGTGGCGGTGACCGCCGCCGCGGGACTTCTCCTCCTCCTGCTCGGGCTTCCGGTTCTGAGCCTATTGCTTCGTGTGCCGAGTGGGTCCCTGCTCAGGCGCCTGAGTGATCCTGTCATTCAAGACGCGCTTCGCCTGAGTCTCGTCACCTCGCTGCTCGCGACCGCCTGCGTCGTGCTCCTGGGCACGCCGGTCGCCTATCTGCTGGCCACGCGCTTCTTCCGCGGCAAGCCCGTGGTCGAGACGGTGATCGATTTGCCGATCGTGCTGCCCCCTACCGTGGCCGGGCTCGCGCTGCTCCTCGCCTTTGGACGGGCCGGGCTGGCGGGCAAGGCGCTGGGCGCATTCGGAATCACGCTGCCATTCACGACGGCGGCCGTGGTCATCGCCCAGGTGTTCATGTCGCTGCCCTTCTTCGTGAGCTCGGCGCGGGCGGGTTTCGCGCGCGTGCCGCGCTCGCTGCTCGACGCCGCGTCGACGCTCCGCGCTTCGGAGACCTACACGTTCTTCCGCGTCGTCTTGCCCTTGTCGACGCCCTCGCTGATCGCCGGGGCCTCCATGGCCTGCGCGCGCGCCTTGGGCGAGTTCGGTGCCACGATCACCTTCGCCGGCAATCTTCCCGGCATCACGCAGACCATGCCGCTCGCGGTCTATGTCGCTTTCCAGACCGACCTGGAAGTCGCGATCGCGCTCTCCGTCATCCTCATGCTGCTCTCTTTCCTACTCCTCCTCGGGCTTCGCGCGCCCGCCGGCCTGGCCGAAAGAAGGCCCACTGCTCCGCGCTTCGTTTCGACAGTCTCTCGGTGAGTTCGTCGTCGAGGGAGCGCTCGAAGCTCTCTCGGGCGAGACCCTCGTGCTCGTGGGCGAGAGCGGCTCGGGCAAGACCACGGCTCTTCGCCTGCTCGCCGGCCTGCTCATGCCCGACGAGGGCAAGATCGAGCTCGACAGTGCGGTCTACTACCACTCGAAGCGCAACGTCTTCGTTCCTCCCGAGAAGCGCTCGGTCGGCTACGTCGCGCAGGACTACGCGCTCTTTCCTCATCTGACGGCGCTCGAGAACGTGGCCTTCGGCCTGCGCGCTTCGGGATCGGGAGCGAGCTTGGCCCGCCGCCGTGCGCGCACCATGCTCGAGCGCCTGGAGATCGGCGATCTGGCGGCGCGGCGCCCGAGCCAGCTCTCGGGCGGGCAGCGCCAGCGCGCGGCGCTGGCGCGCGCCCTCGTGTTGGAGCCGCGCTTGCTGCTGCTCGACGAGCCCTTGGCGGCGCTCGATCTCTCGACTCGCCGCGTGGTGCGCGCCGAGCTCGCCAAGCTGCTCGCGGCCCTGCCCTGCATCACGGTGTACGTGACCCACAGCCCGGCCGAAGCACTCGTCTTCGGCGATTTGGTGGCCGTCATGGAGAAGGGCGCCGTGCGCCAGATGGGCACGCGCGACGATCTGCTGCGCCATCCGCGCTCGCAATACGTCGCCGACTTCCTGGGCCTCAATCTCTTCAAGGGCCGTGTGAAGGCACACACCGAGGACGGTCTCGTGGTGGTCGCGGCGGAGGGAACAGATCTGTATCTCGCTCAGCCCGCCGACGTCGGCGAGGCGATCTACGTGGTCGTCGATCCGCGCGAGGTCGTGGTCTCCACCGAGCCGCCACAAGGCAGCGCGCGCAACGTGTTCGTGGGCCCGGTCGAGGAGATCGTCCCCGAGCCGCCGGCAGGCGAGCGCATGCGCGTCTCGATCGGCTCCTATCCGCCCCTGGTGGCCGAGATCACCCGGGGCTCGGCCCTCATCATGCGGCTCGAGCCCGGCCGTATGGCTTACGCGTCGTTCAAGGCCACGGGGGCGAGAGTCTTTCGTTGATCATGCGCATCTTGTTCGTTTGCGTCGAGAATTCGGGGCGGTCGCAGATGGCCGAGTCGTTCGCGCGTTCGCTAGACATCGAAGCCGCGAGCGCGGGATCGAAGCCCTCGGGCGAGATCCATCCTCGGACCATGCAGGTGATGGCCGAGAGAGGCCTCTCGCTCGCCGGACATCGGTCCAAGAGTTTGAGCGAGATCCCGCCCGGCGAGTGGGACTACGTGGTCACGATGGGCTGCGGCGACGTTTGCCCTTGGGTGCCGGCGCGGCAGCGCGAGGACTGGGATCTCCCCGATCCCAAGAGGCTCGACGACGCCGGCATCCGCGCCGTGCGCGACGAGATCGAATCCCGAGTCAAGAAGCTGCTCGCGAATCAGTGATACGTCGCTTTGATACGTCCCCAGGTCGATGGTTGGGCTGCGACAGGAAAGCACGTGTCGGACAACGGACGCGTCGGGGCATTCGGGCCGCAGACCAACAAACCGGTATTCCAGGTGGCGCTGGCCGGATAGGGATTGCCTGGCGGCAGCATGTCGCAATGCGCGAGCGCCACCACCTGCTGGGAAGAGTCGAGCACGTTGGCGGAGCCGATGATGAAGTCACCGGGCATGTCGGCGTTGCCGCAGGTCGATTGGTCCGCCGGAGAGGGCCCCGCGTTGGCGTGCGTGAAATCGAAGGTGATCCGCCAAGCCGTGTACCACGTGTTGGGGTCGGGCAAGACGGCGTCGTGCTGCGCGGAAAGACGAATGAACAGGTCGTACGGCCCGTAAACGGAGTGGACGTAGGTGAAGATCTGCGGGTTCGCTCCCTCGAGCGTAGGGCAAGCCGGGCTCACGGGTTCTCGGCTCAGCTGGATGCGATCGAGGCTCTGGCATTCCCCGTCCCCGAATCGCCACACGTCCGGGACCCCGGTCGATGTGCAGTAACCACCGCCCGGCTCCACGATCCCGGCGCGCACACGGATCTCGGTGTCGATTCCGAGAATGGGCGTGCTCAAGCCGTGAACCGATTCGACGAGCGAGTAGAGTCCCGGACCTTGCCAGCATTGGTTGGCCGTCCAGGTGTCGCAAGTTCCCCAGGAAAGACGCGCGCAGACGTTCTGTGCGTGGGCGCTGGCGGCAAATGAGAAAAAAAGGAGAGCGGGAAGGACGCGGAGCAACTTCATGGCGGCGCACTCCTCTGCGCCTCCTCTCGTAGGGCGAACGAGAAGCGCGGAGACCGGTCCCAAGTGTAGCACCGATCTCCGCGCCGCGAATGTCAATCCGCTTTGCTAAACCGAAGCCCCTGCCGGCTCGCGCTCCCCCGACTTGAGGCGTTGCGCCAATGCTTCAAGCTCACCCCACAAAGCTTTCGGCAAATGGGCGCCGAAGCGCTCGTAATGCTCGCGGATCGAGGGAATCTCGGCGCGCCAGCCTTCGACATCGACGCGCAACAATTCGCGCATCGTCGTCTCATTCAAGGACAGCCCGCTCAGGTCGAGGGCGCCCGGTGCGGGCAAGCGGCCGATCGGCGTGTCCACCGCCTTGCCGCTGCCGTGCACGCGCTCGAAGACCCACTTGAGGACGCGCGAGTTCTCGCCGTAGCCCGGCCACAGGAAGCGATTGTCGGCGCCGCGCCGGAACCAGTTCACATAGAAGATCTTGGGCAACTGCGCGCCGGCGCGCTCGCCGATCTTGAGCCAGTGGCCGAAGTAATCGCCCATGTTGTAGCCGCAGAAGGGCAGCATGGCGAAAGGATCGCGCCGCAACGCACCCGTAGCGCCCGCTGCCGCAGCCGTCGTTTCGCTCGTCATGACCGAGCCCAGGAACGTTCCGTGCTGCCACGACAGCGCCTCGGTCACCAGCGGCACCACCGACGCGCGCCGTCCGCCGAACAGGATGGCCGAGATGGGCACGCCCTTTGGATTCTCCCACTCGGGCGAAACCACCGGGCATTGACGCATCGGCGTCGTGAAGCGGGCGTTGGGATGGGCGGCTTTGCGCCCGCTGGTCGGTGTCCACGGCCGGCGCAGCCAGTCGACGAGATGCGCGGGCGGCGTGTCGGTCATGTCCTCCCACCACACGTCGCCGTCTTCGGTCATCGCGCAGTTGGTGAAGATCGAGTTGCGGTTGAAGGTGTGCATGGCGTTGGGATTCGACTTCTCGCTCGTCCCCGGGGCAACTCCGAAGACACCTGACTCGGGATTGATGGCGTAGAGTCGGCCCTCGGGGCCGAACTTCATCCAAGCGATGTCGTCGCCGATGCACTCCACCTTCCAGCCCGGAAGCGAGGGATTGAGCATGGCGAGGTTGGTCTTGCCGCACGCCGAGGGAAACGCGGCCGCGATGTAGGCCTTCTTCCCCTCCGGGCTCGTGAGCCCGAGGATCAGCATGTGCTCGGCGAGCCAGCCTTCGTCCCGCGCCTGCACGGAGGCGATACGCAGCGCGTGGCACTTCTTGCCGAGCAGCGCGTTGCCGCCGTAGCCCGAGCCGAACGACCAGATCTCGCGCGTCTCCGGGAAGTGGCAGATCCACTTCTCCGTCGGATGGCAGGGCCACGGCGAATCCGGGGCGCTGGCCTCGAGCGGCGCGCCCACCGAGTGCAGGCCGCGCACGAACTCGCCGTTCTCGCCGATCACTTGCAGCACGCGATCGCCGATCCGCGCCATGATGTGCATGTTGGCGAGCACGTACGGCGAGTCGGTGAGCACCACGCCAACGCCCGCAATGGGTGAGCCCACCGGGCCCATCGAGTAGGGAATCACGTACATCGTGCGGCCCTTCATCGAGCCGGTGAACAAGCGCCGCAAATCGTTCTTCGTCTGCTCGGGATCGCGCCAATGGTTCGTCGGTCCCGCGTCTTCGGGATCGCGCGAGCAGATGAACGTGCGGTCCTCGACGCGCGCCACGTCACCGGGATCGGAGCGGACGAAGAAGGAGTTGGGGCGCTTCTCGGCGTTCAACGGAATCGCCGTGCCGGCGGCCACCAAAAGGCGGAGGGTTTCGCGATATTCCTCGTCGGACCCGTTGCTCCACACGACCTGATCGGGCTGGCAGAGGGCCACGTTCTCGTCGACCCACGCCGCGAGGACCTTGTGCTTGGTCATGAGATGTCAGCCTTTCAGCGGGATGAAGGGAATGTCGAGGCCGGCGAGATTGAAGCGGAAGCGCGAAACGGGCACTCGTCGGGTTCGAGGTTATCGTACCAAGAAAGGCGGCCTCGAGGCGAAGCCTCAGCGCAGCAGAACGACCGGCCGGCGGATGCCTTGGACGCGCACGAAATAGAGTCCGTTGGGCCAAGTCGCTGCCGGGCGCAGCGTCCAGCTCCCGGGCGCATCGGCCAAGACGCGAGCCACCAGGCGTCCGCGCGTATCGAACACCTCCAATGGAAACGTTTCCATCGAGCCTCCGGCCAGGCGCACGTCGCAGCTTTCCGAAAACGGGTTGGGCCAGGTCGAGAGCGCGATCCGGGATGGCGCCAGCGGTTCGACCGAAACGGCGCTCGCCCGCTCGAAGGCGCCCAGGTCGGGCGCGCCGTCCGAGGGACGCGGCTCGAACCCCTGGTGCTTCACGTATTGCTGGGTCGGCGAGTACCCGGAGGCGGCCGGATCCAGCGGGATTCCGATGTCGAGGCAAGGCGAGCCCGCGGCCAGCGAGAAGTCGTTGTTGGCGAAATCGGTGAAGCCGGGTGCGGTGCCCGTGACCTCGCCATTGTCGGTGATCGTGCCGCCGCCGAAGCTCTGTGCCCATCCGCTCTTGAGCCAGTTCTTCTGCGCCACGAGCGTCCCGTCCAGATCCAGGAAGGCGAGCTGATTGCCTGTGCTGGTGACATAGAAGACGTTGTCACGCACGTCGGCTGATTGCCCGGCGCTCGAGAGCCGGAACAAAGTCGTGTGCCCGGTGCGCTTGGAGATCACCGTGTTGTCGTAGAAGTAGAGCCAACCGTTTCGGTACCGGGTCGTCGTGCCGCTGTCGCCGCCGTAGTGGACGATCTGGCTATTGCCATCGTCACCCGTCTCGTAGAGCACGTTGCCGTAAGCGTAGGTCGTGAAGTAGGTCGGGTGGTTGTAGATGTAGTCGTAGTCGCTGTCGACGAGATCGAGCTGGCGATTGCCGCCCTCGATCCAGTTATAGCGGATCACGCAGCCCGCCGAGCGGTCTTTGAGATTGTTTCCGCCCGCGCCCGCGAGCAATGGGCCAAAGTGGTTGTACTGGAACGTGATACCCAGAGCCTCGGTGTAGTTGTTGTGCTCGTAGATCGAGCCCACGTTGCCGTTGCCTTCGATGTCGTTGGCCTCGACCAGCAAGTTCGTCGTGAGACTCGCGCAGAAGAAGCCGTTGCCGCAGTCGTGCATGTGGCAGCCGCGCACCACGAGGTCGGAGCCCTTCTCGATGTAGATTGCCGAGGCGTTGCTGCCGTACGAGGTCAGGCCGTTGCGACCCGTGAAGGTGTTGGTCGAGCGCGCGCCACGGATCTCGAGATTCTCGACCACGATCCACGCCGGGGTGAGATCGGGTGGAGTGTTGGCGCCGCCGATCTTGATCACGCCACGCTCCTCGTTCCAGAAATTGAGGGCCGAGCGGGTCACGGCGTTGGCGCCGTCGATGATCGGAAGATTGCCGGAAGCGTCGGGCACGCCGTGGACCACGATGGGCTGGGCGGCGGTCCCCGCGCGGCAGATCACCCACTTGTCGTGATACGGCGTGGCCTGCGCGTAGATGAGGACGCTATCGCCGGGAGCCAGCGATTCCCACGGCACGTTGCTGGGCGTGGTGTAGGGATGGCCGGTGCCGACCGCGTACACGGCGGCGCTTGCAGATTGCGCGGTCAGGGCGAGCGCGATGCAAAGGCAGGTCGTCACGAGTCGCATGGGACGCACCTTCCCGGAGGGTTTGGCTCGGGCTCGTCGGGCGGAGCCGTGTGCCCTCGCAAGCGTGCAAGAGTCGGGCTAAGTCAGGGCCCCGGTCTCCGGAAGGCGCGATCCCACTCCGAGAGCGCGGGCTTGGCGACGAAGTCCTTGTCCACGAGCCCGAGGTACGCGAAGGGCGCGAGGCTTCCCGAGGGCGCGGGCCATGCGGCCAGATCGAGATCGGTGAAGGTGATCTGAAACACGCCGATCGCCTGCGCCTTGTCGAGGATCCGGATCTGGCGCGCGATGTAGCGGCGCTGCTTGTCGGGAGACGAGGCGATCGCGCCCAGGGACACGGACGTCCAGCCGCCCTCGATCACCATCTCGGGGATGGCAGCTCCCTCGACCAGACGCGAGTAGTAATCGAGCGGAACGTCCTCGGGCTCGACGAATCCGCCGAGGTACGGATACGAGGAGAGGCCGAGAATGGCGTCGAACGGAAAATCGGCGCGGTCCCGGGCAATCCCCACGTAGCCCGTGCTCGTCGAGCCGAGCTGTCCCCACGCCACTTCCACCTGCGCGGTCGTGAACAGCTTGGCTTGAGGATCGTAGGAATGAATGTCGGTCGCCGCGTCGTTGGCCGCTTGGACCTCGGCGGCGTAGAGCGCGGCGGGTGCGGCGAGGCGCACCAGATTGGTCTCCGATCCGAGCCCGAGATAGTCGGGATGGACGAGCGTATCCATGGCCACCGCGTAGTCGCGGAACATCTGCTGGATCGCGGGCTCGGTGAGGCTTCGGCCCGCGGCCTTGAGTGGCGCGGAGTCGCTCGAGCGGTCGAGGCCATTGGTGGGATCGATGCTGACCACGACGCGCAGGTTCCTGCTCCGATAGTAGTCCGCGAGCCCGAGCTGGTTGGCGCGGATGAGCGCGTCCGGCGGTCGTCCGGCGAGAAGCGAGTCCCAAGGTGGCTCGGTCAAGATGAGCGCCATGTCGGCGTGCGGCGTCCAGGCATCGATCGTCTGCACGACGAGCGCCAGATCGGGCCGCGGCGGCACCGAGGAGAACCCCATGCGATAGGTGCGCGGCGTGTCGGGCGCCGCGGGCTTGTCGCTGCTCGAGCAGCCCGCGAGGAGAATCAGTCCCAGGAACAAGCAAAGCTTCATCAAACGGAAATCCGTCGCCAGGGAGGAGAGATGGCCGAGACGTTCACTCGCGAATCGCTTCGTCATTGTCTCGCCACTCTGGCCTATCGCTGCGGCAAGGCGGTGCGCGATGCGCCTGCATCCGTCGCGTCGTTCAAGGCCGGCCCCACGACGCGCACGCCGCTCG
>Ga0126383_10003057_pt1 | contig 10989 bp, 7 predicted proteins | sample PanSoiMetPlot_35_FD_96882 | JGI IMG/M metagenome (GOLD analysis project Ga0126383, IMG submission 96882) | Tropical forest soil microbial communities from Panama - MetaG Plot_35 | ecosystem: Environmental > Terrestrial > Soil > Tropical forest > Bulk soil | place: Panama | collected 2016-02-17
CGCGCGCTCATCGAGCAGCACTATCGGAACGGGCAAGCGGCATACAGCCGCCAGGATCTGAGCACCGCCATCCGGGAGTGGGACAGGGTGCTCGAGCTCGATCCGGGAAACGAGCTCGCGAAAGCGCGCCGGGAGCAAGCCATCGCGCTACAGAAGAGGCTGAAAGAGCTCCCGAAGTGACGCGGGCCGCGTCCCGATCAGTCCTTGTCGCTCTTCTCGATCGACCGCATCGTCTCCCGCGCGCGGCGAGCTTGCTGGAGACGAAGCTGCGCCTGGGTCTGCCCCGGGTCGAAGTACACGCTGCGCTCCCACAGGCTGATCGCCCTGTCGATGCTCGACCCGAACGCCTGCACACCGAGGCGATAGTATTCCTCGCCGAGCGCTTGCCGGACGGAGCGAATCGCCTTCGTCAGCTCCGCCGGATCCGAATAGCCCAGGCGTTGCGCCTTCTCGAGGTAGCCGAGCGCCTCTTCCTTCCGCCCCTTCTGCTGCGCCGCGAGCCCTAAGTGATAGTAGGCGTCCGCGAGGTAGCCGCGAGCGCTCTCGTCCCGCGCGTGCTTTTGGAGGTACTTCTCCAGGTTCTGGGCGCTCCCCGCGTAGTCGCCCTGCCTGAAGAGCATCACGCCGAGCTCCAGGTCGCTGAGATCGTTCGCCGACGGCGCTACTGAATTCTTTGCTCCATTCCGCTCGGGGGAGCGGTTCGCTAAAACGACGCGCGGTGGCCGCGACAGGTACGCCCGCTTCACGCGCTCGACCTCCAGCTCCCGCAGCGCCCGCGCCGCGGCGGCGTCCCGCGGGTCGACGCTCAGGACCCGCAAGTAAGCGAGAGTGGCCTGTTCGATCTCGCCGGCCTGACGCGCCTTGTCGGCCGCCTTCAGCCGTTCGGCGACCAGCTCGGCGATGCGCGTCTGCGTGAGCTCGTATTGCTGGCGATAGCTGGGCGAATCGGGCTCCACGAGCAACAGGACCTCCCAAGCGGAACGGGCCTCGGCCCATCGGCCGTCGCGCGCCAGCGCGGCGGCGCGTTCCCGGTAGTTCCTCTCCAGCTCGGTCAGAGATGCCGCGGGCGGCTCGACCACGGTGTAGACGGTCGGTTGCTGCGGGCGCTCGGGCGGCGGCGGCGACGATGCGCACGCCGCGACGAGCGCAGCGATGCAGGCAATGGCGCGCGCTGCTCGGTTCGCTCTCATCGCAGGTCCGCCGGCTTGAATACCTGCAGGAGGGGCTTGAACGCTTCCATGTCGTAGTCGCCGAAGACCATCGTGCGACGGAGCATCAGCGGCTGCGCGAAGAATGGGTTGCCGCCGGGATTCACGGTCACGCCGAGCTGGAACTCGGCGGCGCCGAGGCGTGCGAGCACTACCTCGTTCGCATCGCCGTACGGGTACGCGTACTGGGTCACCCCCGTCGCGAGATTGCGCTGCAAGAGCTCCTGCGGGAACCGGATCTCGCTGTCGAGCCGCTCGCGATACCGCTGGTCGCTCTCTCCCGGGAGCCGCTCGACGAGATTCGCATGGGTCTTCGAGTGCGCCTGGAAATCGATCAGGCCTGACGCCGCCATCTCTTTGATCTGGTGCCAGCGCAGCGCTTCTCCCGAGCCGATGAAATCCGCGTACACGAAGAAGGTCGCGGGGAAGCCGTACTTCTTGAGCAGCGGATAGGCGTGCTCGTACGCCGAGACGTGCCCGTCGTCGATCGTGATGACGAGCGCGCGTTCCGGCAGACCGCGCTTGCCCGCCAGGAAGTCGACGAGCTGGGAAAGGCTCACGACGCGATAGCCGTTGCGAGCGAGGTAATCGAGCTGCGCTGCGAAGGCGTCCGGCGTGACGACCATCTTGCTCGACTTGGGCCCGAAGCGGTGGTAGCACAGGATCGGCACCTTCTGGAAGCCGTTGGCGTAGACACCGGTGGGATTGATCGGCTGAAGCGGAACCGCGACGATTCTCCCGACCTCGGGGCGAGCGATGCCGTTGAACTTCGCGATCTCCCACGCCCGCTCGTCGCTTCCGAGAAAGCGCCGGGCAATCGCGGCCAGGGTCTCGTTCGGACCGGGCGCGTAGAGGACGAACTTGTCGCTCTGCCCGACGACGGCACCGGCGGCGGGTGGTGACGGGATACGCGCCGGGCTCGGGGCGGGAGGAGCGGGCTCCTCCACGCGCGGCGGCGGTGCCTGGCACGCCGCGAGCGCGAGCACAGCGGCCGCTGCCGAGGTCCCGATCGCCCAGGAGCGGGGCTTCGCCATCCCGGCTCCTGCAGTTATGAAGCGCGCTTGGGCGGAATCAAAACGGTGCCCAGCGGGGGCGGGTTGCCCTCGGACCCCTGCGATGCCTGCCGCTGCTCGAGATGTTCGGCCAGCTGGTCGAACACGCGGTACAGGTTGCCGAACTCGTCGTTCCGGGTCTCGGCGATCCGGTACCCGGCGGTCCCCTTCCCGAGCTCGATCATCGAGTCGCGAAGAAGCCGGATCGGCTTCGAGTAGTTGGCCGCGATGAAGTACGTCGCCACGACGACCGCCAGCACCGTCACGACGAGCAGCAGGACCATCAGCGCCCAGCTCTGCCTCGCGAGCCTCGTGAGCGGCTCCTCGGAGACCGCCAGCCGTACCTTCCCGACCTGCTTGTTCTGGAACGTGATCGGCGCCTCGAAGTCGAGCACGTCGACGCCACTCGTCGTCCTGACGCGCTGAACGGCGACGCGCTCGTCCCGCGTGGGGATCGGAACGCCCTGCGCGCCCTGGTAGGGCTGACCCACCTCCTGCGGGTTGCTGCTCACGCGGACGATCCCCTTGTGGTCGATGACCGCGAGGCCCTGGAGGTCGAGCGCTTTCATGACCTCCTGAGCCCACACGTCGATCGCGACCCAATCGTCGGAGAGCGCTGGGACGGCGCTCTCGGTCGCGATCAGCTTGCTGACGGTTGCGCCGTTGGCGATCATCTCACCCATCATCGCCTTCTGTTGGCGGCTGGTGACGAACGCCGACGTCAGAGCCATCGTGGCCGCGACGACCGCCGCCATGATCGCGGTCCACTTCACCTGCAGCGGAATGATGCGCGGGCGACCCTTGCGATCGGCCGCCTCGCTCGCCTCGCGGGAGACTTTGATCAGCGCCTCGGCGAGCTCCCGCCCGGACTGGAACCGGCGGTCGGGCAGCTTGTTGAGGCAGCGATCGACGACCCGCCGAAGCGACGCGGGAACATCTTTGCGCAGCTGGTCGATCGGCCTCGGCTCCTCCTTGGCGATGCGAAACACCAGGGTCACGACGCTATCCGCGTCGAAGGGCCGCTTGCCCGTCAAGAGCTCGTAGAGCACGACGCCGGCCGAGAAGAGGTCCGACCGGAAGTCGACCTTCTGCCCCATCGTCTGCTCGGGCGACATGTAGTTCGGCGTCCCGAGCACCGTCCCGACGCGCGTCTGGTCGGTCGTATCGCGCGTCTCCATGCGCGCGATGCCGAAGTCGGTGACCTTGATCGTGCTGCTGCCCTGGACGCGCAGGATGTTGCTCGGCTTGATGTCGCGGTGGACGATGCCCTTGCTGTGCGCGAAGTCGAGCGCTTTCGCGAGCTGGATGCCGACGTCCAGCACCTCGCGGATCGGTAGCCCGCGGCCGGTCTGCTTCTCGTCGCCGAGCGGCCCGCCCTCGAGCAGCTCCATGGCGATGTACGGCCGCCCCTCGATCTCGCCCACGTCGAAGATGGTGACGATGTTCGGGTGCGAGAGCATTCCCGCCGCCCGCGCCTCGCGCAGGAAGCGCGAGCGGTACTCGGAATCGAGGGCGAAATTCGCGTGCAGGAACTTGATCGCGAGCGGCCGGTTGATGCTCGGGTCGTGCGCCCGGTAGACCGTCGCCATTGCGCCCTCCCCGATCTTCTCGAGGATCTGGTAGCGCCCGACTTGGCGGACCGGCTGCTCGCCGGCGGTGCTCGCGACGTAGCCGCCGCCGGGCAGCGAGGTACCGGCTCTGCGGACCCCGGGCGCGCGGGTCTCGTCGTCTTCGTCGCCCGCGCCGGACGAGGCCGCGAACGCGGCCGGGTTCGATCGATCAGTGCTCATGGCTCGGCTCTCTCCCCAGGTCGCCACCGCGGCGCTCGGCGATCTCCTCTCCCGAGTGGTGACCCGCTACTCTCCAGGGGCTCCACATAGCATCCGCCCCCGACGGTCGTCAACGCGCAATTTGGCATAGACCGGTGGGTGTTCGGACTTCCTCGCGAAGACCTGGGGAAACATGCCGAAGATACGCTCATCCAGGTCGTGGTACGGCGAGGCCGTGCTCGCGGATGATCGGGAACGGGTGCCGCAAGAGCTCCCGCTACAATCGCCGCGGCATGATCCATAATCGAACGTCTGAAACCCTTCTCATGCGCGGGTTGCAACCCAAATTGAGCGCGAGCCCCGACCATGGCGGGTGAAGGCTTGCCCCTCCCGCTCGGCGCGACGCCGCCGCCGGTCGCGATCGACCAGGGCACACTCGCGCGGACGAAGTCGCCGTCGCCGGGCCCGATCGGGCTGCAAGGCGGAAATGCCGGCGCCACCGCGGCGGCCTCCATCGGCGCGCGGATTGTGCAGTTCGCTCAGGATCGTCGTGGGCGGCGGGTCGGAGACGGGGAGTGTTTCGCCCTCGCCGACAAGGCGCTGCGCACCGCAGGTGCGAAGAGCGCCGCTGATTTCGGCACCGTCGCCGATGACACCGACTACGTCTGGGGAACGGCCATCGCCTTGAGCGCGGTCCAGCCCGGAGACGTCGTCCAGTTTCGGGACTACAAGTACAACCGGCGCGAGGAGAAGGCCGACGGCGGCTGGCGCGAGCACTCGGAATCGCGGCCGCATCACACTGCGATCGTGGTGTCCAGCGACGGCAACGGCTTGTTGACCGTGATCGAGCAGAACGCGCCGCCCGGATCGGCGGTACGTCAGATCCAGCTAGGCTTCGAGGACGGCACGACCCGCTCCGGGAGCACGACCATTCGCGTCACCGTAACCGGACAGGTTTGGTTCTACCGCCCCGCACCGCGCTAAGCGTGCGAAGTTGACAGCGTAGATCGCGGCCCGTATTTTGCCCGCGCAGGGGCGATGACAAGCAGCGCGAAAGGCGGATCCATGGACCAGAACTTCGACATCGCACGGCTGCTCGCGCTGCGGACGCTCACCACCGCCTTAGCCGAGAATTTCGCACGTCAGGCGCGCGCGCATCTTGCGAACCTCGCGCCGCTGTTCCAGCCGCGCAGCCTGCTCGGCGATCTGATCCGGTACGATAAATCACCGGTGAAGACGCAGGATGCGGCGTTCCAGCAGCTGCTGAGGCTCTACGAGCCGCTCGCGCGCGCAACGGCGCTGAACATGCAGTCCGAGCTCAAGCCGCCGCTCGATATCTTTGGCAGCACGCCGGAGATCGTCCCCGCAAGCTATTCGTATACACCTCAGGGTAGCGGCAAGGCGCTCACGATCGTCACGCCGCTGAAGTGGGTCGTGATCTACAAGGATCTTTCGCCTCAACATCTGAGGGAGCTGGTGGCAAGCCATGCCCGCAGCGGCGGGGCCGAGTTGCAGGCCTGCGTGCTGCACTACTTGTGCATGCATTTGGTCGCCGAGCAGCGGCCGGGGGTTGCACCCGTGCTCGAGGCGCTGCGCTTTCCATTGGCGTCCGCCCGGAACGACGAGCTCGCGGGGCTGCCCTTCGTCTATCTTTCAGTGCCGGTGTCGACCGTGCGCCCGCCGGACGCGGTCATCCTTCAGAGCACGCAGATCTCCGGCACGACGACCTTCGAGGAAGTCGTGAATCTTCGCGACATCGCTCAATTGAGCGATCCACTCAAGGACCAGGCGCTCGCGCTGGCACGCCAGCACGCTCCGGCGCTCGCCGGCGAGTTCGGCGGGTAGGTACGCAACTGCCCCTGGCTCGTTCGGCAGGTTCAACCCCGCGCCCTCAGGCGCGATCGTCTTCCTTGTTGCACACGGCTTCCACGGTGCATGCTGGTGAGACGGCTGGACATCGGCGCCACAAACACGCTGATCGGGCGATTCGACAAGGCGACCCGTGCCTCGCTCGCCCACCCCTGAGAAACCTCGCACGCAACCCAGTCGATGAGCAGATGGTGCTCAGGGCCTAACGGCTTGCGGCAAGGGCAGTCAGCAGAATCGCCGGCTGCCTCTCCGGCTGGCAAGTCGTAGAGCTTAATGAGCTGTCCATCGAACGAACTGGTCGCGTTGCGACTGGGCTGATAGGTGGATTATCCGGTTAGGTGCTTGGCGCCAGACAATCGAACTCTCTCGCGTCCAGCGATCGGAGGCGTGCGCTCCCTGGTGAACTCCGAGGCAGCGCTGCATGCTATGGGTGAGTCAGCGGTACACGACGTGGCAATTTCGATGACCATACTCCTTTGAGGAATCTGGCTCTTGCTGACGTCGAAATATGATCACACGCGAGTCCGTCAAGAACCCTCAGATAGTGCTCCGCGTCGAAATCGGGCTGCCCTTGAGCCGCAATCGTTTTGGACGTCGCAATCCGTAGCCGCAGACGCTGCAGAACATCGCCTGCAAGTGGCAGCAATCCGATGGCAATAATTCCCAGCAGCGGCTCCCACGTCTGAACTACTGCAGCCGCGACAAGTGAACATGACGCGATGGCGTGGCCGACGGCCTTGAATGCAATAGCATCTACTGCGCACGCGTTTAATGCCCCGATGGCAACCGCAAGTGCCCCGCGTGTGCTCCGCGAGATAGCCTGCTCTGCGACGAGATCGTCGGCACCTGGTAGCGTTGCGAGCATGCCTTGCAGTGTGTTCTTGGGTAGCGACGGAATCGCAGCGACTGCAAGGCGCAAGCCCTCGAAGTCCAGCTGCTTCTTGGTCCAACTTTCGACAAGCTTGGATCGCCAATCGTTCATGAGAATGGCATCGAAAAGGAAGAAAAGAGTGCAAGCAGGGAAGAGCAGAAGCAGGGCAACGAGCGGCGAGAAGGTGCCTGTGCCAACGGCCCAGAAAACCGAGCTGAGACTCACCAGCGCGACAGCGGCGATGAGATTGCGGAAGTACTGTGCACGCCGGTCTATCGCGCCAGTCGTCTGGTCGATTGCCACTCGATAGGCGGACACGACTAGCTGCGGCAACGCGCCGATCACTTCAGTGGGAGTTCGACTCTTGAGATCACGCCAGTCCCAGATCTGCTTCTTGCGACTGTTGTCACTCGTCGACCAAGTCGACCATTACGTACTGCAGGGCCTTTGCGGAGAGCTGCGGGACACCGCCCATCAGCCGACATGCCGCGGTCGCATGAAGCGCCCACTTGCCGACATAGTCAACTGGAGTTGTCTTTAGGTCGTCGCGCGCAGCACGGTCCGCCGCGGGCGCCCATTGCTTCACTAGGTACGACTGAAGCGACGTCTTGAACGTTTCAGCGTCGCGTAGCCGCACGGCGTCGAGCACGGCGCCCAGCGTCGGCCCGAACACCGGCGGTGCGCCGCTGAGGTCGATGTTGATCGAAGACTTGGTTGCCTGAACAGCGTCCGAGAAGAGGCCGAGCAATGCCGACTGCCACGGCTTCACGTCGATGATGTGGGCGGTGCGCAACGCGCCCAGGCATGGGTCGATACGATCGCTCAATGCAGCCGCGCTGAGAGAATCGAGAAAGGGGTGCATGTTTGGAATGCCGCCCAAGGGTTCTCGCTGGCTGGCGGTCAACATCGCTATGAAGTGATCGGCGGCCGCGGCTAGGTAAGGCCGACAGTCCTTCGCCGGGACTCCGGCGCTGTACAGCGCAAAGGCGATACGCAGATGACGCTTCGCGAAGTAGAACAGGGTCGGGTCCGGATCGGCCTTCAGTGCCTTCTCCACCTCGCGTTTGACGACGTCGGCTAGTCGCATGAAGTAGTGCGACGGTTTTGCCGGATCTCTCGGCACGGGGTATTTGGACGGCATAGAAGCGGGACGATGCGGTTCAGTTGAACGTTACGGGCGGGTTGTTCGGGTCGGAGTGCGGAGGTCGAGCCGGGTTGGTCGAATTCTCACCTCCGTACGTGCCCCAGTGGGTGACCTTCGGGTCCTTCGTGGGGTTGTAGACGGCGGTTGCGACATCCCCCTTCTTTGCGGCGGTCTGGATGCCCTGATGGTGCTCGGAGCCGGGTGGGAACGCTGCCGCGATGCGGTCCTGGCCCTTGCCGCCGGGTTGCGAGTTGATCCACGAATCGCTCATTTGATCTTTCTTCAAACCGCCCGTTCCGTTTTTCGCCTCGGCGATGATGTACGGCGGCTTACCGCCCTTCTTGTAATAAATCGCGTCGATGCCGTTGGTGTTGGGATTCTTGCCGACCGACCCAACCTTCTTGTAGCCGGCGCGTCCGAAGTACCCGTCCATACTCTTCTCGCCACATGCCGAGGTATTGCACTTCAGGCCAAACGGATCGTCGCATTGCAGCGGATTGCGTGGGTAGGCATAAAACTGCGTACCGCCTTCGAGGCCTATCGGATCGGGCGCCGAGTAATCCGCCAAGTGTGGAAGGTAATAGCGGTAGAAGTTGTAGGCAAAGCCAGACTCATCGTCTCGATACTGGCCGCGAAACGCGAACGGACTCGGGCCGCGAGCGGTCGAGGCAGATGGGTCACCGAAGGCCTCGAACCTCCCGTGCCAGCTCAAGCTGCCGAGCCTGTCGAAGGTCTCGCGCACCAGACCCGCCTGGTCCGAGACGACAAACGTCGATCCGTTGTCGTCCCACTGGAGCATCGGCTGAAAGCCATGGACAAAATGGCCACGCCGCATCGCTCCATCGCGAAACTCAGCTGCCAGCACGGGGCCTTCCCAGAGGAACTCGGTGCGCTGATCGCCTACGGTCTTGGCGACCCTGCGGCCCAGCGGGTCGTACTCGTAAGTCACCAACTCCCCGGTCGGCAACTCCATCGCTGTGATCAGCCCCTCGACGTCGTGCCTTAGCGTCGTCCGCTCCTTGCCGTGTTCGATGCGTTCTATCGCGCCGTCGAGACCGTAGGCATAGCGTCGCTCGCCATCGTCGAATGTGCAGCCGCCGGCACCAACAGTGCGGCGTCCCCGGTGGGTCTCGGCGATGCTTCCGTTGGGGTCGTAGCTGTACGTTTCGACTCGGCGGCCGTCGACGTCGACGTTGGTAAGACGGCCGACGCTGTCGTGTCCGAACACGCTGCGGCCGTCGCGTCGATCGAAGCGCTCGCACAGGGTGTCGTTCGCGTCGTAGCGATAGGTGCGCTGGATATTCGAATGGGGTTGCGACGACTCGATTTGCTGCTCGACCAACAAACCGATGGTGTCGTAGCGCAGCCGCTCAGCGACGTTGCCGGCGAAGTTCCGCTCGATCGGACGATCGAGGTCGTCCCAGGCAAGGCGAAGGATCGGCCCGGTCGTGTCCGCCAGTGCGACAAGCCGCTTGCGCGCATCGCGCGTCAGCGAGAGGTCGAGTTCGCTCAACCCCGCGATTCGTCGCGCCCGCCGATCACCGTCTGCATCTAGTTCGTACTCCACACGGCGACCGTTCTGCGTTTCCGCAGTAACGCGGCCTGCAAGATCGCGCTCGAGCACCAGGTGCGCGGCGGCGTTGCGCGTTTCGATTAGGTTACCGTCGCCGTCATAATGGAACGTGTCGGCACCGCCGTCGGACGTGGTGCGCAACACCATTTGCCCGCAGACGTCATAACTTCTTGCGCTCCAGCGACCGTCGGGCAGCGTTACGCGAGTCATTTGGCCTGAAGGGTCGTACTCGTAGGCTTCGAAACGGCCATCGAAGCCCTTCTGACCAACTAGCCTGCCGTCCGCGTCGTAGGCCCAGATGAATTCCTCGCCGGCGCGATTGACGACCCGCATTAGTCGCCCCTCTCGGTCATATTCAACCTTCAGCGTGCCAACCGCGTTGACGTGCTCGACCAGTTGCCCGAAGGCGTCGTAGCGCCTTCGCTCCCAGGCGACGTCCGGGCCGGAAAGCTCGGTCAGCTCGCCGAGGGCATTCCAGGCGAAGCGATACGCCCGTCCGAGCCGGTCTTCGGTTTGCACCGGTCGACCGATGGCGTCGTAAGTGTTGCGTTGGTTGAGGCCCTGCGCATCATGGATCTCGATTTGAAATCCGCGCGCGTTGTACACAGTTCGGCTGAGCAGCGAGATATCGTCGCCCGCCTCCACCCACCGCATCGCAGCGCCGTAACGACGGAGAGTCCGCACTCCTGTCGGCGATCGAGTCTCGACCACTAGGCCGCGATCGTTACGTACCGCGCTCTGGCGTTCGCCAAGCGGAGTTGAGAACCCGATCACCTCACCATACGAGTTGAAGTCGTAGCTCCAGCGGGCGCCAGCAGGCGAGGTGTACGTCTCAAGTAGGTGAAGCGTGTTGTACGTCATCTCGCTGCGCCCGCCGTCTTCATGGACAACCGCGGAGCGATCGCCGGCCGCGTCATACTCATAACGCATGGTCGCGCCCACCGCATTGGTCATGGAGACTGTCCGGCCGAACTCGTCGAACTCGGTCGTTGTCGTCGCGCCGAGAGGCGACACCTCCTGGACGACCTGCCCAGCGGCGTTAAGGATGTACTGCGTAAGGTTGCCGAACCCATCGCGCACGCGCGTGGAGCGGGGCGCCGCTACGTATTGCAGCCGTCGCTCCATGTAGCCACCATCACCGTACGTGTGCACGCAACGGCTTCGGTCGTCGTAGTGAAAGTGGAAGCTTGAGCCGAGCGCATTGGTCTCGCGCACCAGCCGATGCTGCACGTCGTACGCATAGCGCGTCGATTGCCCAAGAGCATCGAACGCCGCTATGAGTCGCCGTTCTTCGTCGTACTCGTAGCGGACGAGCAGGTCACGGTTGCCATGTTCCCCGATGAACCAGACGCTGCGGATGAGATTGTGCGGACCGTATTCGAGCTCGACGATGCGTTCTTCCAGTTCTTGCACCAGTTGCATTGGGCGATCGAGGCTGTCGTACTTAAGTCGGACACGATGGCCAAACACGTTCTGCAGCCATGCGAGCGGCATCGGCCGCCC
>Ga0126383_10003058_pt1 | contig 10988 bp, 10 predicted proteins | sample PanSoiMetPlot_35_FD_96882 | JGI IMG/M metagenome (GOLD analysis project Ga0126383, IMG submission 96882) | Tropical forest soil microbial communities from Panama - MetaG Plot_35 | ecosystem: Environmental > Terrestrial > Soil > Tropical forest > Bulk soil | place: Panama | collected 2016-02-17
GACGATGCCGGTGGCCATCGCGCTGGGCGGCGATCCCGCGAGCATCTACGCCGCCTCGGCGCCGCTGCCGCCCTCGATCGATGAGTTCCTGTTCGCCGGCTTCCTGCGCAAAGAGCCGGTGCGTCTCGCCAAGGCGGTGACCTCGGATCTCGAGGTGCCCGCGGAAGCGGAAATCGTGCTCGAGGGATACGTTGACCCGGGGGAAGCCCTCGTGATGGAAGGGCCGTTCGGCGACCACACCGGCTTCTACTCGCTCGCCGACCTCTACCCGCAGGTCCACATCACCGCGGTGACGATGCGCGCCGAGCCGATCTGGCCGCATACGATCGTCGGCCGGCCGCCGATGGAGGACTTCTGGCTCGGCCACGCGACGGAGCGGATCTTCCTGCCGCTCCTGAAGCTGACGCTACCGGAGATCGTGGACTATCACATGCCGGCGGAGGGGATCTTCCACAATCTCGTTTTCGTCAGCATCGACAAGCAGTATCCCGGGCAGGCGTACAAGGTGATGAACGGATTGTGGGGACAGGGGCTGATGTCGCTCGCCAAAGTGATCGTGGTGGTCGACAGGGACGTGAACGTGCGTGACCCGCAGGAAGCGTGGTGGGTCGCCCTCAACAACATCGATCCCGAGCGCGACACGCGCTTCACGCGGGGGCCGATCGACGTGCTCGACCACTCGAGCCGCGCGTTCACCTACGGCTCGAAGATGGGCATCGATGCGACGAAGAAGTGGAAAGAGGAAGGGTTCGACCGCGACTGGCCCGATCGCATCGTCATGGACGCCGAGACCAAACGCCGCGTGGACGCGATGTGGCGGGAGCTGGGCATTGAGCGCTGAAGGCCAGACGTTCGCCGGGCAGTCGCTCCTCGTCCGCTACGTCAACTTCGTGAAGTTGCCGCACACCGTCTTCGCGCTGCCGTTCGCGCTGCTCGGCGTGGTGGTGGCATCGCGCGTCGCCCCCGTGACGTGGCGCATGATCGGACTCGTGGCGCTGGCGTTCACCGCGGCCCGCTTCGTGGCCATGGGGTTCAACCGCATCGCCGACAGGGAGCTCGACGCGCGGAACCCGCGGACCCGCGCCCGGGAGCTCCCGTCGGGGCGCCTCAGCGTCGCCCAGGCGTGGATCGCCGTCGGCCTCGCGGCCGTCGTGTTCGAGGGAGCCACCTGGCTGCTCAATCCGCTGTGCTTCGCGCTGTCCCCCGTCGCCCTCGCCGTCGTCACGCTGTACAGCTACGCCAAACGGTTCGCCTGGTGGTCGCACCTCTGGCTCGGCTTCGGCGACGCCATCGCCGGCCCGGCGGGATACCTCGCTGTGACGGGGCAGTGGAGCGAGCCCGGGTGGCTGTTGTGGGCGCTCGCCGCCGCGGTGACGTTCTGGGTCGCGGGCTTCGACATCTTCTATGCGCTGCAGGACGAGCAATTCGACCGCAGCGCGGGACTGCACTCGGCGATCGTGCGGTTCGGAGCCGCCCGCGGAATCGTCCTCGCCAAAGTGCTGCACGGCCTCGCCCTCATCGCGCTGGTGGCCTTCGGCTGGGGCGCCGGGCTGGGGCCCGTGTACTACGTCGGCGTGGCTATCGGAGCGGCGCTCATCGCCTACGAGCACCAGCTCGTCAAGCCGGGCGACCTGCGCCGCCTCGACGCGGCGTTCTTCACGATGAACGGCATCGTCAGCGTGGTGGTGTTCCTGGGGGCGATGGGAGACCGATTGCTATGAAACGCAGAATGCAGAATGAAGAATGCAGAATGAAAGGCAATACCTCGCGCGGTACGCAGCCGAAGCCAGCTGACTCCGATCGCTCAATTCATCATTCTGCATTCCCCATTCAGCATTCGCCTCCGCCCCGTCCCCCCGCGCACCCGAAGAAGTCCGTCACCCCCAATCGCCGCGGGCGGTGAGCACGCAACCCGTCGTTCTCGCCATCACCGGCGCGTCGGGCGCGCCGTACGGGGTGCGGCTGCTCGAAGTGCTCGCTACCCACCAGGTGCCGACGTGGCTGCTCGTTTCGGCCCACGGCTGGCGGCTGCTCGAGGAAGAGTGCGGCATCGAGGGCGAGCCGGCGCTGCGCAAGGCCACAGGCGGTGACTGGCACAGCGTGCAGGTATTCGACGACAAGGATCGCGGCGCGGCGCCGGCGTCGGGTTCGGCCCGGACACGCGGCATGGTGGTGTGCCCCTGCTCGATGGGGACCGTCGCCGCCATCGCCCACGGCACGAGCCGCAGCCTGATCGAGCGCGCCGCCGACGTCACCCTCAAGGAGCGGCGGCCGCTGCTGCTCGTCCCGCGCGAGACGCCGCTGTCCCTCGTGCACCTGCGCAACCTCACCCTCGCTACCGAAGCCGGCGCTACTGTGCTCCCCGCGGCACCCGGGTTCTATCACCGGCCGCAGGCGGTGCGGGAGCTGGTCGATTTCATCGTGCAGCGGGTGTTGGATCACCTGGGGCTCGAAATCGCCCTCGTCAAGCGCTGGGGAGGCGAGTAGCTCGCTTCCATGCGGCTCGGCATCATCTCCGATACCCACGGCCAGCTGCGCCCCGAGGTGTTCGATGTCTTCGCCGAGGTCGATCATATCCTGCATGGCGGCGACGTCGGCAGCTGGCAGATCATGGTCGAGCTCGAGGCGCTGGCGCCGGTCACCGCGGTGTTCGGCAACACCGATGGACCCGAACTGCGCAGCCGGCTGCCGCAGGTGGCGATTGTTGAGCTCGACGGGTTCGACGTCGTCGTCACGCACGGCGACCAGCTCGGATCTCCCACGCCAGCGAAGCTCCACGCCGCATTTCCCACGGCGGAAATCATCGTTTACGGACACACCCACAAGCCGCTGCTGGAGCTGGTCGACCGCACCGTGACGGTGGTGAATCCCGGCAGCGCGGGGCCGCGGCGCTTCAACAATCCCGTGAGCGTGGCGATCCTGGAGCTGGAGCCTGGGATTCCGCCCAGGGGCAGGATCGTGACCCTAACGGCGTGAGAGGTGAGAAGTGAGAGGTGAGAGGCAAACACGGTGATTGCCTCTCACTTCTTACCTCTTACCTCTCACGCAGTTGAGGTTACCGCTGGCAAAACGCGCACAGCGTCGTCTGCCGCCCGTCAATGGCGTGAGTGGTGACGAGGCGGTGGCCGCAGCGAAGGCACGGCTCACCACCCCGGTCATAGGCCTTCAATTCGAGCTGAAAGCTGCCGGGCTCGCCGGTGCCGGTGCGGTAGTCGCGCACCGTCGTCCCTGAGGCGCGCAGAGCGCGGCGCAATACGTCGAGAATCGCCGCATGCAGATCGCGCCGCTCGTCGGGCGTGAGCCGGTTCGCGGGACGGGATGGATCGATTCGGGCATCGAACAGCGCTTCGTTCGCGTAGATGTTGCCCACGCCGGCGAGCCGACGCTGGTCCATGATCACTTTCTTGACCGCCGCCCGGGATCCCGCCAGGGCCTGGGTGAAGCGCTCGACCGTGAATGCCGGCTCCAGCGGCTCCGGTCCGATGCGCGCGGTATAGCGCGCCCAGCCGCGATCGTCGAGCAGCCAGACGGTGCCGAGGCGCCGCACGTCGCGATAGACGAACTGACCGCCGCCGCTGAGGCTGCACACCAGCACGGCGTAGCGCGCCTCGTCCTTTGTGAGAGGCCGGTCGTAGACGATCAGCGATCCCGTCATGCGCGGCTGGACGACGAGGCGGTGACCGCTCCTCAGGAGAAACACGGCGTGCTTCGCGCGGCGCTGTGCGTGGACAACGGTGTTGCCGGTGAGGGTTTCGAGCAGCCGGCGCCGCGACACCTGCCGCAGCACGTCGCTCTTGGTGAGGCGGGCGGTCCGGATGCGACGCCCCACCAGCCGCGGGGCGACGCCCTGGACGATCGTTTCGACCTCAGGCAGCTCCGGCACGCGCGACCTCCCGCCACCCGATGTCCGAGCGGAAGATCTTGCCGTCGAACTCGATCTGGGCGCAGGCCGCGCGACTCGCGGCGGCTGCCTGCGCGACGCTCGGGGCGACCGCGGTCACGTTCAAGACCCGCCCGCCGGCGACCCGCAACGTGCCGTCGGCATCACGCGCCGTCCCCGCATGAAAAATGAGGATGTCCTTCCCCAGTTTGGGCAGTGTGATCGCCGCACCCTTGTCGGGGTGGTCGGGGTAGCCGCGGGCGGCGAGGACGGTCGTCACTGCAGCGCGCTGCGCCGCTAATACCTTCGTCCCGGCGTGCCACTGGTGGCGCGCGATCGCGTAGAGGTGGCCGCTCAGCCCGCCGCCCGTGGCGGGGAGCACGACCTGCGTTTCCGGATCACCGAACCGGCAGTTGAACTCGAGCACCCACGGGGTGCCGTCGGTGGACAGCATCAGCCCGGCATACAGCACTCCGCTGTAGGGCGTACCGCGAGCCCGCAAGGAAGCGAGCGTCGGCTCGAACACCTGTCGCCGCACGCGGTCCAGCAGCGGCGCGGTAGCGACGCTGACCGGGGTGTACGCGCCCATCCCGCCGGTGTTCGGCCCCGTGTCGCCTTCGCCGAGGCGCTTGTGGTCCTGGGCCGGCGGCAGGATGACGATCTGCTCGCCGTCGGTGAGCGCCAGGACGGACAGCTCTTCTCCGGCGAGAAAGTCTTCGACCACGATCTCCTCGCCGGCGCTGCCCAGCTTTCCCTCGAGGAAGGCGCGCGCCGTCTCCGCGGCTTCCTTTCTCGTGGCGCACACCACCGCGCCTTTCCCGGCCGCGAGTCCCGATGCTTTGACGACGAGGGGCTCAGCGTGGCGGTCGATGTAGTCCGCCGCCTGCGCGACGGCGGAGAAGGTCGCGCTCGCCGCGGTCGGCACGCCGGCGTCGGCCAGGACGGTTTTGGCGAACGCCTTGGACGATTCGACGCGGGCAGCGGCGGCGGTGGGTCCGAAGGCGGGACGCCCCCTGGCCTGCAGGCGATCGACCAGCCCGGCGGCCAGCGGGGCTTCGGGACCGACCACGACCAGGTCGACGCGGTTGGCGACGGCGGCGTCGACCAGGCCGTCCAGATCGGTCGCCGCGATGGGAAGATTCCTGGCGAGCTTGGCGGTCCCGGGATTGCCGGGCGCCGCGAAGATGGTCGTGGCGGGGTCGTCCTGGTGCAGCTGCCACGTGAGGGCATGCTCCCGGCCCCCCCCGCCGACGACCAGGACCCTCACTTCTTCTTCATTGCGTCCGAGAACGCCTGGGCCGCACGCTTCGCCGAGTCGACCACGTCGTTCACGACCGCCTTCGCTTCCTTCATGTAGTGATCGCGCGCTTCGTCGATGTCCTTGTCGAGCGGGCGCTGCTCGGCTTCGGTCCCGCGGCGGGTGTACTCGCCGCGCAGGATGCGGTCGTAGTCCCCTCCTTCGATCCAGCGCTGCAGCTCCGCCGCCCGCACGGTATTGAAGGGGTGTGTGCGCATCAGCACGCCGAGAATCTTGAAGATCCGGTCGATGGCGCCGCCCGATTCCTCGTATTCCTTGGCCTGGACGAGGAAGGCGTTCAAGTCCATCTGCGTCATGTCGCCGCCGCCCGCGAACTTGAGGTTGACGCGCAGCGACGCCGTCGGATCCTGGCAGGCGATCAGCCCCGCCCGGTCCGCTGACAGCTCGCTCTTGCGGTACCACTCCATCAGCGCCAGCTGAATCGGCAGGATGGCGATGCCCGCCAGGAACGGCAGGGCGCTGAAGCTGACGTTGAGCAGCAGCACGAGCAGCGTGTGGTACAGGGCGTGCCCGCTCATCACGTGCCCCAGCTCGTGGCCCAGCACGTCGCGCAGCTCGTCGTCGTCGAGCAGCTTCAGGGCTCCGGAGTTGATCACGATGAACGGCTTGTCCATGCCGAACGCCCCGGCGTTGGCGAACGGGGTTTGCGACACGAACAGCTCGGGCCGCTCCGACCAGTCCATCGTGGTGAGGACATCGGTGTAGAGCTGGTTCACCCGCGGGAATTGTGTCGCCCCGACGCGGACGGCGTCCGCCTGAAACAGCAGGCGCACGCCGCGCTCGCCCAGGAAGCCGTAGATCTTCTTCAACAGCTCGTCGAACCCGGGCACGGCGCGCAGCGATTGTAGCGCGGCGCGGTCGGCGGGGTGCTCCCACGACACGGGAGCGATCTGGGTGAGAATCTTGCGGGGCCGTGCTGCCGGCAGCCCGCCGGTGGCGTCAGTCATGGGAGCTCCGAATGTGTGAACCCTGAACTACGTAGTTCATGATCCCGTTGGTTTCGGCGAACGGTCATCCCGCCGCCAGGGCCTGGTCGAGATCCTCCACCAGGTCTTCCACGTCCTCGATTCCCACCGACAGCCGGATCAGGCTGTCGGTCAGCCCCATCTTGCGCCGCAGCTCGAGGGGGACGCTGGCGTGCGTCATCGTCGCGGGGTGCCCGATGAGACTCTCGACGCCGCCGAGCGACTCGGCGAGGGCGAAGACGCGGGTCCGCTCCACCACGCGCCGCGCGAAGGCGGCGTCGCCCAGCTCCAGCGACATCATGCCGCCGTAGCCGGTCATCTGGCGGCAGGCGAGCTCGTGCTGGGGGTGGGAAGGAAGGCCGGGATAGTAGACGGTGCGGACCCGCGGGTGGTGGCTGAGCCATTCGGCGATGCGCCGGCCGTTGGCGTCGTGCTGTCGCATGCGCAGCGGCAGCGTCTTGATGCCGCGCAGCGCCAGCCAGCAATCGAGCGGCCCCGGAACCGCGCCGGAGCCGTTCTGGATGAAGCCGACGCGCTCGGCGAGATCGTCGCGGGCGGTGACCAGCAGCCCGCCCACCATGTCCGAGTGGCCGTTCAGGTACTTGGTCGTCGAATGCAGCACGATGTCGGCGCCGAGCTCGAGCGGCCGCTGGAAGCAGGGGGTGGCGAAGGTGTTGTCGACCACGAACAGCGCTCCGGCGCGCTGCGCGATTTCACCGGTCGCGGCGAGGTCGCAGAGTCGCAACATCGGGTTGGTCGGCGACTCGGCGTACACCATCTTCGTCGCGGGGGTGACGGCGCCGGCGACCGCGTCGAGGTCGCCGCCGTCGACGAACGTGAACGCGAGACCGAGCCGCGCCCAGATGTGCGTCATCTGGCGGTGCGTACCGCCATAGACGTTCTCGCCGCACACGACGTGATTGCCCGCCGACAGCAGCTTCAGCACCGCATCGACCGCCGCGAGCCCGGACCCGAACGCGAATCCGTGCCGTCCGCCTTCGAGCGCGGCGACGTTGCGCTCCAAGGCTTCTCGTGTCGGATTTTTCGTTCGGGCATATTCATAGCCCTTATGCTTACCCAGCCCGTCCTGGATGTAGGTGGAGGTCTGATAGATGGGCGGCATGACCGCGCCCGCCAGCGGATCCGGCACGACCCCGCCGTGCACCGCTCTGGTGGCGAGGCGGCGCTGCAAATCCGCGTCTAGGCCCCGGGTCATGGCGGGAACGTACCGACGCCTTTCGCCCCGGGCAAGCGAGCTTTACGTTAAGCCTCCATGCCCGGCCAGAATGGCCTCTCTTGCCTCGTCGTCGACGACGAGCCACGGCTGCGACGGGTGCTGGTGCAGCTGCTCGAAAGCGACGGGTTCGAGGTCCGAGAGGCCGGTACCGGTGTCGAAGCGCTCCAGGCGATGGAGACGCACCCCGCGCCGCTCGTGATCTCCGATCTGCGCATGCCGCAGATGGACGGCACCAACCTGTTGCGCCATCTGACGCAGCGTTGGCCCGATACTGCCGTCGTGATGGTGAGCGCAGTGGCAGATGTGGACAAGGCGGTCGAGTGCCTGCACCTCGGCGCCCTCGACTACGTCAGCAAGCCGTTCAACCTCGACGAAGTCCGCGCCCGGGTGGATCAGGCGCTGCAGCGGCGGGAGCTGCGGCTCGAGCTCAAGAACTATCAACGCCAGCTCGAGGACGCCAAGAGCAAGCTCGAGGCGCGCGTCGAGGTCCAGGCGGGCCGAATCGAAGAGCTGTTTCTCGGCGGCGTCCAGGCGCTGGCGCAGGCGATGGAAGCGAAGGATGCGTACCTGCGGGGCCATTCGCTGCGCGTGTCCGACTATGCGGTGCGTATCGGCAAGCACATCGGCCTCGACGCGCAAGCCGTCGACACCATCTCCCTCGGCGCCCACCTGCACGACATCGGCAAGATCGGCGTCAGCGAAGAGGTGCTGCACAAGAAGGGCGGCCTGACCGACGCCGAGTACCGCCACATCATGGAACACCCGGTGATCGGGGCCCGCATCCTCGGGCCGCTGCTGAGCGACGCGCCGCTGGTGATCGACATCGTGCGCTCCCACCACGAGCGGATGGACGGCAAGGGGCTGCCGGACGGCGTCAAAGCGGAGTCGCTGCCCCTGCTCGTGCGCATCGTCTCCGTGGCGGACGCGTTCGATGCGATGACGAGCGAGCGCCCGTACCGCCACTCACTTTCCGTGGAGCGCGCGCTGGAGGAGCTGCGACGGCAGCGCGGTATTCAATGGGATCCAACCGTGGTGGACGCGTTCTTCGGGGCCTTCCCCGACGCCCACCACCTGCCGATCCCCACCCCGGATCAGTCCGCCTCCACCCCAACACCAGTCGGTTGACGATGCCCGAAACCCTGATGGTCGGCGTTTCCGGAATCCGCGGAATCGTCGGGAAGGACCTCACTCCCGAAATCGTGGCCCGCTATGCCGCGGCATTCGGCGCCTGGGCCCGGACCGGGGGCGGGCGACGGCCGCGCGTCGTGCTGGGCCGCGATGCGCGCACGTCGGGTCCGATGTTCGCCCAGGCGGCTACCGCGGGTCTCGTCTCCGTCGGCTGCGACGTGATCGACATCGGCCTGACCACCACTCCGTCGGCGCAGCTGGCGGTGCAGCATCACCGCGCCGCGGGAGGCATCATCCTCACCGCCAGCCACAATCCGATCGAGTGGAACGCGCTCAAGTTCGTCGGACCCGACGGCGTCTTCATCGACGACACCTCGGGGTCCCAGGTGCGCGCCCTCGTCGCCGAAGGTCCGATCCCGCGCGCCGATCATGGTTCGCTGGGGACGGTCACCGCAGACGGCGACGCCTTGCGCCGTCACCTCGCCGCCGTGGTGCAGCTGCCCGGCGTCGACACCGCCCGGGTCAAGAAGCGCAAATTCCGCGTCGCCCTCGATACCTGCCGCGGCGCGGGCGGGGCGATCATGCCTGCGCTGCTCGAGCGCCTGGGGTGCGAGGTCTCGGGGATCAACCTCGAGACCGACGGCAAGTTCCCGCGGCCTCCCGAGCCCACCCCCGAGAACCTCGGTGCGCTGGGGGCCGTGGTGCAGCGCGTCAAGGCCGACCTCGGCATCGCGGTGGATCCTGACGTCGACCGGCTGGCGATCGTGGACGAGCGGGGAACAGCGATCGGCGAAGACTATACCCTCGCGTTCGCCGTGCGCGCGGTCCTGGGCGATAAACGCAACGGCAAGGCGTCGAAGAAGCGCGGCTCGGGCGGGTACGTCCCTCCCGAGCGGCCCAAGGCGATCGTCGTCTGCAACCTCTCGACCAGTCTCGTCGTGGAGGACGCCGCCCGCGACTGCGGCGCCGAGCTGGTGCGCGCGGCGGTCGGTGAGGCGCATGTCGCGCGCGCGATGATCGAGCTGGGAGCGCCGATCGGCGGGGAAGGGAACGGCGGCGTGATGTATACCGCGCTGCACGTAGGGCGCGACGCTCCCGTGGGCGCCGCGCTGCTGCTCACCCTGCTCGCGCGCGACGGGCGGAAGGTCAGCGAGCTGGTGGCCGCCGCGCCGCGCTATGCGATCGTCAAGGACAGGGCGCCGCGCGCGCGCGCCGCCGCGCTCGCCCCGGTTTATGCGGCGCTGCGCGAGCGGTTCCCCGACGCCCAGGTCGACGAGCGCGACGGGCTGCGGCTCGGCTGGCGCGACCGCTGGCTGCATGTCCGGCCCTCCAACACCGAGCCCATCGTGCGGCTGATCGCCGAGGCGCCGACGGCGCCGGAGGCGCAACGTCTGGTGGACGAGGGACGCACGCTCGTCGCCGGCTCCTAAGGTCCCGAATGAAAATCGTCCTGCAGCGCGTCAGCCGCGCGGAAGTCCGCGTGGAGGGACGCGTCACCGGCAGGATCGACGCGGGGTTTCTGCTGCTCGCCGGGTTCGCGTCGAGTGACACTCCCGAGACGCTCGGCTGGATGGCCGACAAGGTGCTGTCGCTGCGGCTGTTCCCCGACGAGGCCGGCAAGATGAACCGCTCGCTGCAGGAGGCCGGCGGAGCGGTGCTCGTCGTTTCGCAGTTCACGCTGTACGGCGACGTCGAGAAGGGACGCCGCCCCAGCTTCATCGCCGCGGCGCCACCCGACGTCGCGATCCCGCTGTATCAGCAGTTCGTGGCGCTGCTCGGAGAGCGTGGCCAGCCGCTCGGGATCCGCGTGGCGACGGGGGAGTTCGGCGCGATGATGGACGTGGAGCTCGTCAACGACGGACCGGTGACGCTCATCCTGGAACGCTAGGAGGCGATTCCCATGGTGTGGAAGATCGTGCGCTGGACGGGCGGGGTGCTGCTGCTGCTCATCGTCGGCCTGTTCGTCACCGTACAGCTGCGCTGGCGTCGCACGTTCGACGCGCCGCTGCCCGACATTCATGCCAGCACCGACTCCGCGGTCATCGCCACCGGTCGCTACCTGGCGTTTGGCCCCGCGCATTGCGCCTACTGCCACACTACGGTCGAGACCGGGCCCGCGCTGGACCGGGGCGAGCAGCCCCCGCTGTCGGGGGGCTTCGTGTTCAAGATCCCGCCCGGCACGTTCCGCACGCCGAATCTCACGCCGGACCAGGAGACGGGGATCGGGGCCATGAGCGACGGACAGGTCGCTCGCATGCTGCGCTACGGCGTGCGGCGCGATGGTCGAGCCGCCATCCCGTTCATGAACTACCACCTGTTGAGTGATGCCGACATTCGGGCGCTGATCTCGTTCCTGCGCTCGCAGCCGGCGGTGTCGCACCGCGTGCCGCCGCACGATGTCAATCTGATGGGCAAAGCGGTGATGGCATTCGTGATCAAGCCCATCGGCCCGAGCTCCAC
>Ga0126383_10003059_pt1 | contig 10988 bp, 8 predicted proteins | sample PanSoiMetPlot_35_FD_96882 | JGI IMG/M metagenome (GOLD analysis project Ga0126383, IMG submission 96882) | Tropical forest soil microbial communities from Panama - MetaG Plot_35 | ecosystem: Environmental > Terrestrial > Soil > Tropical forest > Bulk soil | place: Panama | collected 2016-02-17
AGTAGATCTTGTTCTGGCGCTTCAACTGGATCTCTTTGTCGTCGATGCGCCTGGAGAGAAGGATGTTACGGTAGGCCGCGACGAGCTCCCGCGCGTCGAGACCCTGGTACTTGCCGGTTTGGATTTCCGTGGCCATGGAGGGGACCAAATATACCAGCCGACGCAGCGCCGCGGTCTCAGCCGCGGGCCCCTACCTGGCGGAGAAGAGGGAAATGAGCGAGGAGCGAATCCCCCAGGCCTCCAGAGCGAGCAGCAGCAGGGCAGCTACGAGGAAGCCGAAGGCCAGACGGTTGATCCGACTGGTACCGCCAAGGGGACTCACGCCGAAATACAAAGCAGGAGGTATGCCAGCCGACAGGGAGCCCCCGAAAGGTTCTCGCCACGCTCCTTGTTGTTATGCTGGCAATGACGATGAGCTCGGCACATCCTTCCTTTTCTACGGATTTGCCGATCCCCGGCGCTCACCCCCCGCCGCCGGATCTGGCCTCGGTCGATCCGACCCTCGATCTCCCCGATGAGATCCGGAGGCTCAAGCGACAAAAAAGAGCAGTGCTCCTGGCCCATTACTATCAAGAAGAGGAAATCCAGGATCTGGCCGACTTCGTCGGCGATTCGCTCGATCTTTCCCGCACCGCGCAGAAGTCCGACGCCGACATGATCGCGTTCGCCGGCGTGCGCTTCATGGCTGAGACGGCCAAGATCCTGAACCCGACCCGTAAGGTCGTTCTCCCCGACTACGAAGCGGGGTGCTCGCTGGAGAACTCCTGCCCTCCGGAGGCGTTCCGGGCCTGGCGCGCGCAGCATCCCGGCGCGGTCTCGCTGACCTACATCAACTGCTCCGCAGCGGTTAAGGCTCTCTCCGACATCATCGTCACGTCATCCAACGCCGAGAAGATCGTGAAATCGATCCCGAGAGATCAGGAGATCCTCTTCGCCCCGGACCGCCACCTCGGACGCTACCTGGCGCAGAAGACCGGCCGGCCCATGACCCTCTGGCCGGGCACCTGCATCGTCCATGAGCAGTTCTCCGAGCGCGAGATCGTTCGCTTGAAGACCCTCCATCCCGACGCGAAGCTCGCCGCCCACCCGGAGTGCCCCGAGGCGATCCTGCATTACGCCGATCACGTCGGCTCGACCCGCTCGATCCTGAACTACGTCACGACCGCGCCGGGCAAGAAGTTCCTGATCGCGACCGAGGAGGGCATCATCCACCAGATGAAAAAGCTCGCCCCCGACCGCGAGTTCATTCCCGTCCCGCCCGACAACGGCTGCCGCTGCAACGAGTGCCCGTTCATGAAGCTGAACACCCTGGAAAAGCTCTACCTGTGCCTGCGCGACGAGCGCCCGGAGATCGTGCTGCCCGAGGACCTGCTCAAGGCCGCCGAGAAGCCGCTCCTGAAGATGCTCGAGCTGTCGTAAACGCCGTCCGCTCACCGATCCCCGGCACAAATCCTGCTGAGTCTCTTACCGGCGAAAGGAGAACCTATGCCCAAGTACGTCCTGCCGGACTTGCAATACGACTACGGCGCGCTCGAGCCGCACATTTCGGGCAAGATCATGGAGCTGCATCACGACAAGCATCACGCTGCCTACGTGAAGGGAGCGAACACGGCCTTGGAGAAGCTCGACGAGGCGCGCTCGAATGACGATTTCACGCGGGTGGCGGCGGTGGAGAAGGCGCTGGCCTTCAACCTCTCGGGCCATGTGCTGCACTCGCTCTTCTGGCAGAACCTGACTCCCAAGGCCGACGACCGGCCGACGGGCACCCTGGCCGAGGCGGTGAAGAAGGACTTCGGAAGCTTCGAGAAGTTGAAGAAGCAGATGAACGAGGTGGCCGGCACGATCATGGGCTCGGGATGGGCGGCGCTGGTGTGGGAGCCGATCGCCGGGAGGCTCCTGACGACGCAGATCTACGACCACCAGTCCAACCTCGCGCAGGCCGGGATTCCCATCATGGTCATCGACGCCTGGGAGCACGCCTTCTACCTGCAATACCAGAATCGCAAGACCGAGTTCTTCGATGCGATCTGGAACTGCTGGAACTGGGAAGACGTCGCCGAGCGCCTCGAAGCCGCGCGGGCGGTAAATCTGGAGCTGACGGGCGCGGCGAAATAACCGTCGCCTACGCTCCGCGTCGAGATCTGCGCCTTCGGCGCACCGGCGGTCCGCTCGGCCGGATGCGGCCTCGACGGCCCGCCTGATCCCGAAGCTCCGCTCCGGCTCCCCGCGGCGCGCGACGTCCTCCCTTGGTTACTGCGGGAGCTTCGCGCGCCGCGGACCGGGGCCTTCGATCATCCGATCACGTTGCGATCCCGCTGCGATCCGCCGTCAGTGCATTCCCGCAGGGATTGGACCGCCGCCCCGCCGCCGCTTGAAGAGAAGCAGGAGCGGAATGCAAAGCAGGAAGAAGACGCCGACGATGCGGAAGGCATCCATGTAGGTCAGGAGAAAGGTCTGCTTGGCCACGATCCCTTCCAGCGCACCATAGGCCTGGCGCTGCGCCTCGACGAGCGTCGATCCCTTGGCCATCAGAGCCTGCACGATCGCGTTCAACCGCTCGCGCACGGTCGGTTCGTAGATCGAGACGTGCGCGAGCAGGCTCTGCCGGTGAGCCCAGGACCGCTTCTCGACGTACGTGGCGATGAGCGCCACGCCGAAGGAGCCTCCCAGCTGGCGCATCATGTTGGTCAACCCGGCTCCCTGCGCGATGTCTTTTCCGCGCAGATTCGACAGCGCGAGCGTCGTCAGCGGCACGAACAAGAGTCCCAGGCCGACGCCGCGAAAGATCAGAGGCCAGAAGAAGTTGGCCCGCCCGGAGGCCAGCGTGGACCGCGACAGCATGTAAGTGAAAATGAAGAAGGAGACGAAGCCGAGCGCGTTCATGAGCTGCGCCGGAACGCGCCGCTGGAGGAGCTTGCCGACGATCGGCATCATGATCGCGGTGGCGATGCCTCCGGGCAGCAGGATCAGGCCGGTCTGCATCGCGGTAAAGCCCAGCAGATTTTGCGCAAAAACCGGGAAGATGAAGATCGAGGAGTAGAGGCCGAAGCCGAGGATGAAAGTGAAGAGCGTGCCGACCGCGAGTGACCGATCCTTCAAGACGCGCAGCTCGACGACGGGGTGCGCCGCGGTCAGCTCGCGCCAGATGAAAGCCACGATCCCCACCGCCGCCACGATGGTCAGAACGACGATGTAGCTCGCGGCGAACCAGTCGTCCCTCTCTCCGCGTTCGAGGACGACCTGCAGCGATCCGATTCCCACGACCAGCAGTGCGATTCCGGTCCAGTCAATCGACTGGCCGGCACGTCGATCTTCCTTGGCTCCTCGGATGAAGGAGAGCGACAGGATCGTCGCGACCAGCCCGATGGGCAGATTGACGTAGAAGATCCAGGGCCAGGAGTAATTGTCGGTGATCCAGCCCCCCAGGGTCGGCCCGATGGTCGGCCCCATGACCACCCCCAGTCCGAAGAGGCCGTTGGCCAGGCCCAGCTCCTCGGGAGGAAAGGTCTCGACCAGAATCGACTGCGACGTGGAAAAGAGGGCGCCTCCACCGATCCCCTGGATGAAGCGGAAGACCACGAGCTCCCAGATGTTGGTTGCGTGCCCGCAGAAGAAGGACGCCACGGTGAAGAGCACGATCGAGCCGGTGAAGTAATTGCGGCGTCCGAAGAAGCGCGAGAGAAATCCCGTCATGGGAACCACGATCACGTTGGCCACGACGTAGGACGTCACGACCCAGGCCACTTCGTCCAGGGTGGCGCTCAGGTTCCCCATCATCTGAGGGAGCGCCACGTTGACGATGGAGGTGTCGATCAGCTCAATCAACGACGCGAGGATCGCCGTGAGGACGATGATCCACTTTCGGGCGCCCGTTTCGCTCATTCGCGCAAATCTCCCGAGGACGAGAGACGAAGGCGGGACGACACAGTGAGATCTCGAACCCCGACCGACGTTCTAGTCCAGCTTCACGATCGCGTTGACGCTCATGCCGGCGCGCATGGGGCGGGCCGTATCGGGAGGATCGGTCAGGACGATCTTGACCGGCACGCGCTGCACGACCTTGGTGAAGTTGCCCGTGGCATTGTCGGGCGGCAGAAGGGCGAACTTGGCACCGGTGGCCGCGGCGATCGAGTCGACCTGCCCGTGAAAGATCACCTTGGGATACGCGTCCACCTCGATCTCCACGCGCTGGCCCACGCGCATCTTCTTCAACTGGGTCTCCTTGAAATTGGCGACCACCCACGGGCGGCCGTCCTCCACGATGGCGAGCAGCGGCTGCCCGGCCTGCACGTACTGGCCCACCTCGACGTTCTTCTTGGAAATGATTCCCGAAGCGGGCGCCGTGATCTGCGCATAGGAGAGCTGGAGATCGGCATAAGCCAGATCGGCCCGCTTCTGCTCGACTTCGGCGTCCGCCGCAACGACGGCTCGCTCCGAGGCCGTCAGCGTTGCCGAGGACGAGTCGGCGGCGGTCCTGGCCGCGTCGTACTGCTGCTGAGAAATTTCCTCCTTCTTGCGCAGCGCGGCAAACCGAGAGAGATCCGCCGTCGCATTGTTGCTCTGCGTTCGAGCGGTGACGACGTTCGCCCGGGCCACCGCCGCCTTGGCCCGCGCGTTCTCCAGGGCTCCCCGCGCCGTCCCGACCTTGGACTGCAGGTCTCGCGCGTCGATCTTCAATAGAAGCTGGCCGGCCTGGACCTGCTGGTTGTCATCCACCAGGATCTCGGTCACGTATCCCGCCACCTTCGGCAGCACCGGATCGATGTGACCTTCCACCTGGGCGTCGTCGGTCTCGGCGTGGTGCTTGTAGAAGAGGATCTCCTTGACGCCGAAGGCAATCCCTCCAAGAACCACGAGGACGAGGAGTCCGATGCCGATTTTCCGGCCGAAGCCCTTCCGGGCCGGGGCCTTCACTTGCTCGCCGTCTGAACCGACGACCCGCGGCGTTTCCTTCTTCTCCGGCTCCACCGACTTCAAGGCCGGTCCGGAGCTCTCTCGCGTCTCGCCGTTCATCGCGTCTCCTTCGTCTCGATCAGATCTCGAATCCGTCCGGTGGCCCGCGCCAGGTCGAAGCGCGCCTGCGCCTGGTCCGCAAGCGCGGAGATGCGGTCGGCCCGCGCCGTGGCGTAGGAGGTCTGCGCGTTGTCGACCTCGATGGAGGAGGACACGCCGTTGGCGAAGCGGTCCCGGGCGAATTCGAGCTCGTCGTTGGCCAGGCGGACGTTGTCGCGCGCCACTTCCACCCGATGGACGGCGTTTTGAACGCTGAGCAACGCGCGCCGCACGTCCTCTTCGACCTGCCTCTCGGTTTCGGTGCGCTGGAGCGCGAGCTCCCGACGCCGGCTCTTTTCCTCCGCGATCTCGGCCGGAATACGCCCGCCGGTGAAGACCGGCACCGAGACGCCCGCCCCGACGACGCGATTCCAGTCCAGGTCGCCCAGGTGATTTCCGTTGTAGCCCCCCTGAAACTGGGCGACCAGAGACGGCAGCCTTTCGGCGCTGCGGGCCGCGATGGTCAGATCCGCCGCGCGGATCTGCTCGTCCAGCGCCTTGAGCTCCGGCCGCTGCGCCAGCGCGACGGAGACCTCGTCGCGGGCGGGGGCAATCGGCGGCGCGGCCTCCTCCAGGGCGTCGGTGAGCTCGACGGCGAGCTCCTGATCTGCGCCGATCGCATGCAGAAGCGCCAGGCGCGCCGCATCGCGCCGGTTCGCCTGGACCAGGAGCGCCTGGTTCTGGCGCGAGAGCGCAACCTCCGCCCGCGTCGAATCGAGGCGCGTGGCCACGCCGGCCTTGCGCTGGTCCTCGGCGAGGTCTCGCAGCTTCGTGAACAGGTCGACGTTGGCCTGGGTCGCGTCGACATCGGCCTGCGCCCGCTGGAGCGCGACGTAGAGAGTGGCCACCGCCGCGGCGACGTCGTTCTCCGTCTTCTCCTTCTCCGCGCCGGCCACGGCGATTCCCTGGCGAGCGGCCTGATACCGCCGGTAGGCGGCCAGATCGATGATTCGCGCGGCCACGGTCACATGAGCGTCGAACACGTTGAAGGGACCGACCAGGGAGGGGACTCCGGGGAGGGTCAGTCCGAAGGTCTTCAGATTCAGGATCTCGTTGGAGTCCTGCACTTCGCCGATCACCTGGGGGAGCAGCGCCGAGCGCGCCTGCTTCGCCTGCGCGCTGGAGGTTTCGACGGCCTCGTAGGCGATGCGCGCCGCGGTGCCCTCCGAAAGAGCGCGCGCGACGGCCTCGCGCACGGAGAGGCGCAGGGTCTCTCCGGCTGCCGGGACAACCGCGAGCAGGGCGGCCGTTGCGGCCGAGAGGAGCGTCCGAGGAACCAGCCGCGTCGCCCCGCCCACGCAGGCCGGAGGTCCGGACCCGCGACGGTTCTCGGGGCGCCTGCGGACGGCCCGCCAGACCGTCGGAGAGGCCGCACCGAAGTCGATCATGTCGTTACCACCCCAGCGCTCCCTCTAACAAGATCGGTGCCGGAGTCCCGGTGTCGGAGGTTGGTCGCGCCACGCGCGCGTTCTCCGGCGGCGAGCCGCCTCAGGGACAGGTGACTCGGCGGGGTGCATCGCGCTGCCTCCGTCGGCGGCCGGCCCTTGCGTCGGCTGCCCTCGGTGTCTGCTTATACCAGCTCCTGGAGCTGACCGAGCGGGGCAAGGCCCTGGGGGGAAGGATCCTGGCGCGACTGCGCGAGCCGGCGCCATGGATCGAGCCTCCCGCTGAGGCTCTGCGCGCCGGGCGCGCTCCAGGAAAAATATATCCTTCGGGCCAACGATGGAGTCTCTCGCCGGGCCGGAGCTCGACGCGCGGCTGCGCGGGTTTCTCTCCGAGGACGTGGGAACCGGGGATGTGACGACGGAGGCGACCGTCCCCGCGGATCGCCGCGCAACGGGAGAGCTCCTGGCGCGGTCGGCCTGCGTCGTCTCGGGTCTGCCTGTGGCGCGTCGGGTGTTCGAGCTTCTGGATGCCGGGCTGGCGTGGGAAGAGGACGCTCAAGCGGGCGAGCGCGTCGACGCAGGGCGCCGCCTGGCGGTCCTGTCGGGAGGCGCCCGGGCGATTCTGACCGGCGAGCGGGTCGCTTTGAATCTGCTCCAGCGCATGTGCGGAATCGCCACGACCACGCGCCGGTTTGTCGATGCCGTCGCCGGGACCGGATGCCGCATTCTCGATACGCGCAAGACCGCTCCCGGACTGCGCCCCTTTGACCGCCAGGCCGTCCGGGACGGAGGCGGCGTCAACCACCGCTACAGTCTCGCGAGCATGGTGCTCATCAAGGACAACCACCGCCGGCTCGCGGGAGGCGTGGGCGAGGCGATCCGAAGGGCTCGCCGCGCCGCACCGGCCGGGATGCTCATCGAAGCGGAGGTGGAGTCGGAGGATGACTTGCTACAGGCCCTGGCAGCGGGCGCGGACTCGATCCTGATCGACAACCAGAAACCGGAGACCGTGGCGCGCTGGTGCACGCTGGCCCGGGCCTGCGCCAGACCGCCGTCGCTCGAGGCGTCGGGCAGCGTGCGTCTGGACAATGTCCGCGCCTATGCCGAGGCGGGACCCGACGCCATCTCCGTCGGCGCCCTCACCCACTCGGTGGTCGCCGCGGACATCTCCCTGGAGCTGACGGAGTCGCCGGCTTCGGCGGAGCCCGGAGCATGAGCGACACGACGGACGTCCTGGTTCTGGGCACCGGCGTGGCGGGCTGCGCGGCGGCTCTGGCCGCGGCCCGAGGCGGCGCGGAGGTGACCCTGGTCACGCGCGCGGCCCAGGCGCGGGAATCCAACACCTACTATGCCCAGGGCGGGATCGTGGCCCGCCCGCCCGGAGATACCCCGGAGCAGCTGGCCCGCGACATCGAGCGCGCCGGCGACGGGCTCTGCTTCCCCGACGCAGTGGAACTTCTCGCCCGCGAGGGTCCGGACCTGGTCCAGAAACTGCTGGTCGAGGAGCTGGCCGTTCCATTCGATCGCGAGAGCTCCGGATTCCACTGGACGCTCGAAGGCGCGCACTCCGTCCCGCGCGTCCTCCACGTCAAGGACGAAACGGGAGCCCCGATCGAGCGCGCGCTGATCGCAGCGTGCCGCAAGGAGACGCGCATCCGCTGGCGCTTGGAGACGACGGCCGTCGATCTGCTCACGCTGTCTCACGACTCCGTCGACGCGACCGACCGTTATCGGCCTCCGGCCGTCATCGGCGCGTACCTGCTCGCCCGCCGGATCGACGACGGCGTCCAGGCTCTGCTGGCGCGGGAGACGATTCTGGCCACCGGCGGCCTCGGCCAGGTCTATCTCCACACGACCAACCCGCAGGGAGCGCGCGGCGACGGCATCGCCATGGCCCGGCGTGCGGGGGCGCGGCTCTTGAACCTGGAGTTCATCCAGTTCCACCCCACTGCGCTGGTGCACGCGCGGGGGCGCCTCCTTCTCTCCGAAGCGCTCCGCGGGGAGGGCGCGCGGATCACCGACGCACAGGGAAGGCCGTTTCTTCACCAGGTCCATCCCGACGCCGAGCTCGCTCCCCGCGACGTCGTGGCGCGGGCCATCCACAAGCGCATGCTGGAAAAAGACGAGCCGCATGCTCTCCTGGACATTTCCCACAAGCCAGCGGACTGGATCCGCGAGCGCTTTCCCGGACTCACGCAGCGCTGCCAGGATCTCGGCTTCGATCTGACCTCCGGCCCCGTGCCGGTCGTTCCCGCCGCGCACTACTCCTGCGGCGGCGTGGCGGTCGACGGCGACGGGCGCACGACGCTCGGCCACCTGCGCGCGGTCGGCGAGGTCTCCTGCACCGGCGTGCATGGCGCCAACCGTCTGGCCTCGACTTCGTTGCTGGAGGGTCTGCTCTGGGGCTGGCGCGCCGGCGTGGCCGCGGCCGACCAGGCGCGGCGCAGCTCGGGCCGCCATCTGCCCAACGTCCGGCCCTGGCAGCCCGAGCACGAGCCGGTCGATCCGGCCCTGATCGCGCAGGACTGGATGGTGATCCGGCACACCATGTGGAACTACGTGGGGCTCCTCCGGTCCGAGAAGCGCCTGGACCGAGCCGGCCGCATCCTCTCCGAGCTCCAGGTCGAGATCGAGGACTTCTACCGTCGGGGCACGATGTCCGACGACCTGGTCGGCCTGCGCAACGGAGTCCAGACGGCGCTCGCCATCCGCCGCGCAGCCTCGGACAACCGGGTGTCGAGGGGAAGTCACTATCGGGAAGACGGGAGGAGTTGATTCATTGCGGAATTGATTCATGGAATCATTGATTCATTGTCGGATTGGGGCGCGTCGAGCGCCTTCGCCCCAAGCCAATGGATCAATGAATCAATCCTCAATCTCTTGCTATAGTCCCCCTCGCCCATGAGCGTTCTCTACCTTCACTACAACGCCGCGGAGCGCGGCGGGAGAGTCCAGAGGCTCGCTAAGAGCGGCGCCCACATCGTGGTGACCGAGCCGCGCTGGCCGGAATTCTTCGAGCTGGCCAAGAAGGAGAAGCCGTACGCCATCGCCGTCGACTTCTCCTACGCGCCTTCCCACGCTCTGGAGACCGCAGATTACCTGGCCAAGGCGCGGGAGACGCGCGAGGCCTCTCTCTTCCTTCTCCATGTGCCCGACGAGCGTCTGGAGTTCGTCAAGAAACGCCTGCCGCACGCGATGCGGGTGAGCGAGGAGGAGCTCGCGGAGGTCCTGGAGGAGAAGGAGAAGGAGGCGCAGGCGCGGGCGCTGGAAAAGAAAGAGGCCGCCGCGCTGGCGCGCAAGAACGCCCGGGCCAAAAAGGCCGCCGCGCAACTGGCGGCCGGAGGCGGCAAGGCCAAGCCCGCGGCACCGGCTCGTTCCAAGAAAGCAGCGCCCAAAGCCGCCGCGAAAAAACCGGGGGCGCGCAAGCCCGTTCGGAAGAAGGCGAAGAAGAGCGCGCGGCCGGCGAAGAAGAAGTAGGCCCGGGCAGGCTCGAGCGCGCCCCGCCGGCGGGCGCCGCGGCAATCTGATAGACGCGGGCCTCTCCGAAACGGGCGACGAGTCGGTACCGCGAATCGCGGTCCAGCAACTCTCCCGTCCACCAACGTCCCCAGGCCGGCGCCGGCCGCGCCCCGACGAAGACATAGCCGGGTTGGGCCCGCGCGCGCCACGCGGCGAACTCGTCCCGATCGAAGAACCAGTAGTAGTGCGGCTCGAGAATCTTGCGATGGGCGAGCGCCGGCAGAAGCGCTCCGCCGTCCCCGGGATTGTTGGCGAAGACGGCGTCCGGCGGAGTGTGCGCGCCCGCCCAGGCCAGCGCGGCGATGTCTTCACTGGTCACCGCCGCGACGTCGCTGCAGAACGTAGCAACCCAGAAGGCGCCGCCTGCCGCCTCGTTGGCGAGAAGCGCGCCGACGGATGTGCGCCCGTCGCGGGCCTCGCCGTAGAACGCGGTGCCGAAGCGGACCGCGGAGAGCCGCGCGCCCTCGACGGCAAAGGCCGCGGCGAAAAGGAACAGGGCGGGACCGGCGATGCTTCGAGGCGCGCGCGCGACCCGCGTGACGAGCTCGGCGGCGACGATGCCGACCGGCACGACCAGCCAGAGCCCGACGCGCGTGGGATAGAGAGCCGGCCAACCGGGGAGCGATTCCGTCAAAGCGACGGAAAAGAGCAGCGCCTCGACGGCCAGGATCAGAAACGCGGCGGCGCCGGCCTCGCGGCGCGGACCCAGAACCGAGAACGGGAGACCGAGAGCCAGGACGAGCGTCGGCAGCCCGCCCAGATAGGCGATCAGAAAAAACGGCCAGAGCGCGGCGCGGGGGCGCGGCCCGAGCCACGGCGCGAAGCGAGCGGCCAGATGCGCGGCGCCTCGCGTCTCGGCGGCGAACCACTCCCGCGTCCAGGAAGCCATGCCGGGCACGGGCGTCTTGAGCCCGAGTAAAAGAAACGGGAGAACCAGAACGAGCGCGGTGGCTCCCGCGACGAGGATGTCGCGCAATCCGCGGCGCCACTCCGTGCCGCCCCGCGCCATTCGCAGCAGCACCAGGCACGGCC
>Ga0126383_10003060_pt1 | contig 10988 bp, 8 predicted proteins | sample PanSoiMetPlot_35_FD_96882 | JGI IMG/M metagenome (GOLD analysis project Ga0126383, IMG submission 96882) | Tropical forest soil microbial communities from Panama - MetaG Plot_35 | ecosystem: Environmental > Terrestrial > Soil > Tropical forest > Bulk soil | place: Panama | collected 2016-02-17
CGGCATGAGGCGGCGGCACGAGCCGCGAGGCGTGCGCGGAGGCCCCCGGTAGGGGGGACTTTTCAATTTCAAATTTTCATCCAGACCCCATCCCCGGAAATTTAGTCTGAAACGATTTCTGGCAATGAGGAGGCTGGCGCGGAAGTAGGGTGACCTGTTTTTGGGTTACCTCCTTTAGGAAAAAATTTATCGGCGGCGAACGGATCAGATGTGATCACACTGTACATCCCTACGTTAATGCAACGGCCAGCTTGTGGACCCGCCGATTTCAGCACAGAGGTACTCTCCCGGCGCTCTCTCACTATCGAGACCGCATTAGCCTGAAAGTTTGCCTTGGTTTATCCTGGTTCATGGTTGTTTATGCCGGCTCATCCCGGCATGGAAATTTTTTTTGTGGTCCCACTTTTTCTTTTCCTCAAAGACGGATTTGAGGAAGGTGTCGAGCACGGTGGTGGGGTGAGTGTCCTCGAATTCGACTCCGCCCCTGGACACTTCGGTCCAGAATTTGCGGGCCTCAGCTTCGTTTTTTATCGATTGGCCGGTCAGCCGGTGCCCGTCGGTGCCGACAGAGCGCGGCCGGGCACCATGTGGACGCTGGCTCTGAGCTATTTCGCCTCGCCCGAATTTCGGACGCTGCGGCAGTCAACGCAGCGGGCATATCGCCTAACAATCGAGCGGCTGTGCAAGGAACATGGCAACAAGCGCGTTGCAGACCTGCGGCGCGAGCACGTCGTCAGGCTGATGGCGGCGTGTGCCGACAAGCCCGGCGCGGCCAACGGACTGCGCACGGCGCTGAGGGTCATGATGAAGCACGCGGTCGACGTCGGTATGCGGGCCGATGACCCGACCCGCGACGTGCGGGCGGTGCGCGTCAAGAGTTCGGGCTTCCATAGTTGGACAGACGTCGAGATCGAACAATTCGAGCGGTGTCACGCGGTAGGATCAAGCGCCCGTCTGGCGCTGGCGCTGCTGCTCTATACCGGCCAGCGCCGCGGCGATGTTCTCCGCATGGGGGCACAGCACGTTCGCGACGGACTTCTATACGTCAAGCAGGAGAAGACTGGCGCCGAGCTCACCATCCCGGTGCACCCGGAGCTTGCAGCCATCATTGCCGCGACCCCCAGTGGTCACCTCACATTCCTGACGACGCGATACGAGAGCCCGTTCGGGGCTTCGGCGTTTAGCCACTGGTTCAGGGACCGGTGCAACGAGGCGGGGTTGCCGCACTGCTCTGCACATGGCCTGCGGAAGGCTGCGGCGCGCAGATTGGCCGAGGCGGGCTGCACTGCCCACGAAATCGGCGCCATTACCGGGCACGCGAGCCTAGCTGAGCTCGTGCGCTACACTAAGGCAGCGGATCAGCGTCGTCTTGCCGAGGCCGCCATGACCAAAACGAGAAAATTCGTTCGCAAACCGGCCCAAAGGTTTGCCAAACAACCCGAAAAAGTCTCGAAAATCAATGGTCAGAGATGACTCGCACAAATTGGCATGATTTGTGAATTTCTCCCGGCAACCTTATCTATCACCCCAAACCGGCAAGAGATGAGCCCGTGAGCACCTCTTCCTTCAGCGACATGTTGCAGTCGATCGCCGAGCGAGGCCGTGCGCTCATCGACCGCACCCGCGACCGGCGCGGAGTTGCCGAGCAGCGGTCCGAGAGCCTCGCCCAGCTATGCGAGGATCTACTCTCGGGGCGTGGCGAAGCATCGGGGGTCGCGCTCGCGCGCGAAATCCTCTCGCGCTACGGGGAACTGAAAACCGGCTCGCGAATCGCCTTCTTCGAGGCGCTCGCCAGGCGCTTCGGCGCAGACCCTAGCCGACTGAGCGCCGCGGCCAGTGCCTATCTCACCGCCCCCTCTGACGCCGCGGCCTCGAATGTCCACCGGGCCTCTGAACCAAGGCGGCTCGAGCTTTTTCGGCGCCTCAATCTCGCACCCGGCGGAACTGCGGCGCTGGTACGCATGCGCGAGCAACTGATGGACGCGATGGACCATCGCGACGATCTCGCGGTGATCGACGACGACTTCCTCCACCTGTTCTCATCCTGGTTCAACCGCGGCTTCCTCGTGCTCAGGAGCATCGACTGGTCGACCCCGGCAAACTTGTTGGAGAAGATCATCCGCTACGAGGCCGTGCATACGATCCGCGACTGGAACGACCTGCGCGCGCGCATCGATTCGCCTGATCGACGTTGCTACGCGTTCTTTCATCCGGCGCTGGCCGATGAACCGCTGATCTTCGTCGAAGTCGCGCTTACCCGCGGCATTCCGGCGGCGATCGATCCGATTCTGTCGGCAAAGCGCGAACGGATCGAACCCGAGCGAGCGACGACGGCGGTGTTCTATTCGATCTCCAACTGCCAGCGCGGACTTGCTGGGGTATCCTTTGGTCACTTTCTCATCAAGCAGGTCGTCGAGGAGGTCAGCCGTGAAATCCCGCGTCTGGCGACCTTCATTACGCTGTCGCCGGCCCCGAACTTCGCCGACTGGCTCAAGCGCGAGCGCGCCAATGCAGGATCGGTTGTGCTCTGGGCGGAGGATCGCACGGCGCTTACAGCGCTCGACCGTCCCGAGTGGTGGCGGGACGAGGCGGCCGCCGGGATGGTTCAAGAGCCACTGTTGCGCGCGGCTGCCTGGTATTATCTGCGCGCGCGCTCCTCCCGCGGCACGCCGCTTGATTCGGTCGCTCGCTTCCACCTCGGCAACGGCGCGCGGCTCGAGCGGCTCAACTTCCTCGGCGATACCTCGGAACGAGCGCTGCAGCAATCGTATGGGCTGATGGTCAATTATCTTTACGATCTTGAGGACATCGAGCAGAACCACGAAGCGTACGCACAGCAACATGCCATCGTTGCTGCGACCGCCGTGACGCGGCTCCTCCGTGCGCCTGCGCGTGATGCTGTCCCAGCGGCGGAGTAGTTCGCCATAATGGCCGACCGCATGCTCGCGTTAGCTCCGCCCGTACACCGGCACGACGGCACCGCGGGTGACGCGATTCTCCGGCGAAGCCAGGAACAAGATCGTCGCGGCCACATCCTCGACTTTGGCCCAGGCGGCAGGGTCGGCGTCGGGCATGGCCTGCCGATTGGCAGGGGTATCCATGGTCGAAGGCGCGATCGCATTCACCAGAATGTCCGAATTCACGACCTCTTCGGCCAAGGCCACGGTGAGCGCTGCGACCGCCGCCTTGCTAGCGGTATAGGCGGCCATTCCGGCGCCCGCGCGCCATTCCAGCGCAGGACGCGTCGCCACATTGAGGATGCGCCCGCCCGCGCCGGTGGCTGTCATGGCGATGACAGCGGCCCGGCAGCAAAGGAACGCCGTGACGAAGTTCATGTCGACCTGCTTTATCAAATCCGATTTCGCCGTCGCGGCGACTGAGGCCATGGCAAAACCGCCCGCGATGTGAATTGAAGCCCAGAGTTTCGGCACGGTGCCGTAGAGCTTGGCGACCGCGGATTCCTGAGTGAGATCGATATCGGCGACAAGTTCCACCTGGGCATGTTTGCGAAAGGCGAAGCGCTCGGCTTCGGCTCGGTCGATGTAGGGCACGTGACAGACGGCGCCGGCCTCGGTGAGCGCAGCGACCGTAGCGGTACCCAGCGCGCCGGTTCCGCCGGTGACGACCACGTGGCGGTCACGATACTCCATCGTCCTCTCCCATTATTTGCAAACGCGATTGCATCATCGGCCATGCATCGACCGATGCAAGGCGGAGCGCGGGTCCCATATCTTGAGCCCGCCTGTCCGGCACGTCATGCTCGTGGCGCGTGCTGAACGGACCGAGTATGGCCGATTTCGATCTCGCCGTTATCGGTGGCGGCATTAACGGCACCGGCATTGCCCGCGACGCCGCAGGGCGAAGCTTGCGCGTTCTGCTAGTCGAGCAGAACGATCTCGCGTCGGGGACGTCGTCCGCCTCGACCAAGCTGGTCCATGGCGGGCTGCGATACCTCGAGGAGGGATGGCTGCGGCTGGTGCGCGAGGCACTTCTCGAGCGGGAAGTGATGCTGCGCATGGCGCCGCATTTGATTCGGCCCATGCGCTTCGTGCTGCCGGCCGACCCGGGCCTGCGTCCAGTCTGGATGCTGCGGCTGGGCCTATTCGTCTATGATCATCTTGGCGGGCGACAAATCCTTCCTCCGGCCCGCGTCGTCGATCTCGCACATGACCCGCTCGGGGCGCCGCTTAGGCGGCGCCCCGAACGCGGCTTCGAATATTCGGATTGCTTTGCTGACGACTCGCGTCTCGTGACGCTCACCGCGCTCGACGCCGCTGAACGCGGCGCTCTGATTCGGACCCGCACGCGTTGTATCGGCGTGGAGCGCGGCGCCGAATGGCGCCTGATGCTCGACGTGCGAGGCCGGCGCGATCTCGTGACCGCCCGGGTCCTCGTGAATGCCACGGGCCCGTGGCTGAAGCTGTTCGTGAACGGTGTGCTGCGCGAGAGTGCTGCCGTGCCGGCGCGACTCGACAAGGGCAGTCACATCGTGGTGCGGCGCCTGTTCGACCACGATCGCGGTTACATTGTCCAGACGCGCGACCGGCGGGTCGTATTCGCGCTGCCGTTTGAGCGGGATTTCACATTGATCGGAACCACGGACAAAGCTTTTGTCGGAGACCCGAGCGGTATCGCGCCTGCCGCCGACGAAATCGCCCACCTCTGCAGCGTCGCAAATGAGCATTTTCGCGCGAGTTTGAATTCCGCCGACGTGGTTTGGTCATTCGCCGGCGTTCGCTCGCTCTACGACGATGGCTCCAGCAAGGCGCAGGACGTGAGCCGCGATTATGTCCTGGCGCTCGACCAACAGCACGGCCAGGCACCGCTGCTGACCGTTTACGGAGGCAAGATCACCACTTTCCGCCGCCTTGCCGAACAGGCGGTCGACCGCCTTGCGCACCTCATCGGGGCCGGACCGGCCTGGACCAAGGAGTCGCATCTGCCTGGCGGCGATTTCCCTCATGACGGCATCGAGGCGCTGGCGGCGATGACGCGGAGATCGCGGCCGTTCCTGGGCGAGGCGCACGTGATGCGCCTGGTTCGCGCCTATGGCACGCGCGTCGATCGCGTCCTCGGGCCCGCACGGAGCTTTGAGGAGCTCGGGCCCTGCATCGGCGCGGACCTCACGGCCGCCGAGGTGCGGTATCTCGTCGAGCGGGAATGGGCGCAGACCGCGGACGATGTGCTCTGGCGGCGCACAAAGCTGGGGTTGCATTTTTCGTCGGAAGAACGCGCGCGCTTGGCCAATATCATGGCCGGCATGGTCGGTGGTGCATGACACATTCTTGTGTTTGTGGGACCGCAGCCCCATAGAAGTTGGCTGCACCGTCGACCGATGCGCTGCCGATATGGTACGTGATCGTCGGCGCATGCACGCGATGGTCAGGGGACGCCGCAGGGGAGCGAATTGCCCGATTATCTTCTCGCCATCGATCAGGGCACGACCTCTACGCGCGCAATCCTGTTCGACGTCGCGCTCACGCCGATCGCTAGCGCACAGCAGGAATTTTCCCAGCTTTATCCGGCTCCGGGCTTGGTCGAACACAACCCCGAGGAGATCTGGTCGACGACGCTTGCGACCGTGCGCACCGCGATCGCGCGGGCCGGAGTCGAAGCGAGACAAGTCGGTGCCCTCGGCATCGCCAATCAGCGCGAGACGACGATTGTTTGGGAGCGCGCTACGGGTCGCCCCATCCACAATGCCATCGTGTGGCAGGATCGGCGCACCGCGGATGCTTGCGCGGCACTGCAGACGCGCGGGCACGAGGAGGCGATCGCGGCACGCACCGGCCTCCTCCTCGACCCTTATTTCTCGGCAACCAAGATCGGCTGGCTGCTCGATCACGTGGAGGGGGCGCGGGCCGCCGCGCAGGATGGCCGCCTTGCGTTCGGCACGGTCGACAGTTTCCTGTTGTGGCGGCTCACCGGCGGCAAGATGCATGCGACCGACGCTACCAATGCTGCGCGCACCCTGCTGATGGATCTCCGCGCAGGGAGCTGGGATGCCGAGCTTTGCGAATTATTCGGCGTGCCACCAGCCTTGCTGCCCCCGATTGGCGATTGCGCGAGCAACTTCGGAACCACCGATTTGTTCGGTGGCCAAATTCGCATCCTGGGCATTGCAGGAGACCAGCAGGCAGCGACAGTGGGCCAGAGCTGCTTTGCGCCCGGCATGGTGAAGTCAACCTACGGCACCGGTTGCTTCGCGCTGCTCAATACCGGCGATCAGCCGGTTCTATCCAAAAACCGTCTTCTCACTACGATCGCCTACCAGCTCGAGGGCAAACGCACCTACGCCCTCGAAGGCGCGATCTTTATCGCCGGGGCGGCGGTGCAATGGCTGCGCGACGCGCTCAAGCTGATCGCGACAGCTGCGGACGTGAACGCGCTGGCTGCACAGGCCGACCCAGCGGAGGAGCTTTACCTGGTGCCGGCCTTTGTGGGGCTCGGCGCGCCCTGGTGGGATACGCAAGCGCGAGGCGCCCTCTACGGACTCACCCGCAAGTCCGGCGCGCCCGAACTCGCGCGCGCGATCCTCGAGGCGGTCGGCTATCAGACCCGCGACCTACTCGAGGCCATGCATGCCGACTGGCCGGCGGTCGGCGCGAGCTCGGTCTTGCGGGTTGACGGAGGTATGGCGGCGAGCGACATGGCCATGCAATCGGTCGCCGACATTCTGGGCATTCCGGTCGAGCGCCCCCTGGTGATGGAGACCACTGCGCTCGGCGCTGCCTACCTGGCGGGCCGTGCTGCCGGATTGTGCCCGGACCTGCCAAGCTTTGCCACGATGTGGAAGCGCGAGCACCGTTTCGAGCCACGAATGGATGCCGCCACGCGCGAGCGCAAGTGGTTGGGCTGGCGCGAAGCGGTTGCGCGTACGCTGAGCCGAGCTTGATCATGTGAAGCGACCTGCAGACGTTGAGCCGCGCGCAGTGTGCCGTTAGCTTGGCTGCATGGAGTATGGGGGTCGTACGAACAACCAGCCGCAGCGCCGGGGTGCGCGCCGAACGTTGGCGCACTGGGCGGATCCTGTCGCCCGGCCGCTAGTACGGTTCGATGGCGTGAGCAAGCGATTCGACACCGCGATTGCAGTTGAGCGAGTTTCGCTCGACATATTTTCGGGGGAATTTTTCGCGCTCCTCGGCCCCTCGGGCTGCGGCAAAACCACGTTGCTGCGCCTCCTCGCCGGATTGGAGATGCCGGACGAGGGGCGCATTCTGCTCGACGGAGCGGATCTGGCGACCGTTCCGCCCTACCGGCGGCCGATCAACATGATGTTCCAGAGCTACGCGCTGTTTCCCCATCTCACGGTCGAGGGAAATGTCGCGTTCGGGCTCAAGCAGGAAGGGCTTCCCAAAGCTGAAATCGCGGCGCGGGTCGATGGGATGCTGGCGTTGGTTCGGCTCGAGGAATTCGCCAAGCGCAAGCCGCAGCAGCTGTCCGGCGGGCAACGTCAGCGCGTCGCGCTCGCCCGTTCATTGGTGAAACGCCCGCGCGTCCTGCTGCTCGATGAGCCGCTTGCCGCGCTTGACAAGAAGCTGCGAAGCGACACGCAGTTCGAATTGATGCAGCTGCAGGAAAGCCTCGGTCTCACCTTTGTCATTGTCACTCACGATCAGCAGGAGGCGATGACGGTCGCGGGCAGGATCGCGGTTATGGATCGCGGCCGTCTCATTCAAGTCGCGACTCCACAAGAGATTTATGAGCGGCCGACCTCGCGCTGGGTCGCGGATTTCATCGGTGACGTCAACCTCATTGAAGGCAGCGTCCTCGAGGTAGGGGCATCGGGAACGGTGGTCGCAAGCGGCGTCGGGCGGCTGCGTGCGCTTTCACTGGCTGATGCAAAAGCGGGTGACATCGTGTGGGTGGCGTTGCGACCCGAGAAGGTGCGCATCGCTCATGAGCGACCCCTCGTCGAGGAGGAGAACTGCGTGGCAGGTCAGGTAACGGACATCGGCTACCTCGGCGACCTCTCGATCTACAAGGTACGGCTCGACAACGGAATGCTCATTAAGACCGCTGTCGCCAACGTAACACGGCTCATCGAGCGGCCGATTAACTGGGATGATCGCGTGTGGCTTACGTGGGCCTCCGAGGCTGCCATGGTGCTCACGCGATAGGCTGGTGCGGTGACCAGGGCAATAACGCAGCGGTCTTGGGGCGAGCGGCTGATCGTGCTCGTTCCTTATCTGTGGCTGGCCACTTTCTTCCTCGTCCCGTTCCTGATCGTGCTCAAGATCAGCCTCTCGCATACGGCGATCGCCCAACCGCCTTACACGCCGGTCTTCGATCCCGGCGCCGGTTGGAATGCCCTCGCCCAAGCCGTCTCTATGCTGTCGTTCGAAAATTACGCTTTGCTCGGCTCTGACTGGCTCTACCTCGCCTCTTATCTGAAGAGTCTTGAAATTGCCGGCGGATCGACGCTGCTGCTGCTGCTAATAGGCTTTCCCATCGCTTACGGCATGGCGCGCGCTCCCCGCCACTGGCAGCCGGTAGTGTTCGTATTGGTGGTACTGCCGTTCTGGACCTCGTTCCTGATCCGCATCTATGCGTGGATCAACATTCTCCAGCGCGACGGCTTGCTCAATCAGCTGCTGCTGGCACTACGCATCGTCGACGAGCCGTCGGCATGGCTCTCGACGGACACGGCTGTCTACATCGGCATCGTCTACTCGTACCTGCCGTTCATGGTGTTGCCCATTTACGCCACGCTGGAAAAAATGGACGAAACGCTGCTTGAGGCCGCCGCTGATCTCGGCTGCCCGAATTGGAAGGCGTTCTGGCTGGTGACGCTGCCGCTGTCGCGTCCGGGGGTGATCGCGGGAGCTTTGCTTTGCTTCATTCCGATCGTCGGCGAGTTCGTGATCCCGGATCTCCTCGGCAGTTCGCAGACCATGATGATCGGGCAAACACTGTGGGCCGAGTTTTTCGCCAACAGGGATTGGCCCGTCGCCTCTGCGGTTGCCGTCGTACTGCTCTGCCTGGTGGTTGTGCCGATCGTGATCTACGAGCAGATGCAGACGCGTGACCTCGCGAGAAGAACCTGAGCATGCGCAAGGCATCCTGGTTCAACATCGGTTCGCTCGCTCTGGGGCTTGCCTTCCTTTATCTGCCGATCGTGATCCTGGTGATCTATTCATTTAACGCCTCGCGCCTCGTCACGGTGTGGGGCGGCTGGTCGACGCGCTGGTATGCCGAGCTCATCGACGATCGCGCTATGCTCGAATCCGCTTGGGTGACGCTGCGCATCGCCTTCTTGTCGGCGAGCGCGGCAACCGTGCTCGGGACGCTTGCGGCCATCGCACTGGTGCGTTTCGACCGCTTTCGCGGCCGTGTGCTGTTTTCTGGGATGATCTACGCGCCGCTGGTCATGCCGGAGGTCATCATTGGGCTCGCCCTGTTGTTGTTGTTCGTGGCGATCGACATCGACCGTGGCTTCTGGACCATCGCCATCGCGCATACCACCTTGATCACCTGCTTCGTGACGGTCGTCGTGCAGTCGCGGCTGCTGACATTCGATACGACGCTCGAAGAAGCAGCGATGAATCTCGGCTGTCCCCCGGTGAAAACTTTCTTGACGGTGACGTTACCGCTCATCGCGCCAGCGCTCGCCTCCGGTTGGATGCTTGCCTTCACCTTGTCGCTCGACGATCTGGTGGTCGCGAGCTTCACCACGGGGCCCGGCGCGACGACACTGCCGATCCGCATCTATTCGGAGGTTCGCCTCGGCGTGAAGCCGGAGATCAACGCCGCCTGCACGATCCTGATCGCCCTTGTCGCCGTCGGCATCGTCTGCGCCTCATTGCTCACGAAATTTCATGATGTCGGGCGTGGCGGCGTAGCAGGCCTTGCTGCGCGCTGATTGGGATTCCTCATTACACGCGGAGTGCCGGCGATTAACGAGTGCCTTGCACGGGCCCGAGATCCTCGGGTGTTGCTTCACCGCCGGCGCCTTCGGCCGGTGCGGAACTGCCTGCCAGCGCCGGAGCTGTTGCTGCCGGATTCTGCGCAGGCGGCGCTCCGGTCAGCCGCTCGATCACGGAGCGTACCGGCTCGCGCAGCGCGCGGCTGCGCACAGCGTCCAAAATAGGCTGTGCTGCGCCCGAGCGCTCGAGTCGACTTTGCGGGTCCGGCAATATGATTGGATCATCCCAGGATCCCTGCACCATGAAGGGTAGCTCGAATGCCGGGCTACCAGCGGCCGCCGTGGAAACTGCGAGGAGGCTCGCGGTCCCGCGCAGATCAAGGTCGCGGTCGGGAATGGATGCCGAGCCCGCCAGCGCAAGACCTACGCTGGCGCCCTCCATGCGCACGTCTTCGACATTCGCTACGCCTTGCCTGATGCGCAGATTGACGCTTAGTGTTTCGTAGGGCGTTTTGCCGGTGCGGAACTCGCCGCTGCCCGAGAGCGGTCGGCGCTCGATGCGCTTGAGCAGTTGTTCGACATTAAAGCCCGCGATCGCGCCTTTGCGGCTGGTGAGGCCGGCCGTGCCGTTCAACGCTTTGGTCAAGTCGTAGACGCTGCGACCGGAGCTGTCGATCGCCACCGCGAGGTTGCCTCTGCCCTCAAGCCGGCGAATCCCGAACATTTCACCGAGGCACTGCTCCAGATCTACATCCGAGAATTGCAGTTGCGCGTTGAAATCGGCCCCAGCCGCCGATTTGGCGAGCCCGAACGTTCCCCTGACCATGCCGCCGAAGGCCTGCGACTCTCCCACTGCGACCGTGAGTTTGCCATCGCGCAGATTGGCTGCCACTGCAGTGCGCCCGAGTTTGGCATTTGCGAGATTGACGCGAGCCGCTGACAGCCTGAGATCTAGCTGGACGCCCTCGAGGAGATCGAGTGCTATCGGTTTGCTATCCCATCCGCGCTCTCCGCCTGCCAGAAAGCGCACCGTAGAGACATAGGGCGTCAGGTCGAGTCCCTCGGCGGCCAGCGTTCCTTGCCAGGATTGCCGTCCATCGAAGGTCAGCACGCCTTCGCCCGA
>Ga0126383_10003061_pt1 | contig 10988 bp, 11 predicted proteins | sample PanSoiMetPlot_35_FD_96882 | JGI IMG/M metagenome (GOLD analysis project Ga0126383, IMG submission 96882) | Tropical forest soil microbial communities from Panama - MetaG Plot_35 | ecosystem: Environmental > Terrestrial > Soil > Tropical forest > Bulk soil | place: Panama | collected 2016-02-17
GCAAGTTCGCGCCCGACATCAATATCCCGCTGACGCCGTTTCAGGGGACGTTGGGTGTCGCGCCGCCCGACGGGTTTTTCCCGTCGCTCAGCCCCGGGGTCACGAGCTCGGTGCCGCCCGGCCCGCATGGCGGCAATCTCGACCTGCGCGAACTGGCGGAAGGCTCGATCCTCTACCTGCCGGTGTGGCAACCGGGGGCGCTGATCTACACCGGCGACTCGCATGCCGTACAGGGCGATGGCGAGATCTGCCTGACCGCGCTGGAAACCCGGATGCAGGAAGTGCTGATCCAGGTCCTCCTGCACAAGCAGAAGAAGTTTCAGTGGCCGGTGGCGGAAACTGCGACGCACTGGATCACCGTCGGGCTCGACAAGGATCTCAATGCCGCGATGACCTTGGCGGCGCGCAACGCAATCGCGTTTCTGGCGACTCGCGCCAAGCTGACGCCGGCTGACGCCTATGCTCTGTGCAGCATCGCGGTCAGCTTCCGGGTGACGCAGGTCGTTGACATTGTGCGCGGCGTGCATGCGATGATTCCGAAAAACCTGTTCACCGGCGAACTGCGACAGCAGATCGCCGTCGTTTAGCTCGTGTTCATCCATCGTTCCTGCGAAAGCGGGAACCCCGAAGCGTAGGACCGCAGCGGTTGCTCCTGGCCCCGCTTTCGCGGGGGCGACGATAAGGTTGGAGGAGGGAACGAATGAGGCTCGAAGACAAGGTTGCGCTGATTACCGGAGGAGCCTCCGGCATGGGCGCCAGCATGGCGCGGATCTTCGGCCGCGAGGGAGCAAAGGTCGCCGTCGCCGACGTCCTCGACGAGGAGGGCAAGAAGGTCGTCGGGGACATTACTCAAGCAAACGGCGCGGCGATCTTCCGCCATCTCGATGTGACCAGCGAAGCCGAATGGAAGGCGGCGGTCGACGCGACAGTCGCCGAATTCGGCAAGCTCGACATCCTCGTCAACGATGCCGGGCTCAGCGGCAGCGCCGTCGAGGATCTGTTCGAGACCGCTGCCTGGGACCGGCTGATGGCGGTCAACGCGCGCGGCGTCTTTCTCGGCATGAAATTCGCGATCCCGCTGATGAAGGCAGCCGGCGGCGGTTCGATCGTCAACATCTCGTCGATTTCCGGCATCACCGGCCAGCACCACGTCCATGTCGGCTACAATGCCTCGAAGGGGGCCGTCCGCACCCTGACCAAGGCGGCCGCGGTGCAGCACGGCACCGACAACATCCGTGTCAACTCCGTGCATCCCGGGCTCATGCCGCCGATGCGCTCCTCGGGGCGCACCGCCGACCCTGAGGTGCGGGCCAGGATGCTGCGGCAGGTCCCGATGGGCCGCGCCGGCCGCGTCGAGGAGGTCGCGAATGCGGTCCTGTTCCTGGCTTCGGACGAAGCCTCTTACATCACCGGCGCCGAGCTGTGGGTCGACGGAGGGTATCTGGCGACATGACCCTTACCAACTTAGCCCGGCGTCGATGGGCTTCTCGAGCCGGACTTCAGCCACTGCTGGTGGCGACGAGCACCCAGTTCGGATCGGCCGATCGGGTATCGCGCGCAAAAGTCCAGTAATCGGTCTTCTCGGTTGCGTGGTTCGGGTCGCCATCGACGATGCTTCCGTCCATCGCGCGCGTCACGTTGATTTGCTGCGAGGTCAGTTTGACCGTCACCTGCGCGTTGCGCCCCAACAGCTCGGCTTCGACAATATCCGAGTCGTCCAACCGCAAAATCCGCGTCTCCAGTGTCTCCTTGGCAGCGGCCCGCTCGTCGATCGCGGTCACAAATTGCTGGAATACCTCATCGCTCAGCAGGGGCCGCAACGCTGCCTTGTCGCCGTTCGCAAAAGTGGTAACGATCAAGTCGAATGCGGTACGAGCGCCCTGGAGGAAATGCAGGGGGTCGAAACTCGGATCGGAGCGGCGGATCTGGCTCAAGGCCTCTGCGACCGCATCGGCCGGCGGCGCAGTGGATGCAACAGGCCCGCCGCCTGGATTGGATTCAATCAAAGTCGATGCCTTCTCGGGTGCGGGCCGAGCCCGGCGCACGAACAATTCGCGGCGCCGTTCGTTTCCGGTGCGCCTGCCGAGCACGTTGCGCAGGCGCAATACTAAAAACGCTGCAACCATCGCAAACAGGATGATGTCGAAATATTGAAACTCACCCATCTCCGTCCTGCGCCTACCGCGATGGAGAAAATACCGGGCTTTGGGCCTCGGCTGGATTTTGACTACATGGGGGGCGGATGACAGCACGGCAAGCGCGCTATTGGTGTTCGTGCCCAACAAGGGCTCCAGGACAGACCGTTGATGCGCCCTTCCATCCGTGCTAGCCAGCGGGCTCCGATTCCGAGGAGAGGGTCATGGCGGAAGAGGCGAGAGGCAACGGCCAAGGCGAGATGTCGCCCGAAATGGCCGCCGGCCTCCAGCAACTGATCGTCAATGCACAATACATAAAAGACCTGTCGTTTGAAAATCCTCGTGCGCCGCAAAGCCTGATCCAGCAACCGACGCAGCCCTCAGTCGACATCAACGTCGACGTAAAGGCGCAGAATTTGGGACCGGAGGTTTACGAAGTCGTCCTGACGATCAATGTGACGGCTCGCATTCAGGAAGAACCGGTCTTCCTGGTCGAACTCGCTTATGGGACCGTGGTTACTGTCAAAAACGTGCCGCAAGAGATGCTGGCCCCATTGATACTGGTCGAGACACCCCGGATCGCCTTTCCCTTTGCCCGTGCGATCATCGCCAACGCGACCCGAGACGGCGGTTTTCCGCCGCTCATGATCAATCCGATCGATTTTGCCGAACTGTTGCGCCGCCAACAGGCCGATACCCAAGTCGTCGCTGCGGCCGGCAATCCGATCGTGTGATCCTCACCCTTCCGTCAGCCAGATCGGCTCGGTGATCATCCGCAGCATCGCTTGGTGGGCGATCACCTCCTCTGCCGAAGGAGAATGGGGCCGCGGTGGCCGCATTATTCTCTCGGCTGCAGCCGTGTCATAGACGGGCATTGCGAAGTCTAGCCCGGGCTGTCGCCCGCCGAGCAATTCGAGATACACTGCAGCTAGCAATCGGCAATCGATCTCGGCCCCGTGCTCGACACGGTCGGAGAGGTCGATGTCGAAACGCCGGCATAGGGCATCGAGGCTCGCCGGCGCTCCCGGAAACCGCACCCGTGCCAGCCCCAGAGTGTCGACAAAAGCGGACCCGATCGGATCCCGCTCCAGGCGGGCCAATTCGGCATTTAGAAAAGCCAGGTCGAATTCCGCATTGTGAATGACCAGCGGGCCCGGACCAATAAAGGTCAGCAACTCGTCTACAATTGCAGAAAAGGGCGCTTGGCTTGCCAGGAACTCGGGCGTGATGCCATGCACCGCGAGAGCCTCTTCGGGCATATCGCGTTCGGGATTGACGAAGCGGTGAAATTTGCGGCCGGTCGGGACGTGATGGACCAGCTCGATACAGGCAATCTCGACAATACGATGGCCCTCGCTTGGATCGAGGCCTGTCGTTTCGGTATCAAGCACGATTTCGCGCATTTACCTGTCCGTCCCTATCGCGAAGGATTCTTACGATCGCCTTCAGGCGGCGCAAGGTGAGGCCGCGGCCCATCCCGCTCAGCACGACGAAATCTGCACGTTGCCGCTTCCGGTAGTCCGGAATTTGCTTTCGGAGAATGGCGTTGAAGCGAATCTCGGTCATCCCCGGCCGCCGCAGAACACGCTGCCGCTGCAACAGGGCTGGCGCCGACACGACGAGAACATAATCGCAGCGGCGCTCGGCGCCGGTCTCAAACAAAAGCGGTATATCGAGCACGACGAGAGGTTCCCGCCGGGCTCGTGACCGAGCGAGAAAACGTCTTTCTTCGGCGGCCACCAGCGGATGAAGAATTGCTTCGAGCTGCTGCAGCGCCGCGGGATCGGCAAAAACTCGTTGTCCAAGCTGCGCCCGATCGATGCCGCCCGCATCGGTCTCGACGCCGGGAAACGCGGCAGACACGATTGGGACGGCCGCTCCCGGTGGTGCAAGCAGTCGGTGGACCGCCACATCGGCGTCGAACACCGGCACCCCCAAGCGCCGCAGCATCGCCGCTGCCGTACTCTTACCCATGCCGATCGAACCGGTGAGGCCGAGAACAATCAATGCGGCGCCGCCAGGGTCGCCACGATCCTTGCGCGCAGCTCCGGTGTCACCTTCACCGACGCGCCGAACCAGGCTTCGAATCCGGGACGGCCCTGATGCAATAACATGCCGAGACCATCGACGACCGGGTTTCCCCGCCGCCGAGCCGCGGCGATCAGCTCCGTTTCGAGCGGTACGTAGACGATGTCCACGACCGGGCTCGTCAGCGGCAGCAGCAGATCAAGAACGAGGGGCGGTTCGCCGGTCATACCAAGGCTCGTCGTGTTGACGAGCAGGCCCGCATGCCGCTGGACGATGTTCACCTCGCTCCAGGCATGAACGGTAATCCGGGTCGATGCCGTTTCAAGATCCCGCGCCGCAATTTCGGCCCGGGACAGGGTTCGGTTGACGATGCGGATCTCGGTGGCACCGGCATCGGTCAGCGCAGCCACAACTGCCCGTGCCGAGCCGCCCGCACCCAGAACGACGGCCGGACCGGACCCTGGATGCCAATCCGGCACGGCTTCCCGCAAGTTCTCGCGGAACCCGAAGACATCGGTGTTGTGCGCTTCGAGCGTGCCGTCGGGGGCGACAATTATTGTGTTCACAGCACCGATACGGCGCGCCACGGCCTCGACCCGATCCACAGCCGAGAGGGCAGTCTGCTTGTGCGGGATCGTCAGGTTACAGCCACGGAACCCGAGGACTGGGAGTGCCCGCAACGCTTGCGCGATGTCCTCCGGTCGCACCGGGAGCGGCACATAGGCGCCGTCGATCTCGGTCTCATTCAGCCAGAAGCCGTGCAGCAACGGAGATCGCGAATGGCCGACAGGCCACCCCATGATCCCCGCCAGCCGGGTTCTCCCCGTGATCTTCATCGGCAACGCCCGGCCCCGCCGAAAACATGCCTCACCTGAAGCTTATTCATGAGTTATGACAGAATCACGCCCGCATTTCGCAAAAACCCCAGAAGCTCCAGGAGCGGCAGGCCGAGGATGCAAAATTATCTCCCTCAATACGTTCAAAAAGCTGCACCCCTCTGCCCTCGAGACGATAAATGCCGACCGACCCGAGGATATCTGGGCCCTCCGCGGCAACATAGGCATCAAGAAAGACGTCGCTGAATTCCCGCATCGTCAACCGCGGGCTGCTCACAATGCCACAACCGTGTCTCGTCTTGAACCACACATACTGCCGTGACGAGCTCGTACCTACGACCCCGCAGTGCTTGCAGCTGGATGCGAGCTTGCCCGACGTCCGCGGGCTTGTCGAACCACACCTTGCGGCAGAGGAGAATCTGGTCGGCGCCGATGACAAGGGCTCTATTGGAGCGCGCGGCAACATGGCGCGCTTTCGCCTCGGCAAGAGCAAGCGAACAGTCCGCGGCATCATCACCGTCGGCCCGGCGGGCCCGTGTGAGCGAGGCCTCGTCGAGCACCGCCGGTTCGACACGAAAATTGAGGCCCGCGGCCAGCTAGCAGCTGCACCCGCGCAATACTGGCGGAGCGAGGATCAAACGTCAGTCATTCACGCCGTGGCGGCGGGCCAGCAATTTCATTACCGACGCCGCTGTTTCCTCGATCGAACGACGCGTCACGTCGATGACCGGCCAATGCATTTGAGCAAAGGCCCGTCGCGCCTCGCGCACCTCAGCCCGCACCGCCTCAATATCCGTATATTCCGTCGCACCGTCGTGGTGCAGCAAGTCCAAACGGTTCCGCCGCAATTGAATCAATCGCTCGGGATCGTTGGTTAGCCCAACGATCAACGGGTGTTTGGCCTCGCCGAGCTCCGGCGGCAAAGGGACGCCTGGGACACACGGCACATTGGCCGCTTTGATGCCCCTGTTGGCAAGATAAAGGCAAGTCGGCGTCTTTGAGGTACGCGAAACGCCTACCAGACAGACGTCCGCATCGTTAAGCCCCCAACTCGATTGGCCGTCGTCATGGTTGAGGGCAAAAGTTATAGCATCGATCCGCGCAAAATACTCGCTGTCGAGCAGATGCTGCTTGCCCGGCACACCACGGCTCTTGCGATGAAGATAGGAAGCTAACGCGCCGATGATCGGATCGAGAACCGGGATGGCGGGCACTTGAAGCCGACGACAGCCCTCTTGAAGGAGCTGTCGAAGAGTATCGTTTACCATGGTGAATAGAACGACTCCGGGGTTCGCCTCGACGCCAGCGATCACCCGGTCGATCTGGTTACGCGTTCGCACCATGCTCCAGACATGCTCGACAGCCTGAGCGTCATCGAACTGCACGAGGCAGGCTCGGGCCACCGAGTGCACGGTTTCGCCGGTGGAATCGGAAACGAGATGAAGGTGAAACCTGGTCACCGCGCCTCCGCCGTAATTATCCCCGCCAAACTGTGTGTCATTCGAACCTGATCGGGGAAAAACCGCGCGGACCCCGCTTTATCTTCGGAATTTCCCTGGTTTGCCCGCGCAGATGCATCTATTTACCCATCACGACATTGACTTTCAGAAAGGTGGGAAAACCGGGTATATGGCAAACGAACGGTATAGCGGTCCCCGACCTCTCTTTTAATCCACAAGCCCCTATTCCTGCCTCGGTGCGATCCAAGGCCACATCCCGATATAGAAGATCCGATCCGGTATTTTGGAGCCGACGAGCCTGGTAACACCTGGGGATAATTTTCAATCCCCGGTATCCACACCGATCCTAAATCCACTACCACTTACTTACACTAATTTGAGGAAAAAAAGCAGGACATACGAATGCGGATCGGGTCAGCAAAACCCCTGTTACGCGCCCTGGCGAGAGAGACGCTTCCATCGCCGCCATGGTGGCTGATGCGTCAGGCGGGACGCTACTTGCCGGAGTACCGACAGCTTCGCGCCAGAGCTGCGGACTTTGTCGAGGTATGCTTGACCCCGGCGCTCGCGGCCGAGCTCACACTTCAACCGATCCGACGGTATGGCATGGACGCTGCCATCCTGTTTTCGGACATTCTAATGGTACCTTACGCCCTCGGCCAAAAATTGGCGTTTCACGAACGGGAGGGGCCGGTACTCGAACGTGTCGAAAACTCTGCCGGCGTTGCAAAGCTGAACCCCGGTCGTATCTCTGCTTCCCTCGAGCCGGTGTTCGAAACAGCACGGCGGGTGAGAGACGCGCTGGATTCTCGCACGACGCTCATCGGTTTTGCTGGTGCGCCCTGGACGGTCGCGACCTACATGGTCGAAGGTGGCGGGAGCCGGGATTTCCGACGGGTCAAGAGCTGGGCTTATCGTGACCCGCATACCTTCGCCATATTGATCGACTTGCTGTCGGAAGCCACGATCGAATACCTCGCCGGCCAGGTCGAGGCCGGCGCGGAGGTCGTGCAGATTTTCGACAGCTGGGCCGGAGTTCTACCCGAATCGGCGTTCGCGCGCTGGGTGATCGAGCCGACCAGCCGCATCGTCGCAGCGTTAAAGCATCGCTTTGTGAGTTGTCCGGTGATCGGCTTTCCGCGCGGCGCCGCGGTGCTGCACGAACGGTATCTCCGCGAGACCGGGGTTGACGGGGTCGGCCTTGATACGGCAGTGCCGCCCGACTACGCGCATACAAGGCTGCAGCCCCACGGAACGGTCCAAGGAAATCTCGATCCTGCCTTGCTGCTCGTCGGTGGGGCGGCTTTGGCAGAAGCTGTAAGGGGACTGCGCTTGGCGCTTGGCGGCGGACCTTACATCTTCAATCTCGGGCACGGCGTAATGCCGGAAACACCTCCGGAAAATGTGCAGGCCCTTGCCCAGCTGATGACTGAACCCCTGGATCACTGAGGTGGCTCGAATTGCCGTTGTGCTAATGAACCTGGGAGGTCCGGATCGACTTGAAGCTGTACAGCCCTTTCTCGTGAACCTGTTCAGCGATCCCGCCATCCTTCGGCTGCCTGCGTTCGTTCGTTCGCCGATGGCTCGTCTCATCGCATGGCGGCGGAGCAGGGTGGCGCGGCAGATCTATTCTAAACTCGGTGGCGGCTCGCCGCTGCTCGCCAATACAAAGGCTCAGGCGAGGTCGCTCGAAGCGGTTTTGGGATCGTCCTACCGGTGTTTCGTCGCAATGCGCTATTGGCATCCGACCAGTGATGAGACCGCGCGGGAGGTCGCCGATTGGGCGGCCGATCAGATCGTCTGCCTGCCGCTCTACCCGCAATTCTCGACGACTACTACGGCTTCCTCCCTTGCCGAGTGGCGAGCCGCAACAGCACGCCGCAGAATCGATTGCCCGGAGCGGGTTGTGTGTTGCTATCCAACCGATCCTGGCTTTGTTGGAGCATTGGTGGGGCTCATTCGACCGGTGCTCGACGCGGCTGCCGGTCATGCGAAGCCGCCGCGTCTGCTGCTCACCGCACATGGCTTGCCGAGAAAGATCGTACAGGCTGGTGACCCCTATCCCGACCACGTCGGGGCAACCGCCGCGGCTGTGATCAAGGCTCTGGACCAGACGGGAATTGATTGGGCAGTCTGCTATCAAAGCCGTGTCGGGCCCCTCGAGTGGATCGGTCCGGCAACTGACGACGAGATCCAGCGCGCAGGTAGGGACAGGGTCCCGGTTGTCGTGGCCCCAATATCTTTTGTCTCCGAGCATTCCGAAACGTTGGTCGAGCTTGACCTTGATTACCGCGACCTAGCCGAGGCCTCGGGAGTGCCGGCATATCAGCGGGTGCCGACTGTCGGTATCGAGCCGGGTTTCATTCAATCGCTCGCTGCGCTCGTCCGCCGCGCCTGCGCAGGAGATCGGGTCGGGGGCTGTGCTTCCGGCTTTCCGCGTTGCTCACGAGCCGGGGCCGATATTTGACCGGATGGCTTTCCGCAGCTTATCCCTGGATCAAATCGCTGCATATAGTGAGCATGGTAGCTTGGATGGCCGGGCTGCTTTATTTGCCCCGCCTTTATGTCTACCACTCGATGGCGCCCGTCGGATCGGAACTCTCCGAGACGTTCAAGGTCATGGAACGCCGTCTGCACCACGGCATCATGACACCCGCGATGCTCGCCACTTGGGTCTTTGGGCTCTTACTCGCAGGAACACGGGGATTGTTCGATTGGCGGATGGGTTGGATTTGGGCTAAACTTGCCCTTGTCATCGGATTGACGGTTTTTCATGTGTTGCTTGCTCGTTGGCGCGCGGCGTTCTCCGCGGACCGCAATCGATATGCGACGCGGTTCTTCCGCATCATCAACGAGCTCCCGACGCTCATGCTGATCGCTATTGTTGTGCTCGTCGTGGTCAAACCGTTCTAGGCGAAATTCCGCTGTGCTCTCTTCTGCAGGAAGATCTTGTAATCGCGTTTGACCGGCTTATCTCAAGCAGATAAAGGGATTTCTGGGCCGCCAAACGGCTTATCCGCTGATCCCCGTCAATCCTCGCCTGAACCTAAAGCCCTGCTCAAAGCGTTTTCAGCAGGAATCTGCCTCGACCGGCATCCCTAATCCTCATTTCGCCACGAACCTCCACCATGAACCTACAGGAATTGAAGCGTAAAACCCCGGCAGAGCTTCTTGCTTTTGCCGAAGAGCTGGAAATCGAGAATGCGTCGTCGCTGCGCAAGCAGGACATGCTGTTCGCAATTCTCAAGCAGCTGGCCGAAAATGACGTGCCGATCTCGGGCGACGGTGTGCTTGAGGTATTGGCGGACGGATTCGGATTCCTCCGCTCTCCAGAGGCTAACTACTTGCCAGGGCCGGACGATATTTATGTCAGTCCGAGCCAGGTCCGACGCTTCGGCTTGCGGACCGGCGACACGGTCGAAGGACAGATCCGTTCGCCGCGCGACGGAGAGCGGTATTTTGCGCTGCTCAAGGTGAATGCGATCAATTTCGACGAACCCGACCGCCTGCGCCAGCGCATCAACTTCGACAATCTGACCCCGCTCTACCCCGAAGAAAAGCTGGGGTTGGAATTCGACGATCCAACGCGCAAGGACCTGACGACTCGGGTCATCGACCTGATCACCCCGCTCGGCAAGGGACAGCGGGCATTGATCGTGTCGCCGCCGCGCGCCGGCAAGACGGTGATGCTGCAGAACATCGCGCATGCGATCATGGCCAACCACCCTGAGGTTTACTTGATCGTACTGCTGATCGACGAACGGCCCGAGGAGGTCACAGACATGGCCCGCTCGGTGCGGGGCGAAGTCATCAGCTCGACTTTCGACGAGCCGGCCCAGCGGCATGTCCAGATCGCCGAGATGGTGATCGAGAAAGCCAAGCGGCTCGTCGAGCACAAGCGCGACGTCGTCATCCTGCTCGATTCGATCACCCGCCTTGCCCGCGCCTACAACACCGTCGTCCCGTCTTCGGGCAAGGTGCTCACAGGCGGTGTCGATGCCAACGCGCTGCAGCGGCCGAAACGGTTTTTTGGGGCTGCCCGCAACATCGAGGAAGGCGGATCCCTGACGATCATCGCTACGGCGCTAATCGACACCGGCTCGCGGATGGACGAGGTGATCTTCGAAGAGTTCAAAGGCACCGGCAATTCGGAAATCATTCTCGATCGCAAGGTCGCCGACAAGCGCACCTTCCCCTCCATCGACATCACGAAGTCGGGGACCCGCAAGGAGGAACTGCTCGTCGATCGCGGCGTCCTGTCGAAAATGTGGGTGCTACGCCGGGTCTTGACGCCGATGGGCACGGTCGACGGCCTCGAATTCCTGATCAACAAGCTCAAAGAATCGAAAACCAACGCCGAGTTCTTCGACGCAATGAATACTTAAAGCAGCTAACTAGCCGTCATCGAGATTGCTTCGCTTCGCTAACAAGAAACTGGGTCACTAGGCAGCCTCGGGGAGTGGTTGGAGTTGGACCTGGTAACCGAGCTTGGTGAGGTGAGCGACGAGATGCTTGACCCTTACCTGGGC
>Ga0126383_10003062_pt1 | contig 10984 bp, 10 predicted proteins | sample PanSoiMetPlot_35_FD_96882 | JGI IMG/M metagenome (GOLD analysis project Ga0126383, IMG submission 96882) | Tropical forest soil microbial communities from Panama - MetaG Plot_35 | ecosystem: Environmental > Terrestrial > Soil > Tropical forest > Bulk soil | place: Panama | collected 2016-02-17
GAGGCCAAGCTCAAATCTTTGACCGGCAGCGATGCCATCCGAACGGCGAAGATGTATGCTGACGATTTCACTTATGTGCCGGAATTCAAGATCTGGCTCGCTTCAAATTATGAACCAACCATACGCGGGCTCGATGATGGAATTTGGAGGCGCATGCATCGTGTCAACTTCGACCATCAGGTTCCGGTAGAGAAGCAAGACCCGGGGCTCACGACCAAGCTGATTGGCGAGCTGCCAGGCATCTTGAACTGGGCAATGGCCGGCCTCGCGAGTTACCAAACAGGTGGGCTGAAGGTTCCAGTTACTGTGACGGCAGCCACGAACTCGTATCGCCATGACCAGAACCCTTTGCGAGAATTCCTAGACGAGAAGTACATACTCACAGGCGACAAGGTAGACAAGGTTCGTGGGTCCGACTTAGCCCGCGAGTATAACGAATGGGCCCGTTGGAGCAAGGCGAGAGCCCTAAAGCCAGGTCCGATAGGCCTGGCTCTCAAGAACTTGCAGGTTCACGCGCAGCGGACGAGGGATGGGGTGGTCTATCTCGGCATTCGCCCGAAGCCTTTCGAGTAGGCATCGTTCAAAATTCGGCCTTCTTGACGTCGAACACCGGCGCGACGACCTGATCTCGTGACGAGTGTGATGACTTGAGGTGTGTTTTTGAGAATTTCCCCAAGTAATTGTCTCGCGTGGAACTTCCTTGAATGACCATTACACTCGTCACACTCATCACGCTTAGTGAGTGAAGTCGCGCAGCCTTTACCGCCGGATTGTAAATTGGGGGTTTACTGCATCATCCAAAATTAGGTCGCGAGCCCCCGCGCTACCGGATTACAAGACGCTTGAGCAAGCCGGACGCCAGTTTCTCATTTCACCCTACCAATAAACTACGGCCGCTTCTGTGTACTGTTCCATGCTAAGTTATTGATGGAAAACAACATAAACTCGGATCCGCCTGCGCGGTCATATCTGCCGAGGTTCTATTTGTTCGCTTTCCTTTTCGTGGAAAGGAACTTACTGGTGAGTCAACAGAGGTCGATGTTCAAAGAGTTCGGAGTGTCCCAATATCAATCCGATTGGGTTCCGAATTAGGTAGGTGACCTCGCGGCCATCGACACGAAATCGCAGAACTTATATCGAATCCAGACAGCCCACTGGCGTCGGATATTTCGTACACTACTGTGATTAGGAACCTCCCAAAACCGCCCTGGCTCGCTTTATGTCGTTTGAGAGGTGACAAATCAAAAGTATATTGCGCCAATGTTGGCGTCGAATATATCCCTCTCCTACTGCTACTGGAAGCACACTAGTTAGTGGCGCAAAGATACCAAAGTGATACCGATTTGTCCGAGTGCACGCCGGCTCCGTGAAGAAACGCTGCTTACCTCAACGTGTCGCCCCGAAAGGGAGGACGACTTTTGCCAAACTCGAAAGCGACCCGTAGGCAGGACCAAAGGGGGGTGCCGGCTCAAAACTTTGGATTGTCACTATACCGCGCCAAGCGGTTTTCGAGTTAGGGAGGTGACATCGACGTATATATCAACAAACCAAGCATTTAATTCAAAAGCTCGCCATGAAGGCGCAGGTTCGGTCGATTCTTGGCTGGTCAGGGCGAGGTACCAGCGCCCATTCGATAGGTCTCCCTATGGTTACCAGAGTAACCCTGTTCTGCTCGATCACAGCGGAAAAACCAGAGAATATTGGGAAATATGAGTCACACGGAGGTCTGCCTGTGAAATACGACTACTACTCGATGAGCAACGAGCAACTATCCAGGCTCCTTCTTCAGCTTCACTGGAGCAAGCACGAGCTTCACTGTGAGCTCGGTCACGAAGCGTGTGGATGCTCGAACGCTCGCAACCTGGACGGGATCGCTCCGTGTAGCGAAATGGTGATGAAGGCGAAAGGTCAACGGAGCGTACTCGATAACAAGCCGAACTACATCACCGATAAAGGTGAGAACAGCTACATAATGGCTCTTGCGCTCGTTCGAGACTACGGTTTTATGAATCTGATCCCGACCGACGATCCGATGCATGTTCGCGAGATGCTTGAGTATGGAGCTCACCGGATGAAGCTCCCTGTGATGATCCTGCTTCACGAGAAAGGTGTCACGGTCCAACCGAAGGAGACTCTACAGTGAGAGTAGCTCGCTACGCTCGAGTGTCGACGTTGGAGAGACGTCGGGATTCCGAGATTCAATTAGCCGAACTCCACGCGATCAGGTAAGTCGAGGATGCTGCAAACATCAAGTGAGCCTAAAGGTTTACCATGAAACTTTTGTGTGTCGATGACAATTTCACGGATGAAGATGCACGGTTGTTGTTCAGCGTTAGGCTTATGCAAGCCGGTGCTATCAGAAACGAGGATGAGAAAGCATTACGGGAGAGAGTAAAGGCTATGCTTGCAAAGGCTGGCTTCGAATTGGAGTTCGCCGTAGATGGCGATGACGCTTTGACGCGCTATCGGCGAAATGGTCCTTACGATCTTGTACTGACTGACCTAGTCCATCCCGGCTTGGACGGAGCAGAACTTGTGAGGACAATTCGTCACGAAAATCCAACACAGGCAATCGCTGTACTAACGGCGGCACCAAAGTTATCCGATTCGGAGCGAGAGATCTTCACGATGTTCGATATTCCGGTCGCGTCCAAGTTTATTGATGAAGAATTGTTACGGCCGTTCCTGGACCATACAGTGAGCGGAAATCGACAGTTGGACATCGGGATTTGGAAGCTTCAGTAATGCCGAAGCGGTTTACCAAACTGCGTCAATTATTTTAGGAATTTGATTAATCTAGCATTTAGTCATATGTCGAAGGCTTGCCCCTACAAAGCCCTACACTCATCCGTGAATTGACCCACATATTCGCCGACAACCGGACTGATGGTAATCCACTAGCGTTAAGGGCAACTCGCCGTGAAACATCCGCTGCAAGTCATGCCGATCCTCCTTGCGTTTCGACGTTGTCGGCCAACTCTATCTTCAATCAGATTGGCCGCGCCTAATTTCGTCAATCACCACGATAAGATTCGTTGAGCGATGTGTGAGCACTTTACGGTGCACTAGTCTACGCCGACATCTTTGTCGGGGCGGCCATACGCGAGTATCCGGGCTGCCTCACGAGTTGGAATCCCACCGTATTTTCTCTGCATACCCTTAGGTATAATTCGCGAGCTTGTGAGGGAGGCGAATCTATGCTTCACAAACTGCTTGCTACCTCTAGTGACTGGACTATCACCGTGCTGCGCCTGATGATGGGCGTGGTGTTTTTCGCGCATGGCGCACAGAAAGCTCTTGGTTGGTTCGGGGGATACGGCTTTTCTGGAACGATGGGTTGGTTCACGCAACAAATGCACATTCCAGCGGTTTTTGCATTTCTAGCAATCTGTGCTGAATTCCTGGGAGGAATCGGCCTGATCTTGGGTGCGCTGGGTCGGGTTGCCGCGTTCGGCATTGCCTGCAATATGTTTGTGGCAGTGCTGATGGTGCATGTGCCAAACGGGTTCTTTATGAACTGGACGGGACAGCAAAAGGGCGAAGGGTTTGAATTTCACCTGCTGGCTTTGTCTATTGCTGTTGTATTGATGGCTCGTGGCAGTGGGGCGTTCTCTATTGACCAGGCGCTTCTTGGCGGATCCGAGGTCAGGGCAGCATTGCGAACGTAAGCGCCGTTTACTACAGTTAGGTAGGACTTGGCCCTCAAGAGATCCTCGTCCCGGCTAAGTCTCCTGCTGAAAGCGCCTACGATGAATCGTTCGCCCCAACAGAATACGCAGGATTCCTCTATACGTGCTCAGAATCATTCAACACGATGCCATCTATGCTCATAACAATTGCCTCACGCGCGTCCGTCCAAAAGGCGCGTCACCGCCGCCCTCGGCCAGCCCACTGAGGGAGTGGTGCGCAAGCCCTTGCGATCTGGAAGACCATTCAACTAAAAGCCACCGCGAGGTTGAATAAAAGTTACATCTGAATCAGCCCACGGCGCAGGGCTATTGTGACCGCCTGCGTCCGATCTGCGGCACCCAACTTTTCCATGACATGCTTGAGATGTGCCTTGACCGTCTCTTCGGAAATGAGGAGGTGGTCAGCTATAGCTCGGTTGCCACTTCCAACCATCACCTGCTGTAGCACTTCCAATTCGCGCTCCGTCAGCGGATCGTCTCCCAGATGTTCCGCCAGCTGCGTGGCCACCTCCGGAGGAATGTACTTTTGTCCGGCATGAACCCGTCGGATTGCTTCGGCGATTTCGTGCGGTGGCATGGTCTTTAGCATGTACGATCGCGCACCGGCGGCCAGAGCTCGCCGAATCTCTCCGTCACAATCAAACGTCGTCAAAACGATGATGCGAGCCCCAGGAAAGTGCTTTTGCAGCGCGATGGCCACATCAATGCCGTTTGTATCGGGTAACCTAAGGTCCATGAGGGTGATATCGGGCCTATGCTTACCGAAACACTCGAGTGCGTCATGTCCGTTCGAGGCCTGCGCCACAACTTGCATGTCGGGTTGATCGTTGATGAGCGCAACGATGCCCTCGCGGATGAGAGGATGATCGTCGACCGTCAAAACGCGGATGGCGTTCATACAATTACTCCATGCAGCACTTGGTACCTCGTGTATTTCATGAAGAGCATAGGTCGTGGGTATCTCAGACCCCCGCTCGAGTCAATATTCTGTCGGTGATTTGAGAGTGAACTGCGGGTGAAAGTGGAAAAGTATTGATTCGAAAGATAAAAATACCAACGTGTATATGAGACCCTGAGCTTCGAGTTCTTCGGGAGGACTTCGTGTCGAGGGCCTGCAACTAATGCGAACCGGCCTTTGCACGTCATGCATCCAAGTGCACCAGCAATTCAACCTGTGTCTGGAAGGACGCGTCAGCGAGCGGACACGCATTGCGCGAGACTTGCACGCTGACAGTTAGAAACCCGCGGGAACCGGTCCCTAGATAGCTATCGAATTGACAAGAATTTTTACAGAGCCGAGTCACGCGGGCAGCTTGTGAGACCCGCGCACAGACCGAAACAGCGCTGCACCGCACACCGCGGACATTGCGGTCGCAAGCCCGAGGGACGCTGAGATCGAGTGATGTATGACTACCGCACCCAACGCAGCGCCCACAAACATTGCAGTGACCGACTGAAACCTCCTCGATAATCTGGGGTTGTTGCCTTTCGCGAAAGAGGAGTCTGCGCCGATGCCAGTGACCGTCAGTGTGAGGACCGTTGTCGTCAGATCCGGAATTGCGAGCTTTCGGACTGCGGCATTTCGTGTGCCCATCGCGAGCGCCGTCAGGGCGATCAGAGCAAATGGTTGAAAAGAAGTTTCCAGCAAATCGACTCGGTATCCGATCCCGCAAAACGACGCAGCCAACAGGAAGGCCACCTCCAGCAGGAATGCTTGCGCAGCGAATTGAATCTGTGAATCGGGATTCGCTGGGGCGACGACCCGTCCCCCTAGTGTTGCCCCCACAAGAAAAGCCAAAAGTGCCGTTAACGAGCGAGCGGTGGATAGTCCCGATATGTGCGCCGTCGCGAAGGCAAGAAGCACAATATTCCCGGTCATGTTCGCGGTAAAGACGCGCCCGAGGGACAGAAAACTAACGGCGTCCACTAGGCCGGTGACCGCTGTCATTCCGAGCAGCGCGTAAGGTATGACCTTTTCAGTGGTTGGACTGCTTGTCATGACTCAACTAACCTCCACTCCCCTAGAACTTGTAGCCGGCCCACAGTGCCCAGTAATTCAGGTTGCGACCTGGCTGACTCTCTTTGACAAACTTGCCCGCGTAAAAAATTCCATAATCAGCTTGAAACCAGAGGTGACGATTCACCTGCCACCGCACCTCCGTCCCCGGACGGTGCCCGACGAACCGCGCATTGCTCTGTCCCGCGGGAATAATCAAAAATCCAGGGACGGAATACACACCGTCTCGCAAACTTTCCCGCCACTGAAAGATCCAATCGAATGAGGCGGTCACACCGTACGGCAACATTGTTTCAACGTGAGGGTGCACGTCGATAAAGTTGATGGGGCCAGGACCTGCGGTGGCGATGACGCCAAAATAATTGCCCTTCGGAAACAAGGGGTTAAAGGTACCCAGAGTATTTGTCCTCGGATCGTCGCCGCTTGAGATGTCTGCCTTGGTGCTAAATCGCGGTTTTAGCGGGAGATTCGTTAACCGGTAGCCGGTCTCTGATGCTACAGTCCATGCGCGGATATTTGCGGATCCGAAACTTCCAAATTGCCCAAGCGCTTCATAATCGAAATCCCACCCGGGCTTCGTTTCAGCGACGGGGCGAGACAGGCGCGCGCCGATGCTGTGACGTACTTCGTGGCCAACACCTCGGTTGAATGCGGCTGCTTTTCGATCTAGGCCAAGATAGTAGACATCCAAAGTGCTCTTACTTAGAGGCCGGACGCCATACACACCCCAGAATCCGACAGAATGATTCGGAGCGTTATTGAAGAAGCCCGGCTTGTCCAAGTCGGGCCGCATGGCGAAGCCATCAATCCGCCAAGATTCGATCCCGGTCTTTACCTTGAATCCGTCAAAACTCAAGCGGACATTCGGGCCCTCCCGCACATCGATCAAGCGACCAGAGCCGTATTCCATCTCGTGTCTGCCGGCTCTGAACTTGATCCAATTCCGATCATCTCCGGTTCCGACTTCGAGGAATCCCGCCTGGAAATCCAGCTTTTTTTCGTCGATCGGCCTCGGGCCACCAATGCGGTAAGAATTCAAACCGCTTTTTAACTCCACGAAGGAGCGGACGTGCTTGCCGTAGTGGACGTCAAAGTAAAACATGTACCTTTCGTTGAAATAACCGTTCATGAAGGGCTGTTGGCCCCAGTTGTCGTTTCCGATCTGTTCCCAAATGTAGCGGGCTTCGCCGCCCATCGACAGGAACCAGTCATTCCGGTGTCGTCGGAGACGGATATACTTGATGGGATCCCAAAAATCCTGTCGTTCTGTTGGATCGGCGAGGGAGTTCCAGTCGTCGTCTTCACGAAGCAAATGATAGGTTCGTGGCGGAGGTACGGATTCGTTACTGGGAATCGATTGGCCTTGCGAAAACAGCGAAGCCACGGAAGACAGAACGATCAATATCACGACGGTTCGCATCTGTCTATGCCTTGTCCTGCCGTATGCCGCCACCCAACTTGCTTCATCGCATCATCCGTTTGCGTCCTATTTCTTTGTTACTGTGGACTTCAGCGATGTATCCTCCCGGAAACCTGACAACAACGGCATCTCGCTCGTCGGTCTTGTATGGAGGGACAAGGACATCTGCACCTGCCGCCTTGGCCTTGGCAATCGTGTCCGAGAGATTTGTCACTTCATATCCTGTCATCTCGCGGCCGTAGGGATATGGAAGGTGACCATCGGTAACGAGCGCGGTCAACTTCCCGAACTTTGATTCGATCCTCAATCGCCGGTAAGTCTCCGCAGGTCTTCCGATTTCAACGCCTGGAGCTCGCGCTTCATCCGAGACAACGCTTCCGTGAGAGAAAGTAAGAAAACTGCGCACGAAGGCATCTACTCTGTCCGGAGATACATAGACGCGATTCTCCGGGACTGTCTGGAGTGGTGTATAGGACGGCGCAGTGGTGTGCCAATACAGTTGCATGTTCACACCACCGGGCCATTGAATAATCGCGTCTCGACCGATGGGATCGTTAAAGGCAGTTACGAACACGTCCGCGCCAGTAGCCTTGGCGACGCGAACCGCCTCGTCCATATCCGTGACCAGATAGCCTGTACGCTCCAACCCGAACGGATACGGAATCGGAGTCTTGAAGCCGAAAACGGATACCGAGCCCACAGGTGTGAGGACCAACTGCGACACAGTGCTGCTCTGGGTCGGAGTTACGGTAAAAACGCCCTGCTTTGTGGTTGTACCACCGAAGGTGGCGATCAGGCTGGCCACGAAATGGTCGAAGTCTTCCGGTGCGACATAAACGTGCGTGGTGTCATACTGAGGCGCGACGGCGACATTCGCACCGGTTCCGGGACTCGTTTGTGCTGACACATGCAGGCACAGGAGTTGCGCCGCAAGGATGGCACTTGCAATCCCTGAGAAGACTCTCGTCATTCGCATGGTCAACTCCTCAGTCTTTCTGGCGCGGTTGCCATCTGCATCTCAGGATCACGAGCCTGAATCTGAAGCGGGCGATCGTACCGTTGGCCGACAAGGCAGGTCGAAGCGGCCTGGCTTACCTTCAGGTTTCTGGTGTGAACCCAGGTGCCCAGCTGCTCTCCGAGAACCATCCCGAGAAGACCCAGCAAGGCGACAATGGGTGGCGCCGGACTCTTCACTCGGATCAGACCGTACAAAATCCCTACACCCAGACCAACGACAAATGATATGAACAAGACTTTCATCACATTTCTCCTGCACAATTCATGCCGAAAATTTCGAAGGACCGGGGCCGTAACGAGCAGAAAGGGCGCGTGGTTTGTCTCCGGGTAGAAATGCAGAGCTGTGGGCCGGATGACGACGTCGTCGATCTCCACGTCGGCTGGTTGCCCGATGGCGTAAGCGATCGCACGAGCAATTGAGTCCCCAGGAATAGCGATTGTGTAAAACTCACGCAAGGCTTTTCTGGTCGCTGCTTCCGAGCTACCTTTTGGTAGCTCCGTAGCAACCTCGGCCCGGGAGACCGTGGTGCAACGAATGTTGTCGGCCTTGTGCTCGATGCGCAGGCCCTCAGTCACCGCCCGGACGACGAATTTCGTCGCGCTATACACGGTACCTCCCGACGCGAAAACTTTGAAGCCCGCGACAGAAGCGATGTTGATGATGTGGTCCATCTTTTGTTTTTGCTGATCGGAAGCACTGCGTCCACAAAGGACGCTTGATGTTCACATCGATCATTCGATCCCATTCTTCGACCTTGAGCGCCGCCATAGGCGCAATGGACATGATCCCGGGAATTGTTCACAATGACGTCAACACAGCCGTGCCTATCAACTGCGCTTTTGACAAGAGCCTCGACATCTCCGCGCTCTGTCACATCGGTCTCATTCCTCTCTTTTTCTTCTTATGAAGAAATCACGTGCTGTCTTTCAAAACGCGAAACAATCGCACCCCAGATGCCAGAACCCAAGATCATCAAGCACTGAGACGTGATGATTCTTGGTGCTCGATCCGGGACGAACCGCAGAAAGAGCCCGAGAATGCGACGCTCCCACCGGTTCTTTCGAGGCATTCACATAGCCGCCGTACTCTTTGGTAGGCGACCAGCTCGGGCTCACAGGCAGCGTAGGCGGCGCGAGTTTTGAGAATTCCTCAGTGGCATGAACGACCTTTCCACCGACGATCGTAAGCACCGATTCGAGACGATTGATCTCCTCCTCGGGAATGGAAAAGTAATCAGCAGAAAGAACAGCCAAGTCGGCTAGCTGGCCCGGGGCGAGGGCTCCCTTTTTTCCGTCTTCCGTAGAAAACCAGCTGCTCCCCAACGTGTAGAGCCTGAGCGCTTCCTCTCGATCCAACCGGTTCTCTTGTGGATAGAGACCAAGACCGCCGATGGTCTTTCCAGTGATAAGCCAATAGAGGGAGAGATAGGGGTTATAGCTTGAGACGCGAGTTGCGTCCGTGCCAGCCCCAACTGGAACGCCGATCTCCAGCATTCTCCGAATTGGCGGTGTGCGTTTGGCTTGCTGGGTCCCGTATCGCTTGACGAAATACTCACCCTGAAACGCCATTCGGTTCTGCACAGCAATGCCGCCGCCCAGCGCCTTCACGCGCTCGATGTTACGGTCGGAGATTGTTTCGCAATGATCGAAGAACCAGTGCAGACCATCAAACGGAATCTCTCGATTAACTTTCTCGTAAATATTCAATGCGCGCTCGATCGTTTCGTTATATGTCGTATGTATCCGGAATGGCCAGCGATTCTCTACCAGATGTCTGATGACGGCTTGCAGCTCGCTTTCCATCACGGGGAGCATGTCCGGCCGCGGTATAAGAAAATCCTCGAAATCCGCGGCGGAGAAAACCAGCATTTCCCCTGCTCCGTTCATGCGATAGAAATCATCGCCGTCCCCGTGCTTTGTCATTTTGGTCCAGCTCTGGAAGTCGGCGAGTTCCTGTTTTGGTTTCTGCGTGAAGAGGTTGTAAGCAAGCCGGATGGACAGTTCTCCATTTCGGTGTAGTTCGTTGACGACGCTGTAATCGTCGGGATAATTCTGAAAACCGCCGCCCGCATCAATGACACTGGTGATTCCAAAACGATTCAGTTCACGGAAGAAGAGCCGCGAAGAATTAAGTTGATCCTCGCGCGACAGTTTCGGCCCCTTAGCCAGGGTAGAGTACAGAATGTTCGCGTTCGGCTTCGCAATGAGAAGACCCGTGGGGTTCCCGTGACGGTCGCGTTGAACTTCGCCGGCCGGAAACTCGGGAGCATGCTTGTCGTACCCGACAGCACGAAGCGCCGCTCCGTTCAACATCACACTGTCATACAAATGCATCACGAAGACCGGTGTGTCTGGCGCTACTGCGTTGATTTCATCCAGCGTTGGCATCCGCCGCTCGGCAAACTGAAACTCTGTCCATCCTCCAATAACTCGGACCCACTGGGGAGCAGGCGTCCGTTCTGCTTGATCTTTGAGCATGCGCAGCGCATCCGCGAGCGAAGGCACCCCATCCCAGCGCAATTCAAGGTTGTAGTTGAGCCCGCCGCGGATCGGATGCATATGCGAATCATTCAGTCCAGGAATGACAGTGCGCCCCCGGCCGTCGATGACGTGGGTCGCCGGCCCGCGCAGACGCAGAATCTCTTCATTTCCACCGGTGGCAGTCACTTTCCCATCAGAAATGGCGATCGCCTCGACAAACGAGGGCACCTTGTTCGTTGCAATCTTGGCGTTGTGCAAGATGATTTCAGCAGACACACGTATCTCCTTCTCGTTTTCCAACGACTTTTTGAAAGGGGCGGAAGCAGGCTTCCGCCCTTTGCTTTACTTGTGCGCTGCGAC
>Ga0126383_10003063_pt1 | contig 10984 bp, 13 predicted proteins | sample PanSoiMetPlot_35_FD_96882 | JGI IMG/M metagenome (GOLD analysis project Ga0126383, IMG submission 96882) | Tropical forest soil microbial communities from Panama - MetaG Plot_35 | ecosystem: Environmental > Terrestrial > Soil > Tropical forest > Bulk soil | place: Panama | collected 2016-02-17
ATCGGCGACTAAGCTGCGTTCTGCTCGGCTGCCTAGTCGCTCCCGACGCAAGACGACCAACGGGCGCCCGAAGTGACTCGAACTTTTAATCCCACTTGAGCACGGATGAATTCCGCTCCGGGTCATAAAGGGACCTTCTGAGCGCGTCGGCGGATGGACTCGCTCGCGGCAGGTCAACCTCAACAAGCAGACTTTCGATGCGATGCCCCAGCGTGGCGTGGGCCGGCTACGCCACTGGCGCGGCGCTGATCGTACTGCATCACAGCTCATACAGCGGGACATGAAGCGCGCGCTCCGGCCAGCAGCCGTTCGTCAAAGCTCGCCAACGCGACCGTCTGTCCACGGGCGCGCAGGAATTCGATCGATGCCAGATGGAGGGCATCGAGCATCCGGACGGCGATCGGAAACGGATCCAAGGCGCGAGCGAGGACCGGCGGGACCAGTTCGATCACCGCCACACGGCCGATCAGGGCTCGCGCCTCCTCGCCGTGCGAATGCCCCAGCCGCCGCGCGTGAATACGGTTCCAGACCTCATATTCAAGGAGGCGGTTTGAAACCAGAGTCTCTCGCCAGATGGAATCGGGCGGCGACCGATCCTCCGCCAAAAGGTGCGCCAGGGCGACCGAACTGTCGAGATAGATCACCGGTCTTCCCGGTCCTGCTGCAGTTCCTTCATGAGATCGCGGAAGGCCATGACCGGCTTGCGCGGCGGCGGGCTGCCGCCAGCAAGCACGGCGGGCGTCAGCCAGCCCGCCCGCACCGCCTCGGCCAACAGCGCATCGGTGAGAAGCGGGCCGCGGCCCGGCTGCGGTGGCACGATTTCCGCGACCACGCGGTCGCGGCCAATGACAAGCACGGTCTCACCGCCGGCAGCAAGACGGATGTATTTGCTGAGCCTGTTCTTGAGCGCCTTGAGGCCAACCGAGCGCATAGCAAGATTTGTGATTTGTGGCTTCCGGAAGTTACTTTTGTCAACCCAGCGCGGAGGTGTTCACCGCAGTTCCGCCCGGTCCACGCCATCGGCCCCTTATTTGTCCGGCGCAAACAGCTTTTCGACAGCTTCCACCACCGTCCCCTTAATGTTCGTCTCACAGTACCTCATAAGCTTCTCCGCATTCGCCTTGAGCTGCCCAACATCGACGACCATGTTGTTGCGCTTGCCGCTGTAATAGCCGCTCAGCCAAATCGCGATATGTTGCGGGTCAGCGACTTTGAAAAGGATGTACTGCTCGCAGGTGATTTTCGACACGTCCATCATTACCTGCGCTTGGGCCGCGGACACCGCAAGAGCGGCGAGCACAACACTTGGCAATACGTGTTTTGGCATTTCGATCGCTCCTTTGCCCCCATGCTTAATGCCTAGAGTGAGGCTAAATCTGCCCTTTGGCAAATTCCTTTCAATGAGGTCTGCCATGCCGGTCAAAGCCCGCTCATCGGATCACCTCGTCCGCCTGCGCAAGCAGGGTCGGCGGAATTGTGAGGCCAAGCGATTTTGCGATCGTCAGGTTGATGATCAGCTCGAGCCTGGTCGATTGCACGACCGGCATGTCGGCCGGTTTGGCGCCCTTGAGAATCTGCCCGACATAAATCCCGCCTTGGCGCCAAGCCTCCATGCGGCTGCCGCCATAACTGATCAAACCGGCGGCGGCAACGTCGGCACGACGATCGAACATCGTCGGAATTTCATGGCGCAGGGTCAGCGCAACAATGTCGTCGACATCGCCGGCGAAGACGGGAGATGGAGCGACGACCAGGGCGTCGGCGCGGCGCTCGACAAGCTTCGCGAAGGCGGCTTCGTAGTCGCGGTCGCCGCCGATCTCCGCGACGACGACCTGCCAACCTAATGCGCCCGCTGCGGCGCGCATTTCGCTCTTCAACTCTCCGATCGCTCGCAATAGCGGAGAGTCGGAAGCGTAAGCGCGCCCGTCTTCGGCGAGATAGCCGATTGCCGTCGCCCGAGGAACCAATTCGCGCAGGAGGTTGAGCCTCTTGCCCATCAGCCCGGTGGTCGTAATGGTTACGCCCGTCACGTTGTTGCCGGGACGGCCCAGGCCGGCAGCGAGCCCGAGCACGGCCGGATCGAAACCGGACACGAAAACAATCGGAATCGCGGCAGTGGCGGCCTTCGCGGCGAGCGCCGCCGCGGCTCCACCGGCGACGATCAGAGTTACCGGGTGGCGAACGAGATCGGCCGCGAGCGTCGCCAATTGATCGCGTCGGCCGTCGGCGAAGCGGTATACGATCGCCAGGTTTTGTGCCTCCACGAAGCCTGATTCCCCCAGTCCTTGGACGAATCCGGTCGCCGCATCGGATGCGTAGCTCTCGACCGTGGCGGCGTGCACGAACCCGATGACCGGCAGTTGCCGCGGCTGCGCTATGGCGGCGCGCGGCAATACCACGGCAGTCGCGCCGAGAAGCGACACGAAGCGTCTTCTCCCAATGCTCATGCGGCCAAAACCCTACACTGGTGCGCAGAACAGGTGCTCGACGTTGAGTCCGAGGCGGGTGTGGAGCTCGTCGGCGAGCCGCTGGCGGTGGCAATCGGCGGGGTCGCGCTCGTAGCAGAGCAGGCAGAGGGGCCGGCCCGATCGCGCAAGCGAGGCTTTGGCCAGTGCCGTTAGTTCATCAAGCTCGTGCTGCGCCTCCGGGGTTGCAAGATGGCGCTCGAAAATGCGCAGCATCGTGTCCGCATGCCCGCTGCGCGCCGCAAGCCGTCCCTCCTTCGGAGTGCCGAGCTTTTGCAGATGCAGATAGCCGATGCCGTGCTCATCGAGCCCGGCGGCGAGCTGGCGTTTCGAAAACCCCGGCCGGCGAGATGCCGCGACGGCACGTACATCGACCAGGAGCCCGACCTTTGCCTGCGTCAGCGCATCGAAAAATGCGGTCGCGGTCGATTGCTCATAGCCGATGGTGAATAGGGGTTTCACGATGTCTGTTTGAGCCAGCTCTATGGCCGAGCGGCCTGCTGCTCGGCCAGGACCGCGTGGAACATGGCCTCCTGGACGTCCGCCTCCAGCGTGCAGGAGGCGGGGTCGATGAAGGGATTGGGATTGCCATCTTTGAGCTTGGCGTATTTCTCCTGCATGTTGTATTGGGCACCGTGATCGCCGAGTTGCACGTCGCAGGGCAGTGCGCGCACGGTTTTGAACGCGCGGTTGAACTGATCAACAAGCGCAGGCGTCAACACCGCGGGCGGGCGCAAGCTGCATCCGAACATCACGTTGTAGGTTTTCCCGCCCTCCTCGGCCGTCGTGGTCCATGTCGTGCAGCCCGGCGTGTGGCCCGGCGTCAGATGCGCGACCAGCGTCGTGCCGCCCAGCATCACCGCTTCTCCATCGTGCAGAACCTTGTCGATCGGGTGCTCCTTGCCGCCGGGCTTCATCGCCTGCAATGCCGGCACGTCCTCGGCCATCGCCATCACCTGCGCACCGGTCATCTGCTTGACCAGGGCATCGCCTTCCTGATGATCGCCGTGGGCGTGGTTGCCGAGCAGCACCTTGATATCGGAGAACCGGAACCCCAGTTGCGTCACCGACTTTTCGATCGTCGGCACGTTTCGCTCATATGTGCTGTCGATCAGGATATGTCCTTGCGCCGTTGCGATGAGGAAGGAGCTGAGCGTATTGGTCCCGACATAGTAGATGTTGCCGACGATCCGGTGGGGCGGGAATGCTGTTATTCGGTCGGCCTCCGTGCCCATGTTGCGAGCCAATATCGAGCGCGGCGTATAGGTCTGTCCCTTCACGGTGACGGCCGGATGGTCGGCGGGCGGCACTGCCTGTGCAAGGCTTGCGCGCGGACAGAGGACGAGTGCGCCGAGAATACAGGTGAGCAAGCGTAATCCAGACATGTTCTTCATCGGGCCCTCCTTCGGTTTCCGCCGATCACGCCGCCTTCCTGCGGTTTGCCTCCAGCCGCGCGTCAACCAGCGCGACGTTTGCGTCGATGATCGGATGTCGCAGACCTTTCTGGGCGGCGATGAGCTGCACGAGCTTGTCGGCGCGCTCGATATTCGGCGCACCGTTTTGAAGCGCACGCGCCGCCGAGGCCGGACGCGTGAGGCTCATCGCCGCTGCGGCGTATTTCTCGAACGGCACGAGATCGCTCGGGGCGGCGCCGAGCGTGACGCAGAGATCGAACACGAAATTGTAGACCGACCGCGATTCCTCAAGATTGGAATGCACCGCTTCCTGGGCGGTTCGTATCCCGTCCTTGGTGATGCAACGGTAGTTGCCGGCGAGCAGCATCGCCCATTTGGCGAGCGGCACGAAGATCGAATCATGCACCTTGAGCTTCACCGGCAGCTCGATCTTGCCTTCCGGCACGTCGAAGCGCACCGCCTCGACGTCTTTTTCGAGTTGGCGCAGCATCGCGGTGTAATTTTCGTTGTCGAACCTTGCGACTTTGAAGTTGGTGGGCAGCGTCACCTGGAGGACGTTGACCTTCTCCTCCGGCGGGCGGATCGCCTGCGGGTCGGGACTGCACAGCGTCAGCAATCCCGGATCGAAGTTGTCCCACACGATCGGGTCGGTATAGGCGGCTTTCAGCCCCTCATAGTTCAAGCCGGGGATGCGCTTCACATAAGGCAGCGGCGGCATGTTCATGATCGACATACATGGCACCTTGGACTTCGCCACCGCGTCGAGTAGTTCGCGCACCCCGGCCGAACGATATTGCGGCTCCTGCATGGCGAGGCCGACGAGATCGAAGTCAGCGGGGTTGACACCGGCCGGGCCGGTGGCAGAGACCTTGCCGGGCAGCTTGCGCGAGTCGATCTCGATCTCCTCCTTCCGCCCCTTCACGGGCATGCGCACGCGAAAGCCTTCCGCGTTGATGAGGTCGGCCTCCACCGGCAGGCAAACCAGCTTCACGCTATGGCCGCCGAACAACAACTTGGAGGCGAGCAGCGACCCATAGGAAGCGCCCATAACGAGGATCTTGTAGGTGGCCATGGCAGCGACTCCGTGGTTTGAGTGGGCAAAAGAGGGCGAAAGCGAACATCCGTGTTGTCTGAGAACAGACGCCTCGGCCCCCACCAAGTCGACTTGTCAGAAAATCCCAGGACTCCGGCCGGCGTCAAGGCCCTATTGCGGGCGTAATCCCCCCCACCTGTCATGCCCCCCGCGAAGCTTATCCCCGCGAAGGGAAGCGCGGCATCCGGAAACCACTGTGCCCTCCAAGGTGTCTTGCGATCATTTGTGGACAGAGTAAGTTCAGGGCGGGTACAGGAATCCGACAGCCCGGAGGAGGACACCGTGAGAAACACCGTGTTGGCGCTCGTGGTCGCCGCGATGGCGACGCCGGTCTATGCTCAGACCGCCCCTAATTTTGCGGCGGACGACGTGAAGCTCAAGACCGATGTGGATGTCAAAAAGGAGCAGGACCGCGAAGCTGGATACAAATCCGGTATCAGCAAAATTCCCGATGCAAAAGGCAAAGTGGACCCGTGGGGTGGCGTGCGCAGCGCTACCACGCCGGCCTCCGGTCAAAACCAGTCGCGATCGAGTTCGAAATAGCTTCGCGGCCGCGAGCCGTGTCAATTCATCCTTAGCGTCGTCTCGTCGAACAATTCGTCCACCTCGAGCCGCCGCGGGATCAGTCGCTGCTGCACGGCGTAGTCGATGATGCGTTGGAGAGCCGGACGACAGGCCTCGACGCCAAACGGTGTGGTGTCGGCGCCCTCAGGCGGCGGGCGGCGTTTGCCTTCCTTCAGCAGCGCATAGACCTCCTCGACGACGTCGGGGCGTAATTTCGCCAGTTCCGCACTCACCACCACCATGTGATTGAGGGGCACGATGTGGTGCTTGCGGTACCACGCCTGCGCGGCCGCCACGGGGTCGCCGAACAGCGATTTCACGCGTGGATCGTCGGACCGATCGCCCAGCACTGCATCGAGTTCGCCGTCGAGCAGCATCGGGATGATCTTCTTACCAGGCGGCGCGTGCTCCGTGGTGTCCACAAATTCGGCCACATGGGGCTCCTCGAACGTGATCCACCGCACGCTCGCAAGATCGAGTCCGTAGTCGTTCTCGAACATGCCGCGCAGCCAGGCGCCCGTCGTGGTGGTGAACGACCGGATTCCGACCTTCTTGCCCTTGAGGTCGGCGGGCGCCAGCGGGCCGCGCTCGCCGTTGTAGATCGCCCAGGCGTGCTGAATCCGACCGGTCATCACAGCCGGCAGCAACACCATGGGCTTGCCGAATGATTTCGCGATCAGATAGGTGACGACCGCCATTTCCGAGACATCGAATTCCTGGCGTCGCACCATGGCTTTGAAGCCGCTCCACACCGGCGTCACGTCCTTGAAGTCGAATGCGACACGGGAGGACGTGACCTCGCCATTCTTGAGCGGCGAAGTGTGCGGATAGGTGGCGAGAAGTGTGCGCAGGCGCAACGGCTCGGAAGTCACGTCACACCTCCCCCGGATCGAAAAACACATCGCGTAGCGCCGGCCGCTTCGGGATCAGGCCCTGTTGCAAAGCGTAGGTGATGAGCGCTTCGATGCTCGCCCTGTTCGCCTTGATGCCGTAGGGTAGGGGATCGCTCATCAACGGCGCGAAGGAGCGGTAACGCATGTCTTCGGGGGCGCTGCCGACGCCTGCCCTCAGACGTTCGAGATAGAGCTGTTTTGCCGCAGTGAAGGCATCGAACAGCGCCCGCGCCACCTGCGGATGCTTTTCCACCACCGCATCCTTGACCACAATGGCGCCGTGGATCGGATAAATACCTGTGCGGCGGTACCAATCGGCCTCGACCTTGGCGGCATCCGCTATGAGTTCCGGATAGATCTGTATCGACGCTTGCACGCCATGCTCCCAATTGCCGATCGGCGGGCCGGCACGGCCGATGCCAGCCGGGCCGGCGAAGCCTGCTTGCAATTCACCGCTCGCCATCATAGAGGCGAGCGATTTGCCGGGCGGCGCGTGAATGACGTTCGGCGGCAGCTCAAGGGTGGCGACATGTTCCTCGTCGTCCACCACCCAGGTGACCTTTGCGGAATCAAGGCCGTATTCGTTGGTGAATATCCCCCGCGTCCATACACCAGTGGTCACCGAATAAGCGCGTACGCCGACTCGTCTGCCTTCCAGATCCTTCGGCACCTTGATTCCGGAATCGGGCCGGACCACGAAGCCCCCATGGTGAAAGCGGCGCATCATAAAGATCGGCAACGCGATGTAGGGCGCGCCCCGCGCCCGCGCAATCAAGTAGGTGGTCGGCGCCATTTCGCAGACGTCGAATTCCGCGTCGCGCACCATGCGGCGGAACGCTCCGATAATTGGCACCACTTCGATGAAGTTCGGTGTCACCCCGTTGATCGGTGCGCGGTGGTCCTTCACGGCGGTGGTGTGCCCATATGTCGCGATTGCAATGTCCAGCTTCACGCCATCATCCGGCATCAGGCTCTCCTCGCTTTTCTCTTCTCTCTCTCTCTCTCTCGTCTTCGGAGACGGCCGGGGTGGGGGAACCCGACACTCAGAGTTGGTGGAAGCAGAACCCCACCCTTCCCTCCCCGAAGACGGGAGGGAGAAAGACGGGTCGTGCCGAGGGCGATCACATGTAAAGATTCGTCTCCGCCGGTTCACTGTCGTTCGATGCCGGCCTTCTCGATGACGGCGGCCCATTTGGCGATGTCAGCTTTCATGCGCGCTTGCATTTCCTCAGGCGTCGTGCCCCGAGCGTCCATGCCGCTGAGCATGGCCTTCTCCTTCACTTCGGGCAGGTTCAGGACGTCGTTTACGGCGCGGTTGAGGAACTTAACAATGTCATCAGGCAAGCCGCCCGGACCTGAGAGCGCATTCCAGCTCTCCACCTCGTAGTCCGGCAAGCCGCTTTCCCCGACCGTCGGCACGGCGGGCAGCGCCGGAGTGCGCTTGCCACCGGTGGTCGCAACCGCCTTGAGCTGCCCGCCGTCGACCGCAGCATTGAGCCCGGCATAATACTCGAAGCCGACCTGTACATCGCCGCGCATCAGGCCGGTGACGAGTTCCGGCGTGGTGCGATAGGTCACCATGGCAACGTTGATTCCGGCCGCGCTCTTGAACAATTCCGCCGACAGGTTCTGGGTGCTGCCCGGCGCTATAGTGCCAAAATTGAGCTTGCCGGGGTTCTGGCGTGCCGCTTTGAGAATGTCGGCCACGGTTTGGAGCGGTCCGCTCGCCCTGGCGGCAATGATGAGGTCAAACCAAGCCGTGATGGTGATGGGCGTGAAGTCCCGCAGCACGTCATAGGGCAGTTGCCGGAACAGCGCCGTCGAGATGGCGGTGCCGTTGCCGGTGAGATGCAGCACATAGCCCTCCGGCGCGGCGCCGGCCGCCGCTTTGGCGGCGACAATGCCGCCGGCTCCCGGCCGATTATCGATGATGAACTGCTGACCAAGTTTCTGGGTGAGTTTGTCGGCAATGATACGCATGGTGGTATCGGCGACACCACCCGGCCCGTAGGGGACGATAATGCGCACCGGACGATTCGGATAGGCCGGCTGCGCCGCCAATCCTATGGCCCACACGGTGAGCGCAGCTGCGATGCCAAGAAGCCACGCCGGGGCGGAACGCGCATGATTGGTGGTTGCCATCGATGTTCTCGACGCATTGAAAGAATTTCGCGCCGCAACTTAGCCACGATCGCGCTTTTTGTCACATTTTAATGATCCGAATCATGTAGTTGCGCCTTCGCAGTTGAAGCGAGCCCGCCGGCGCTATATAAATAGCGCGGGCCGCGCCTCGGAGTTCGCGAACAAAAACAACGAGATTTGCGCCTGGAGCCGGAAGAGAGATGGGTGCAGAGAAGGGTAAGCCCTATCGGCCGACCGACAAAGAGCCATTCATGAACGATCGCCAGCGGGAATACTTCCGCCAAAAGTTGCTCGCTTGGAGAGAGGATATTCTCAAAGAGGCAAAGGAGACCCTCCAGCACCTCCAGGACGAAAACCAGAATCACCCGGATTTCGCCGATCGGGCCTCATCGGAAACCGATCGGGCAATTGAATTGCGCGCGCGCGATCGCCAGCGCAAGCTGATCGCGAAAATCGACGAGGCACTCTCTCGCATCGAGGATGGCACCTACGGCTATTGCGAAGAGACCGGCGAGCCGATCTCGATCAAGCGCCTGGAGGCGCGACCGATTGCAACCTTGTCGATCGAAGCACAAGAGCGCCACGAGCGTCGCGAGCGGGTCTATCGCGATGAGTGAGGCAGGCAACTTTACTGCGGTGTCAGATTCAGCGCCTTTGCGAGTGTCGCCATCGAGATCGCCTCGGCCTTGACGAAGGTTTGGAATTCTTCGGCGCCCATTGTCATTGGATCGACGCCCTGGTTGGCGAGCTTCCCGCGCACCGCCGGATCGACGAGCGCGATACCAATCTCGCGGTTGAGCTTGGCGACGATGTCATGCGGCGTTCTGGCAGGGGCGAACACGCCGATCCAGAAATTCAAGTCGGAATCCGGATAGCCGGCTTCGATCGAGGTCGGTATGTCGGGCAGCGCCGATGAACGCTGGACGCTGCTGACACTGAGGGCCACGAGCTTTCCGGAGCGAATGAATTCGAGCGCTGCCGAGAGCGGCGCGTAATAAGCGTCGACGCGCCCGGTCATCACTTCCGTCAGCACTTCAGGTGCACCGCGGAACGGGATGAAATCTCCCTGAAAGCCGGCAGCGAGGCGGAATTTTTCCATGGCCAGATACACCGGTGTGCCGACGCCGGCTGAACCATAAGTGATCCGCTTCTTCTTCGCGTTGGCGACGAACTCCTGCACGGTGCGGATGTTCTGCGTCGGCGCGACCACCAATACATTGGGCAGGTTGGCGACCGGCGCCACGGCGATGAAATCCTTGATAGGATCGTAATGCGCGTTGGCGACCGTGAAGGGTGAGACCACGATGCCTGAGGAGTGGGCGAGCAGCGTGTAGCCGTCGGGCGGTGAGGTCGCGACCGATCGGATCCCGATGGTGCCGCTTGCGCCGGTCCGGTTCTCGACCACCATCGACTGGCCGATCTGGGCTGCAACCTGCTCGAGCACAATCCTCGGCACGATGTCGACTGCGCTGCCGGCGCTGAGCGGCACCACGGCGCGGATGGTCTTCGTCGGCCATTGCTGCGCTACGGCGGGGACGGACACCAGCGGCACAAGGGCCGCCAACAGACACCACAAACGCCTCATCTCGATCTCGCTCGCGCAGTCATGCCGCGACGTTTCGTATGCTCCACTACCACTGTAGCTTCGGACGAAATCAAATCCGGTGCTTTGCAGGATAGGGCCGCCGCCGGAGCTTCTGCCATAAGGCGAGGCGTCGCAGTAACGGGCGCGTGCATCGCGCCGCGCCTCTGCATCGAACCCGCATGGTCGCAGACCATATGCAAAACCGCCCGGCGTTGAACCGGGCGGCTGACTATCAACGTGATATCGGCAGTCTCGTTTTACCCGCAACAAGCACTGCGTCGATCACGTACCGGCAGTGCAATGGATCCACAAGCTTCGACTAGTCATCGTTTGACGAACTTCTGACGGCGCCATTGGCGATCCACCGGTCTGCCGCTATCCGCACCAGGAATACGACGTTCGTTGGATTGCAAGTCGTTGGGATTGGCATCGTCGTGGTGCCGGAAAATTCAGCATCGCCCTGCGCACTCAACGTTACCAGCGGAGTGTCCCTGACTTGTTGCGCCGCAGTGCCGGCATTGCAAACGATCGTGCCCTTGACCTGAGTGATATTGTCCGGCGTTCCGATCGTGTTGCCGCCGGCCAGCACCAGCCCGTCCACCTCGAAGGACACCTGACTCTTCGCCAAATTAACCTTGGCGCGGCCGCCGAGCGTCGACCACGGTTGTCCACCGCCACCGATATTGCCCACAAGATTGCCCGCCTGTATGACGCCGATGATATTCCGCCAACGCACAGTGTCAGCCGTTGCCGGCGAAGCGATTGCCGACATGAGCAAAGCGCCTGCCATAGCGGCGACGCCAAATTTCACCTGAGCAGCAAATCGA
>Ga0126383_10003064_pt1 | contig 10983 bp, 9 predicted proteins | sample PanSoiMetPlot_35_FD_96882 | JGI IMG/M metagenome (GOLD analysis project Ga0126383, IMG submission 96882) | Tropical forest soil microbial communities from Panama - MetaG Plot_35 | ecosystem: Environmental > Terrestrial > Soil > Tropical forest > Bulk soil | place: Panama | collected 2016-02-17
GGCAGCGCTCGTCGCCCCGGCACGAACAGCTCGTTGACCAGCACGTCCTTGCTGCCCGTAGCTCCCATGCCCATGGCGTACCAGCTGTCGATAACCTGGTAGTCGGACTTGGGTACCAGGCACAACCGCCAGTCGATCGGTGTCTCGCCGCCATCGCCATAGACGGTGACGGCCAACATGTTCCAATCCGAGTTGTCCACACCCGAGGAGAACGGCCAGCGGCCATTGACGATGAAACCGCCCTCCACTTTGCGTCCCCGACCGGCGGCGAGCGCGATGGAAGATGCGATCAGCGCATCGGGGTTGGTGTCCCACACCTCATGCTGGGTCTCGGGGTCGTAGTAGCCGAGAATCCAGTGATGGCACGCGAGGTTGCCCACGTTCCAGGCGGTTGACGGGCAGCCGCGCGCAAGCTCAGCCGCGATGTCGACGATCGCGACGAACTCGAGCTCCATGCCCCCGAATGCCTTGGGTTGGTGGAAGCGGAACAGACCCGTCTCATGCAGGAGCTGCTCGTTCTCGCGCAGGAGCACGCGGGCGTCCTCGCTCCGCTGGGCGCGCTCGCGCACAATGGGCACGATGGCGCGCGCTCGGCGCATGGCTTCCTCGTAGTCGACCCCGGAGAAGTCGCGGCGCGTGGTTTGCGCTAGCGTGCCCACTGTGTTGCTTCGGTCGCTCGAACTGGCCATGATCGCGTGTCCTCCGAAGGCCTATATTGTGATCTCGCTGGACTGAACTAAGCATACCCGTTCCGCACACGGGCGCAGCTAGGTGCAATCGATAATGGCGAAACTTCCACCAGCCAAGGGACGATCCTCACCCCCCGGCGGTCCGATCGAGGCGTCGACATGCTAACGAGTGAGCTGCCCATCGCATGGGACACCATCTTTGTCCCCCTTGATGACGCTCAGAGGCAGGTCCGTTGAATGGTCAAGGGCTATTCTCGCGGGCGGGAAAAGACCCACATCCCGGATCCCGGTGGTCATCGATGTGGTCTCGACGGCCGAGTAGGGATGATCAGAGGCGGGTCGGGCAGCGGATTGGCAGCAATGGTGATGGGCCTCGTATGCGGGGCAAGAATGTGTCCGCGCGCACTCAGGCGCGTGGCCGGCCTGCGAAACTCTTCATGAAAACCCGAAGTTCGGCTCATTCCCATCGAACATCGTCGACGCGCAAGACCATAGAATTCCAGGCGTCGTGGCTCAGGTTTTGTACTCTTGGGAGCCATCCCCTTCTCCAAAGACGTTCGCGCGATTGCGCGCAGCGGGCTTCTCCGGAATGTCTTCGCTCGCGCGACCTCTGGCGCTCAAAATTCTGCGGAGGCTAAAGACGTTGGATCGCGGATGTGGCTTGGAGTTCTCGGGAGCGCGCTTGAGCGTGCATGCTGGCTGCCACATCTGCAACGGCTGCTGATCCAACATGCGCCCGGCTCTCCATGACGTGGCGCACGATCAATCCCGAAACCTCCGGCGCGTGCGTTAGCGGGCCCATGTGTCCGGCGCCGCCGACAACGATCAGCCGGCAATTCGAAAGAAGGTCCGCCAGAAATCGGGAGATCATGCGTGTTGGGGTCGGAGCGTGCTCGCCTTGAAGAACCAGAACCGGGAATGCGAGGGAACGGTAGGCATCCGGCGGCGTCGCCTCCTCCATCAAAGCGCGGAAGTCGAGCGGTGCCTTGGGACACCAGCGGATGAGCCCACCCTGCAATACCGAACGCATGGCGTCCCACGTGCCGGCGCCATTCCAATAGTCGACGAAGCCGGCAACGGCACCTCGGTAGTCCCCAGTGAGAACGCCATGGCTCGTGCGCTGTGCAACGTTCGCGATCTCCGCGTAGGCACTGGCACCGGTACTGCCCATTAGGCGCAGCAGGTGGAACGCCGAGGGCTCGTAAAGCACCATGCCGGCGATTTTGTCGGGGCGGGCAACGGCTGCGTTGAGGGCGACGCCCCCTCCGTAGGAGTGGCCGACAAGGTGAAGCTTCTCCTCGCATTCGTCGATGAGTGCAATCGTTTTGGCAGCCTCGTCAGCAAGCGTGAATGCGTGCGCTCCCGTCCATGGTCCAGCGCTCTCACACCCGAAGTGCTCTGGGGCCAGCAGCTCGTAGCCGCCGCCAAGCGCCGACCCGAGATGCCGCCATTGGCTGGCGCCGGCTCCCGAGCAATGCAGCGCTATGACCCGCGCGCGGCAATTCGGCCGCGGCAAGTGGACGATATTTATATCCATTGGAATCAGAATTCCTGCCTCGAGTACGCTCAGAAGTGCATGACGCTCCGACGTTACTCAGGGCCCATACCTCTTCGCACCGCAATTTCAATCTGCGAGTGCACCAGCCCTATATCCTTGAGCTGTGCATCGCTCATCGAACGAAGCCGAGTGATCGCTTGCTGCTGAATATGCCAATCCTGGTAAGCCACCCACTGCCTTTTCAAGGCTTCAACCAGACGCCTTCTCCAGAATGGTCCGGACAGTCTTTGCACCCCGGTCGGCGCGATCAGGTTTGCGCTCATGACCATCTCCACTTCCTCGCATTGGAACGAGCGGATTATTTGGTCGCTCATCCGAACAAGTGGAGACGTCAGGCTGGCTTTGCGTCAATCGATCGGTTGATGCAGCACCCACTCAACCGATTGTGATAGTCCGCGATCCCCAGCAATGGTGAGGCCGGACCAAGCTACCCGATAAGTGGGCTGGAGAAGCCGGCCACGAGTCTGACGAGTTCAGCCTGACGCGTCGTGGCCGTTTTGCGGAAAAGCCGATGCAAATGCGTCTTGACCGTCGCCTGACCAACGCCGAGCGCATCGGCCGTCTCCGACACGCCGGTCAACTCGACGATCGCGAGTAGGACGCGCAGCTCGCCTGGTGTCAGCTTGAACGTGCTAGCAATAGCTTCAATTGCCGATTTTGCTTCCAGCGACGTCTTCTGTACCAGGACAGCGGCGACAGCGGTGTAGCCGTTTGCAACGCTGCGACGTGCTGCCGACGCCAAGCCCAACACGTGCGCGATGAAGCGTTCGCCATCGCGCGTGGGCAATGGCACGGCGACAGCCCTGATCTTTAGGGCGCGGTCGCCGCTCTCGGATCTCTCAAGAACGTCACCCAGGATGTGCGCTGCATTGGGGTCAGTCGCAACGAGCTTACCGTTGAGCGAACGCAGCACGGTACCTCGGGCCAGTATGGCCTGTGCAGCGGCGTTGGCATGAACGATACGGGCGCCCGCGTCGACGAGGAAGACCCCGGCGCTGAGACCGTCGACCGTGTCGGCCAGGGTTGCTGCCTCCGCGCTCTTGTGGGCCATCGCCCGAGCGACCAGGGCCGCACGGCGTACGTGAGGAGCTATCAGCCCCATGCGCCGACGTGCCTCGTCGTCGGCAAGCCCATGCCGCTTGTGTCGGAAGACCCCAAGCAGCGCCGTCCCCGTCGCCGATTTCTCGAGAGCGACGCTTACGTTGTCGACCAATTCCTGGGGTCGGACCCACTCGCGATAGAAGCGCGAGGCAAGAAATTCATTGTAGTCAAGAACGTCGGCAGTGGTCACCGGCTCGCCGATCGGCGCGAAACAGTGTCCCGCCGTTGTAGGGTCGATCTTTATGTACTTTTCGAAGTAGAGCCGCTTGAAGTGCGGGTCGCTCGCACCGCAATCGTAGTATACATCCCCCGTCTTGGTGGCTGCGTCCTTCGAATAGAACGCTGCAGCAGAGCCGCCAACAAAAGAGGCGATCTGTGCGAGCACGCCCGGCCAGAGCGCCGGCTCCATGGCTGCATCGTAGATGTCGCCGACCAGCGAAGAGAATTGCTCCGGGTTAGGCACCGATAGTCTCCATGGCCGAAGAGGCCCTGGCGCTCTAATGCGCGATCACAGATCTGCGTCCGAGCCGTCAACTGGGCAGCTGAGCGCAGTCCTTCCGACCGTGCCGGAAGGGGCTGCTTCCATTGCGACCATTGGCATGATAAAGCAAATTTAATTTTCCAATGACTTCTATGAGAAAAACTTTGGATGGACGTCTTGGCCCTAATGGGCGACCGGATCGCCCCGTAGAAGCGATGACGTAGGTCACACGTGGAGGGTCTTGTGCGCCGAGATCGTCGCAGAAAAGTGCGCGCGAACGGGCAGTTCACCACCGCCCCGCACGGGCCAAGACGTGCAAAGAACTCTCACCGCCTCATTCAATAACGTCGTCAGCCCGCGTCGGCAGCTGATGGTGGTAGGCTAAGGCCGGGAGCAGGAGATCGCCAGCTCCAATGGCACCTCTGGAGGGTTGGCGCATCTCATTGGATCGACCTGGCTACCTCGTCTCCTTGCCTGGCGCGCCGTGGCCGCGGTGATAGGCACTCGGCGACGGCCAGCTCCAATGCGCGATCGACACCGGGTTAGGTTCGAAAATTTCGATCTTGAGAGGATAACACGCCGCAACTTCGCTCGAGTGGGTTGCGCTGCAATCGCCGCCGGGACAAGCCGATAAGGCACCAAGCAGGTCAATTTCCGCGAAAAACTCAATGAAGTCTCCAGCCCGCACGGGGCTTGCCTTCATGAAATACTGGTGCGAGTCCTTCGTGTAGCCAGTGCACATGAAGACGTTGAGCACATCATGGATGTGATGCTCGACGGCGCCTGGCGTGCTCCTCAGCTCTGTCGCGAGGGCGCGCGCCAGATTAGAATGGCAGCAGCGATCGTAATCGCTGCCGTTCAACAATCGGTTCGTATAGGGATCGCAGCGAGTGCCAATGACGTCGTGAACACCTGCACCGTCCTCATCCCAGCCGTACCAGCCGAGCGTATCATGGCTGATGGTCGCCATGGGCCTGAGATACGGCATGGTGCTCCACAGCCGATCGCCAGTGCTGACATGCGTCGCGTGAAGCGCGCGCGTTTTCCCGCTGAAGAAGCGCTCCGTGAGATCGTGTGAGTTCCACAGATTGAGATCGCCAACCTGTGCGCCCTCCATACAGACGATGCGGAAGAACTGCCCCTTTTTAAGGCGAAAGGTGCGAGCGTCGCGTGGCGGCACAATGACCTCGTTCTGCTTCACCATCGTTTGCCGTATGGCTTCCAGCGCCGTGATATCGGGCTTTGATAGCGTTCCGACTGGGTAGACGACCACTGGTTTGGCGCCGCGGCGCGCCGCGGCATCCGCGGGTGGGGTTAGACGAAGCATCATGGTGAGTTCTCAAAGACCTTGGGAGTGAGGCGCGTGGCCTTTTGCCCCGCGCCTAAGAGATACGAGCCCTAACGGTTCGAGTTGATTTCCTCATCGTCGCGGGCGTGCTGCGATGCCGGCACGGTAGAAGTCATATAGCTGACGAATTGCGTAGATTAACGCGGATTGAATGGTGCTTCTTGAGTTGTGCCCGCGCAGCGCCAGCCGTCGCCATCGCGCGTAAGAACAGCGGCCCATAAGCCCTTGGTTGGATCCGGGACGATCTGCGCGGGTGTATTCCACGTCTCGATACGCTCCGCCACAAACTCAATGAGTACGACATTTGGGTCGGTCGGGCCACCTGGGTGCCATTTAGAGCTGCCTGGTTGCCAGATCGCCTGTTTGACTGCGACATCATCTATGATGTTCGCGCGGCCGACCAGTGTTACATAGGCGCCACCGACCTGATGATGATAGACTAGCGTCAGGCGACCGGTTCGCGCAATCTCGCCGACTTTGCGCGTCCGGCGATCCGTCATGAACCGAACGGTCCAGTCGTCGGTGAGCTTTGACGTATTGATCGCTCTCGCATTGGCGTCACCGTTACTATCCATGGTGATAGCCAGGCATGTGGGTACTGCGTTCACTGTTGCGCGGGCGAGACTGAGCAAATTGTCGGCGCTCATGGCGCTCATCCTCAGCGAGGTACAGCAGAAAATCCACTGTGTACAGGCGTGACGGCCGCGGGGTGAACCTACTTGTGGACGAGATCGACGTTATACAATCTGTATGCCGGCCACTTTAGCCCGCAAGGGTGTAGAAGCAAAATCTCTACTGAAGGTGCCAGCTCGATCGGTTCGCGGTCATGCACCTTGGCACGTTCTTGATGGGAACTTGATGGCTAAGAAAAAGCGCGTCCTTGGGCTGCGTCCGCCTGACCCAACTCGGCCGCGACTGCCGGTGGGTGTCTCGCAAGAAAGCCGATTATCCAAGTGATGGATGTCCCCCATAGGCGCCCATGAGAGCGCCGGCGCAATCGCTCGTGCGGCGTGGCGAGACGATGTCGAATTTTACTGATGCGACCGGGCGTACGACCGGCGGGTGAGTTACGTTTGCCCTCACCCTCCTTTCAAGTTCGCGCCCTGGTTTCAGCGCGCGGGCAGTCTCAATGGAGCCGCGCCGAAACTCCGTAGTCGACCCGCTGAACCAACCACGTTAGGGCGTGATCGGCCGTTGCAAACACCATATTGTGCTGCAGCACGTGGTCGAGGTAGACGAGCCACCGCCCGTGGTGGTTGAAGATAGCAATTGACCTGCCGCGGTAGGTGTCGGCGATAAACTCGTCCTCGAAGCCTTGTTGCTCCTGCATGGCCCGCTCCATGATCATCGAATGCATTGCCCGTTTGCTGGGCTTATCCGTCAGCAGAGCAACGCTGCATTCCTAAAGCGGTTCCGCAGCACGTCGTTTTTCGTCTTGCACTGCTGCTCGCGTCGCGCACGCTAAGTGTGCGCAACGGCGCGTAGGCAGCACATCCCCCCTCCGTTCGGCTTCAACCTAGCCGTGGGTGCCTGGCGAACTTGCTGTGACACGACGAGAACTGTACGAAACTGCACAGCCATCGGAACGTTAACTCCATGAAATAGTTACAGATGGTAACTGCCATTTCCGTGCATGAAGTGGGAGAATTGGCGAGAGTATGAATTGCGCAAACGATCAGGGTCGTTGTGCCGATCACCATTGAGCTGACTGTTTGCGCACGAAGCAGACGAAGGATCACAAGAAGACGTACTACATAAATTTCGCGAATGGTGTGTTACGCGCGCCTCGGTACGGCCATCGGCGAGGCCATCCGGCGAACGGCTGGTAGTGAGCGACGCAGATGAGAGCGTCGCCATAAAAGGCGGCGACAACCCCGCCGGCCGCACGAAACAGAGCCTCAAGACTGAGCCGCGAACTGTTCGCATCAGTAGTGCGCAATGCTCCGTCCGTCCTCATCACCCCCGCTGTGCACCACGAATTAATGCGGCCGTGACCCTTCACCCCTGAAGACACCTTTTCCAAGGATCTCGTGCGATCCTTTGGACGCGACCATGGTGGGCGCGGCGCAGGACCCCAGTCCGTCACCGCGTAACATTCCCCTCGATTGCACGGTGAGCACACTGCGCCCGCAACATGCTCATCGTGCCGCATCGGCCCAATTGTGGCGACCGCTCAGCAAGCGGTCGAAAGGCGCGGAGAATGCTTTGATTGCCACCATGATCAAAAATTCTTTGGCAACATGTTTGCCGAACTCAATAGACAGATCGCGGCTGAGGAGGACCGTACGCGAAAAAAAGATACGGAGCACCCTGCTTATTCGAGCTTGGCCAAGGGAATGGTGAAACGTTCTGCTGATTTCAGCAGCCAAAATGAATTTGAGGCTCGATGTAGTCAAAAGCGAACATCAGGATGTGATCAGGTATTTGCTCAGTCTCGAGCCGATCCAGTATAACGAGCCACCAGTGGCGGTCACGATCTAGGGCCGTGCGCGGGACATGCCTTTACGGCGCGCGTGCAGCACGTCTTTAACTCGCTCGATCTCCTCAGGATGCAAGCTCACCCGAGTCTTGCGTTTGAAGATCCAGCCGCGTGATAGCTCAACCCCCTGCTGGCCAAAATAAGCATGAAAAAAGCGAGCGCGGTCACCCGCCGCGATTCGCTGCATGACGAATGACAAGTCGTGCATGCTTGCCTCCATTGGAAGATTGCCACCGACCTCGTACCCCGTGGAATGCAGTGGACTTAAGGGAGTGGCCGCCATGGAGCTGCGGCAGCAGAGTAGCGGCGCCACGTTACGCTAAGACGGGCGCCGCTATTCTCAGTGATCTGGCCTGTCGGCTGCTGCGGGAGGCCACGGACCGATCGGCTCAAGAATGGGTGGGGTCTCGGGTTTATGATTGCCCAGCAGGCGCAACCGCGGGGTCGACCATTCCTTCCGCTTTTGCGTCTTTTGGTCTTGCGGTCCTGGATCCTTTGACGCGGGCATAAGCACTCCTACTTACCCGCACCCACGCAAGCAAAAAGGAGAGCCCGAGTAGAACGCCATACAGACCACCGCGGGCTCTGGAAGCCGTCCGACACCGAAGAGAGGGGGTGGTGTCCAGCGACCATGACCCCAACAACGCACAACAATGCGGCGTATTCTGGAGCTCCAGAAACTGTGATGTTTGGTCATCTTTGTGACCGACCGTTGGGTCGGTCCTGCTAAGCTTCAGATTGGCCCATGGGTGTGGGATGGGTCAAAATGGGGGCCATTGTTCATACAAGGCAACGGCCCTCTGATGAGCGTGCGCTCATTTGCCTATCCTCAGGGGCATCTGCCTGCCGGTCTATTGCGCTTTAACCCTTGATGTGCTGTTCCGTAGACCGAGGATGGGCACCTGAAAGCTCAGTCAGTTTTGGCTGCGCCGCATTCATCGCCAGAAGTGGGACGCGGCAATCGCAAAGTTCAAGTTCTGAGCATCGCGGACCGTGAACGTGGTGATGCCGATGAGGTTGCCGCGGTCATCAAACGCTCCGCCGCCGCTTGAGCCTGGCGACACGGGCGCCGTGATCTGGATGTATTCAATGCCGTCTCCGGATCGCCGTAGCCCCGACAACAAGCCGTCGCCGAGCGTGTTGATAAGGCCCTCTGGCGACCCGATGGTGAAGACGGTCTCGCCGACTGACAACGAAGCGTAGTCGCGAAAACCCGGGACGGGCACGAGCTCGCCATCCAGCACTCTGAGGTAGCAACGATCTGTCTTGCGATCTGCGGCGATAACTTCAGCACGCAATCTCTTGGTGGCATTGGCGAGCGTGATGGTCTTTGCCCGCGCCACAACATGGCAGTTTGTAATGGCTTCCTTCGATGAAACCGCGACGGCCGATCCCTGCGAGGTCGCAAGCGCGGTTGCCTGCCCCAGGACCGCATAAACCGCAGGGCTCGCGATTTTGAAGAGCAGAGGCGGCGGTAGGGCGTATTGCAGCTCCTGTGAAGGTCTCGGCAGCGGCACGCTCCACGGTGGCAGAGCGAGCTCTGGCGCCTTGTCGTGCATGCTCGTGGGGTTTGACCCGGGCAGCTTCGCAACCCTGGCTTTGGGACGAGGCTTTGCTGCCGAATGCTGATTAGGCACGAGACTAAGAATGGCAGGTCCCGCCGCGCAGCCGCTCAACGATAGCGCGAGAGCAACCACTGGAAACTTCATACTGACACCTCACACTTTGCGACCTGCACGGTCCAAAGTGATTCGGGCCTCAAGGGTCCGAAGGGTCGTTTATCTGTGGATAATTGGTTTAATCGTGCCCGGTGCATTAGGAGCGCAAGCATAAGGGCTTATTGGGTCTTCTGCGCTCAGACGCGCCTGCCCTACGCGTATGGACGATCACTCCAGCGCCGCCACCCGCTCCTCAGCTCGCGCAAGAAATCGCATGTGACCCACGCCGGAAACCCAATCGCGGCGATCAGAGCGCCATACCGCGCGCCCCCCGGTCGCCGCTCCGTCGGGCCAGATAGAAGGGGATAAGAGCCAGGGCGGACGCTACGGCGATCCAAACTGACATGGGCAGGGGGGACCCTTCCAACAAGCCGCAGCAAGCGCACAGCAAATACCGGTGGAGAACGGGCGATGCGAGATGATCAACGATCGATTGTTGCGTCATGGCTACAATACCAAAAGAAGCGTCCAGGGGTAGCGCCTGTCAATTTGTCGACACGCTCGATTCAAATCTCGGGTGGTTGGCACAATCGTTTCGTATGACCAAACCACTGGCGCCGAAGGGCCTCAGCCAAGGCGAAAGACAATTTTGTGCACGGCATATCCACCGTCAAAGACGTGAAGGCAGCTGGTTTTCTGGCGGTCTATCTTGTTGGCTTCTGCGGACCTCGTTTGCCAACAAGAAGGATGCGAACCATGTCGTATCATGCGGGAGTGGTGATCAAGGATGACCTCAAATTTGTTGGCCAATACGTGCAGATTGTCAGTCAAAACAAAATCGAGATCGACTGCGAGTTTGAAGGTGATGTGACCGGTTCCGAGGTTGTTGTGAGTGAGCGGGGCAAGGTCAGCGGTTTCGTCGCTGGCGACAGAGTAACCGTGCTCGGGAAGGTCGTCGGCGGCATACGTGGGAAGATGGTTGCCCTTATGTCCTCGGCGCGCGTGGAAGGTGACATCCACCACAATTCGCTGGCCATTGCGAAGGGCGCCGAGCTGACCGGACGCTGCCGGCAGAATGAAGCGAGCGCTTGGTCGGACTAACGTCGCATAGTGGCGGATGTTCGCAAGCTAGAAAGAAGAGCTGACGGAGAGGTGAAATCTGGACGGTTTGGCGTCCTTTTCCTCACCCCTCCCTCTCCTGTTTTGGCTAAGCAGTGGCCGAAACCGGTGTACAGATTTGTCACTTTAGACGCTTGAATGCTCTCGATCGGTTACTTGGAATTGACGAATGAGGGAACGGCTGTCGGCTGCGTGGGCATTGTTTTTTTCAGCAGCCGCCCCTCTTCATGCGTGGGCTCTACGTGGAAGCGCCCATCGAGCTTGCATCGGTGCGCGACGCTGTCGGCTATGTGGATGACAACAGTGCTGCGCTCGCCGGCGCGCAACTGAAACTCAAACAGGCTACCTGGCGGCCTTGGTCTGGTGATCACCTGCCATCTTGGCTATGCGTTCGTAGCCATAAGTGATGTCGATGAGCTCTCGTTTGATTAATGGATGGAGTACAGACTCTGAAAGCCGCCGCACTTCCTCCGCCCGTTCTCGCCAGTAGCTCTCCGTCATCGCTTCCGGCACCGGCTGAATCTTCGCTCCAATCGGCAAAGTCGTGTAA
>Ga0126383_10003065_pt1 | contig 10983 bp, 15 predicted proteins | sample PanSoiMetPlot_35_FD_96882 | JGI IMG/M metagenome (GOLD analysis project Ga0126383, IMG submission 96882) | Tropical forest soil microbial communities from Panama - MetaG Plot_35 | ecosystem: Environmental > Terrestrial > Soil > Tropical forest > Bulk soil | place: Panama | collected 2016-02-17
AAAAGAGAACGCGCTCAGTGATCGTTGTTTTGCCGGCGTCGATATGCGCCGCGATCCCGATGTTCCGCGTTCGTTCCAGCGGGAACTTGCGATCCGGCGAGTTCGGATTTTTCGCCGCGGTCTTTTTCGGTTCCATTGTCGCCGTCGCCATAATTGTCACCATCTGAAATGCGCAAACGCTCTATTCGCCTGCGCCATTTTATGTGTGTCGTCGCGTTTTTTGATCGCGTTTCCCTGGCCGGCAGCGGCGTCTTTGAGCTCTTGCGCCAGCGCGTCAGCCAACGGCTGGCCCTTGCGGGCGTCGGCAAATTTCACGATCCAGCGCATGGCTAGTGAGATTTGCCGAGCGGGCGTCACTTCCATCGGCACCTGGTACGTCGCGCCGCCAACCCGGCGGGAACGCACCTCCAGCCGCGGACGAACGTTTTCGAGGGCCTTGTTTACAACCTCCAGCGGATCGACTGAATCAGAACCTTCGCGCGACTTATCGATCGCGGTGTACACGACACGTTCGGCAAGCGATTTCTTCCCCCGCTCCATTACGGTCGTGATAAGACGGGCGACCGCCGGACTCCCATATCGGGAATCGACGCGCTCTTCTTTTTTGTGAACTCTCCTCCGCCGCGACATTGTCGATCTTCTGTTTCAAACTTTAATTGTTCTTATTTGGCTTCTGCCGGCGCTGCTTTCGCCGCGCCACCTCCGCCAGCCGCCCCGCCCTTGGGGCGCTTCGCTCCGTACTTGGAGCGACCGCGCCGCCGTCCATCCACACCAAGCGCATCAAGGGTTCCGCGCACAATGTGATAGCGCACGCCAGGCAAATCCTTCACTCGTCCGCCGCGCACGAGCACGATCGAGTGCTCCTGCAAATTATGCCCCTCGCCCGGAATGTAGGCAATCACTTCCTCGCCGTTCGTCAACCGCACTTTCGCCACTTTGCGCAGCGCAGAGTTCGGCTTCTTCGGCGTGCGCGTCATCACCTGCACGCACACACCGCGCCGCTGCGGACAACCCGCCAGCGCTGGTGACTTCGATTTCACCGACACCTTTCGGCGTCCTTTGCGAATCAGCTGATTGATGGTGGGCATTTTCCAAATCCTAAAAGTAAAGCACCGCCTAGGTCGTTACTCCGGGCGACAAAAAAACCCGCTTCAGGACGCGCAACAATTTCGCCAAGCGCCTGATGCGGTAAGTACCGAATATAGAGGGATAATGCCACTTCGCAAAGAATATTTTGCGCTAACGCGGACTGAATTTGCTCATGGCGTCTGGTTAGAAACCCGTGGAGCATCGCAGACCGATCCAACCTTCTTTCTTCGCGAAGTCATCAATCGCGGCAAGCGGCACGCTGATCTCCGCCGTCATGCTGAGCTCCAGCGTGTCGTTTATTTTTCGGACCATCTCGATGCCACTCTGAAAATTGTTCCAGGCGAATCGATCGGAGTTGTACTGCAGATCGTAGGTGATCGAGACGTACGGCTCGAATGCTATCTTGTATTGTCGCCAGGGGAAACAAGCCGCGAATCTTGGCTCGATAAAGCCGCCGCGGATTTTATCGAAATCATAATTGTATTTCAGCGTAGCGGTGTAATACGAACAAATGTCGTACTCCACCTCAACGAAAAATTCCTGAGTGTCGTTATAGCCCAGCTGTAAGTGATCATCGTTGGGCGTGTAGTAATTGATGTAGCCGCCCGAAAAAATGAAGGGATCCTTTTCGTAGGTGTACTTAAAAGTGAAATCGAGCTCGTCATAACTCTTGCTGACGCCTTTCGCCTGCCAGATTTCGAGCGAGAAATTTTGATAATCGAATTCCGCGTCGGCGGTGGCGATGCCGCTGCCGGGCAGCGAGTTCACTCCGCGAAAAATGTATTTGCTGTCGTACTCTGCCGTGACTGAACCCTCGACATGTTTCGGGTTCGGTGACGGTTCTTCATTCGGGCAAAGCGGCTCGTCATCAGCGAATACGCTGGTCGAGCAGGCCAGCCATGCTGCAACGACGATGAAATGGCTCATGCAATCCCGGGGGCGCACATTTCAAATGAAACTCGATTTGAACATCGAGTAGCAAGCGTATAACTACTTCGGTTGCGACATACTGGTACCGCTGCCTACAGTGGCGCGTGTTTGAGCTGCTCTCAAAAGATCGCGATTCAAAATCGCGCCACGGCCGGGTGGTCACAGCCCATGGCGCAATTGAAACGCCGGCGTTCATGCCGCTGGGAACGCAAGGTTCAGTGAAAGCGGTCAGTCCGCGCGAACTGCGTGAGTTAGATGCACAAATCATTCTCGGCAACACATATCACTTGTTCGTTAGGCCGGGGCTCGATGTAGTTAAACATTTTGGAGGCCTGCATAACTTCATGAGTTGGGACGGGCCGATTCTTACCGACAGCGGCGGGTACCAGATTTTCTCGCTCGCAAAGTTACGCAAAATCACCGAGGAAGGCGTTGAATTTCAAAATCACGTCGACGGCGCGCGAGCATTCATTTCGCCGGAGATCGCCATGGAAATTCAAACCGCACTCGACAGCGACATCGCCATGGTGCTCGATGAATGCGTTCCATATCCGTGCGAATACGATTACGCAGCGAAAAGCGCTCAGTTGACGGCGCAGTGGGCCAAGAGATGCAAGGCTGTAGTCGCGCACAGGGTGGCGGCTACAAACCAGCTCCTGTTTGGAATAATTCAGGGCGGAACGTTCGAGAATCTGCGGCGAGAATCGGCTCAGGCCATAGTTGAACTTGACTTCGACGGCTACGCGATTGGCGGTGTGAGCGTGGGCGAACCGGAGGAGGAAATGATGCGTGCGGTTGAATCGGCTGAGCCGTTTTTGCCAACGGAGAAACCGCGATATGCGATGGGATTGGGCACACCGCCGCAAATGCTGGAGATGATCGCGCGGGGGATGGACATGTTCGATTGTGTGTTGCCGACACGTCTGGCGCGAAACGGAACCGCGTTTACCGCGACCGGCACGTTGAATCTAAAGAACGCCGAGTTTGCAATGGACAAAAGACCAATCGAAGAAAACTGCACGTGCTCAGCCTGCCGCGAATTCTCGCGCGGTTACATGCGGCACCTCATCAAAGCGGAGGAGATTCTCGGGCTTCGTCTGATCACAGTGCACAATTTGCATTTCTATTTGAACCTGATGAGTCGAGCGCGCACAGAAATTGAACGCGGGACATTCGATCAATTCCGCAAGGCATTTGTAGCAGAATACAAAACGCGAGACGCAGCGATCGCCGAATGATCAAGGCTTATTCTTCGCTAGCGGCGCGTGACGCGGCGCGCAAATCCGCGACGAAATGCTTGTATTCGCGTTCCCGCGATTCCTCGTCGGGCTGGCGAAGAAGTGACGAAGGATGGACAGTCGCGAGGACTCTCGGCGCAAGCTTCGATGACAACACCTTGCCACGCTCCCGGGTGACTCGGAATCCCGGCCCGAAAATGGCCTGCGCCGCTGTCGCACCCATTGCGACGACGAGGTTCGGTTTAACAATTTGTAGCTCCGCTTCCAGCCACGGCCGGCACGCCGCGATCTCACGCGAGTTTGGTTTCTGATGAATCCGGCGTTTCCCGCGCGGCTCCCATTTGAAATGTTTCACCGCGTTCGTGACGTAAACCTGCGACCGATCGATTCCAGCTTCCTCAAGCGCGCGATCCATGATTTTCCCAGCCGGACCAACGAACGGTTTGCCCGCGACATCTTCGTAATCGCCCGGCTGCTCGCCAACGAGCATCATCGCTGCGCCCTCCGGACCTTCGCCAAAAACGGTTTGGGTGGCGCTTCTATGCAAGTGACATGCGGTGCAATGAGCTGCTGCTTCGCGGATTGCGGTCAGGTTTGAAGTATCCGGCGGCTGCGCTGGTCGCGCGTATTCCTCGTCATCTGTTCGCATGTCTAAATAAAGAATCGAAAATCACCTACATTGTAGCTGCCGGGTGTGCCGGCAGAAAGGTATGCAACTCGAAACCGACCGACTAATCCTGCGGTCCTTCCGTGAAGAGGATGTGGATGCCATGGCGCAGTTGTTCGCCAATCCCGATTTCATGCGGTTCTCGTTGGGCGTTTTCACCGAACGTCAGCAAACCGTCGCTTTCATCGAGAAAGTGAGAAACTGGGATTGCGCCCAGATCCCATCGCAGTTTGCCGTCATCCCGCGCGGCGAGAACGCAATTGTCGGATACTGCGGCTTCTTCTATCACCCCGACGATGGCATCGAAGACATCGAGATCGGCTATCGCCTGAATCCAGATTACTGGAACCGCGGTCTCATCACCGAGGCTGCGCGCACTGTGCGTGATCATGGTTTTCGCGATTGGAAGCTGTCGCGCGTCATTTCACTAATTCATCCCGACAACATCCCATCACGTCGCGTGGCGGAGAAAAATGGAATGAAAGTGGAAAAGGAAATTACGTTTCGAGGTTTTCGGACGCTGGTATATGCGATGACTCGCGAGGAGTGGCTGGCGAAGCATGGCGTTCAATGAACTCGCGTGCGAGCGCACGATACGCCTGCGCTGCCGGTCCGCTGGGCGCATATTCCAGAATGGATTTTCCGAAGCTCGGCGCCTCGCTCAAGCGCACGCTGCGCGGGATCACAGTTTTGTAAACGCGTTCGCCAAAATGCTTTCGCACGTCGGCGACTACTTGCTGGCTAAGATTGGTGCGCGCGTCGAACATCGTCATAACGATTCCGCCCAACTCGAGACGCTCGTTCGCGCCTGAATCGAGCACTTGCTCGATGAGCCGCACAATTTTCACTAATCCTTCCAGCGCGAAATATTCGCATTGGATCGGCGTCAACAGCTCGTCTGCGGCAGCGAGCGCGTTGCTCATTAGGATTCCAAGCGACGGCGGACAATCCAGAAAAACGAAATCAAATGTCTTATCGGCGCGCAATGGCTTCAGCGTTTCCGCCAACCGCGTGAGATGATTTGGCATCCGAGCGATTTCGACCTCGGCGCCGGCCATATCGAGATCGGCAGGCACGATGAACAGTCCTTCGCGCCGCGTCGGCAAAATTTTCTCAGTGATTAGAGCCTCGCCAAGCAGCGGTTCGTAAAGACTGATTTGCTCGACCTCGTCCAAACCAAACGAGCTGGTCGCATTCGCTTGTGGATCGAGATCGATAAGCAAAATCCGCTGGCCCAGTTCTGCAAGCGCAGCGCCGACATTCACGGCCGTGGTCGTCTTGCCGACGCCGCCTTTTTGGTTTGCAATCGCGACGATTTTCATTTCAAGCGAAAGTGGCACGGCCGTCCCGGCCGTGGGGCGACGGGCATCTTGTCTGTCGAGTCTGCAGGCGAGACGCCTGCCCGCCGACAGACAAGATGTCTGCGCCCCTTTGGCCAGATCATGTTGCCCTTCGCCTCAAACGGAAACTAAATTTTTCGAATTTCAGATTTGGATTTTCGGCAGTAGCGTTCGAGTCTCTTACACTGTGAAAGCTTCTCCAGGTACGATCGAGCCGGCGGCGCGCCCGAAAATATCGCAAGCCGAAGAGCCGGTTGTCCTGCGAAGCCAGGACGTGCGCGGCGTTGTGACGTTGACTCTCAATCGGCCGCATGCGTTCAACGCTTTATCTGAAGCGATGCTCGCGGAATTGCAGCGTGAGCTGGACGCAATCTCGCACGATGAATCCGTCCGTGTGGTCGTCATTGCTGCCGAAGGAAAAGCTTTCTGCGCCGGGCACGACCTCAAAGAGATGCGCGCCGATCCATCATTGGAGTACTATGAGCGGCTTTTCGCTCAATGCTCGGATATGATGCTGACGATCCAGCGATTGCCGGTGCCTGTCATCGCACGGGTCCAGGGAATCGCCACTGCCGCAGGTTGTCAGTTGGTGGCAATGTGCGATCTGGCCGTGGCCTCGAGCACTGCCCAGTTCGCCGTTAGCGGAGTAAACGTCGGTCTCTTCTGTTCCACACCCGGCGTGGCACTCTCACGAAATGTTTTGCGCAAGCCGGCGTTCGAGATGCTGGTGACCGGCGAATTCATCAGCGCGCAAGAGGCAAAAGCGCGCGGCTTGGTTAACCGCGTCGCAGAACCCGACCAACTCGACGCTGAGCTTGAGAAACTTGTCATCAGCATTCTGGCCAAACCGCGCGTCGTCGTCGCAGTCGGCAAAGAATTTTTCTACCGCCAGACGGAACTCGGTATCGCAGCCGCATACGAAGCGGCGAGCCAGGTCATGGCGTGCAACATGATGGACAAAACCGCGCTCGAAGGCGTGCAAGCCTTCATCGAAAAACGCCTGCCGCGCTGGAAATGAGAGCGACGCAGCCACTCTGGGTAGCGCACGCGTGTCGCGTGCTGGTTTCGGCGTTGCGCCGAAACAATCTAACGCTTCCGTGACTTTTACTCTTCGAGACATAGCGGCGCTGTCCGGCGGGGAGTTGGTTGGCGAACCGGCGCTGCAAATCACCGGCGCGGCATCGCTAGGCGAAGCGACGCCGGGCGAGATTACCTTCTTCGCAAATCGAAAATACATAGGCCTGCTGCGCAAAACGCGCGCATCGGCAGTCTTTGTTCCAGCGGATTTTGCTGAACCGATCACTGCCGCTCAGATTCGCGTCGTAAATCCGGCAAAGGCGTTCGAGCAAGTCGTGCTCGAATTTGCGCTGAAGCCGATCACCTACACACCCGGTATTCATCCGAGCGCGATCGTCGATCCGAGCGCTCAGCTTGGCGAGCGTATTTCGATTCAGCCGCTGGCGGTCATCGAAACCGGTGCAAAAATCGGCGACGACACGATCATTGGCGCGGCGAGCTATATCGGACACGAGACGGAGATCGGGTCTGCGTGTCACATTTATCCACGAGTAACGATTCGCGAGCGAAGCCGGATTGGCTCGCGCGTGATCATTCACAGTGGCGCAGTCATCGGCGCCGACGGCTTTGGTTTCGAAATGGTTGATGGACGGCACCAAAAAATTCAGCAGCTCGGCATCGTGCAGATTGACGATGACGTCGAGATCGGTGCGAACACCACCGTCGACCGTGCGCGGTTCGGCCGGACGTGGATCCAGCAAGGCGTGAAGATCGATAATCTCGTGCAGATCGCACACAACGTGGTGATTGGGAAAAATTCCGTGATCGTGGCGCAGACCGGCATCTCGGGCAGCACGCGCGTCGGCGAGCGCGTCATGATGGCCGGACAAGTCGGAATCGTTGGGCACGTGGAAATTGCCGACGGCAGCAGCATCGGCGCGCAGAGCGGCGTCTCAAAGAGTTTGCCAGGCGGCGTGTGGTTCGGTTATCCCGCAGTGCCACTCGCGCAAGCAAAACAACAAATTGCCTGGATTCACCGGCTCGGAAAACTCTTTGCGCGAGTGAAACAAATCGAAAAGAAATTGGGAGACTCCGGAACATAGGCCTTCGGCCTGTGCGCCCAGCGGACATGTTGTCCGTTGTTTTGGAGACAGCAAGTTACAAACCTGTTAGGCGCACAGACTACAAGTTTATGTTCCGGCTCGCCGCGCAATCGCGAGAAGCGCCCGCAGTCCTTCGGGCGAAATTGATTCCGCGCCGCACGCCTGCACCGTTTCGGCTTCCATCGAATCGGAAGTGGCAACTGTGAGCTCGTACCGCTTGGCGTACTTGCTCGCTAACCGCTCAATGATGGCATCGGCTGATTGCCCGCTGCGCGAATAGAAAATTTGCACGTCGCTTGGCTCGGATATCGCCTCGACCTTTTTTCCTTTGCCATCGAAAACCACTACGACGCGCACACCGGTCCAATCCTGATAATCGCGCAACTGCTTGATCAACGCTTCTCGAGCCAGTGATGAGCGGCGCGTGTGCAGTTTGCGCAGCTCTGGCCAGGCAAAAATAACGCTGTGCCCATCGACGATCAGATAACGCACGCGCTGCATCGATACAATCTATTCTCTTCTGGATTGGATGAATCGCGGGCTCCTGAACGCCCATCGATTACTCCCCCGCTGCGGCTTCCTTCTGTGCCTGTTGCTTGGCTGGCACGGGGCGCGCCGAGGCAGCTCGCAGGGCCGCCTTTTTGCGTCGCAAATACGCTAGTCGTCGCTTGCGCTTAACTCGTACGCGGTGCTGCTGTCCCATCGAATCTCTATCGATTGAAAAACCGCGAAACGCAATCTGGATTGACGAATCGTTTGCTCTTTTCATCGATCCGTTTGTGGTTCTATCTCGACTCTTCCCTGTGGCATGAAGAATCCTCAGCCTTTCCCCTCCTTCCAAAGGAGAGGCGGCCCTGCGCGTCCGCCACATTCAAGTCACCAAGCTTCACGTTTGGTGACGCAAACAGCGGCCCTTTGCCACGTCGTGAAATCGTAATTGCATTTTCCCAGGATTCCTTGTTAAAAGGCACGCTTATGGCGCAAAGGGAATCGGCGCTTTTCACGGTCACACCCAGAAGCGTGAGCGGGTTGGCCGTGATTTTCCTCGTGCTCGCGGCGTTTCTCGCTCTTTTGAACGGCCAGAAAGTGAAAGCGCTTCGCGCGAATGCCGCGACTCCGCAGCCGTCCGCACGCGGGCAGGCGCCGGCGAAATCGAATGCGCCAAGTCTCAGGTCTTCCAAAACCGGTAAACCAGAAGATCGAGCCGCAAAAGCTGAAGTCGCACTCGCGCAAGCTGAGAAAGAGAACGCCGATCTCCAAGGCAAATTCGACGCCAGCCAGCAGGAGATCATTGCGCTGCGACAGCGCGCAGGGGGAACGAGTGAGTCCCCGCCGGGTAGCGCGCCGGCACCCGCCGAGAATGCGCAGGGCGCCGATTTGCAATCGCAAGTAGATGATCTCCGGCGTCAGCTCGATGGCGCAGAAAAAGAAAAGGCGTTGCTCGCCGAAAAACTCCAGGACGCCCAGCAGCGCACAGCCGCGCCTAAGGAAACACTCAAGGCGGAAGCAAGAAAACGGCGCGAGACCGCGAGCGCACAGCGGGAAAGCGTCAGCAGTCATCGCGCGGGCGTGCACGGAACCGTGCTTGCGTACAATCAGGCCTACAACTTTGTGGTTCTAAATCTCGGCGCGCGTAACGGCGTTGAGCCGAACTCCGAAATGCTCGTTTTGCGCGACGGCACCTTGATTGGAAAAATTCGCATTTCTTCAGTTGAACCGGCGACCGCCATCGGCGATATCATCACCAGCAGTTTGGCGCGTGGCGTCCAAGTACAATCTGGAGACAGTGTGATTTATGCTGGCACAAGTCCTTAAGCTCCGAAGAATCGTCGTTCCCGTTTTGCTGTGTGCGTTTGTGGTCGCGCTGACCTCATGCGCGACACAGAAGGAAACCGCGCTCGTCAGCGATCCAGACGATCGTGGCGGCTCTTCGATCCCGTGGAACAAACAGGAACCATGGGAGAAAGGCGGGCAGTTCGCAGGGATGACCGACCGGCGGTAGAGACGATTTTCGGATTCCGTCCAAAATTGCCTCTTTAGACGTTAAGGGTTGAAAAGGCCCGTGTTCCTAAAGCGGCGTCAAGCCGCCGCACTCCAAAGCGCTTCGCGCGAAGAGAAGTCGTGCCAACAACGCAATCGGCTGAGCAAACTGTCACCTGCGGGCCCGCCGGGAGGCTCAAGGCCCGCAGGGCTTGGAGGGGACAGCTCTAGAGATGTCCCTTCAAATGCAAAGCGAACTTGCGCAATCGCGACACGAAGTCGCCATGTGCTTTGCCTGCATGCACTGTTCTGCCGTTGCCAATAGTCACGAGAACCGGTTTTAGCTCCGAAGCTTTACGCTCTGCCTCTGCCATCTTCTCCACTTTGGCCAGGATCTCGTCCGTAGGGAGCACCCAATCCATCGGAATTGAGTTGCAACTTTCCGTCGCACAACTGAGCCGCAGCGGACCGTTGCCGCGTGTCCCACCCGCGACCTGGATTTGTTGGCCATTAATAATGTTGCCGCAAACCAGACAGTAACGTTTCTCTTCGAGTGAACGCCACCGCCGGAATTGATCGAGCCGGCGCAGCACCTCCAGTTTTTCGTCGTCCGACAATCGAGCTGCTGTAGATAGTGCCACGGCTCCAGATACTACCGTCCTGTCAACGGCGCGCACAATCGGACGCACGGTGGATTATCCTATAGGTGAAAATCCGATCTGTAACCGGGGTCAATGAGCCCGCGGTTTTCTCAACGAACGTTGCGCACTGGGATCAACGACCCGGGCTACAGCTAAAAATTCCCATCCAATCTCGCCCGGACGCGCGTTGTAAACGCAGATGAACAAAAAAGGTCATACTCCTAGTCGGCTCCGCGTCGTGGACTATGCAGCAGCGGCGAGCGAACAAATGAAGCATTATTGCGCGACCCATCCCGGCAGCCCGTCTGCGGTGCGCGGTCCCCAACTGTTTTTTCGCGGCGAGCTTTGGATCGCCGTACTCGGGCCGAGCGTGGAAGAAGGCATCGTCGGGATCGGGCCCACTGTCGTCGAAGCGCTTCGCGCATTCGACGCGCAATACCTGGTTCGATTGCGTCCGCCTAACGAGGAGATCAATCTTCCGATGAAGCCTCAGCAATCCTTTACCGTGCATCTGCGCCGGCCGCCCGAGTGCTGAAAAGCTCACGCGAAACTGTAACTAAATCACCCGTTCGCGGCGCACAGAGGACTCCTCGCCCGACGCGCCCGCGAAACTTCACAGTTCGGCCGCTGTTGAACATAAGGGGGGGCAAACGATTTGTCACAGCCGTTCCTGAACCGAGTTGCGAATCACACAACGAGAGGACAAACGGGGGGGAAATCATGATGGGAGCAGCACGACGACAGCGACGCGGGACATGGCGACGAGTAAAATCCGGACGCAAACTGCAAAAACCGGCGAAGGATCTGGGACACAATACGGTCGGCGGCGCTCTCAACGGTGATCAACCTGACAGACTTCTCCTCTCGGCCCTTAACTATTGGGAAGTCAAGCGCGACCTCATTGAAGAGCGTCTGGCCGCCATCAGGTCCGCAACAGCCGCTTCCTAACGAACCGGAGACCGCCACTACAGCGGAGTT
>Ga0126383_10003066_pt1 | contig 10979 bp, 9 predicted proteins | sample PanSoiMetPlot_35_FD_96882 | JGI IMG/M metagenome (GOLD analysis project Ga0126383, IMG submission 96882) | Tropical forest soil microbial communities from Panama - MetaG Plot_35 | ecosystem: Environmental > Terrestrial > Soil > Tropical forest > Bulk soil | place: Panama | collected 2016-02-17
AGCACCGTTGTTTTTCTGATCTATGCCGCGCTGCAAGGTTTGCAGATGGCGATCTTCGCGCTGCTGGTGCGTGGCCTCGGATTTGGGCCGCTACAAATTTTTCCCGCGCTCTTTTGGGTCGCCCTAGAATTCTGGTTTCCGCTACTGTTTCCATGGCACTTGGCGAACACGCAGAGCTCCTTTTTATGGTTTATTCAGACCGCTGACCTGGTTGGGCCATACGGAGCGAGCTGGGTGATCATGTGGTGCAACGCCGCTCTCTACAAACTGGCCTTTGCGACGCGACGCGAACGGGGGGCTTGTTTGCTGGCGGTCGCTTACGCCGCGTTATTTGTCATCTTGTCTGTGATCTACGGCGTCCAGCGGTTAACATCCGTCGGCGAGCAGATGGCCGAGGCACGGAAGGTGTCCGTGGCGGCAGTGCAAGGAAATATCGATGTCGATCTAAAATGGAATCCGACAAAGGTGAAACGGAATCTTGAGCAGTATCTGAACCTGACCAAGCAAGTTGAAGATGTTCCCGTCGTCGTGTGGCCAGAAAGCAGCGTGGAAGTGTGGTTGCCCGACGACTTCGCGGTGCTGCCGCCAGAGTTGATGCCGCCGCTCAGGGCCCAGCGCGCCTATTTCATATTTGGCGCAAGAAGCTTTCAGGGCAAACTGGGGGCGTCGAACTTTCGAGCTTTCAATACGGCTTTCATCACCGACCGCAGCGGACGGCTTTTGGGCCGTTACCATAAACAAGTGCTGCTTGCGTTCGGCGAGTATCTTCCGTTTGCCAAGGTATTATCGCTATTGCCGGCGATGCCGTTTGCCGATGGTTTCACTCCTGGCGATGGTCCTCGAGTGTTTTATCTCTTTCGCCAAATTCGACTTGCGCCGCTCATCTGTTACGAGGATTTGATGCCCGATCTATCGCGTCGCTTTGTTAAGGAAACCCGAGCAAACTTCCTGGTGAACCTCACCAACGACGCATGGTACGCGCGCACGGTAGCGCCGTGGCAACATGCCCGACTGGCCCAGTTACGCGCCGTCGAGACGCGACGCAGTTTGCTGCGGGTTACCAACACGGGAGTTACCACGTTGATTAACGCTAAAGGAGAGATCGGTGAATCACTGCCGATCTTCACACCGGGTGTATTAAAAACTGACGTGGAGATTCTGGATGAGGAAACCCTCTACGTTCGCTTCGGTGACTGGTTTGCGTGGGGGATGACCGGAATATCGCTGGCTATCGTTCTCTTCTATTTGAGGCAGGCCTCAAGAACCCGCAACCGCTAGATCATGCGGCCGTCTACCAAGTCTTTGTCCGCCGCGGGCGGTGACGACAACGGTGTCTCCCCAGGTGCAGATGGAACTGCTGTCCGCGGTGATGGCGGAAGGCTTGCAAATGAAAACCATATTCTCTTGCAATGCGACGGCGAGCTGGCTCGGGCTTTTAGCGTGGGCGGTGATGATCGGGCCATCGTCGCCGGCGCCGCGTCCGTGCATGTTCAGATCGGCTTTTGCCCCCGCGGCAGGCCCGGATTTCGGCGCGGCCTCCATGCCTGTCTTCAACGTCAGCTCGGCTAATTCTTTAACAGTAACCCCAGGTCTCAAGCGTTCCATGACGCGGTTGAAAACCTCCCGTTGCACCTTGATCAATTCCCGATGCACAGGATCGGCAACCTCGACAAATACCGGCTGCACGCCCTGTGAACGATAGCCGATCCACGACGCTTCTAATTCGTTAATAATCAAATCGCCCCTCTCGAGTAGCCGCATGCTCGGGCGCGTAAGCGTGCGCTTGGGATTCTTCCCCGAAATCCAATTGCAGTGGACCGGCATCTCTGATCCATTGCGCATCAGCGCATACTGCGTGGCAGCCCAGACGTCCCAGTCTTTGACGCCGGGTCGCGCCGTCGCGATCTCGGCTTGGGAGGCCAATTCGACGATCTCCATCGATTTTGTGAGGGCTTCGATCTCTTCCGCGCTTTTCGTGTAACGGACCTCGGTGAGAATAGGCGTGGCGTCAACAAGTTCCGCACGAGGAAGCGCTTCGCGAATCCGTTTCCACGTGCCGTGAAGGATAGTGCCCTCCGGGGTGCGGGTTCCCTCAACTTCGCCCAAACCGGTGATGCCAATGCGGCCGCGCTCAATATTCAGTTCTTTCAACCGCTCGACAATAATCTTTCCATATTCTCGCCTCGCCTCGCGCACATCTGTGGTCCAATCTTGGACCGTCAGCCAGCGCGCGGCGGCCGTCGTGGCGATGACGGTTACTTCTCCGTCTAATGGAAAGACTGCCGCAATGTCGGCATCGCCCCCGCCCCCACAGTGCGTGAGGTAGCGGGTGTTGGCTTGGAAGTCCATCGAATGGCCGGTGTTTTGCGGCGTGACGATGCCAGCGATTTTTTGTGCGACCATTTTTTCGCGCACGGCTTTCCAGCGCCGGTCGCGCTCAGCTAAGGAAAATCGGGGATAAGGATAAAGTTCAGCCATCTTAGCTCCTATCTATACCGTCGTGTGGACTATAGTTCCCCTTACTGTCATTCCGCTGATAAAAGACCTACTTCTGGACGAATTCAGCCCAACCTATAATACGGGGTTAAAGCCTGAGCAAGCGGTAGACTCTTGTTTCATGCGTTGGTAATTTTTCTGCGGGAGGTTTTTATTGACAGATCAAAATGGATGCCTCACAATCGCTAGGAAAAAGTCGGCAACTGAAAGGTGGCAAAGATGTCGAAACGACAATCGATTCTATTTTTTAGCTTGTTGGCGTTGGCACTCACGATCTCATGCGGACCGACGGAAAATCCGCCCCCGCCTAAGTGGACGGTGGAAAATCAGAGCGCAACACCAAAGCCATCTCCATCGTCTCCTCAAACGTCTGTGCAAAAGCCGGCCGTAGAAGCAAAGCGTGAGGCCGCGTCGAGCTCTAGCCTTGAAGCACTGCGCAGCGGCGAAAGTACTGCAACGCCGCCATCGAGCGCTCTAAAGGACGCCTACTTCGCTTTCGATAGGTACGACCTTTCACCGGCAGCTCGGGAAGTATTAAAGGCCAATGCAGATTGGTTGAAAGCCAATCCAACAGCGCGCGTGCAGGTGGAAGGACACTGTGATGACCGTGGCACTCAAGAATATAACATGGCCTTGGGAGCCAAGCGCGCGCAAGCGACGATGGACTATCTCACAACGTTGGGAATCGCCGGCAATCGAATGTCCACGATCAGTTACGGGGAAGAGGTCCCTGTTTGTAAGGAACAGACCGAGGAATGTTGGGCCAGAAATCGCCGCGCGCGGTTCGTTATTGTTTCCGGACGCCCGACTTCGTGAGTCCAGGCACTTGCATCCATTGCAGTTTGAAAGGCCCGGGCCATTAGGACTCGGGCCTTTTTGTTTGTGACGTCTTGTCGATTGGCTGAATTTCTTTCGGTCCTGATAGATTTTCATTAGTTCATGTGGTAGTCCGTCCCTATCGATACAAATTGCGGAAATGGCAGCTTGTCAGCATCTCGACGTGCCGCCGAGGTTTCCGTTGCGTACCGTTGTTGAGTTCTTGTCATGGCCGATATTCTTCACCAGCTGCTCGCCTTGATCGAAAAAGGGACCGTTGAGCAACGCTGTGCGGCATTGCTGGTCTTGGGGGCCTTGAAGTCGGAAAATAGCGCTGTTGTTAAGACCGTGGGCGTGGCCCTGGACCATCCTAATCCCATTATCAAGGATTACGCTCTGCGCTACTTTGAGGAAGTCCATTCCAAGAGCCACGTCCCTCTTTTGATCAAGTTTCTCGACGATCCGGATAGGGATATTCAGGAACGCATCATTCGTGTGCTGACCGAAGCTGGTCAAACCGTTGTCCCCTCGCTGCTGCGAGGCGTGACCGCTGCCTCTCGTACATGGCAACTGAATGCAGCCCGCGTGCTTTGCACTGTGCGTGGCAGGATAGCTCTAAAGGGACTGCTGCAAATGCTGCGCGCCGGCACGGATGAATTCAACAAGGCGGTTTGCGATTTAATGACCCCGGCCGTACGTGAAATGGACGCCAAAGAACAGCAACAGCTCGGGGACGAAGTCGAGGCCTTTGCATTATCGCTCGATGTAAAACAACAGCGGCCGGCGGTCGTCTCTGCGATGCGGCTGTTGGCCCAACTGGGACGTTCGCAGGCGCGGCGGTGGCTGTTTAAATTCGTTGGTCCTGAGCACCCGGCGGTACTGCGCTCGCATGCCCTCGTGGGACTGCTGCGGGGCTTGCGAGAGCAAGACTTACACAAAGACGAGTATGCCAAGCTGTTCCCGTTACTCGAAGAAAGCGAATTTTCTGATGTGACGCGGCTTGCGGTGGAGCTGCTGGACGTACATGAGCTTCCCGACGACGCGCGGTCTTTGCTTGCCCGGCTCATGCAGAGTCCCCACGCGGACGTTCAAAAGTTCGCCCTTCGCAAGATGGGGGGCTTTGGCACGCCAGCAACCGTGCGCACATTGGTGGAACAGCTGGGCGACCCGGACTACCGTCGCCGTGACGTCGCGGCGAATTCTCTGCGCAAAATTCCCGAGGCACGCGCGGCGCTTATCAAAGAGCTTGTCACCTGCGATGACCCCAGTAAAGCGTGGAGCATCGCCGAGCTTTTGCCCTCCTTCGAAGGCAAGTGGCGGCAGGACGTTTTAGAATCGTTATGGAAGCGGCTCCAAAAGGCCATCGAGGCCGAAGACCGGATTCAGACGGCGTTTCTCAATGTCTTCAAACAAGCGGACCAAGATTACGCCTATGAGCAGCTTGCAGCTAATAGCGTGCGGCTGCTTAAGGCGAAAAAATACAAAGAAGCAGTAGCGTTCCTCACACCGCTCAAAGATTTTCCTGCCTTTAGGCCGGAGAATAAATTTCAGCTCGCCCTGGCCCAACTGAAACTCCATTCACACACGATAACGAGCCACCGGCAGCATCCCGCTGTTGAACTATTTGCCGATCTTTACCGCAACTCTGCTTACCCTTTATTCGAAGCATTGAAAAAAGAAAGAAGCCTCACTCCTGAAGAAGTCTTTGCTCTCGGCTTTAGCCTGGTTGAGAGGCCGGGCGACGAACGCAGCGTGGGCAAAGATTTGCTAGCGCACATCGCAAACAAGTTCCCACGCAACAAAATCGGCAAGAACGCGAAGAATAAGCTGAAGCTAGTTAGCTAGCATACCTCGGAGGATCGGGCGCGGCGGCTAGCTTATCGAAGCGCGCGCGGGAACGAAAAGCTAATGCTCAAGGGGCACATTGTAGAGCAGCGCACATTTGGGACAAAGCGAGGCGCGTACTGGCGGAAACGGCTTTTCAATATAGTTGTCTTCAGGCCAATGGATGCAAGCCCAATGAAAGTGCCAATCACCATCGCTTCCTTTGCGCTTGCGATATACGACCAACATAGACTCACCGTTCCGAGTCTATTGTAAATAGTCGGACTTTCGACGCAAGGGCTTTTCAGAAATAGTTGGGTCATTCGAAAATGGCCCACTACTCTTTTATCCTATCGAGGAATTAGTGTCGGGCCTGCGACTCCGCTGCTTGCTGAGATCCCCAGGTCCCTCTGTACGGAGGCCTAACTTGCGTGCTTCTAAGTAGCAATAGTGGCACACGATCATGTCAAGGAGCACGACCCCCGATTCTTCACTTTTGACTCGATAGGGAACGCCGGCAAACAGAGCCAGACAATGATCGCACATCCATTCCATAATCTGACCGTTCCGCAAGAGTAATGCCAAGATATAGCGGGCAAAGATTTAAGGGAGCGCTTGAATTCGGAGGACATGAAAAGATTTGTTTGTGCAATGGAGAATTTTTTTTCTTGTTTGCCGTGGTGAAGACTGCTTTTTTATGCATCATAGTGGGGGTGCAGGGAATTACCCCTTCACTACCCCGCATCTGAAGGGAATTAGCGACATGGTTCCAATACTCAAAACACTAACCATCAAATATTAAAGCGTTGGACTGAAGTTTTATTGTAAATAACAGGGTGGCGCCATGAAAAACCGTGAAATTGAAGCCGCATGGACCTATCATAACTCAACCAAGCACTCATATGAGAGTGTCCGCTCAAGTCTTCATTACCTTGACTGGGAAAATCAGCCGCTACCGTTTAAGATTTATTCCAAGCTCGAGCCCATTCCCTTACCCGAGCATTTATCGTCATCGACGCTGCCAGCTCTTCAGGCCGTCTCGGTTGTCGAAACGAAGGCAGAAAACGAAGTTCTTCCTTCGATTCAAACCATGGCGGAAATATTTTATTTGTCAGCGGGTATTACTAGGCGAAGAACGTATCCCGGAGGCGAGATATTGTTTCGCGCGGCCGCTTGCACTGGTGCCCTCTACCATATCGATTTATACCTCATATGTGTTGATCTGCCTGGTTTGGCAGCTGGAGTCTATCATTTCGACCCTCATGACTTTGCGCTGCGCAGGCTCCGCGAGGGGGATTGTCGCGATATTTTAGTGCAGGCGAGTGCAAGGGAGCCAGCGATGACGCAAGCTCCCGCTATAATCGTCTGCGCCTCGACTTACTGGCGCAACGCTTGGAAGTATCAATCCCGGGCTTATCGGCACTGTTACTGGGACACTGGCACTATTCTCAGCAATCTATTGGCTGCTGCCGCTTGTCGTTGTCTGCCGTCGCGAGTTGTCCTTGGATTTGAAGATGCGGCTGTCAGTAACCTGCTCAGTTTGGATCCGACACGCGAAGGCGCGCTTGCGCTGGTAGCTCTGGGAAAGATTTCGAGCCAGCCAAATCAGCTCTCTGCAATAGTCCGTCCTCAAGCGTTTGAGACCGAACCGCTTTCAAAAAAAGAAATCGACTATCCGGCTATCCGGGCGATGCACGAGGCATCGTTTCTGGAGAGTGTAGTAGAAGTAGAGGATTGGCGGCGGCCAGCATCATCCTCACCCGCCGCGGAAAATTCGAATTCGATTTCACAGGGACGTCTAATTCCGCTCCGGCCATTGAGCGATGACGAGATTCCTCGGGAGACTCTCGAGGAGGTGATTCAACGGCGTGGCTCCACCCGCAAATTCGCGCGCGAGTCGATCAGCTTTAATCAGTTGTCAACTTTGCTCGAGCGAGCAAACCGTGGAATACAAACCGATGTCCTCTCTCCAAAGGACGCCCCGCTCAACGAGCTCTATCTTATTGTCAACGCGGTAGAGGACCTTTCTCCTGGCACCTACGTCTTTCACAGAGACAAACTTGCCCTGGAGCTGCTTAAGGAAGGGAATTTTCGCCGGGAAGCCGGATATCTTGGTCTAGAACAGGAAATCCCGGCAGATTGCAGCGTCAACGTATTCTTCATGGCGAATCTGCAGAAGGTTTTCGAGCTGTTCGGTAATCGCGGTTATCGTGCCGCGCAGCTTGAGGCAAGCATCATGGGCGGAAAGCTGTACCTTGCGGCCTATGCCCAGCGGCTCGGGGCGTCGGGGCTCACGTTCTTCGATGATGATGTGACAGAGTTTTTCTCTCCTCACGCCAGGACAAAAAGCGTCATGTTCTTAATCGCTATAGGAAAGTCGGTTAAGCGGAGAAAAGGATAGCGGCTCATTCTTCTCGATCCTGACTCATGGCCCGTAGCTGCCGCCGATAGATCCCGGCGCAAGTGAATTTATACAAATCTATTTCATCAACTAATCCGCTTCCGCTGCATTCGTTAACCACAATCAAAGCAAGGGACCATCGCCGAGATGGTCCCTTGCTTTTTTTCCGGCGCGATTCGCGCAACGATCTCCAGTTCAGTTTTTGTATAACGTCCTGAGGAATCCTTCTTTTTCTAGCTCGTCGATCAGGCTTGTATCGACGAAACGCCTGGGGTCGGCGGTCTTGGTGGCGGGGATGCGGTCTAAACCTTCAAGAATCGTTTTCACGCCTTCCAACGAAGTGCGCGGCACTCTAAGCATATGACGAGCCTGCAACGCGTAGCCCTCTTTAATCTCTTCGCGATTCTTCGATCGGGTCCATTTTTGGATGACTTTCACGCTGAACTCTTCGTCTTCCAAATAGGTCTTCATCCCCTCCAGAAAGCCTCGCATAAACCGTTTCGCAATATCACGCTGGCCGTCGATAAAGCGTTTCCTGGTAACCACGGTTCCCGTGATGTAGGTCTTGTTAATTTTGGTCATGTCGAATAGCTCGACGAACCCCAGATTCTTTGCGCGTATGTTGCTGGGAATTGAAATCGGCGCAGCATCGATCACGCCGTTCACTAAGCCTTGAACCAAAAGGCCCATCTCATTCAACTGCACGAGCGTCACATCGACGGTGGGATCCAATCCCCACATTCTAATCATCGTTCGTGCCAGGGCGTCTGGAGTGGCGCCAAACCGGGTGACACCGATTCTCTTACCTTTGAGGTCCTGCGGCGTTTTGATTTTTGCATTAACGATGAAGCTATAGAGCGGTTTATCCAGGATGGCGCCCATGAAGACCGAGTCGGCGCCGCCAAGGTTGGCGCTTACGCACGCATCCGTGACCGACTGCGCAACGGCGACTTCACCAGCGAGCAATGCCTGCAGAGCCAAAATACTGCTGGCATGGATCAGCTCGACATCCAATCCATGTTTCCTGAAATGGCCCGCTTCATAGCTGATCCAAGGAATAGCTTGATTGACGGTTACCGCGCTGTAAGCGAGCCGCAAAGAATTTGACTTGGTTGTTTCGGCGGAGCTGCCCCTCTCGGCCATCGATCCGATGAACGCGGAGACGAATAGACCCGTTGTCGCGCCGTTAACCATCACTTTGTAGAATCGTTTCATCTTCACTCCTCGTTGTTTACCAGATCCGCGGCCCATTCTACTCGGGCTGAGGGGAGGATCAAATGAAAAAACCATCACGGTTAACGCGGCAATTGACGCGAAAAGAGTTCGAGGATAGGCTCCATTCTCGGATTGAAAAAACCGACAACAGCCCGCCACACCCTGGGAGCGAACCATGTACGGATGGAGAGGAACGATTGGTTTAGTGAAACCTACTTTCAGGCCCGGTCCCTTGGAAGCTTTTATCCGCCTGATGCCTGATGGAGTCTGCGTCGTGCCGCGTTACGTCGGTATCCGCAGCGGAACCGAAAAAGAGTTCGAAGAAGCATTGGCAATGGCCGACCAGCGAATCGGAGAACTGGCGGCGCTCAAGGTGGATCTGGCGCTGCTTCAAGGTGCGCCTCCGTTCATGCTGCTCGGCCCAGAGTTTGACAGAGCAAACACGCGAAGGCTCGAAAGAAAACATGGGCTCACAGTGATGAGCACCACCATGGTGCAGATCGACGCGCTAAAATGTCTCGGTCTGAAGCGATTGGTGGGGCTGACCTATTTTCCGGACGAGTTGAACGTTAAATTTGCCGACTTCTTTGAACAGGCCGGTTTTAAAGTGGTAGCTATGAAAGGGCTGGATGTTCCGTTTGCCGACGTGGGCAAAATTCCGGTTGAGGAAATCTACGCGCGCGCCAAGAGGTTATTTATCGATAGCGGCGGCGGCGATTGCCTGTATCTCTTAGGGGCGGGGTGGGATTGTTTAACGGCCATTGCTACCCTTGAGCGCGATCTAAACACGACAGTATTGACGAACATTCCAGCGGATGTCTGGGCCTGCCTCAACCGGCTCCACATCCGCGAACCGATCAGAGGCTTCGGACGACTTCTCGAAGAGCTTCCTTTTAAAGCTTGGTAAGAGAACTCTGCGCGCCTTTCATTTTTGCTAGCTCACCAGTTTGTCTTGACGACGGCCGCAAAAAAAACCCCGCACGACTGCAAATAATCGCCCCCCCTGGGGTTTTTTCGTAGCCAGATCTCAATGCGACGTCCAGAAAGACCTCGGACATTTCATAACTCGCCGGATCCCATCGACGAAAACGTTGTGGTCTGTTTATTGCTCCACTAGGCAGCAGCGAATAAATATCTAGGGTTTCATGTCATCTGTATCGGCCTTGGGACAATAACCATGCGGCGTTTTATTAATTTTCTCAAAACTAAGACGCCGAGAATAACTCGCCGTCAATTGTTGATAGGACTGGCAACCACCGCAGCGGTTTTGATTGTCGTGATTGTGGCGTACGTGCGGATTTTTATCGATGAGCCACTGCGCCGAACGGTGGAGCGGAATGTTAACCAGCGTCTTAAGGGATACACGGCAAGCATCGCAGCGCTGCATTTTCATCCATTGAGCCTCTCTTTGGATCTCGAAGACACCACTATTGTTCAAGATGCTCATCCTGAACCTCCAGTGGCTCATATTCCTTTGTTACACGCGGGGGTGCATTGGCGAGCGCTTTTGCATGGTCGTCTCGTAGCGGACTTTCTTATCGACAGTCCCAAGTTCGATATCAATCTTCGTCAAGCGCAGAAGGAAGTAGAAGACAAGACCCCGGTGACCGATAGAGGCTGGCAGGACGCCCTGCAAGAGATTTATCCCCTCAAGATCAACGTCTTCAGGGTAGAAAATGCGGACATCACCTATGTCGATGAAGGCCCCTTTAAGCCACTCAGACTAAGCAAGGTCAACTTTCACGCATACGACATCCGCAATACGCGTTTGAAGCAATCTACCTATCCGTCTCAAATTCATCTAGATGGTATTGTGTTCGATTCGGGTAAAGTAGTTTTGGACGGCCGGGCGGATTTTCTGGCTAAACCATTCCCAGGCATAAAATCTGATTTTTCTTTGCAACAAGTGGAGCTCGACTATTTTAAGCCCATCATTCAACGCTATCATGTAGATGTGCGAAAAGGTATTTTGTCGAGCGATGGAATGTTCGAATATGCGCCGGCTACCAAAGTGACATACCTAAAACACATCACAATTGAAAAGGTTCAGATCGACTATGTCCATCAGCCCCAGACTGCCAAAGACGAGGCAGTGATTGGAGAGAAAGTCTCGCAGACGGCAAAAGAGTTGCACAATAACCCGGAGGTGCTGGTGCAGGTCGATGAGGTGAATTTGAAAAAGAGCGACCTGGCGTACGTCAACAAGGCCACAAACCCGAATTATCGA
>Ga0126383_10003067_pt1 | contig 10978 bp, 7 predicted proteins | sample PanSoiMetPlot_35_FD_96882 | JGI IMG/M metagenome (GOLD analysis project Ga0126383, IMG submission 96882) | Tropical forest soil microbial communities from Panama - MetaG Plot_35 | ecosystem: Environmental > Terrestrial > Soil > Tropical forest > Bulk soil | place: Panama | collected 2016-02-17
TCTTTTGTAAGAGAGCCACTCCTGCTTGATGCGAGTTGGACCAACGACAGGCTGGCAAGCGGAGTAATGGTACATGTTCCGAGTGCGGCTCTGAGGAAGTCGCGACGGCCAAAGGATTGAGCATCCAGAGATTTAATCATTCGTTGCACTCATTTCGTCCCCAATTCTTCGTGCCTCAAGCCCCTTTAAGGACGAATCGTTCAATAACTATGCGCACTGTCCTGGGGATAAGAAAGAGAGTGCAGCAGAACACTCCGAGGAGCCCGACGAGGGGCAAATCGCTTGCAGTCGTTGGGAGTTTCGTGGGTGCCGGCTCAGCGGGGTTCGCTGCGGGTTGTGCAGGAACTGGTCGGGCCACGACCACCAAAATCGGGATATCCTGCCTTGGCGGGGTCGGTGGTGGCGGCGTGCTCCCTGATCTCCTGACCTCTTGTGCAACCACGGTTACCGGAACCTCCGTCACCCTCTGGGCTGAAACCCTCATACCCTTCCTGAGGCCCCACGCGTCAGTTTCCCGTCCGTCAACCATGAATCTCTGACCCCTGGGAATTCTGAACTCCTGATTCTGTCCGTTTTCCAGTGTCAGGATAACGCGGTTGGGGGGGCTGACATGCCAAACCCTACCTGTCACACTCTCGACGGTTGTCACAACCCGAGGCGTTGTGGTCGTGATAGTTTGTTTTTCAAGCTTCATCCCTACTTTTGCGTTGTGGATGTTTACTGGTTTTCCGTCCACCATGAAGTTCAAACCGTCTGAAACATCATCGAACTCCCTCAGGCTCCCGTCTTCCATCTTCAGAACAACAGTGTTCCCACTGACGTACACAATCTCTCCCCGCTCTATGCTGACCTCCCTGGTGGCTTCGCCATGGGTCACCGTCTTCGAAGATTGCACTTGCGCTGACGACGGTAGAATGAAGGCAATGCAAACAGCCCCTCCCCCCACCAAGCAGCGCAAGATCGTTTTTGATAACCTGGTTGAAATCATTTCTTGTTCTCCTTATCTGTGGTGTTCAGATCTGTGTAATGCGTGTGCTTATCGGCACCAAGGTCGGATTGGCTTGTGAGTAGTGCTTGTACGATATATCGCTTAGGAGCGTGGCCGACATAATAAAAAGGGAAGCACGTCACCAGCGTTATCGTAGGCCTTGCTGTCGGTTGCAAAACCGAAATGTCCGTAGGCGAAACAACGGAAATCTCCCTCACAACATACTGGTCGGAATGTCCCCGCCGGGCCAGTTCAAGGACGTCACCCGCGGATATACTCTGCAAACCACGGAAAAAGCCATCGCGGTGTCCTGCGATCCCCAGGTTGCCGGACTCGCCAATGCGAGCTGTCCCGAGGATCCTTCCCACACCGCGATTCAGCGTGAGGTCATCCGTATCGTTGAAGACCGGCACTTCGAGATTGATCTTGGGTATATGCAGAATAGCCAGAGGGAGATCGGTCTTCTTAGGGACACTCTCCTCGTAAGCGGCGATCCTCCCCGGCGACCATAAACTGAAGTCAACCCGCGAACGCAGGTCCGGGTCCCGAGACCGAGCGCCGCTCTCCTCGGAGCTTGTTTCTCCCTCGGCTTTGAATTGCGCAATCGCTGTTCTAGAACTAATGGCGCTGTGAAATCGAGCTGCCCCCCATATGCCTAGGAGCGTTAGCCCCGAAGCAAGAAGAATACGCTCAGTTCTTCTAATGCTAACCACGTTGTGTCTCAATCCCCTAGCAGGCGCCTGACTCATCGGGTGTCCAATCTCCAACAAACGGGAACACTACCTTGCTGGTTGCAGGAAGCCGGTGGCATTAGACGGCTTACCCTGTTGCGCTTTTTCCCTTCGTCGCTTCATCTCGTCTTCTTCTCAAGCATGGTTCAGCCCCTCAGTCAGTGGGCTGGGCATGAATCGCGCATGGCTGGGTTTGCGGGCCCTACCCTAGAGGACGTCTTAGCTGTCGAACACTGTCAAAAGTTACAGTGGGAGCCCGTCTTGCCAGCAGTTCCAATCGCGTGGGGCAGCTATGAGGGGAACGAAAAAGCTGGAGTTCTGTTAATCTTGTGAAGTAAGCTCTTTGCTTGTTCCGGGATATATCAGTAAAATGAACACTCCTCTGCGGCGTAGTTTCCCCTGTCAATTTTGACAGATTGGGATGGGGCAATTCATAAGGGAGACTGCGAGTGCGAGAGTGGTTCGTTGGCCTCGTAAAGGCAAACTTCTGAGCGCGAACCCGCGCAAATTCAGCGAAGGACTCGGAAGCGCTTATGTGGCGTGCCCGGTTGCTGATTGGCCCGCAAGTATCCGAGTTTCCTTGTGTTTACCGAAACGCATTTGGGCAAGGTAGACGGTGGCGGTCGCGATCCTGGCGCCCATTGAGAGCCGCGGTCATTCTCCTTTCAGCCTGTTTTTTGTTTCAGGTCAGCGTCCACGCGCAAGTCCAAGGGACTCGGCGAGTCGTTTTTCTTACTGACCTTGGCACTCCCGCATCACCCGAATTTACAGAAATAGAAACGGCCGTCTTCAGTGGTTTACAGAAATCCCCATACAAGATCGAATTTTATGCGGAGAGTCTTGAAATCACTTTGTTTCCAGATGAAGGGTCTCAGGGCTTGTTCCGAGAGAATTTCATTCGCAAGTATTCAGATCCCAAGCCCGATGTAATTGTCGTTGGCGGATTGGCGTCCTTCAAGTTCGTTGCCGAGCAGCATGAAAGGTTCTCCGCGGATATCCCAGTGATCTTTTGCGGAATTGTTGAGGACCTACGCGACCAGCCAAAGTCCCACCTGCACTTTACAGGTGTTAGGAGTGCCCCAAAGCCAGAGGAGACTCTAAAAGCAGCATTGCGCCTGCTACCTGGGACCAAGCACGTGGTGGTTGTGAGTGGTATGGCCGACCTCGACCGCTCATGGGAGGCCACCGCCAAAGAGGGCTTTCGTAATTATGAATCGAAATTAGACTTCACATATCTCACCGACTTAACCATGCCCGCCCTGCTGGAGCAACTGAGGCACCTGCCTAGTAATACCATCGTCTTCCACACCGCAATCACGCGAGACGCAGCGGGAGAGCGGTTTGTGGACTCAGCTCAGTCTGTGCCCCTAGTGGTCGGCGCCGCGAACGCACCGGTATTCGTCATGGATGATATTGATTTCAGGGCGGGAGCTGTGGGCGGCGACTTGGTGAATTGGGCGGACGACGGGCGCGTTGCTGCGGAAATGGCTGTGCGGGTTCTTAATGGGGAGAAGCCCGAAGATATCCCCATTGCAAAAAGCAAAGACGCTTACATGTTCGACTGGCGTGCCATGCAGCGTTGGGGGCTAAAGGCCAGCGCGTTGCCCCCCGGCGGCGTCGTGTTCGATCGGCCGCCAAGCTTTTGGCAGCTCTATAAGCGGTTTGTCTTGACCGGCCTTTTTTTGATCCTGGCGCAGATGTTGGCCATCTTTGCCCTCTTGTGGCAGCGGGCGAAAAGAAGAAAAACGGAGATGGCGTTGGCTCTTTCTAACGAGCAGCTCCGTTTAGCCGTGCAAGCCGGCAAATCCGTTGCCTGGGATCTCGACATCAAGTCAGGCCGAACCAGGTGGTTCGGAGACTTAGCTACGATGTTCGGGATGAACTCTGAAACATTTGTAGGCCAAGTCGAGGAATTCTATCGCTACGTCCACCCGGACGACCGCCAGCGGGTCCGGGAAGCCGTGTCCGAATCACGACAAAACCATGAGCCCTACTCCGCAGAGTTTCGAATCCTCTTGCCGGACGGCAGAGTACGGTGGGTTGACGACCGAGGAGAACACGAATACGCGAAGAACGGCGAACCCAAGCGTATAGTCGGCATGGCGGTTGATTTTACCGACCGCAAACTGATGGAGGAAGCAGTCAGGAAGTCGGAGGAGAAATTTTCGAAAGCCTTTCGCGAAAGCCCCTTGGCTTTTTCACTCACCAGTACGAAAGACCATCGCTATATCGAAGTCAACGAAACTTTTGAACGCATTACCGGTTGGAGCCGCTCCGAGATTATGAGACGTACGGCGTTGGATGCCGGAATCTGGATGCACCCTGAGCAAAGGATCGGATTCATAAAACGGCTTCTGGCGGAAGGCACCGTGAGAGACCTGGAGATTTCCTTTCGCGCAAAAGATGGCCAAGTCCGAACTGGTTTGACATCGGCTGAATTGATTGACATCAATGGAGAGCCGTGTGCGCTTTCGGCCGTCGCCGACATCACGGAGGCCAAGAGGTCTGAAGAGGCCAGGCAGGCGTCCGAGCATCGCTTCAGCCAGTTTTTTAACACTTTACCGGAATACTGTTTTATGACCTCTGCGAATGGCGAAATCCTGGACGCCAATCCGGCAGCTTGCAACGCTCTCGGTTACTTAAGAGAGGAACTAATAGGGAAGTCTCTATCCACGGTCTATGCCCACGGATCGCTTTCTAAGATCGTCGATTTACTTGCAAAGTGGCAGAAAGCAGGGACGCTTCACGATGAGGAGATGAACATCGTCACGAAAGGAGGACAAACGCGGACTGTGCTCCTCAACGCAGGATCAGTGCAAGATGCAAACGGAAATCTTCTGTATTCGACGACGGTGTTGGTGGACGTGACTGAGCGACAGCAAGCCGAAGCAGCTTTGCGTGAAAGCGAAGAGCGGTTCCGCTTGGTGGCAAACGCCGCTCCCGTCATGATCTGGACGTCTGGTCCCGACAAACTCTGCACTTACTTCAATCAGCCCTGGCTGAAGTTCACGGGTCGCTCCATTCACGCAGAGTTAGGAAACGGCTGGGCGGAAAATATCCACCCCGAAGATTTGAACGCCTGTTTGGAAACGTATATCAAGGCGTTTGACCGGCGCGAGACTTTCGAGAGGGAGTATCGGCTCCGGCGACACGACGGAGAGTACCGCTGGGTTCTTGACTTGGGAGTGCCAAGATTTCAACAGGATGGTTCCTTTGCTGGCTATATCGGCTCATGCCTCGACGTGACTGACCGCAAACTGGCTCAAGAGTCTCTGGCCAACATGAGCCGAAAGCTAATCGAGGCCCAAGAGCAGGAACGCACGTGGATCGCCCGAGAGCTTCATGACGATATCAATCAGCGAATTACTTTGATTCTGGTAAATTTGGAACGTTTGCAAAAAGATTTTTCGCCTTTCAGGCCTGGTGCTACGCAGCGACTCGCGGAAATACAGGAACATCTCTCAAGTCTAGGCAGCGATATCCAAGCTCTATCGCATCATCTACACTCTTCGAAACTGGAATACCTGGGCCTCGTGACAGCCGCCGCAAGTTTCTGCAGGGAGCTATCCGAGGAGCACGGAGTGGAGGTTGAGTTTCACCCGGAGAGCGTCCCGAGGCAGCTGCCTCAGGAGGTCGCTCTTTGCCTTTTCCGGGTATTGCAAGAAAGCCTCCAGAACGCCCTCAAGCATAGCGGATCAAAGCATTTCGAAGTGCGGCTCAAGGGGACACCGGACGAGATCGAGCTGACTGCGTGTGACTCCGGAGTCGGTTTTGATCCCGAAGAGGCAATGAGGGGACGCGGCCTCGGGCTTACCAGCATGATCGAACGGCTAAAACTGGTCCACGGCAAGCTTTCTATTGATTCCCGCCTCGCGCAAGGAACTGTAATTCGTGCTACCGTTCCGTTGAACCTCGGCGCTACCAAGGCCGCGCACGCGGGCACATGAGACACGGACTTCGTGAACCGTAGGTCTCGAGATGCTAATGCAGTACCCAAAGCCGCTCTTAAACCTTTCAGCCAAAAAAACCGCGCTGGACATTCGTGCGCCTCGGGTGCACGTTAGGCAACCATCTCTGAGCGCGGGACGGTTAAAACGAACAGCCATAAGCTCGGAAGCAGCAATCCACTGTCTTAGCGGTTCCAATCACTCCGTGTGGCTCACATTCAGGGCACAAATTTGGCGGATGCTTCGCCACTGCCTGCCCTTGCATACGTTGGCAACGGGTGAGATCACCGAAGCCTGTCTCAGGTCCATTCGCCTCTAGCACTTCTGACAGTTTTCTTCAATCATCAGATTCGCGAGCGTAAATGCTGCGCCTTACGTCGAGGAGGCAGGGTCATGAAGCTTTTTCATTTCGCAATCCCGATGTTCATGCTTTGCAGCGCGCTGGCGGCGCATGCTCAGATCCCAGTACCGGAAACAGCAAACCCGTCGGAAATACAAACGCACAAGCAGCTTGGCAATGACCAAGACGCAGCTGCCTTAGTGGATGCCGTACGAAGAGTTTCTGAACTTGGGGAATCGGATCCGCGATATGAATCAGCCCTCTACAATCTAGCTGGACTCTATCGGCAACGACATAACTACGCCGAAGCGGAATCCCTGTACAAGCAAGCCCTTCTGGTTTCCGAGAAAGTTCACGGAGAAGAACGAGAGGAAACAGCTATGCTGCTTAACGAGTTAGCTCTCCTGTACCAGGAGCAAGCTAAATTCTCGGACGCTCAGGCTCTTCTTCAGCACGCCTTGGCAATCCGGGAGCGAACCTTTGGGCCAGAGCACCCACTTACAGCCACCATCTTGAATAATTTGGCGAATGTCCATTGCAGCCAGGGCCAGTATTCGGAAGCCGAAACTCTTTACAAGCGAGCCATGGCCATTTGGGAAAACCTTGAACCTGAAGAACTCAACTTGGCAGCCACTTTGGACAATCTCGCCTCGGTGGAACAAGACCTTGGCGAGTACTTGCAGGCTGAAAAATACTTTCACCGCGCCCTCGCCATTCGCCAGAAAATTCTCGGGCCAAACGATGCCAGTGTCGCCACGATACTCAACAATTTCGGGATGTACTACAACGAGCAGGGAAGGTATACCGAAGCGGAGCCCCTGCTTAGGCGCGCGCTTGGCATCTGGGAAGAATCACTCGGTCCGGAACACCCAAAGGTTGCCGCGGCATTATGCAATATCTCAACGGCATGGAGAAACCAGGGCAGATATTCAGAGGCGGCAGCCGCCCTCGAGCGTTCTTTGATCATTTGGGAAAAGGTATACGGGCCGGGGCATCCGAATATTGCTAGTGCACTCAACAATCTGGGCATGCTTCATAGGACACTACAGAATTACCCAGAGGCGGAATCCGACTTTCAGCGTGCCTTGGCGATTTGGGAAAAGACCTATGGAGCTGAACACCCGGTAGTGGCGAACATTTTGAGTAATGTCGCTCTGCTTCGGAAGAATGAAGGCAAATTCTCGGAGGCGGGAGGCCTGTTGGAGCGGGCAATGGCGATTCGCCAAAAGTTTTTTGGAACAGAGCACTTGACCGTGGCAGTTACTCTCAATGATTTAGCGGAAGTCTACAGCTCAGAGGGCAAGCATAAGGAAGCGGAGTCGTCCTATGTGCGAGCGTTAGCAATCTATGAAAAAAGCCTTGGTCCGGACCATCCGAACGTCGCTACTGTGCTGCATAACTTAGCGACCGATCAGCTGAGAGCGGGCGCATATGAGGCATCCGAACAGAGTCTAAGGCGCGCGCTTGCCATCCGTCAAAAGCACTTCGGGCCGGACCATCCGGACTTAGCGCCTCTACTGAGCAATCTCGCGGGGGTGCAACAAATACAACACAAATACGCGGATGCTGAATCGTTGTATAAGCGGTCTTTGGCCATATGGAACAAGGCAGGACTGACGAAATCCTTGGATTTTGGACAAACAATGCAAAACTTCGGCAATTTGTATCTCGAAGAGCGAAAATTTGACGAGGCTGGGCCTCTCCTTGCTCAGGCTCTGACGATCAAGGAGACCACATTGGGTGCGCAAAACCCAGACTTGGCACAAGTTCTTACTTTGTTGGCCGCAGCCGATGTATTTCGCGGCTACTATGGCGAGGCCGAGCCGTTTTGCCAGCGCGCACTCGGCATCTTGGAGAAGTCTTCACCTCCTGATTACCCCGCACTGATTGATGTCATGAAAGTCTATGCTGCGTTACTGACCAAGACACAGCGCCAAGCTCAGGCGGAATTGCTGGAGACCAAGGCGATGGTTTACACCGCCAAAATGAAAAACAAGTCCAGGAACACCGTAGAACCTACGTCTCCCTGATCTTGGGTATCTGGAACCCCGCAAAAGCTGCGCGAAGTTGACACATCAGGGTGCCACCCTGCTAACATCGCTAAATGCCCCAGGATGTCCTCGCCGGGGTCAGCGAGGGCGTTCCTTCCCCGGGTTATGCCCCATCGTAACGTGAAACTTTATCGGACTACGAGCGCTGTAGCCGTTTCAGGGACGGGGTGCACGCTTGTCCAAAACTCGCGTATTGATTGCTGACGACAACATTCAGGTTCTTAAGTACGTGCGCGACTTCTTATCCGCTAGCTGTTGCGAGGTCGTTAGCGCGGTAACGGACGGGCAAGCGGCCGTGAGCGCAGCCGCCCGGTTACAACCGGACGTGGTGGTTCTTGACCTTTCCATGCCTGTCCTGAATGGCATTGAGGCCGCCAGGCGCATGCTAGAAGCTAAGCCGTCCACGAGAGTTGTTTTCCTCACAGTCGAGAAGGATCGTGATGCATGTCGCGCCGCCCTGGAAGCGGGAGCCTGCGGTTACGTGCTCAAGACTCGCCTAGCTACTGACCTGATTCCAGCAATTGGGCTGGCAAAGGATGGCCGTCGCTTTGTTTCCCCGGGATGCGAATAGCCCACCAACATTGTTTCGCACTCCATCATTTTGTTCCCGAGAGGGTGAACCCAGACAAACAGGCCAGCTCATGAGTCGGCCTGCCCCGCGAAGGATTGTTTTGGAAGGCCGTTGCCCGTACCTGTCTTCTTGAAATATAGAGGGAATGCCTCGAACCCCCGAGGTGAGATTCCTGAGTACTGTTACCTAAGGTGGGAGCCACGTTTCCCACTTGAAGGGAGTCGTGCCGACTGGGAGCCGCCTAGGTAAGAAATTCTAAGAATCTCATATTGAATATTACAAAGAAGAGGAGGTACATTGCGGGAGGATTAGCATAGTGCGTTGACACAAGGCGGCTGAGTTGCCCTTTGGGGAATGATTAGGGCCAGCCGCAGGTGCCGTACACAAAGTTTCACCACGGACAGTCGTGAATCAACAGTTAGCCCAATCAAGGCGATTCAGTCTTCAGTCTCCCGAAAGAGAGTGATATTTCGGACATTTCGGTCTGAGCCGACTTGGTGACCTTAGATACATCAGGAGGTCGTCAATATGTCACACCGTGAAGTGGCTTTACCTCTCTCTCGACTGCGGACAGCATTAGGCTCTCTACTTGCGTATAGCGAAGGCTATAGCCAAGCAGTTACCCTTACATTTCATAGCGCGGCAACCGGGCTCCTCGTTGCCCTTGCGTATTATGCCGGATCACAACTTGGCTTTTTCCTAACGCCTGCAGACACGCCGATTGCTACCTTTTGGCCTCCCAATGCAATCCTTCTCGCTGCTCTTTTGTTGACTTCTCCGCGAATCTGGTGGGTTCTTATTCTGGCGGTGCTCCCTGCTCACCTCTTGGTTCAATTAAGAACCGGCATTCACTTGCCCTCAGCGCTGGCGTGGTTCGTCTCGAATACGTGCGAGGCATTGCTAGGCGCCTTCTGCGTTCGAATCTTCAAGAAAGACAAGCCCTTGTTCGAAAGCGTTTATGGGGTAATCGTTTTCTTGACTCTTGGTGTTCTCCTGCCAACCATTACAGCATCTTTTTTGGATGCTGCAGGTACGGTTCTGACCGGGCTTGGCCAGAATTATTGGAGGCTATGGACAACTCGGCTCACGTCCAACATCATCTCTGACCTCACCATCGTTCCGACCGTCGTGATCTTTGGAGTAAAAGCCCTGTCCTGGTTCGGAAGAGCAAAGACTGCGGCATACTGGGAGGCGGCAGCGTTAACCGTGAGTACGGTGGTCGTAAGCCTCCTTGTATTCGGTAGGGAAAGCCCTGTAAGCAATTTTTGGGCATTCATTTATGCTCCCCTTCCACTCTTGATTTGGGCGGTACTACGATTTGGGTCCGGGGGAGTGAGTGCATCCTTGCTCGCCGTCGCATTGATCTCTGTCTGGAATACCATGCACGGACGAGGACCGCTCGGATTGCAGTCTGCCGAATATGGGGTTTTGTCCCTTCATTTCCTGTTAACTATGCTTGCAGTATCATTCCTGTTGTCTGGTGCCCTACTTGCTGAAAGGCGCCGCGGTGAAGAAACTCTGCGTGAGAAATGCGGCAATCTGGTCCATGCCCAAGAGCTGGAACATCATCGAATCGCGCGAGAGTTGCACGACAACATTCTGCAGCGACTAACACTCGTCGGCCTGCACCTTGACGAGCTTCGAGCTGCATCCCTCGTCTTTAGAAGGCCGCCTTTAAACAACCTTTACGAGCAGATCTCTGACATCTCCACTAGAATTCGTGACTTATCCCACGATCTGCATCCTTTCATGCTCGAATACCTGGGGCTTCCGCGCGCTCTAAGAAAGCTCTGCCGGGACGCGGGCGCTCAGAGTGGGATCGCGATTGAATTCTACGAAAATGACGAGGGGTCTCGCCTCCCCCCAGCCCTTTCATGCTTCTTATTCCGCGTAGCACACGAGGCGTTACAAAATATCGTCCAACATAGTCATGCCAAAACCGCCGTCATGGAACTCAGCTTGGTCGGCCGGGCGGTCCTGTTGCGAATCGCTGCTGATGGTGTCAGCTTAGATCCCGGGAGCAACGAGGGTTCGGGGCTGCAGCTTATTCGCGGGCAGTTGCTGGCTCTCGGAGGTACCCTCAACATTACGTCGGTGCCCTCGATGGGAACAGTTATTGAGGCTTCTATTAGGCTCCAAAATATCTCCTTAATCCCCGGGGTCGATTGAATTCGGATTGATACTTCTGCCAGTTGTTGGGTACGAAGCGAACTTGCACTTCCCATTTACCCTGCGAGAGTCAGCGTGATTTCTCTCCGCAATTCGATTCTGGGCATGTTCTACCGGCGGGATTCTAGGAGCTTCTGCTGTTTTTTTGCAGTCGGCCTGGGAACAACCAGCGTGTTTCCCA
>Ga0126383_10003068_pt1 | contig 10978 bp, 11 predicted proteins | sample PanSoiMetPlot_35_FD_96882 | JGI IMG/M metagenome (GOLD analysis project Ga0126383, IMG submission 96882) | Tropical forest soil microbial communities from Panama - MetaG Plot_35 | ecosystem: Environmental > Terrestrial > Soil > Tropical forest > Bulk soil | place: Panama | collected 2016-02-17
AGGCGCACAACCATATGCTGCATCGGTTAGGACAGTAGAGGTCTTATCTTAATGCGGGTTTCGGAAGTATTCGGCCTGCAGAAATCTCAGGCCGAGTTGGATTTTGTAGATATAGACCTCGATAGCGATACTCCGCTTTTCGTCGATCCTTTTGCGCTGTCTATACGAAAGGACGCATGGTCCGATCACTGCACACAACATCTTCTGTCGTTTTTCCAGACCGCAATCGCTGCGATCCATGATGAAAACGAGGATCGCGCGAAGCATGTCCTGAACCATTTGTCCGAACCCAATGAAACGAGGCTCGGCCTATCAAAGGGGCTGCCCAGTGGCCGTGGGGTGAGTGGAAAACAGGCTCTAGACCTTTACGACGCATTGTCCGACAGCGAAGCCGCACGTACCGGAATCTTGCAAGAGATTGCCGAATGCGACCTATTTATTCCCGGCATAGGTCACGACAAAATATCCGATATCACAACTAATGTTATTCGGGGGCCGCTACTAGAGTACACACGAAATCAATGCTTGCTCCATGGAATGCCACTCCGGGAAGGCGTATCCGGAGGGCGAATTTGGGACATGGGCATGGAGGATTGGACCTCGGTCTATGCGACATTGCCGGTGTACGACGACCGCAGGATCTTGCTGGTACCGAAGGCGAGCGTTCGCTTTCACATGTGCCTAGACTGCCAGGAATATTACAACCATTACATGATCAATTTTCTCCAGGCTGAATATACAGAAGCGGCGTCATCACTGGCGCAGGTGCTTAGGGGAGGGAGACACAGAGTAACGAAGAAAAGTGTTAAGGAGCGGCATCCGTTTTCCAAGCGGGCGCTTTTTGAATTCACTAAAAATTATGCGTGAGATCGGGACGCAAGGGGGTAGGGGTTTCAGTTGTGCGCGCACTCCTCGCCGCTGCGCTGAGTTTCGCCGGAATTCACATCTCAGCGCCGCGTCGAACACCACGCATGAAGCGACGGTGGGGTCCGCAAACGAACACGGCTTACAAATCCTGAGGGAAATAGAAGGTGGCTTCGATCCGTCCATGTGCGCGCGCACTCCTCGCGACGCGAGTAGCGCAGCCCGTCTTGTGCGTGACGAGAATTACCAGCAACTTTGCGCGTGCTCATAAAACTGTCTTAAACAAGCACATTCAACATCGCCGGCGGAGACGGAGTCACGGGGGAGGAGACAACAGATGCCACTTGAACGCGCTGGCGTGATTGAAATACCCGGTGCTGCTGACAGTTCGTTTGACCATGGAGCCTTTGATCCGCAGACCGGGCGCGTTTTCGTCGCACACACTGCCCGAAACCGCGTCGAAGTGATCGATCCTCAGAAGCGCAACCATGTTGCGACACTGGATGGCTTCCCGGAAGCTGCTGGCGTCGTTGCGCTCGAAGGGCACGTTCTTGTGACCAATCGCGGATCAGCCGAATTAGCGTGGTTGGACGCGGCGACTCTGAAAGCCCATGCAAAATTCGAGACCGCTCCACGGCCGAACGGCGTTGCAATCGTCTCTCGATCACGCCTGGCCGTGGTCGCCTGTATCGGGGACGAGGCGCATGGCCCCGAGTTGCAGGTGATCAATCTCGCCGGGCGCCAACGCTGGGCAATCCCGCTCCCAGGCCGGCCGCGGTGGTGTGTGCCCGATGCTGTCGGGGAGCGCATTTTTCTCGCGATCCGCGACCCATCGCTTATCCTTGTCGCCCGGCTGCCGGAACTCAGAGACGTCCAGCATTGGCCCCTGCCGTCGTACGGTGCTCATGGGCTGGATATCGATCACCGACGCGGATGCCTATACGTCGCCTGCGATGGCGGTGCGCTTTTCGCGGTCAGCAGCACCATGGGAGAGCTCCGGGGCGAGTGGCCTTTGGCCGGCGCGCCGGACGCGACTTTCTTCAATCCTGAGAGCGGCTTGGTGCATGTGGCGATCGAGGAACCGGGCCAGATTCAAACCTTCGATCCGCGCACCGGAACGAGCACCTACCTCACCACGGCAGCCAACGCACCCACAACGGCTCTCGTGCCACCGGACCATCTCTATGTTTTTTCTCCCTATCATCAGGGGGTGCTAGATCTGGTGGAAGTGGCTGGAAAGCTGCACATCGGGATCTATAGGCCGGAGCAAAGTGCGCTGCGTTAGGACGCTCGCCGCTAATTAGGGCGAGACTGTCAATCCCGGGTTTGGAGCCGTCGGCATTGCCAGTTTGATTCCAGTATCCTTTTCCGGATGGCAACCGCCTGCTCGCAATGCTGGATGTCGCTGCGGTTGTCGAGACGATAACCCGGGTCTGCGAGCAATCGCGACCGGATTTGACCGCCGCTTTTGTCGCGGCACAAGAGGCCTGGTGGCTTGGAAACGGCCGGGTCGATGAGAACCTCACAAGCCTGGAGCGATTAAGACCGACAGGTAACTGCCTGTTACGTCGTCGCCTGGACTATCAAAGATCGTCTCCACAAGCGGATGGGCACGCTTTTGTTTCCGCCTTTGCTGCGTCAACTGACGATGGGCCGTCTATAGAATAGCACCCCATAGCCGTTCACCGATGCTCGAAAAGCTACTCCAAGAAGGCGCCGGCCAAAAAAATTCGCTCTTCGCGCTTGCACCTAAAACTGCCTTAAACGATCACCGGCACATTGAGATCTCCGTGGTTATTCACAGAGGAGAGTGACATGGACAATCGCAAAATCCGCTTCGGTAGCATGATCGCGGCTCTGGTGTTCGCTGGAGGCGCTTGCTTTGGTGTGAGCTACTCTGCATTGGATGCACGCAGCCAAACGATGGCCGCCAGCGCGACCGAAAAGTCAGACGGCCGGCGCGATCTCGACCTGATCGTCAAATCCTTGCAAGCCGTCGATGTTTCGTACGCGGCCGGTAACGCCGCAGAAGCTCAGGCGCGCTTCGGCGAGGCCCTCTCGGGTTGGAATCGGATCTCGCGCATTATTTCCGCGCGGGAGGCGCGCGAGCAGCAGTTGCTTTTCGATTCGCTCGGCAATCAGCTGAAGACGAGCGTACCGGCCACCGAAATAAAGGCCACCGTGACCGGCATGATCGAGGAGTTGAACGATGATATCCGCGCCGAGCTGAAATAGAGCCTGCCCGTGTTTGGGCTGCTGTGGTTAGCGTTTAGAGAGGTGCGCCAGGCCGGGTTGCGATCCGGCCTGACGGCCCTAGCCGTCGCCATGGCAATACTCACGATGTCAATACTGGCACGGCAAGCGGACGTTCAGCAGGCCGCGATCGTGCGCAGCTATGAAGAGGCCGGCGCGACAACTTTCGTAGCGGAATTGGCCGATGTCACTGAAGATGAGACCGGGGAGCTGGTCAGAGCAGTCCGAGAGCTTGAAGGCATAGTAGCGGCGGAAGCTCCTCACCGAGGCAGCGATCTTGGTGTCACTGCCGACACCTCATTTCTCGTCTTTGAAAACGAGAAGCAGCAGGAATATTTGGGCGCGACAACCGCCGTGCTCGGGGTGACGGATAAATTTGATCCAGGACGTGATTACTATGAATCTATTGGCACCACGACCGCTGATCAACAGCGGGGCCCGCTCGGCATCCCACTTCTCGTGACCGACGGGATTGCAAGAGGGCCCGCATCGGGGGAAGTGCTGGTGCCCGCGGTGGTTGCCGAATATGTCGGCGTGCGGCTGGATGCGCGCGCGACCCTGGAGCTGATCCACGTCGACAGCTCTGGCCCACCGATTGTTCGGCGGTATGAGAACCTACGAGTGATCGGCACCTTTGATGCTGTCGGTCCCGACGAAGGAAGGTTCGCGCCGTTCTGGCGCTTCGCGGCGCGCGGACGTGACGTGCTCACTGTCCGCCGTCCAGGTCGTGGCGACGAAATGAAAACCACCCTCCCGGTGGTGGTGAATGTGAGCTTGCTGCGCGACTTTATGACGTATGTGCGCGAAGAGCTGAAGGCACCTGGGAGGGCGCGTGCGCCTATGCAAAATCGCAGTCATATGGTTATACGTACGGGTAGGGTCGTTAGCGTTACGAGCGCCGAGGAAGCCGTCCAACAACTACTCGGAGAGCGCGGTCTTCTGGATGATTGTTGGACAACCCAGACGAGGTCATTTTGCCTACGGTTGCCCGAGCGGAACAATTTCAGAGCAGCCCTCCATGAGCAAACTACATTTGTAACCGGAGCTGGGTTTTTCACGAGTTTGCTGCTCTCGCTGGTCGCGACCGGCAGCGCGGGCCTGCAACTTCAGACCGTCATTAGGCGCGGGCACGAGCATGCCGTTCTGGAGGCGCTCGGCTTTGCGCCGCTTCAGCTGCTGGTTTATTTCTGTCTGCGGCTGTTGCTCATTTTCGGTATAGGCGTTGCCGTAGCCGGTATCGTCTCGCTGACCCTGCCAGCCATGTTCATCGGGTCGATCGCTTCGTTCGCGACAGCGTCCGGGCTGTTAATCGCAGCCTCCCTCGGCGTCACGGTACCCGTCCTTTTTTGGGCCTTACGGGGTCCTCCTGGAGAGCGCATTCAGGAGTTGAGGTGATTTACGCCAAGCTTCTTTTCGGCGGGTTCGGCCGTCGCGGCTTGGAGGCAATCACCGCGGCGGTCGTCCTTGCGCTCACCAACGCCATCGTCGCCAGCGGATTGATGATTATCGTTGGATCGTACGACGCACTGTCGCGGGCTGAGCGCAACGATCGTCCCGACATCGTACATATCAAAGGTCGATTCAATCGGGCGGTGTTCGAGACGCCGCGCCGCGGCAATCTCCCCCCGCTCTTGTTGCCCGTCTATGAGCCCCTTCTCGATCCGGGAGAGGTTGTCAGCGCTGGTCAGGGCGCAGTTGTCGTGATGAGGCAATCGCTGCTGCGCAACGTGGTGTCGCCGGATGGCTTCCTGAACATCTATGTTTTTGGCGTCGAGCCTGAGTTGGAGCGCCAGGTAGGCATCTTTTCCGTAGCGCAGGGGCGCTTCCTCCGGCCCGCCGACGAGGCTGTAGCGGTGTTGGATCAGGCCTCGGCTAAAGCGCTGGGCGTCGAGGTCGGAGACCCGATTTCAATTCGGAAGGCGGATGGATTGGATTTGCCGATCAACGTCGTGGGAATCCTCGACGGGTGGGAGTTGCGCGATGCGCCGCCGCGAACCGTCGAGGCGGCGGCGCTTGACCCGGCAGCCGATTTTGTCTCGAGTGGAATTTTTATCACCCTGCGTATGAGCCAGCAGATCTTCGGGCGATCAGCGCTAACCGACGCACTTTTGATCGCGCCGCGCCCGGCCAGCGTCCCGGTCCTTGTCGATAAGCTGCGGGTAGCGTTCCGGCTCGAGCCCGGCGTTTTTGTCAGCGAGCGATTTGGCCGCTTCCGCCGAAAGGTCCAGGACTTTGAGTTATCCCTCGCCTTCTTCTCAATCGTAAGCGCGGCTGCAGCCGCTCTAGCAGGAGCGTTCGTCGCGCATTTATTGCATGATGTTTGTGCCGATCGCCGGCAACAGCATGCGATTTTGATCGCCCTCGGCTTTTCACCAGGTCGTAATATGCTGATGCTGATCACCCTAGGTTTCTGTGTCGCCCTAGCGGGAGCGATGGCCGGTACATTCGTGGCGGTTCTCGCCGGACCTGCGCATTTTGCGATGCCGTCGTTGATGGCCGATTTGGGTACTATCGAGCCGCAATTCACTTTCCTGGTCGGCGGTGTTGTCGCTGGCCTCTCGATATCTGCTGTCGGATTCGGGCTCAGCCCAACCGCGTGGTGGCTGTCGCATTCTGTCGTCACCGGGGAGATGGCGGAGCCAGCGTTATGACGACGAAATTCGCGCTCCTACGATCAGTTTGCAAGACATACCGGCGCGGCAGCAAACCGGTCGAGGCGTTGCGGGATATTTCCCTCTCCGTTACCACGGGTGAATTCGTTGTTGTGCTGGGTCCATCAGGCTCGGGGAAGACGACGCTCCTCAACCTGATTGCCGCCCTCGATCGGCCCGACGCCGGCGAAATCATCATTGCAAGCGAAGATATTACCGGGCTGTCGCTTAGGGCAGCAGCGAGGTACCGTAATCAGTGCATTGGGATCGTGTTCCAATCCTACAATCTGCTCCCACAACTCACCGCCATGGAAAACGTGCTCGTACCGATGCTTCCGCGGGGACGGCTCGATCGACGGTATGCGCTGGAGCTACTTGAGCATGTCGGCCTCGGCGATCGCGCCCGGCATCGTCCGGCGGAGCTCAGCGGCGGTGAGCAGCAACGCGTCGCGATCGCGCGGGCGTTCGCCAATGATCCGCCCCTGATCATTGCCGATGAGCCGACCGGTAATCTTGACGACCATAACGCTCGCCGCGTCATGGAGTTGCTGCGTCGATCGTGCCGCGAGCGCGGGAAAACGCTGCTCATGGCAACTCACGATCGGCAGGCGAGGCAATGGGCGGATGGGGTCTTCGAACTGCAAACTGGACGTTTAACAAGTGTCCAGACGTAGGGTGGAGGACGCCTTGGCGCGCGTTTCTACCCCGGGTCGGTACGATGGAAACGACAGCACGAGGATGGTGCCGCCGTCCGGATTGTCTTTGATTCCGGCCGATCCGCCATGCCTTGTCATGATATCGCGCGTGATGGAAAGACCGAGCCCGGCACCTTCGATCCCTGCCCCTTTCCCGCGCCAGAACCGCCCGAAAACACGTTCGCGATCAACGGCGGGAATACCCGGGCCGTGATCCGCAACCGAGACGGTCCCGGCCGGGCCGATACGGACCTCGATCTCGTCGCCTCGGGGGGAATACAGCACCGCGTTCTCGACAATGTTCCGAATTGCATCTTGGATCGCGTGTGTATTCCCCTTGACCCAGACCGGCCCTCCCGGTCCGGCAAGAGCAACGGCGCGGTCTTGGGCGACGGCCCATGGCGCCATCATTGCCACCACTTCGCCGGCCACCGCTTCGAGGTCGACCGGATCCGACACGTCGAGTGAAATGGCGTCAAGGCGTGCCACACGTAGCAACTGCTCGACCAGGCGGTTCATTCGCGCGATGTCGTGTTTAAGGCTCGCGAGCTCGCTCGTTTCGGCCATTGAATCGAGGGCGCCGGTGATGATCGCGAGCGGCGTCCGGAGCTCATGAGCCGCATTGGCGGTGAATTGGCGTTGCACGGCGAACCCCTGTTCGAGCCGATCGAGCGCGTGATTAATAGCGTGGACCAGCGGTGCAATTTCGCTTGGCAGATGTTTCTCCGGCAGCCGGACCGAGGTCGTGTGCGGGCCAATCTCAGCCGCCATCCGGGAGACCGCCCTCACAGGTTTGAGACCACCGCGAATGGCCAAAATGCCGATCGCCAGCGTAACGAGAGTGAACAGCGGGATAATCCAGGTGAGATCAGTCCCAAATTCCCACAGCAGTGATTGCACCAGCGTGTTTGCCTCGCCGGCGTGGGCAACCGATACCCAAAGCGGCCCCGCGGGGCTGTCCAATGCGATGCTGAGGCCGTAATAGCTCTCGGAAGATCCGTCGTGACCGGCCAGGCGGAAATAGCTGGGATCGTCGCCGGGCGCGGGCCACCCCTTGATGCGATCGGCGAAGCTCTGGGGCGAAGCCGCAATCACATGTCCGTCAGCCGCGCGGATCGCATAGACATCAGTTCCAGCGCCGGCTGAATAGTCCCGAACCAAGCTCGGCGGTAACTCCACACGCGGGTTCCCCGCATCGTCAAGGCGGACCGATCCTGCGAGATCCTCGGCTCGCAAGCTGAGTTCCCGGTCATGGAGGGAACCCGCAGTCTCGTACGCCCGATAGGCCAAAACGCCTACCGTGATGGCGGTCGCCGCAACGAAGAGGAGGGCCAAGCGCAGGGCAAGCCGAAATTGCAGCGAACGAAAGCGCCGATGCATTAGGACTTGGTTTCGGTAAGCAAATACCCGACGCCGCGAACCGTATGAATTTCGGTGTTGGCGCCAGCATCCATCAGTTTGCGCCGCAGATGGTGAACATGGACCGGGATAGGGTTGGATTCGAGTTCGTCACCATAACCGTACAACTTCTCCTCCAATACTGACTTGGGCACCACCCGCCCGAGGCGACGCATTAAATGCTCGAGAATTGCGCTCTCCCGGCGCGGCATTGGGATCGGTCGATCCTCCACCCGCACGTCGCGCCCAATCGTGTCGAAGATTAGGTTGCCCGCCGCGAGTGTCGTGCCGAGCGCACCTCCCGGTCGCCGCAATAGCGCCTTCAGCCGTGCTACGACCTCGGGGATGGCGAACGGCTTGACAAGGTAATCGTCGGCGCCGGCATCAAGCCCGCCGACACGATCTTCAACCGCGTCGCGCGCCGTGAGGACAAGGATCGGCACGCAGTTGCCTGCTTGTCGGAGCTCGTGCAGAAGCAACAGCCCGTCGCCATCGGGGAGACCCAGGTCGAGCACCGCGGCATCGTAGGGGATCAACGACAACGCCTCGCGCGCGTTATCGCAGGTTCCCACAGTGTCTACAGTGAACTCAGCGCGCTCCAGGGCGACGTGGAGGATTTGCGCCATGCGCGGCTCATCTTCGACAACCAGCAGACGCATCGCCTCGCGCTCGATCCCAATTGTTTGATTCCAGCATACGAAGTTTACGACAGTTTTAAGGCGCCTTGTCAGTCAGAGCTGCTTTTTTTCGAACGCATAAATCTGCCTTAAAGCAGCGTCCTTAACATCCCATCCGAGCCGGTCGGGGAACTGCTGTTGCGATACGCACTTCGAAGACTGAGGAAGAGTGGTGGAAGAAAACGCGCTGAATCTCACAATATTCTTGTCAGCTACCTTTGCCGCTGCGGTCATTACGGGTCTGGTCGGCTTTGCCTTTGGCCTGGTCGCCGCCGCTACCTGGCTGCACATCCTTTCGCCGTTGCAAACCGCGACGCTGATCATTGCGTTCGGGCTGGTAGTGCAGGGCTACTCCGTGTGGAAGCTGCGCCAAGCCCTCCAATGGCAACGACTGTGGCCGTTTCTCGTTGGCGCTGCCTTGGGCGTGCCGTTAGGAGTCGCGGTTCTGAGATGGACTCGACCGGACATCGTGCGCACCGGTGTCGGCGTCATCCTTATCCTTTTCAGCGTCTACAGCTTCGTGCGACCGGCAATGAAGCCGGTGAAGAGCGGTGGCGCGCTAGCCGACGGCGGCGTTGGGTTCGCCAATGGCGTCCTCGGGAGCATCACTGGCTTCGCGGGCATTCTGACCATAATCTGGTGTGGCGTGCGTGGATGGCCGCGGGACGAGCAGCGTGCCGTCTTTCAGCCGATCGGCGTCGCGATCTTTGCAATGAGCGCCTTGTGGCTGGGCGCGAGCGGCACTCTGTCGACAGACACGATGTGGCTGTTTGTCATCGGACTGCCCGTTCTGCTGCTCGGCACCCTGGGTGGGCCTGAAGTTGTTCGGCCACCTCAACGAAGCCGGCTTTCGGCGCGCGGTTCTGCTGTTGCTGTTCGCCTCCGGCATCACGCTCGTCATCTAAACGGGAGAACAAACGCCATGACGATAAACATCGCAACGATGCCGCTCGGCATCAAGCCTTCCGGCTTTACGGCGGCGCTGACCGGCCAGGGCGAGCCGGTCCGTTGGGAGATCCTGGAAGACGCCTCCGCGTCGGGGGGCAAGGTCATCGCGGAGACGAGCCAGGACAGCGCCGACTATCGATTCCCGCTATGTATTTTCGATGACTTCACTGCGCGTGACGTCGAGGTCTCCGTTCGCTTCAAGGCCGTCGATGGCCAGGTAGATCAGGCCGCGGGCCTCATTGCGCGCGTGCAAGATCCCCAGAACTATTACGTCGCTCGGGCCAACGCGCTCGAAGCCAATGTGCGACTTTACAAAGTCACCGATGGCGTCCGCCACCAAATCGCCGGTCATAACATCGAGGTCGCGAGCGGCATTTGGCACAACCTTTCCCTTAAGCTGTCCGGTGACATTCTGGAAGTCGCGTTCGATGACGCGCCGCTGATCCAAACGCATGACGCAACCATCGCGGTGCCCGGGAAGGTTGGTCTTTGGACGAAGGCGGACAGCCTTACTCACTTTGCCGACTTTGCGTTTCGTCCGCTTCCAGCTGAAGCCGACGTAGACAATCGCTAAGCATAAACAAACCGGAGCACACGAAATGACCGACCCAATTTTGACGCTGGTCTTTGATAGCGACAATGAAGGTGGACCGTCATCAGGGCCCATTGTTTCCACGCGGCACCCACTCGGAGCCGTGAAAGCGGTCCTGTACGCAATCGCGCGGTGGTGTCTCGCGCCCCCGAGACTGCCAGAGTACGCCCGAGACGATCTATCTCAGGGATGTGCCAATGCCCGTGCGGCACGAATTAGGCGCGCGCAGGATGCGGTAGATGAGTTGTTTGCCGCGCCGAGCCCGGAGGAAGCGAGTTTTGCCAGATTCTGGGGTGGCTGAGCGACCGAGGCCGCTTGGATATGAGCCGCTGTCGGATAATTTCACGCCGTAGCCTTCTCAGGTCCGGCTTGATCGTTTGTTGCTGGACCTCATGCGGTGGGGTCGGTGCAATACGTTCGAGGCGAGCTTGGGCTGACGCGGCGACAAGGGTCAAGGGAGCGGGTTACGAGCTCTGGTTTATCGGTGCTCAGCGAGAAACCATGGCAAATGGAAGGCTTGCGGCGAAGCTCGATCTGCGAGCTCTGGCTGGGCAACCCGATATTTATGGCATAGGACCCATCGAGCAGCTTCGCGGTGAAGTGACCATCATAAACGGCCATTCGGTACAGCCGCGAGGCATCTTGAACGGTCGGTACACGGGCCTTTTTAATCGATACCCATCCGGCAGAGAGGACAGACCGAACATGACTGAGATGCCGATCGACGCTCCCCCATCCACGAACACTCGGGCAGTTCGACTCACGGAAATCGCTCGGACCTTTCTCAAGATCGGCGCCATGAGCTACGGCGGTCCGGCGATCATGGGAATAACGCAGTCGGAGGTTCAGGAAAATCGCGGCGGGATCGCCAAGGAGGAGTTTGTCCAGGCGTGCCGGGTG
>Ga0126383_10003069_pt1 | contig 10978 bp, 10 predicted proteins | sample PanSoiMetPlot_35_FD_96882 | JGI IMG/M metagenome (GOLD analysis project Ga0126383, IMG submission 96882) | Tropical forest soil microbial communities from Panama - MetaG Plot_35 | ecosystem: Environmental > Terrestrial > Soil > Tropical forest > Bulk soil | place: Panama | collected 2016-02-17
TGCCAGTGGGTGCACATGTTCGGGATGAAGTTCGCGATCGACGTGGCTTTCCTGGCTCGCGACGGCCGTGTGCTCCACGTGCACCACGCCCTCAAGCCCGGAAAGATCTCCAAGCTCGTGTGGCGCGCCGACGGGGCGCTCGAGCTGCCGGCGGGGACGCTGGCCGAAAGCGGGACCGTGATCGGTGATCGCGTGGAGCTGGTGGAGAGCTGAGGCTCGCGCCTACCCCGTCCACATGGCGGCGCGCTTGCCGGTGGTGGCGCGCTCGCGGCTCAGGGCAAGGATCGCGGCCAGGAAGCTCGCCCGATCGAGGTCCGACTCGCCGAACAGCGCGCCCTCCGTCTTGTTGCTGAAGTTGAGCACGCCATGCAGCACGTCGTTGTGGACCACGGGCACGGAGAGGAACGAATCGGAGTTGTAGGCCGCGCCGCCCGTCTGCGGCACCGTGCTCTCTTCCTTGGCGCGCACGAGCAGGGCCTTGCGGTTGTGCGCCACCCAGCCCGAGATCCCCTGGCCGATGCGCACGCGCACGCGACGCGCGATCTCGTCCGGGATGCCGCGCGAGCACGACACCGAGAGCGTCTCACCGCGCGGATCGAGCAGCATGAACGAGCAGCGCTCGATGGAGAAGTAATCGCACATCCAGTTGATCAGGATCGCGGGCAGCTCCTCGTTGTCGTATTCCTGCTGCAACAAATCGCACACGGCGCGCACGAACTGGCCCGTGGCGCGCGCCTCGGTGAGCTGGAACTGGGCGCTCGTGATCTGCTGGTAGGCTTCAGACAGGAACTCGGTGGCCACCGACGACTGCTCTTCCAGGGCCAGGATCGCGGTCTGCACGCGCTTCAGCTCCTCGCGGTACTGACCCGAGTCCTGGTCCATGTGGCTCATGCTCTCGACGAGATCGGAGATCATCTTGGCCTGGTCTTCGATCTTGACCGAAAGGATCTCGCGCTCCTGCGACATCTGCGAGAGCTTCTCGGTGAACTCGGCCGTGGCCTTGGCGCCGGCCGTCTTCACCTCTTCTTCGAGGCGGCCCTTCTGGGTCCGATAGAGATGTTGCGCGAGCGCGAGCGCCGCCACCGAATTCACCGGCAGGACCTCGGCGATCATCTTGGACGGGAAAGCATTCTTCTTGTCGCTCGCCAGGATGAGCAGCGCGAACACGTCTTCGCTGTCGGCGAGCGGCAGGCACACACACGACTGCCAGTTGGCGACCGGCATGACGGGCAGGAGGCCCAGCTTGTCCTGGGGTTCGGCCTTGTAGAAGGGCGTGCCCTGGAAAACCATGTTGAGCACGAACTTCTTGCCCATGTTCTGGGCGACCACGGCGTGGTGGAAGAACTTGCGGACCAGGCGGACGGGCAGGTCCTCGACCGGCAGGTCCAGGCCCTTGCTGACCACCTTATCGCCGCTCAGGGTAAAGAGGCTGACCAGACGGTCCGTCGACACCTCGTAGAATGCCAGAGCCGCTCTCCAGTCTCTCTGGATGCGCTCCAAGTAATTGAGGTACGAGGAGATAACGGATTCGATATCCCCGGAGCCACTGAGCTTCTCGGAGATGTCCCTGAGCCCAAACTTGGACATGGAGCCCTCCCATGACGAGTCCGGCGTTGTATTGAGCAAGACCCGTGCCGGTGGGGGAAGGTCGTGGTAGCCTCAAGTTATGAATGCACCGAGGGTTCCGGGCGACGAGGGTGGCGTGGCGTTCTGCCCGGAGTGCGGCCGTGAATATTCCAGCCAGGTAGTCGCCTGTCGCGATTGCCGCATCTTATTGAGCGACGAGCCGCCCAGGCCCCAGGGCCCGGTGCCCGTGCCTTGGGTGCGCCTGTGCGGGATATCGGGGCTGGTCGAGGGATCGATGCTCAAGGGCGCCCTGGAGAGCCAGGGGATCCACGCCCGCGTCCATTCTTTCGACGTCCCGGTCTACGCCGGCGTGCGCGTCGACTGGTCGAAGAAGGAGTGGGGCGAGCTGCGGGTGCCGGCCGACGAGGAAGCCGAGGCGCGACTCATCCTCGAGGATTTCGTGCACGCCGTGGCGCGGCTCGAGCTCGATCCGCTCGACTCTTCCGAGGCGGAAACGGAAGGGCCAGACGAGTTGGCGGATTCGAGCTAGGCTCGCTCCCCGGCATGCCCTAGGCTGCCTGCGATTCGTCGTACCTCATCGTCTCTTCTCGGAGGAACTCCGTGTCCGTCGTTCCGGTGCTCATCCTGGGATCCGGCCCCGCCGGTCTCACCGCGGCGATCTATGCCGCGCGCGCCAACTTGAAGCCGGTCGTGGTGCGCGGCATCCAGCCCGGCGGACAGCTCACGATCACGACCGACGTCGAGAACTACCCGGGCTTCAAGATGGGCATCATGGGCCCCGATCTCATGCTCGAGATGGAGGAGCAGGCCAAGCGCTTCGGCACCGAGTTCGTGGACGGCGAGGTGACCAAGGTCGATTTCTCGCGTCGTCCGTTCCGCGTGGAGATCGGCGACCGCGTACTCGAGGGGCAGACGGTGATCATCGCCACCGGCGCGGCCGCCAAGCTGCTCGGCCTGGCGAGCGAGACCAAGCTCATGGGTCACGGCGTGTCGGCGTGCGCCACCTGCGACGGGTTCTTCTTTCGCGACGAGGAGGTGGCGGTCGTGGGCGGCGGCGACACGGCCATGGAGGAGGCGAACTTCCTCACCATCTTCGCCAAGCGCGTGACCATCATCCATCGCCGCGACGAGTTTCGTGCCTCCAAGATCATGCTGGAGCGCGCGCGTGCCAATCCCAAGATCAGCTGGCTGCTCGACACCGAGGTGGTCGAGGTGCTCGGTGTCGACGAGAAGAAGGTGCACGCGCTGCGCCTGCGCAACACGAAGGACGGGCGCACGTGGGAGCAGCCCTTCGGCGGCCTCTTCGTCGCCATCGGCCACCAGCCCAACACCGCCGTCTTCAAGGGCCAGCTCGAGATGGATGCCGTGGGCTATCTCCGGGTCGAGCCCGGCACCACGCGCACCATGGTGAAGGGCGTGTTCGCGGCCGGCGACGTGGCCGACTCCGTCTACCGCCAGGCGGTGACCGCGGCGGGCATGGGCTGCATGGCCGCCATCGATGCCGAGCGACTGCTCTCGCACGAGGCGCACGAAGCCCACGCGGCGGGCGTGTGAGGACGAGTTGAGCGCCGAGCGCGAGACTCTCGAGGTCGATTTTCTCTTCGTCGGCGCGGGGCCGGCCTCTCTCGCCGGCGCCTATCATCTCCACCGCTTGATCAAGGCGCACGACGAAGCGATCGCCGCCGGCACGGCAAGCGGGTCGCGGCTCGGCGAAGTGTCGATTGCCGTCATCGAGAAAGCCCCCGAGCTGGGCGCGCACTCGATCTCGGGCGCGATTCTCGATCCGCTCGCTCTGCGCGAGCTGATGCCCGACTTCGAAGGCCAGGGCGCCCCCTTGGCGAGCGCGGTCACGGGCGAGGACATCTACTACTTCACGGAATCCGGGCAGGTCCGTTTCCCCATCACGCCGCCCTCCTTGCGCAACCACGGCAATTACGTGATCTCGCTCGGCGAGTTCGTGAAGTGGCTCGGTGCCAAGGTCGAAGAGCAGGGGACCTACGTGCTCACGAGCACGCCGGGCGTGGCGCCGATCTTCGACGACGGGCGCTTGAGCGGTGTGCGCACCGGCGACAAGGGCATCGACAAGCGCGGTGAGCACAAGGCCAACTACGAGCCGGGCACGGACCTGCGCGCCAAGGTCACGGTGTTCGGCGAGGGCGCGCGCGGCTCGCTGCACAAGCAGCTCATGCGACGCATGGGCCTCGAGAAGCCCGACCATCCGCAAACCTATGGCATCGGGGTGAAGGAGCTGTGGGAGGTGCCCGAGGGGCGCTTCGCCAAGGGTCACGTCTGGCACACGATGGGCTTCCCGCTGCCCGCGAACGTGTACGGCGGCGGCTTCGCGTATGGAATGGACGAGCGCACCGTGGCGCTCGGCTTTATCTGCGGGCTCGACTCGCCCGACGCGAGGCTCGATGGCCAGGAGCGCACGCAGCGCTGGAAGATGCATCCCGCGATGCGGCGCATGCTCGAGGGCGGCAAGCTCGTGGGCTACGGCGCCCGGGCCGTGCCGCTCGGCGGTTATTTCGCCATGCCCGAGCTCGCGATCGAAGGGGCGCTGTTCATCGGGGACAGCGCCGGATTCCTGAACGCCGAGCGCCTGAAGGGCATCCATCTCGGCATGAAGTCGGGGATGCTGGCGGCCGAGACGCTGTTCGACACGCTGGCCGCGGGCGACTTCTCGCTCGAGCGTCTGCGCGGGTTCGAGCGCCGCTTCCGCGATTCGTGGGCCTACCGCGAGCTGTGGCGCGGGCGCAATTTCCACCAGGGCTTCGAGGGCGGGCTCTTCGCCGGCATGTTCTTCACCGGGATCGAGACCGTGGCCGGTGGCTGGGCGCCCTTCGAAGGCAAGGCCTGGGGCCAGAGCCACGAGCACATGCAGAAAGCCGGGCCCAAGACGAGCGGCGGCCCCACCAAGCCACCCAGCGGCACCAAGTTCGACGGCAAGCTCGCGTTCGACAAGCTGACCGAGCTCTTTCAATCCGGAACCACGCACGACGAGGACCAGCCGGTCCACCTGCTCGTCGCCGACACCGAGATTTGCCGCACCAAGTGCCGCGAGGAGTATGGCAACCCCTGCGAGCAATTCTGCCCGGCCGCCGTCTACGAGATGGTTCCCGACGCCGAGCGCGGCGGGGTGAAGCTGCAGATCAACGCCGCCAATTGCGTGCATTGCAAGACCTGCGACATCGCCGATCCCTACGCGATCATCACGTGGGTCCCGCCCGAAGGCGGAGGCGGCCCCCGCTACGTGAAGCTGTAGGTGCGGCGAAACGCGACACTTCTTTTTCTCCTCGTTTTTCTCACCCGTGTGCCGTTCCTCGGACCGGGCTTTGGCTCCGATCCGGACGCCTGGCGCATCGCGGGGGCGGCCCGCGACATCGGCCGCACCGGGCACTACGAGGCCTCGCGCTTTCCGGGCGCGCCGGTGGTCGAGATCGTCGACTCGCTCTTGCTTCGTCTGGGGGAGCGAGCGCTGCCGATCGCGAGCGCCCTGTGGGGCGCGATCGCCTGTGCCGCGTTCTACGTCGCGCTGTGCCGCCTGGGGGCGCGCGGATGCTTCTGGGCGGCGCTCGCGTTGGCCTTCACGCCCGTGTTCTGGATCCACACCACGGACGCGATGGATTACTCCTGGGCGTTGGGCTTGGCGATGCTGGCCCTGGCGTTCGCCGTGTACGGCCGCGCCGTCCTCGCGGGCACTGCATTGGGGCTTGCCATTGGCTGCCGCATCACGACCGCGGTGCTGATCCTCCCCATCGCCATCTTGCTCGAAGGGCGCTCCTACAGCCGGCTCGCGCTCTCGACCATTCTCTTCGGCGCCCTCGCCCTCGCGCCCTCGTTTCTGACCTACGGCACGCGATTCCTGAGCGGCTATGAGTTCGGTCGCGTCCCGTGGATCTACGTGATCAAGGGCGCGACCCGCGACGTATGGGGTGTGATCGGCAGCCTGGCGATCGCCATCGCCCTCGTGATCGGGCTCTTCCGCCTCCGCTTGGCACCGCGGCGCGAGCTTCTCGCCGTCGTCATCGCCGTCGCGCTCACCGGTTCGATCTACTTCCGCTTGCCGCACGAAGGGGCCTATCTCTTGCCCGCCGTCCCCTTCGTGCTTCTCTTCCTGACCCGGACGCTGGCCAAGCCGGGAGCGGTCGCGCTCGCCTGTGCGATGCTTGCTTCGTCCATTCTCTTGGGTGTGAGTGAGGTCTCGAGCTCGGCGGATCGCCACCTCTCGGTCGAGGTGAGGGGGTCTCTGCTCAAAGAGTGTGAGCGACGTGCAGAACAGCTGGCCGCCCGCGACGCGCTTCTCAAACGGGCGGCGTCCTTGCCGCCCAACGCCACGGTCCTGGTGTACGAGCAGCTGCCCCTGGTCGAGTGGGCCGCGCCCAAGGGTTCGCCTGGTTTCCCTGAATTCGTGCATCTCCTGCCGCCCGCGGCCCTGATCCTCGCCAAGGAAGAGAACCGGGCCCTGTACGCCACCGAGGAAGCACTCGACGGCGAGCAGAAGATCTATCGCGTCGACGCCGAGAAGGAATGGGGCGTCGAGAAGATCCCGTGAGGACCTGATGCTGCGCCGCCTCGCCCATGTCGTCTGGGCCTCGCCCAACACGCTCATCGGCCTGGCCTTCGGTGCGCTGGGCCTGCCCTTCGGCGCGCGCGTCGGGCGCGGCGACGGCGCGATTCTCTTTCTCGATCATCCGGTCATGAGCTGGATTCCGCCGTGCGCGATCACCTTTGGCCACTGCGTGATCTACCGGCACGGCGTCGGCCCCGACGACCCCGCGCGGCGCTACGACCGGAAGGGCTGGCAGCGGATCGGCGACCACGAGGGCGCGCACGTCCGCCAGTACGAGCGCTGGGGCCCGCTCTTTCTTCCCGTTTATCTCGCCTCGGCGCTTTGGCCGGGCGCGCATTGGATGGAGACCCAGGCCGACCGATGGGCCGAAGCCAAGCCGGGGAACCGCTCCCACCCCGCTTGACCCGCTTCGTGCTTTGTGATACAAAGTACTTCATGGACCTTGTCTCTGTTTCCCGGCCGAGCCGCCCCCGGCTCGGAGCCGTCGCCGCGCTCGAGTCCTTGCTCGTCCTGCCTGCGACGGTGCTGCTCGCCGCCTCCGTCATCCGCCTGCTTCAGCCGCCCGGGCGCGAGCCCGCCCACACCATCGGGCTCATCGCCGAGTGGGGGCTGGGCCACGCCACGCCGCTCAGTGCTTCGATCCTTCTGATCGCCATGCCACTGGGCGCGCTCGCTCTGGGGGCGACGGCGCTGGGCGGGCTCTGGCGCAGGGATGAAAGACTCCGTCAGGACACGCTTGCGCTCGTGGGAGTGGCTCGGCGCCAAGCGCTCAGCGCCACCCTGCTCGCGGGCGCGATCGTGGCCTTGGGCATCCTCGCCGCCGTGGTGGTGCACGTCATCACCGACTAGGAGGAGGGATGGTGGTCCAGCAGGTGAATCGGATCAGTTGCGCGGCGATGGTCGCCCTCTCGCTGATCGCGCTCGGAACCGTCCTTTGGGGATACACGACGCCGCGCGGGACGCCCGCGCCTGCCGACGAGGGGACCGGCGCCCACATTTTTCAGCTGGCGGTCGTGCTCCTGCTTCCCGCGGGGCTCGCGTTTCTGGGGACCGCGAACTGGAAGGAGCCGGTCAGGACCGCGAAGCCCGTGGCGGTCACAGGCGCCGCGCTCGCCCTGGCATTCGGCGCGCTCTATTACCTCGAGCACAGCTGGCTCTCAAGCGGGCGGTAGCGAGACCACGAGCACGTCCTGCGCGGCGAGATCCACGTCGAGCGATTGATCGTCGTGCGACACCGCACCCGAGCCGAGAAACGAGAACGCCACACGCGCGTGCCCGCGATATCCCCACTCGGCCGGGCGGCGGAAGCGAATGCGTCCGGTCTGGCGCCCCAGCCGATTGATCAAGAACAAGTAGCCGCCGCCATCGGGAGCTCGGTGGGGGACGATCTCGAGCTCGAGGTCGGTCTCGACGCTGGGCTGGATTCCGAATTCCGCCAGCAGGCCGAGAAAGAAGGAGCGCAGCGCGCGCCGCGTCGAGGGACTCGTTTCGTAGTAGCGCGGCGTCACGTAGCGCCCGGCCGGCTGCGTGCCGAGGGTCGTGGACGTGCCGTCGCCGAAGTGCACGCGATACGACGCCGCGAGCTTGGGATCGGGCTTGGGGCGCGTCAAAGGCCCGGGCTCGATCTTCCCGTTCTTGGCCAGCGAGAGGTCGAAGGTCGCGCTCCGGTAGTCGCCCGGGATCGGGTCGCCCCACGGATGCGCAAACGGCAGGCCGCGCGCCGGCGTGGACAACAAATGCAATAACGGCTCGTAGAGCTCGATCACGTGCCCCGACGACAAGTGCTCCTCGCGCAGCTGGCTGCGATGAAAGAGCCAGAAGCGCAGCAACCCGTAGGCCATGGTGGCGAGCGACAAAGTGCGATCGACGGCCTTTACGCGCGAGGGTGCCACGGGAAAGAGCTCGGTACGAGCGCACGCCATTCCATGTAGGTCGGCGACCGGGGGAATCGGCGCGGTGATGAGATGGCCGCCCCCGCCCACCCAATCCACCAGGTGCCGGTATGTGGTGTCGTCGAGATAGCCCTTGCTGCTCCACACCACGCCGCGAAGCCCATCGAGCGAAACCGTGGAGCCCACCTCGCCCAAGTCCACGATGCGGGGTGAGAATCCGCAACACAGAAGCAGCGCGTGCAAGCCGGCCTGACCGAGGAAAGCCAGGTAACGATGCGGATCGGGCACCACCGTGCCCCACACGTATTCGTCGGCGGCGAAATGGAAATTGGGATAGTAGATGCCGAACGCGACCGGATCGCGCACCACCTTGCAGCTCACGAGCCTCTCGCCGTGCGCCTCGAGAAAGCGGCCGATCGACTCGACCGTGCGCGCCCTGGGCGTGTAGCGGCCGTCGGCGTCGAGCGCGGTGCGGAAGCGGTACTCGGACCCGCCGATGGGCTCGCGCCCGTCGTGGATGGGGAAGAAATTGAATCCGCGCGCGCCGTTGGCCACCGAGCCGAGCGCGTTCTGGACGATCGCTTCCTCGCTCACCAGGGCGCGCGAGTCCATCCATCCGGTGCCGATCTCGCTTCCCCACAGCGGCCGGCTCTCGTCCGTGTAGTTGGTGAACAAGGACGGATAGAACGAAGTCGCGAACGGGAAATCGAGCGTGCTCCGCCGCGGCGACGCCTTGGGGTAGAGGTCGTAGCCGATGTAGTCGACGAGACCGGTGCGATCGCACACGTGGGCCGGGCTGTGATGCAGCCCCTGCTCGTTGTGGGTGAGCGGCACGGTGACGCCGAGATCGAGGGCGATGCCGCGCAGCCAGATCAGGTAGCGGCAGATCCACAGCTCGAGGAACTGCTGCCAGTCGTGGATCTCGGGCTGGCGCAAGGGCGGCTTGGGAGGCTGCAGGCGGTCGAAGCCGGCGTGCTTCGTTCCCCAGCGCGCGTTCAGGTCCGCCACGGTCCCGTAGGTCGTCTCGAGATAGGCGCGATAGCGCGCCACCGTGTCGAGATTGAAGTCGACCTCGCCGATGCGGTTGGCGAACAGTAGCCCCGTCTCGTTGTCGATCTGGAAGCTCAGCACGGGATCGTCGAAGAACGGCTTGAGCGTCGGCACGACGGCCTCGTACCAGCGCTTCACGCGCGCGCGATACCCGGGGTGGAGCAGGGAGTGGTTGTAATAGAAGTCGCCGCGATCCTGCGAGCCGTCGCGGCGCACGACCACGGTCTCCGGGTAGCGCGAGCCCAGCCACAAGGGCACGCCCAGGCCTTCGAATTCGGCATAGATGAGAGGGCCGGGCCGCGCCATGACGCCGAGGCCGGCCTCGCGACACGCCGAGAGGAAGCCGACCAGGTCGCGATTGGGATGCGTGGTGCCCGTGAAATCGAAATGGCCTTCGTCAGGCTCGTGCCACACCCACGGGACATACGTGGAGACGACCGAGATGCCGAGCGCCTTGATGCGGCGCAGGCTCTCCTCCCAGCGCTCACGCTTCACACGGAAGTAGTGCATCTCGCCGGAGAAGAGGAACACCGGCTTGCCGTCGATCTGAAAAGCACCCTGGCTCGCGATCAGGCGAGGCGGCAAGCTTCCTCCGGCGGAATCCTTGGCTCGAGCGGTCCTAGTTCGGCGTCACGCGACATTGGCCCGCAGTCTAGTCACGTGAAATCCAGGGCCGCAACCTGCATTCCCATTGCATCCCGGGCGCCGTACTTCTACGGTAGTGCGCGCTCCCTCCGGTGTGGCCTCGCTGAGCTCCCGCCCACCCGCGCCGCCTCCGGGTCTCGCGTCATCTCCTTCCGCCCATGCACTCGCAGGCAAGAGGAGTCCCCCATGAAGAGACGCATCCTTCTCGGAGCCATCATTTCGCTGCCGCTCGTCATTGCTGCCCCCTCGGCCATGGCCCAAGTCAACAATAGCCAGACGTGCCAGGCGGACCTGGACGACTGGGGCGATGCCCCGGAATGCATTCCGGCCTATCCCAGCGGCGTCATCGGCCACTTCCCCACCTGCGCGACGTTCTGCGGTGCGGGAGACCAGACGTTTCCTCCAGGCTGCGTTCCCCCCGGCTCGCCGCCTGGGCCGACCGGCTTCGTGCATCACGTCACCCCGGTCGGAGCGCTTCACTTCTGGCTTGGCTGCTATCTGGATGCGACCGGTTTGAGCGGGATCGATTCCGAGCTCGATGGGAAGGTGAACACGCCCGCCACCGGATTCAGCTCGTGCCTGACCGGGATGCCAACCGACTGCGTGGAATCCGCGTTCGGCGGAGCCATGCTCTTCGATCAGGATGAGTGCTACACCGATGCGAATGATCACGGCGTGGCCGGGCCGGTCACCTTTCCGTCCTGCTCGAACTTCTCGCTGCCCTACACGGCGGCGAGCTGTGTTCCGGTCGCGGCTTACCTCAACATCTGCGTCGACTGGAACCAAGACGGCGACTGGAACGACGTCGTGACTTGCCCCGGGCCCGGCGGAGCGACGGTCTGCGCTCCGGAGTGGGCGGTCGTGAACGCTCCGATCACGCTCGCGATCGGATGCAATGCGATGGTATCCCCACTCTTCGCCACCGGGCCGAACGTGGGCCCGACGTGGTTTCGCATCTCGCTCACGGCCTTGCCGGTCACGGACGACTACCCGTGGGACGGCTCAGCTCTGTTCAATGGCGGAGTCTACTTGAGCGGCGAAACCGAAGACTATCCGGCGATGATCGAACACCCGGTGCCGGATCTTCCCAAGACTTGGGGCGGCGTCAAGGCGAGCTATCGATAATCGAATCGCGCTCACCACGACAAACAAAGAGGCCCGGCGCCCACGCGCCGGGCCTCTCGTTTTCAGCGAGGGAGAGCGACTAGCGGTAGATCGCCTTGGCGCTGCCCCA
>Ga0126383_10003070_pt1 | contig 10977 bp, 13 predicted proteins | sample PanSoiMetPlot_35_FD_96882 | JGI IMG/M metagenome (GOLD analysis project Ga0126383, IMG submission 96882) | Tropical forest soil microbial communities from Panama - MetaG Plot_35 | ecosystem: Environmental > Terrestrial > Soil > Tropical forest > Bulk soil | place: Panama | collected 2016-02-17
GAAGGCGCTGAAGCTGGCGGGGGTGATATTGGACCAAATGGACCGCGTAGAAATGAATGAGGCGTGTGCGGCGCAATACTTGGCAGTCGAAAAAGTGCTCGGCCTGAAGCGCGACAAGACCAACGTCAACGGCGGAGCGATAGCGCTAGGCCATCCACTGGGGGCAAGCGGCACGCGCTTGGTGATCACAATTCTGAACGAACTGCGGCGCAACGGCATGCGCTACGGCTTGGCGACCGCGTGCATCGGCGGCGGGCAGGGCATTGCGATAATCGTGGAAGCCATCTAAGCGGGAAGAATCCCATGCGGAAGAGTCTTTTCATTCTCCTGCTCTTGGCTTTCTTCGCGCATAACGCGCACGGGTATTGCAACCGGTTGCCGCGCCTTATTTGCGCGGAGTACGCAAACAGTAGAGTTGTCGTTATCGCAAAACTCGTCTCCGTAAACCACTACTCTCCCCCGGACACACAGGATTGGCGCATCTATACAATGCGAACGGACAAGATTTTGCGCGGAAGCATAGAAAACGATTTTCGCGTATATGAAGAGAATAGCAGCGGGCGAGCGCCGTTCTACTGGGTCAAGGGGGAATCATACCTTCTCTTCCTTGACGCGCGTGACGACGGGACTTGGTGGCTGTATGGTTGCGGCAATTCAACTCCCGTGAAGGGAGCAGGACTTGTGCTGGAAGCAATTGAGTCTATGAAAACTCGCAAAGGAGGGTTCATCGAGGGAATTGTTGGACGAACAGGTGAGGCGGTGAATTTGAAAGGTGCACGAGTAACGATCCAGAGCAATGCAAAGACGTATACCGCTACTGTAAACCGTCAAGGAAAGTTCGGCCTTCACGTTCCAGGCGGCCACTATGTCATTCAGGTTTCACTTGCAGGATGGTCCTTTGCAAAGGATCCGCTCGACACCTATGAGGACCCCACTGACATAACAATCGAAGATGGTGCCTGCGCGGAGCTTTCGTTTACAGCTGAGCGAAAGCTTTGATCTGGACTCTAGATCAGAGGTTAAAGCTTGCCTGTTGCAGGAGTTTCGGCGAGAGCTTTGACACACTCTGTTGGGTGAAATTTCTCGCCGGCCGTATATTTCTGCAGACGTGAGGAAGGTAATGGCGATTCAAAAAGTGGGGGTCGTGGGGTGTGGGCTGATGGGCTCAGGCATCGCACAAGTGTGCGCGGCGGCGGGGGTCCCCACGACGGTGCGCGAAGTGAGAGCGGAACTGGTGGAAAAGGGATTGAAGGGCATCGAGAAAAATCTGAATCGCTTGGTGGAAAAGGGAACAATCAGCGAGGGAGCAAAAGGCGAAATTCGTGGACGGCTAAAGGGACCACGTCGCTCGACGACTTGAAGACCTGCGACCTGATTGTCGAAGCTTTCTAGTGTTTGTGGGCAGGGTGTCGTGCTGCAGCGTTGCCCTGGCTGGGGCGTGACTGCGGGACGACGATCATCAATGTGTCTGCCGCACCGGGATGCACCAAATAGGGAAGCGGAGCTTCCTTCTGATACCCGAGGTCTTGCGGCGTCATGTACGGGGCGTAGAACATCAGATGTCCTGGAAAGTGGATGATTCTCTTCGATTCCGGATCGAACACCCAATTCTCGCCTGACATCATATAGACGATTCCCGGCTTGCGCGGCGCGATGAATTTGCCAGACCTATAGGCCGCTTCGATTTCTGCTTCGATGGCTTCTTCTGGCTTTCCTTGTGCGCGGAGTTCTTCGACATGCATCCGGGAGAGCAGGGTAGTTTGGCTGCCTTCGGCGTCGAAGCATTCGGGTTCCATGGTGGTCACATACTGTCGCTCCACGAGGCACGAGAAGCCATTGGTTCCCTCGCGCGCCTTCTCGTACCCGTGAGTGCCGAGAACATAGATCGTCGCCCTGCTGGACACTTCCGCAGGCGCAGCGCTTTCCGCCAATTCGATCTGGCGCTGCCGCGGCGTCGAAGAGTCGAATCGTATTTGCGGGGTTGCCTGTTTTTGCGCTATGGCAGCTGTGGCAATAAGGATTGCCAATGGTATCCCCCAACTAGTCTTGAACATGGGCACCTCCCCGACCGCCCTAAGGCCTAGGTCGTTGACGCCTGTTGTCCTATACAACGCCCCGTCCATTTCCTTTAACCTCGCCCCAGCATGGCTGCGACCTGAGCAGGCCACCCAAGGTTCTGCTAGACTTTGGGTTCGCTTCTAGTGTGTATCTGGCGTGGGTATCAGCCAAAATCAGCGAGGAAAGACATGGCGATTCAAAAAGTGGGAGTCGTGGGGTGTGGGTTGATGGGCTCAGGCATCGCGCAAGTGTGCGCGGCGGCGGGATTCCCCGCGTTAGTGCGCGAAGTGAGTGCAGAACTGGTGGAAAAAGGGCTGAAGGGGATTGAGAAGAACCTGAGTCGGCTGGTGGAGAAGGGAACAATCACCGAAACTGCAAAAGGCGAAATCCGCGGGCGGCTGAAGGGAACAACATCGATTGAAGACCTGAAGGGCTCTGACCTGATTATTGAAGCAATCATCGAGCAATTACCTGCGAAGCGCGAATTGTTCGCAGCTCTGGATGCGCTCTGCCCCCCTCCCACGATTTTTGCCAGCAACACCTCTTCGCTGACAATTACGGAAATCGCTACGGCCACAAAGCGGCCGCAACGGTTCGTTGGCTTGCATTTTTTCAACCCTGTGCCGGTGATGAAGCTGGTGGAAGTGGTACGGACGATTTCAACGGATGACGCCGTCTATGAGGAAGTAGTCGCGTTTGGCGCGAAGCTGGGAAAAACACCGGTGCGAGCAAAAGACGGAGGCGGGTTCATCGTGAATCGGCTGCTCGTGCCCTATCTGCTCGACGCCATCCGCGCGCTCGAAGAAGGAGTGGGGTCGATCGAGGACATCGACAATTCCATGAAGCTCGGCTGCGGGCATCCCATGGGGCCGCTGACTCTGCTGGATTTTGTGGGACTCGACACGACGTATTACATCTCGCAGATTATGTTCGATGAATTCAAGGAGAAGCGCTTTGCCGCGCCGCCTCTGCTGAAGCGCATGGTGCTAGCGGGCTGGAACGGGCGAAAGTCAGGCCGCGGATTTTACGATTACGCCGATCCGCAAAAGCCGAGAGCGATGAAATTCTAATGAGCCGTTGGGACAAAAGATTAGGGACTAACACAGAGGACGCTGGAGCGCTAAGGCTATAGAGAAAAATTGATGGCTTACGAAAACATTCTGTATGAGAAGCAAGACGGGATTGCGCGCATCACCTTCAACCGGCCCAAGGTATTGAACGCGCTGAATCGCAAAACCGTCGAGGACTTGCATCACGCCTTGCTCGATGCGCGCGATGACGCGAGCGTGCGCGTCCTGATTCTGACCGGCGCGGGCGAAAAATCCTTCGTAGCAGGCGCTGACATCAGCGAGCTGGCGGTACAAACGCCCGTAAACGGGAAAGAGTTTTCGCTGTATGGCCAGAGCGTTTTCCATTTGCTGGAGACGATGGGAAAGCCCTCCGTTTGCGCGATCAATGGATTTGCGCTGGGTGGTGGGTGCGAACTGGCGCTTTGCTGCACTATTCGCATCGCCAGCAAAACCGCAAAGCTGGGTCAACCCGAGGTGAAACTCGGCATTTTGCCGGGTTACGGTGGCACGCAGAGGCTGGCGCGCCTCTGCGGCAAAGGCGTGGCGCATGAGCTTTGCGTGACCGGAGAAATGATCACTGCCGAAGAAGCCCAACGCATCGGTCTGGTGAATCACACTTTCGACCCGGCGGAACTTCTTCCAGCGGCCGAAGCGATGGCGAAGAAAATCATCTCAAACGCGCCACTCGCCGTGAAGTACGCCATGGAAGCCATCGAGCGCGGCGTGGAAATGCCGCAGGAAGAAGGCCTGTTCCTCGAAGCGACGCTTTTCGCGCTCGCTTGCGCGACCGAAGACATGCGCGAAGGGACGAAAGCGTTTTTGGAGAAGAGGCCGGCACAATTCAAGGGGAAGTAAGGAAGACGACGCGGACCAGCAATGTCGGAGAAACTTCAGCCAAACAAGATCGATGGCAACTTGAGCGCTCATGGTTTGCGCTTTAGCATCGTCGTGAGCCGCTTCAACAGCTTCATCACCGAACGCTTGCTTGCTGCCGCCGTCGACGCGTTAGAACGCTCCGGCGCGGGAAGCAAGGATGTGGATGTGATGCATGTTCCGGGTTCTTTTGAATTGCCGCTCGCCGCAAAGAAACTTGCTGCCACCGGAAAGTACGACGCGTTGATCGCAATTGGATGCATCTTGCGCGGTGAGACCTCGCATTACGATTACGTTTGTTCGGAAACTGCGCGCGGTTTGCAGCTCGCGCAGATGGACAGCGGCCTGCCGATCATCTTTTGCGTCCTGACATGCGACACGCTCGTACAGGCCATCGACCGGGCAGGGCTAAAGGGCGGTAACAAAGGCTTCGAAGCCGGCTTGGCCGCCATCGAAATGGCGCAACTTTCCCGCAAACTGCGCGCGTCTGCTCCGAATCCCGCCCCTTCCGGAAAGCCTCGGCGGAAGTAACGTGTCGCTCCGCACCAAAGCCCGCGAATTTGCCATGCAGATGCTCTTTCAGTGGGACATGAGCCAGCAAGATCCTGCCAAGCTGGAAACGAAGTTCTGGAAGAGCGCCAAGGCGGCGGACCAAACGCGCGCTTTTGCGAAACGGCTCTTCGAAGGCGCCGCCAGGGATGCCGCCGCACTCGATGAAGTCATCGGCAAGCACTGCGAGAATTGGCGCCTCGAACGGCTAGCGGCCATTGACCGCGCTATCCTGCGGCTCGCCATTTATGAAATGACCGCGTCAGACACACCTCCCAAAGTTGTTTTGAACGAAGCGGTAGAGTTGGCGAAAAAGTTCTCCTCCGAAGAGTCCGGAGCGTTTGTCAACGGCATACTGGATTCTGTCCATAAGTCATTGACAATAAAATAGTTACCGGACACCAAGAATCCATCCAATCTATCAATAACAACACCGCCGCAGCACCGCGAAACTTTGCTTCCGCAGGGGGGTTCAAACCGGCAAGTGTGGTGGTGAATCCAGGAGAGGAATTCAACAGGAGATAACCAAATGAATGCAGAACCCTTGGTTCGTCGAGGTGTGCTCGCGATGGCGTTTGCCGGCTTGCTGGTTGCCGGAGCTTACGCCCAGGATCCGACCCCGCAGCAACAGGACATCCAGAGCGACAAGAAAGATATCAAGCAGGACAAGAAAGACTTGGCGAAAGATCGCGCCGATCGCAACGCGGATCAGCGCGACATCAACAAGGACAAGCGCGACCTAGCCAAAGACCGCGCCGATCGGAATGCCGATCAGCGGGACATCAACAAGGATAAACGCGACTTAGGCAAAGACCGCGCGGACCGCAATGCCGACCAGCGCGACATCAATAAGGACAAGGCTCAGCTCGCCCGCGATGATGCCAAGTATGGTGCCAACAGTGCGCAAGCTAAAGCCGACCGCAAGGACCTCCGCGCCGATCGTGCCGACCGCAACAAAGATCAACGTGACATCAACAAAGATAAAGTCGACCTGGCGAAAGACCGCGCCGACCGCAATGCCGACCAGCGCGACATCAATCATGACAAGAGGGACTTGGCCAAGGACCGTAAAGACCGCAACAAGGATCAGAAGGACATCAACAAGGACAAGCGGGATTTGCACAAGGATCGCAAAGACCTCCGCAAAGACCGCAAAGGACATTAACGCACGTCTCCGGTTCTCAGTTTTCAGCAACGAGAAGGCCGCTCAGAATTGGGGCGGCCTCTTTTTTTGTATGGATGGTGGTTTCTCTCAGATTTGAATGGTTCCCTCGAGCACTTTGACGGCAGCGCCACTAACACGAGGCACTAGTTTCTTGCCCGACTGCGTTACTTCCACTTCGATGTTACTGGGTCGGCCCATTTCCGCGCCCTGCAGGATGCTCAGAGTGTGGCCCGGCGCCAGTTTTCCATGGCGCACCAGATACGCGCCAAGCGAGCCTGCCGCCGAACCAGTCGCGGCGTCCTCATAAAGTTCCCACGGAAGCATTCCACGCGAACAAGCTTTCCCGCTGCCGTTCAGCGCGAAGCAGTAAGCCATCGTCGCGTTTTTGCCTTGCAGCTTACCCAGCTCGATCATGTTCATGGCGATCTTGCCGAGCGCGGCTCGGTTCCGCAGCGGCACCATCAGGTTGAAGATGCCCGTGGAGACAAATTCGGGTTCGAGCTTCGGATCGAAATCTTTCGGCGACAGTCCAAGCGCCGCTGCAAGCTTCTTTTTGTCAATCTTCGCAGGTTTAAAAAGAGCTTCTTTCTGGGTCATTGTCACGCGGTGCGGGCGGCCCTCCTTGAAGCGAATCTCCACGGGCAAGACTCCCGCGCCCGTTTGCTGTAAAACGTGGACGCCGCCTTCCTGAGCAGGAACAACGCCAAGTTCGGCTAGCAGGAACCACGTTCCGATGACCGGATGTCCCGCGAGCTTCAACTCTTCTTTCGTCGTGAAGATGCGCAGCCGGGCAAGCGCTTCGTCATCTGTAGGCTTTTGCACGAACACTGTTTCGGAGAGATTCATCTCGCGCGCAATCGCGAGCATCTGTTCGTCGGAAAGCTCGTCGCCGTCAGTAAAAACCGCCAGGGGATTGCCGGCAAAGCGCGTGGTGGTGAAGACATCAAGCGTGTAGTAGCGATGTTCCATGGCTGGATTCTCGTCCCTGCGCGGCCGCGTTAAATGCGCTGGAGCTGGACGACCGTCCTTTCGTTTGTGACATTGCCGGTATTGAGCGTGGATTTCGGTTCGATCAGCACAACATGCACCTCTTCGTCGGCGACGGGAAGGTGTTCGACGCCGCGCGGCACGATGATGAATTCACCTTCTCGCACGACGGCTTCGCGATCGCGGAATTTCATGCGCAATGTGCCTTTTGTGACGAGAAACAGCTCGTCCTCTTGCTCGTGATGATGCCAGACGAATTCGCCTTGAAGCTTTACCGCCTTCACATGGAAATCATTGAGCTCACCGATGATTTTCGGGCTCCAGCGATCGGAAAAGCTGCCGAACTTCTCCGCAAGATTGACTGTTTGCATGCCCCACCCCTTTGCCCACCGCCGACTAGCCAAAGCTAAAGGTTGTGTACGGTTTCCGCTACGGAAGCGAGAACGCGCCGCGTCATTTCCGCCTTGCCCGTCTCGGAATAGATCCTCAGGACGTTCTCCGTACCGGACGCGCGGACCATCACCCACCCCTTTTCACCGAGATAAATTTTGATGCCGTCCATGTTCTCCCGCCGCGCGACCGGGAAATCGAGGACCCGGCTGAGCTTGCCATCGGAGAAATGCGCAATCGCTTTTTCCTTTTGCCCTGGCTTCAACTCCAGATCCACGCGCCCGTAATGGTATTCGCCAAACTCAGCGTGCAGCGCGGCCAGCAATTCGCCAAGCGATTTGCCGTGCCAGGCCATCAATTCCGCGAGGAAGAGAGCGGAAACGGTAGCATCGCGCTCCGGAAGATAGAGGCTGGTGCCGATGCCGCCGCTTTCTTCGCCGCCGATCAAAATGTTTTGTTCCAGCATCAGCTCGCAAATGTACTTGAAACCGATAGGCACTTCATGGAGCTTGCGACCGAATTTCGCGGCGAGTCTGTCGATGAGCTTTGTGACAGAAAAGGTCTTTGCAATATCGCCGGGAAGATTCCGTGTTCCGGCGAGGTGCCAAACGAGCAGCGCAAGAATTTGATGCGGAGTCACGAAAGCACCAGTGCGGTCAATGGCGCCTATGCGGTCTCCATCCCCGTCGGCGCAGAAGCCGACGTCGTATTTGCCGGCCAGCACGGCTTGCCGCAACGCTTCGATATGCGGCTCGATGGGTTCCGGGTGCACGCCACCGAAGCGCGGGTCGCGCGTCCCGCGGATTTCGTCGCAAGGGATCCCGTTGCGGCGAAACAGATCCGGCAACAAACCGGCGGCGGCTCCGTGCATGGGATCGAAGACGAATTTCAGTTTTGCGTCGCGAAGCCGCTTCCAGTCCACCAGTTTTTCGAGTGCATCCAGATACGGCGCGCGAGGCTCAACCGACTGAATCAAATCCTTGCGCGGCGGCAGCGGCGGCACGCCTTTTTGCAACACTCCTTCCAGTTCTTTTTCGATTTCCGCCACAACGGAAGGAAGTGCGCTGCTCCCGTAGCTCGCCTTGTACTTCATTCCATTCCAGTGATAGGGATTGTGGCTCGCAGTGATGACAATGCCGCCCGCCGCTTTCTGGTGCCGCACCAAAAATGAAATGGTGGGCGTCGGGCAAGCCTTGTCTGCGAGCCACACTGTGGTTCCCGACGCGCTGATGACCTCGGCGACGCCGGCGGCAAAACGATCGGAGGAATAGCGGTGGTCGTAGCCGATGATCACACCTTTGCGCGCATCTTCGCCACGCACGACATAGCGCGCAATCGCATGAGCTAGAATGCGCGCATTCGCAAATGTAAAATCTTCTGCGATGACGCCGCGCCACCCGTCCGTTCCAAATTTAATCGCAGGAATCATGAGTGAAGAAAAGTATACGCGAACCGAAGCGCCCGCCAACAGCCGGATTGGCCTGATCGTGTCACTGTCGTGGGATAAGCAGGTGTAGGGGCGCAGCATGCTGCGACCTAGCTTGGCAGCCGATTAGATGCACCAATGCTTGATTGTCCTATTACAAAAGGTCGCGCCGCTTCTTTTCCTCGAGGTGCTTCACGACTTTGGCGACGTCTTGCGCGCGTTCGCGAGGGCATATTAGCAGCGCGTCAGGCGTTTCAACGACGACCAGGTCGCGGACGCCGATGGCCGCGACAAACTTCGAAGGCGCCCACAAAAAATTCCCCTCGGCATCAAGCGCATGGCCTTCGCCCGCAAGCACGTTCTCGCCATTTTTCTTCGCAAGTAAATCGTAAACCGCGGCCCAGGAGCCGATGTCGCTCCATCCAATCTCGGCGGGAATGACAAATACGCGCGGAGGCCCTTCCACGCGCGTGGCGGGCTCGAGCACTGCGTAGTCCACGGAAATGCTTTCCAGCTTTTGATACATGGCCCGAAGCAGGCGTTCGTAGTCGGGCTTGCCGATAAAGCCCGCAAGCTCTTCCAGAGCGGCGCCCGTCTTGGGCAAAAAGCTCCTCAGGTTTTCCAGGAATGTCGAGACCCGCCAGAAGAACATACCGGCATTCCAGTGATACTTGCCGGAAGCCACGTATTCCACGGCAAATGGAAGCGCGGGCTTTTCCGTGAAGCGTTTTACTGCAAAAACCGGAAAGCCTTTGGCGGAAATCGCCTCACCCATCCGTTCGATGTAGCCGAACCCTGTCTCCGGCCGCGTCGGCGGAATGCCGAGAACCACCATGCGTCCCGGTTCGCGAGCGACATCCAGCGCCGCGGCAACGATCTTTCGATATTTTTCCGGTTGCGCAATGTAATGATCAGCAGGCAAGACCGCCAGCAGCGCATCGCCTCGCGCAACCTGCCGCGCATGAATGGCGGCCAGCCCAATCGCCACCGCCGTATTCAATCCTTTCGGCTCGATCAAAACGCGCTTGCGCGCCGCACCCGGAACCTGCTTGCGAACAGCCGCAGCCTGCTCCGCATTCGTCACCGTCCAGATCCGGTCAGCAGGAATCATTGGGCGCAGCCGCGCGACCGTCTGCTCCAGCATCGTTTCGTTGCCCACGATGTTCAGCAGTTGCTTCGGCGTGCGCGTCCGGCTCCGCGGCCAAAACCGCGTCCCGCGCCCCCCGGCCAGTATCACCGCATGAGTTGTGAGTTTTTCTTCGTTCTTAGCCATGGATTAAGAAGAACGAATTTAGCACACTGACTATGCCCGAAGGGAAAAGCAAAGCGCTCCAAGTGTAATGTTGTAAAACTCACGGAACAGAAGCTGTAAGGATGGAGATCTTTCCGTTGGAACGGTACGAGTACCCTTCGAAAGTGTTCGCAGGTACAAACCAACACTCGCCCTGTTTCAAAGGAATCGCCCCTTGCGTGTGTCTAGCCGGGCGCCAAGTCAGAAAACCTTCGCCGGAAAGTACCACGATTAGGTCAAAACGGTTTTGACCGAGCTTCGGTTTCGCCAAATTGAAATGAACCATGCGATCAACGTCGATCCGATCTGCAGAAAAGTACGGACAATCCGCAAGGTGATTCAACCCAGCATTCTCCCGTCCCTTGACCCAAGGCCGCGGAGCGACTTTGCCGCCCGCTTTGGCATCGAAATTCATCACCGCAAGCGCTTTTTCGATGTGCAGTTCGCGGGGTTTGCCTCTGGCATCCACGCGTGCGTAGTCATACACGCGATAAGTAAGGTCCGAATATTCCTGCACTTCGCAAATCACCATGTCCGGCCCAATCGTGTGGGGCGTGCGCGCGGGAATAAAATATGTATCGCCGGCCTGGACGGCGTGGCGTTGGAAGAGATCTTCCAGATGATTGCTTTGCAGGGCTTCCAAAAACGTTTCGCGAGTGACGCCGGGCTTTAACCCCAGCAATAGGGAGGCGCCAGGCTTCGCCGAAACAACATGCCACATTTCCGTCTTGCCCTGGCCTCCCGCTGCTTTTTCATGAACCGAAGCGTAAGCATCATCGGGATGAACCTGGATGGAGAGCTTGTCGGTCGGGAAAATAAATTTCACGAGCAGGGGAAAATTGGTGTGCTGAACAAAGTTGTCGCCGCGCCATTCCGCGGGCATTTCGCGCCAGGCTTCAGCTAAAGTTTTGCCGGAAAAAGGGCCGTTGGCAACGCGGCAATTCATATCAGTGAGCCAGGCTTCTCCAATTGGTTCAGGGAGATTTGTTTTTTCAGGAAAGAGCGGAGTGAGCGAACGAGCGCCCCAAATCCTCGGACTGAACGTCGGCTCGATTCGAAAGGGCTCGCGGTCAGGCTCGTTCTTCAACGCTGCCGGATCAGGATTTGGAATTGCGCGAGGCAGCACGTTTGTGGCGCCCGATTAAGCCGCGGCTTCCGCGCGCGCGAA
>Ga0126383_10003071_pt1 | contig 10976 bp, 6 predicted proteins | sample PanSoiMetPlot_35_FD_96882 | JGI IMG/M metagenome (GOLD analysis project Ga0126383, IMG submission 96882) | Tropical forest soil microbial communities from Panama - MetaG Plot_35 | ecosystem: Environmental > Terrestrial > Soil > Tropical forest > Bulk soil | place: Panama | collected 2016-02-17
AACCCTGTGAAATCCTCTCCGGCGTAGATATTGCTCTGGTCGCGGAGAATGCTGATGGCAATCGCTTCACCGAGGATCAAACCGGCAGTGCAGTCCGACCGCCAGTGAATTCCAGCGAAATCCCGCCCGAGCCCAATGTTCGATGCGAGCTTATTGATTTCGCCGTTGACAGTTATTTGACTCGCGTCGGAGTCGGTGTAGGGGACGAGCGACAGCCCATCTTCGTCGGCTGTTACAATAGCGCCGTTGGTGAGCGCAAAGAACGGGGCATCTCCGTCAAAAGCAGCCTTCAAAATCGTCGCGCAAGCGCCCGCGATCGCTGCGTGGCCCTGCGCATAAGAGGGATGCTGCGGACATCCTTCGGGATAAGCTTGCGGGAGAAAATAGGTGCCGTTGTTCCGGTATACGATCGCCGGCGCCGCCGAATTCAATATGTCGCTATTGAGGGGGTAGGCGGCTTTATTGGTCTTGGTCATATGGAGCAAGCCGCCAAAGTCTTCCGGTCGCAAGGCGCGATGGACGAACCATTTGGCATACCACACGGCCTTAAGCGCGCGTTGCGCCGCTTCTCCGAGAAGACCCAAGATGTGAGGCACGCCAAACGTCGCGAAAGCCGACTGCTTCTTGTAACCCCGATAGGGATTGCTGGGGTTTAACGGCGCGCCATTTGCAAAGAGAAAAATCCCGGCATTGTGGAACGCGGTGAAGCCGCCTGGGCTCGTGTCGAGGTGAACGTAGGTTGCGAGATCGCGCCCATTACGAATGTAGCGAGGTTGGGCGTCGATGTGATCGGCTGGAAAAGGTCCTTGCCCGTTGCGACAGGCGAGCCAAGCGGCTTCCGTAGTCAGATAGTCGACGCTGGGGACACTCACCCTTATCTGGCCGGCGATTTCATATGGGCCGTAATCGAAGGGCTTGAGCAGGAACTGCGAGATATAAGGGCCGATGAGGTCATCAACGGTAAATCCCCGGAACAGGGTCCGCGGGTTGACTCCACCGAATGCCGGCCGTTTTGATAATTCACTAACTGCCGCCAGCGTCTTCGGGTCCTTCGCGAAGTTGTTGAAATGCACGTCTCGGCAAAGCGCCATCCAATAGAGCTCAACTGCCTCGTGGGCTAGCTCCTGGCTCGCCACCGATGGGAACGGGGGGATCGCCAGCTGGTGCGAGTCGGCTCCCTCCAGGTCAAAGGCCGACCCCGCCAAGGGGTTCACGAGCTTTGTGTTTCCGGCAAGCGCCACCTGTTCGAATGCTGCGGCCGTGCCCTGCCGCACGGCGCTCAAAAGCGACCGGTAGGCCGACGGTTCGACCTCACCGATTGCGTTATGCGGCAGGCCCTTCGAATAATTTCCGATGAAATTCTGATAGTTCTGCTCGTCACAATTGCTAATTTGTTTCGGCACGGGAACCTCCCCTTCAACCCGCGCCGCCTCTTCGCGAACCTGGTACGAATCCGTCACGCGTTCGTAGGCACCTCCGCGCGCACCCTCCCCTCCCTCGGCCGATGACCCAAAAGGTATAGCGTTTGACGCAAGGGATATTGCCGACGCGCTCCATATGCGGTGGAACAATTCCCTCCGGCTAGGTGACGTCTCCACGTCAACTGTTGCGCGCGTTGCGCTGCTGTTTCGCGGGTTTGCGGGCGCGCTTTCCCCGAACACGACGGCCAGCATCAGGCGCAGTGCTTAGTTTTCAGATACGGCGACGAACAGATTGAATACGTTGGTTTCATTCACGGTCTCGTTAAAATCGAGGCCGCCTGCGATCGCGAAGAAGGTCCCCTCTTCATAATCGGGTGGTGGCGGCGGCGCTGGGCCGAATTTGCAATCAACCGAGAGCGTTGCGTCAAAGGCCTGGATCTGTCCGACCGCGTTGACCAGAATTTTCGCGCGTCCCCGATGAAAGGTCGGCGGAGTTCCTGCCGCGGAACCGAGATCGAGGAAGCTGATCAGATGTTTGGCTGTGAAAGTGCCGAAATCGACGAGTTCGCCGTCCTTGTCGAAATGTCGGAATCCGCCATCGCCCTCGGCCCGGCTTCGTGTGGTGTCGATCCGGCCGGTAAAGAGCAGCTCGATCGTGTCGCCATTCGACGCCCCTGCGATATCGGTCGCTGGCACGCCGAACGTCCCCAAGATGAAGGCATCGCCGACGTGAACGTCAAACTCAGTCAGCGGCCTTTTTGCACTCGTCGTGCCGCCCCCCAGTGACAGCCCGATGAGCAAAGCGATGGCTGTCAATGCGAGCCTTTTCATATTGCGTCCTCCCTCATCCGCCTGACCTTTGCTATTGCGAGGGTGCCTTGGGAGCCGGGTGACATACTGCATCCTTCCGTTCAGAATCCGGGAAGCCGGAGGGTCTTATCCTCTTGAAAGCGCTTATAAAACTTCGGTCGGCGGTCGACGATTTCGCGGACGCCTGACCTGACCGCCTGGGTGTCGAGCGCGGCGACCGGGATTTGCCAGGGCGCCGACTGCATCAGCTGCGTTGCGGGAAGTACACCCTCGCGGATGAGCTTGTGAACCGAGCCGACGCAGATGCTGAGCCGGATTGCGGCCGCGTCGGCGCTGATCGTCTGCGCGCGCGGTATCGTCGGATCGAACGGGGCGATCCCGAGCCGCTGGCGAAGCTCGCGCACCCGAACGGTGGTCCACGCGTTTCCGTCGGAGGGTTTGCACCGCATCCGGTTCATCGTCACTGCCAGCTCGCGATCCGGCAATTGGCCGCCGAGCTTGCGGATCGCCTCCACGGGGCTCGGGTGGCGATTGGCGGGGTAGCGCCCAGTTCGCACGCGCGAGACCCGTAATTCAGTGTGACGTCCGCCGCTCCAATGGATTGTGACGAGCGCTTCGTTGGTCCGCTCGTCGCGGTCGAGCACGACCTCGCGGATCAGGATATGCGTGATCCGCTGCTTCGTTCTGGCGTCGGTGCCCGGCGCATTCCATGTCGTCGGCAAGTCGCGGGCAAGCGCCATCAGCGCGGCGCGATCGACCTTGGGACGAAGCGCCCCGGCAACATCATGGCGAGCGATGCGATCCTCCAGATGGGCGACGCGTTCCAGCGCTGTGTTCCACCGGGTTTCGAGTTCGCGTGCAACCAGACGCTTGGTCGGGTCGACGACCTCGTAGCGGCGAGCGGCCAGTGAGGCTTCGTAACGTGCTTCCTCGAGCTCCCGGCAGAGCGCCTGTCGGATCTCATTGTCGGCCTTCGCCGACTGATCGGCAGCCTGGATCGCGGCTTCGATGGCGTGCTCCGAGACGGCCTCGACGATCTGCGCGGCGACGGCGCGATCGATCCGGACCCCGCCGATGCCAATGCACAGCCATCCGCCGACATGACTGTCGTCGCCGCGGCAATGGTAGCGGTGAGCATGGCCCGATTGCGTGCCATAGAACACCCGCATTGTGCGGCCGCAATGGCCGCAGCGCACCAAACCGGTCAGCAAGGCTCGGCCGCCGCGGGCCGACTTGCGATCGGTCCGGCGCTGCATATGGGCATTCTCCGAGATCAGCTTCTGGTTCGCCTCGTACTGCTCCCAGTTGATGTAGCCGGGGTGGTGATCGCGCAGCAGGACGTTCCATGCAGCCATTGGCTTCGAATGGCCGGTGGTCTTGCGGGCGCGTCCATCGACGATGCGCGTTCGCTGGGTTGTGCGGCCAAAGACATAGGCGCCGGCGTAGACCGGATGCCTGAGGATCTGCAGTACCGTGTGGTAGGCCGCCGGCCGCCACTCGACCTTGCACACACTGCTGTTATTGCGCCGCGTGATCGGCAGTTGCAGCGCCTGATCCTGCGCCCAAAGCAGGACTTGCCGAGCGCTCCCGAGCTCCTGGAACTTGTCAAACAAGAGCCGGATGACCCCGCTGACACGCTCGTCTGGGTCGATCTCGATTTGTCCGATCTCGTTCCAGCAATAGCCCGGCGGGAGAATGAACTGCAGTTCGCCCCGCAGCGCCTTCGAATCTCGCGCCGCCAGCCCGCGCTGCCGCAGGAGGTTCAGCTCGTATTCAGACATGGTGCCCTTTAAACCAAGCAACCGCCGGTCGTTGACCAAGCGCGGATCGTACGTGCCGTCTGGATCGATCACCAGCGTCCCGACAAGGGCGCACAAATCGATCAGGTGGTGCCAGTCGCGGCCATTCCGAGCAAGGCGGGACGCCTCGATGCAAAACACAGCGCCGACCGAGCCCGAGCAGACCGAGGCCACCAACTTCTGGAAACCAGGGCGCTCCACTAATCCGGACCCGGAGCGACCAAGATCGTCATCAATCACCGTGACCGCGGCAAATCCATGCGTGCGCGCCGAATCGGCCAGTGCGTATTGACGCCGCTGGCTCTCCGTATGCTCGGCAACCTGCCCCATCGTCGACTGGCGGATATAGACAACGGCGCCGCGGCCAAGGTGCTCAGGCGTGATTTTGGGATGCATCACATTCCTCGCGCTCGGCCGGTATCACATTGTTTTGTCTGCCCAGGGCTTCGAGAAGCAGGTCGGCTAACGCCTGGAGCAGCTCCTGCGGTGCCACCATCACCGGGAGCTGGCTTCCGCTGCGGACGAGATCGAGCACGAGTTGATTGCTGGAACGACGTCTCATCTAAACCCTCCATTGTCGTTGAGGAGGTCAATGATCCGTCGGCGGGCCGGCCGGGCGAATGGCTGTCGAGTACGGCCCGAAGCTCGGTCAACGCGGTAATCGCAAGCCTCGGGCTGCCGCATGAAACCGCCGCGCAGGCTGCGGCATCGCACATCCATGCCGGTATCTCGCGCGACAGACCCGGCCGGACCTCGATGTAGAGGATCTGGCGACCGGCGCGTCCCTGCCGGCCATAGACGCGAACGCGCTGACCGTAGAGCGGATGCCACGGATATCCCACGACAACAAATTGCGATCGGTATGCTGAATGACGTGCAGTGTTGGGGATGGTCAGGGGCTACAAAGCGGGCGCAAAAAAGTTCCAAAAATCTTTTGGAATTGCCGCGTAGCGTTCCATAATCCGGCCTTGAACCCCATGGGGACGCGCAGCGCGCCGCAATAAGGCGCGGGCCCTCGGGGAAAGACGGGAGGCTTAGGCGTGCTCGCCACCGCCGATATTTTCCTGTTCGAGGACTTTCGCCTCGACCGGCGAGGAGATGGCCTGTCCCGGCGCGATAAACGCGGCGTTTTTGTTCCGGTATCGATCGGCACGCGGGCGCTTGATGTTCTCAGCGTGCTCGTGGAGCGGGCCGGAGATCTCGTCTCGAAAGAGGAGATCATAGCGGCCGTCTGGAGGCGGACCGTTGTCGAGAATGCCAACCTGACCGTACAGATCTCGGTGCTCCGGCGGATACTCGATCAAGGGCGATCAGACGGGAGCTGCATTCAGGCGGTGGCCGCACGCGGTTACCGGTTTAGGCCCGCAGTGACTGCTACCCACGGCTCCCGCCGAGCTGGCGGCACGGCCCAGGTGCCGCGCATGTCTATCGTCGTGCTGCCGTTCACCAATCTCAGCGATGATCCCGAGCAGGGCTATTTTGCGGACGGTCTCGTTGATGATCTGACGACCGATTTGTCGCGGATCGACGGCCTGTTCGTGATCTCTCGCAATACGGCATTCACCTACAAAGGTGCGGCGGTCAATGCGAAACAGCTCAGCCACGAACTGGGTGTGCGCTATGTGCTGGAAGGCAGCGTTCGACGGTCCGGCAGCCAGCTCCGCGTGAACGCTCAGCTGATCGATGCCCAGATTGGGGGGCATCTGTGGGCGGAACGGTTCGATCGCGATATTGGCGATCTGTTCGCCCTGCAAAACGAGATCACAAGCCGGATAGCGGTCGCGCTCGATATCGAGTTGGTCGGCGCGGAAGCGGCTAGGCCGACGGAGCGCCCGGACGCGCTTGATTACATCCTGCGGGGACGCGCCGCATCCTGGAAGTCTCCAACCCCGGGGAAGTACGCCGAGACAATCGGCTTTTTTGAATCCGCGCTGGCGCTGGCTCCTCATTCCATCGAGGCGCAGCGTCTGTTGGCGGCTGCGCTTGCGAACCGCGTGCTTGACCGCATGACCGATAGCCCCGCAACAGATCTCGTGCGAGCGGAGGCGCTGATATCACAGGCCTTGTCGGCCGCACCCCTCAACCCGCGGGTCCATTACGCCCGCGCCGAACTGCTGCGCGTCGTGCGTCGCAACCAAGAAGCGATCCCCGAGTATGAGATGGCCATCGCCTCCAATCACAACTGGGCTGACGCCTTTGCCGGCCTTGGCTGGTGCAAGTTCTGGATTGGCTCGTTCGAAGAAGCAATTGCATTGCACGAGGAAGCGATGCGGCTCAGCCCGCGCGATCCGCTTATCGGTTACTGGTATCACCGGATCGGGATGATGTACCTGTTGCAGTCGCGCCTCGGCGAGGCAATCCCTTGGCTGGAAAAGGGTCGAAGTGCGATTCCTACCCTCCCGTTGGCTTACTCGTTTCTGGGCGCAGCTTATGCGCTCAACGGCGAGCCTGAACGCGGCGCAAAAGAACTCGCAGAAACCTACCGGCTGAGCGGCAAGGTCTGGGTGTCGACGATCGCCGACATGAAGGTCACCGGCTATTGGGGACCGCCGAAAATCCGCGCGCTCTACGAATCAGTTTATTTCGCCGGCCTGCGCAAGCTCGGCGTGCCGGAGGAATGACCTTTAGCGATCAACCGCCGCCGATTTTCGGGATCAGGTAGATTTCGCTGTCGGGGTTGAGCTGCGCGAGATAGGCGTCCTGGTAGATTTCGCCGTCGATTGCGAGCGCCATGCCTTCGTCGATCTGGTGTCCCAAACCCGGAAAACGGCGGTCGAGCTCGAGGATCAGACGGCGCACGGTGTTCGCCTCGACCTCGAGCTCGGTTAGCCCGCTGGTGAACCGGCGGGCCGCCTGGCCCGGGACATGAACGCGCGGCATCTTCAACTTTTCCACAAACGGATCGAGATTGCTTCGTCGCTCTGCTCCTCGCAATGACAACAGAGCTGGGGCGTCATTGCGACCCCCGGATCACAGTCCGGGGGGAAGCAATCTCGGTGACGCGGCACACGCTACTCCGCCGCGCGCGGCAGCTCCTGCTGCGCGTCGATCGCGGCGCGCAGCCGTGGCGGCGACATCGGGAGGTCGCGCAGTCGGATGCCGATCGCATCGTTGATCGCATTGGCGACCGCCGCCATCGGCGGCACGATCGGCACCTCGCCGACGCCGCGCGCGCCAAACGGGTGGCGCGGGTTCGGCACCTCGATGATCACCGCATCGATCATCGGCAGATCCGAGGCGACCGGCACCCGGTAGTCGAGGAAGCCCGGGTTCTCGAGGCGCCCGTCCTTGTCGTAGATGTACTCCTCGTTGAGCGCCCAGCCGATGCCCTGCGTGACGCCGCCCTGGATCTGGCCCTCGACATAGGCCGGATGGATCGCGCGGCCGACATCCTGGAATGCGGTATAGCGCAGGATCTTAACCGCCCCCGTCTCCTTATCGACCTCGACGTCGCAGATATGCGTCGCGAAGCCGGGCCCAGCGCCCTGCGCATTGATCGACACTTCGGCGGTGATCGGCCCGCCAGTGCGCCCCGATCTGAGCGCAATCTCGGCCAAGGACAACGGTTCGAAGCTGCCGGCATTGGGGCCGGCCGGCCAAGCCTTGCCATCCTTCCATTCGACGGCATCGGGGCTGATGTCCCAGATCATCGCCGCGCGCTTTTTCATTTCCTCGACGACCTTTTGGGCGGCCTGCGTCACCGCCATGCCGGTCGCGAACGTCGTCCGGCTGCCGCCGGTCAGGAAACTGAAGCCGATCGACGCGGTGTCGGCGACGATCGGGCGAACCTTGTCGTAGGGGATGCCAAGCGTCTCGGCCGCCATCATCGCCATCGCCGCTCGCGTGCCGCCGATGTCGGGATTGCCTTCGACGACAAGGACCGTGCCGTCTTCGTTGACGTGGCAGGCCGCGCTCGACTCGCCGCCGATGTTAAACCAGAAGCCCGAGGCGATGCCGCGGCCCTGATTGCGGCCGAGCGGCTCTTTCATGTGCGGGTGGTTCTTGGCGGCCTCGACGGTCTGCGCATAACCGATATTCTGCCAGGTCGGGCCATGCACCGCCTTGACGCCGTCCTTGGCGGCGTTCCGCTCGCGCAAGGTCAGCGGGTCGATGCGGAGCTGCAGAGCCAGCTCGTCGAGGCAGCTCTCCACCCCGAAGGAGGAGTTCGGCGCCCCGGGCGCGCGATAGGCGGCAACCTTCGGGCGGTTGCTGACGACGTCGTAGCCGACGACCTTGGCATTCGGCACGTCGTACATCGCAAAGGCGCACATGCAACCCGGCCCTACCGGCGAGCCGGGGAAGGCGCCCGCCTGGTATTTCAGCACGGCTTCACCGGCGGTCAAACGCCCGTCGCGCTTGGCGCCGAGTTTGACTTCGATAACCGAGCCGGCGGCCGGCCCGGTGCCGCGGAACACTTCTTCGCGGCTCATCACCATCTTGACCGGGCGGCCGGATTTCTTCGCCAGCGCCAGCGCTACGGGCTCGAGATAGACGAGCGTCTTGCCGCCGAAGCCGCCGCCGATCTCGGCCGGGATCGCGCGGATGTCGGAGATGTCGATGTTAAGCAATTTCGCGCAATAGGCGCGCACCATGAACTGGCCCTGGCTCGAGCTCCAGATCGTGCACTGGCCGTCGGCGGCAACCGCGACGACGCAGGCATGCGGCTCGATATAGCCCTGATGCACCGGCGGGCTCGAATAGCGCCGCTCGATGATCACATCGGCGTCGCGGAACCCGGCGTCGACGTCCCCTTTGGTAAAGCTGACGACTTTAGCGACGTTCGAAGGATGCGTCGGTTTGGGATCGGCGCCCTGCGTGAACAGATCGTCGTGCAGCAGCGGCGCGTCGGCCTTCATCGCCTCTTCGACGTCGATGACATGCGGCAAGACGTGATACTGGACCTCAATCAATTCGCACGCCTCTTCCGCGATCGCTGGCGAGGTCGCCGCGACCGCGGCTACGGCGTGGCCGTCATAGAGCACCTTGTCGCGCGCCATGCAGTTGCGCGACAGATCGCGAAAATTCATCGGTCCTTCGCCGACGAAAGCCTCTTCAGATGCAATCGGCGGGAAATCCTCCGACGTCACGATGGCTTTGACCCCGGGCAATTTGAGCGCCTTGTCGACATTGATCGACATGATCCGCGCATGCGCGTATGGGCTGCGCTTGACTTTGCCCCACAGCATCCCGGGCATCACCATGTCGGCGCCGAAATTGGCGCGGCCGGTGACCTTGTCGACGCCGTCCGGTCGAACAGGACGGGTGCCGACGACCTTCTGCAATTCCTTCGGCATATATGTCATTGGATCTCACCTCCGGTGAGCCCCTCACCCCGGCCCTCTCCCCGCGAGCGTGGAGAGGGAGGGGCCCGCGTCAGCGGGAGGGTGAGGGGCAGTTCTTACTCCGCCGCCGCCCGCATCGGCTCAGCGGCGTCGAGCGCGGCCAGCAGTCGCGGCGGCGACATCGGCAGATCGCGCAGCCGGATCCCGGTCGCGTCGTAAATCGCGTTGGCGACCGCCGCCATCGGCGGGATGATCGGCACTTCGCCGCAGCCGCGCGCGCCAAACGGATGACGCGGGTTCGGCACCTCGATGATGACGGTGTCGATCATCGGCATGTCGGAAGCGACCGGCACGCGGTAATCGAGGAAACCCGGATTTTCCAGCCGCCCATCCTTGTCGTAGATGTATTCCTCGTTGAGCGCCCAGCCAACCCCTTGCGCCACCCCGCCCTGCATCTGGCCTTCGACATAAGAGGGGTGGATCGCGCGCCCGACATCCTGGATCGCAGTGTAGCGCAGGATCTTGACGTGGCCGGTCTCGCGGTCGACCTCGACGTCGCAGATATGAGTCGTGAAGCCCGGCGCCTGGCCCTGCGCGTTGATCTGGACCTCGGCGCTGATCGGTCCGCCGGTGCGCGCCGCTCTGGCCGCGATCGAAGCCAGATCGAGCGGCTCGAAGCTGCCAGCGTTAGGCCCGGCCGGGTAGGCCTTGCCGTCCTTCCACTCGACCGCCTCGGGGCTGATGTCCCACATGACTGCGGCGCGCTTTTTCAGCTCCTCGATGACCTTCTGCGCCGCCTGCGTCACCGCCATGCCGCCGGCGAACGTCACACGGCTGCCGCCGGTGGAGGCGCTGAAGCCGATCGCCGTCGTGTCGCCGACCACCGGGCGGACGCGCTCGAACCGAATGCCGAGCACCTCGGCGACCATCATCGCCATAGAGGCGCGCGAGCCGCCGATGTCGGGGTGTCCTTCGGTAACGGTGACGGTGCCGTCCTCGTTGACATGACAGGCTGCACTCGATTCACCGCCGGCATTGTGCCAATAACCCGACGCGATGCCGCGGCCCTGGTTGGGTCCGAGAGGCACCTGCAAATGCGCATGCGCCTTTGCAGCCTCGACAGTCTTCATATAGCCGATATTGTTCCAGGTCGGTCCGTGCGTGGCCTTCGTGCCGTCCTTGGCGCCGTTGATCTCGCGCATCCTAAGCGGATCAATGCTGAGTTCGCGGGCAAGCTCGTCGATGCAGCTTTCGACCCCGAACGAGCCTATCGGTGCGCCGGGTGCGCGGTAGGCGGCAACCTTGGGACGATTGCAGAGAACGTCGTAGCCGATCGCCTCTGCGTTCGGCAGGTCGTAGACCGCCAGTCCGCAGATACAGCCCTGCTGTACCGGCGAGCCCGGAAAGGCGCCCGACTGGTATTTGAGCACGGTCCTTGCCGCGGTGATCCGGCCGTCCTTTTTGGCGCCGATCTTGACTTCGACGACGGCGCCCGAGGTCGGCCCAGTGCCGCGGAACACCTCTTCGCGGCTCATCACGATCTTGACCGGCCGGCCCGACTTCTTCGACAGCACATAGGCTACCGGCTCAAGATAGATGATCGTCTTGCCGCCAAAGCCGCCACCGATCTCGGCGGGGATCGCGCGGATGCTCGCGTTATCCTC
>Ga0126383_10003072_pt1 | contig 10975 bp, 12 predicted proteins | sample PanSoiMetPlot_35_FD_96882 | JGI IMG/M metagenome (GOLD analysis project Ga0126383, IMG submission 96882) | Tropical forest soil microbial communities from Panama - MetaG Plot_35 | ecosystem: Environmental > Terrestrial > Soil > Tropical forest > Bulk soil | place: Panama | collected 2016-02-17
GACGCGCGGGCAAACCTGCCTTTCAACGGCGCGGCTGTACGAACCGTTCGCAGAATTTCTTAGCTAACATAGCACTCATGAAGAGATGCAGCCTGTTAGCAGCCCCGTGCGCTCTTTCGGCGAAGTCAGTCGTGCCGGAACTTATTTTATTTGGGCACCAGATTCCAGTAGATAGTCATGGGGCTGGCAGTGGTGGGAATTGCGCTGACTCTGTCACAAGGCACAGGAATACCGGATGTTGTAGTGAACGTGTAGCACATTTTCCTCGCGGTCTTCATGAGCCGCTGTGGCTGTGCCGGGAGCACTACGTTTTTGCTCGGATCAGCAGCAAATGCCGATGCGCAAAATGCGAACATGAGCACGACACTGGCGCATCGAACCGACGAACCGCACAGGCGACTAAACATGTTTTCTATTCTCATGCCATGATCGTGATCCCGTTTCGAATTCTGGGCAAGCTTATTTAGAGGCTATACGAGACAAAGAAACGACACGGCTCACGGAGCCGTTGCTACAGCTTCCAATTCTAATTCGTGTTCGTAATCGTCGTCGTGCTCGGTGCCGAATCCGGGACTCTTCGAAGAAAAAAATATACGACTAGCAGAGCGCATAGAATTCCCAGAACCGCCGCGCAGACAACATCGGAAAAATAATGCGCGCCGATGTACATCCTTGAGAACCCGATCAGAATCGGGATAGGAAGACATGCCAGGCCGACGCGTCGCCGCGCGATAATTAAAACGCCAAAGAACGCGGTCGAAGCCCCGACGTGACCGGAAGGAAAAGCGTGGTATTTCGAACTGAAACGCGGTCCTCCCCATCGCATGTCAGTGTGCACCGATGGGCGCGGCCGGGGAATGGTACGCTTAATCACGTGTCCGGTAACGCCTGCCAGGGCCAGGGCGATCAACATCGCCAAAAAAATTCGCGTCCATTGTTTGTTCCCGCGGCGCCAGGCAAATCCCAAAAGAACCAGCCCGACAAGAGTGTGCGATGGCCAATCGCCAAACAAACTCACGCAGCGCATGAAATTGCGCATCGCGCGGTTTTGATGCTGCATCATAAAGTCGCGCACGCTGTCGTCGAAGTAAAATGAAGCTGCGATCGCTAGTGCCGCGATCGCGATCCCGATGACCCAGTAAAAAATCGGGGCGCGCTTCACAAATAAGTTCCCGTCGGATTTACCGGACGCTATTTTGAGTCCCGGTTTGAAATCAATCAATTACGCGCTGCTGTTTTTTGGCTGCGTACTTTTTCAGATCGCCGGCACATGGAGCTTGCCGCTGATCGATCGTGACGAACCGCGTTTTGCCGAGGCTTCGCGCGAGATGATCGAACGGGGCAATTACATTGTCCCGTACTTCAACAATCAGCTTCGACTCGATAAGCCTCCCGTCACCTACTGGGCACAGGTGGCCAGCTATTGCATCTTTGGTGAGAACGACTTTGCGGCGCGGTTCCCCTCGGCAATCGCGGCGGCACTTACTGCGCTGTCGATTCTTGCGTGGAGTCGTCGAATAAGCGAAGAGAAACTCGGGTGGTGGGCTGCGATTATTTTCACGCTTTCACTGCAGACATTCGTTCACGCAAAAGCTGCCGTTGCGGACATGTGGCTGGTCCTTTTCGTGACACTTGCGCATTGGGCGGGATACCAACTGTTAAGCAACAGTCCGGCGAACGCCCAACATCGAACATTCCTTTGGTGGTGGATTTTCTACATTTCGCTCGCCCTCGGTTTTCTTGCCAAAGGGCCAATTGCTTGGACGCCACTGCTGACCGTCGCCATCGTAATTATCTACAGGCGAGATTGGCAGTTGGCCCCGCGATTTAAATTTGCGCGCGGAATTTTGCTGACGCTGGCCGTCGTCGCGCTGTGGGGAATTCCGGCGCTGATTCAAACGCACGGCGAATTTTTCACAGTCGGAATCGGACGACACGTCGTTAGCCGTTCGTTTACAACACTCGAAGGCCACGGCGCGAGTTCCCTCGGCATGTACCTGTTATTACTGCCGCTCTATTTTGTAACGGTATTTATCAGTTTCTTTCCGTGGTCGATCAAGTTGCCGTGGTTGGTTCAAAAATTGTGGAGAGAGAGGAAGGCTGGCGTCAACGCCCCCGGCTACAGCGGAAATCTTATTGACACGTATCTGCTGACTGGGATTGCCGTGATCTTCATCATTTTTACTCTGGTGAGCACGAAGTTACCGCATTACACGCTGCCGGCGTTTCCGTTGCTTGCGCTTTTACTTGCGCGGCACTGGCGACCAGCGGCTAAGGGCCGTCGCTCATTATTCGCAGGCGTCGCTGTGACCATTGCATGTGTTTGGATCACAATGGCGCTGGTGGTTCCGCCAATGGTATCGCGATTTTTTCCGGCATATCAGCTTTTTCAGGTGTCACGAGGGTTTTTGCAGCCAGATATGCAATTTGCAGCGGTAGAGTTCCAGGAGCCAAGTTTGGTCTGGTATTTTCGATCGCGCGTGAAAGGTTTTCTCACGCCGCTCAACAAGCGTCGCGCTGCTGAATTCATGAGCGGGCCCGATCCTCGCTTCATCGTTCTGCCGATGCCCGTTGCCGGTGCAGTTTTCCCGAATCCGCCCCAAACCCGGCGATTTTTTACGGTGAGCGGCTTTAACATTGCGAAAGGCAAACGCATCGACCTGACTCTCGTGATGAAGTCAGAGTGATCCGTTGAAGCGTTAAACCGTTGAAGCGTTGAAGTGGGTTCTTCCTCTGTCATGTTGAGCGAAGCGAAACATCTCTGACTATCGGTTTGCGGAGATTAGCGCGGCTGGAAATAATCAGAGATTCTTCGCTTCGCTCAGAATGACAATTCACTGAACCCGCTTTAACGCTTCAACGCTTCAACCTTGTTAACGACCCAACATGATCACCTTCCTCGACGGGAAACTAGTTAGCGCTCTGCCGACACAAGCGACGATCGACGTCGGCGGGGTCGGCTACGAAGTGTTCATTCCGCTTTCGAGCTACGACAAGCTGCCACCCGTCGGTCAGCCTATTCGTATTCTCACGCATCTGGCCGTGCGCGAGGATGCGCATGTGCTTTACGGGTTCATGACTGCGGCTGAGCGAGATCTTTTCCGGTTGCTGGTCAATAACGTTAGCGGCATCGGGCCAAAGCTGGCGCTGGCAGTTTTGAGCGGAATGAGCGTGACCAGTTTTAAAGCCGCCGTCGTGAACTCCGATGTCGCAGCGATTTCGAAAATCAGCGGCTTGGGGAAGAAGACGGCTGAGCGAATCGTTCTCGAATTAAAAGATAAGGTCGGCGTCGCTGCGGCGTGGGAAGCAGCAAGCGCAGCGCACGCGCCCACACCTGAGCAAGAGCAGGCAAACGAAGCAGTGCTCGCATTGATCGCGCTCGGCTACAAACAAGTCGATGCGCACAAGGCAGTGTACGATTTGCAGCAGAAGGGCGAAGGCAAATCAGCAGAAGAACTGGTGAAGCTCACGCTGAAGAAAATGGCAGCAGGGCGTTAGGCCTTTATTGTCATTCCGAGCCAAGTCGAGGCTGCAACGCATCCCCGAAAGTTTTCGGGGCAAGGCCAGGCTTTCAATGCCGCAGCGGTACCCAAGGCGACTTTCACGGGCGCCTCGACGCCGCTACGCTCCGCCCGGGATGACCACGAAATTCGGCGTTGGACGTTGGGCGCCTGCCACGCCGGAGCGTTTGCAGAGGCGGGTTGAGCGTTGGACGTTCTCGTCATCATGCAAGTGGAGGAACAGGTGGACCGGCTAGTCATCATTCGCGCCGCTTTCCCCAAGGACGGTCTGTTTGCCGAGAAAGAGTGGCTTCTTTCGCCCGACGCATTTCCAATCGATAAAAGATTTCTCGCCGACCTCGAGCGCCTCGGGCATCGCCTCTTTGTTTTTCAACGGGCTTGCAATCAGCTTTATCAGCTCAGCGTTAAAGGCAAGCAGCCCGAATGGGTAGCCCGGTACCTCGACGCCGGTAAACCGAAAGAGTTGATTGAATTTTCGCGACAGAAGGGAATCCGCGACGATTTGCCGCGAGTAATCCGGCCAGACCTCATCCTCACTGAGAAAGGCTACATCATTGCTGAGATCGATTCGGTGCCGGGCGGGATCGGCCTAACCGGATGGCTGAACCAGACGTATTCAACTTTTGATGCCACGATCATCGGCGGTGCAGATGGAATGTTGGAGGGCTTTCACACCGTGCTGCCGAACGGCGGCGACATCGTGATCTCGCACGAGTCGGTGACCTACCGGCCCGAGATGGAATGGGTGGTGGCGCGATTAAATCAGCGGCATGGTGTAGTCCCGCAATCGCGGGATGACTCCGGTTCTATTCGCAATTTCACATCGGCCGGGATCACCGATCCCGGCTACAGTTGGCGCGTCGTTCCCGCAGAGAATTATGAGCCACAGGATGGACGCTCGGTGTATCGATTTTTTGAGTTGTTCGATCTGCCAAACATTCCCGGAATCGAAAATACGCTGCGTGCAAATGCCGACAGTCGCATCACTATTACGCCGCCGATCAAGCCGTACCTCGAAGAGAAGATGTGGTTCGCGCTGTTCTGGCTTCAGCCATTGCGTGAGTTCTGGCGACGGGAACTTGGCGAGAAATATTTCATCAAATTACAGGAAGTGATTCCGTACTCTTGGTTGCTCGATCCCACTCCTCTGCCTCAGCACGCGGTCATTCCTCGATTGGAAATTCACGACTGGCGCGAAGCCAGGAAATTCAGCCAGAAAGATCGCGATCTTCTTTTGAAAGTGAGCGGATTTTCGCCGCTCGGCTGGGGCAGCCGTGGAATCGCGCTCGGGAGCGATCTGCCACATGCCGAATGGGAAAGGCGAATCGAACGCGCGCTTGAGACGTTCGAAGCGAATCCTACAATTCTCCAGAGGTTTCACAAAGGCGCTCTCTTTGAGCACAACTATTGGGACCCGGAGTCAAGCGAGCTAAAAACAATGAAAGGTCGGGTGCGCCTGTGCCCGTATTATTTCGTCGAAAGTGATCGGGTGAAATTACGCGGCGCACTCGCTACAATCGCCCCAGCCGACAAGAAATTTCTGCACGGCATGAGCGAAGCGATTCTGGTGCCGTCGAAAACACAATCGTGAAAACGACACTTCTATTCTTTGGACTTGCAGCGTTTGTTGCGGTAGCAGAAAGATCCGAGCTGAATCGTGATTGAGTTTTTGATTCGGTCGACGGTTTTGTGACCGACTTGAAGACATTCCAGCCGGCCGCCACTAAAGGCAAATTAGCTTCTCTTTTTACGATGCTTGAAATGAGTAAGGAGGATCGCGGCAAACCAATTGCAGCACGTGCCATTGAGTCGTGCGAGCTGATCTGGTCGGATGACAAATCTGCATTCCTTTTCGCCACCGCTAAGCCACCCACAGTCGCGACGGATTCTCGTATTGGAGTTCTGTTTCTACTCGTTCACCAGCGCGAGGGTTGGCGGATTGCCGACCTTTTGCGTTTTACGGCAATCCGAAAAGACGCAGGAGTCTCCGCAAAACTGACAGCCTTTACAGGCAGCGGGCGTGAACTCGACAGCGAGGGCTTTGCTCCTGTCGTCACAGTTGAGGAGTCTCACGGCGGCTGCGGCTACGCATATCAGACGTCTGCCGCCTACACGTTCGCCGGCTCAAAGATTAAGCGTTTCGATTTGGAATAGCCGCAGCGGGCTTTCATTCTTTTGGCAGCGGCGCGGACTTTAAGCGTGCAAACGCGCGGGCGTTGCCTCAGAAGAGACGCATGATTACAAAAAACATTGGAATGCTGTTGCTCGCCATTTACCTGATTCTTGTCGGAGTCACTACGCTTTTTCACGTTGGCATCGGAGGAATCGTGATGGGAATTTTAGCGCTGATTGCGGGCATTTTGATCTTAATCGGCAGGTAGTTAACTACGCCTCGAAGGCCGCTGGAACCACCGCCCTGTACGCAGCCGGGGCGACCGCACGACAAGATGACGGCGCACGGCGGCGTGGCTAAGATCGGAAATCGCCGCCCTACAAAACGCCCACAGCGCGCGAGATTAGCAAAATGACGATTGTCAGCGAGATCAAAATCTGAATCATCGCCAAAATTTTAGCCCAGCGCGCGAGTAGTGGCGCATCCGTCGGTCCGAAGGTTGAGCTTTGCGTGAAGGCAACGAACAAATAATCGACAAAGCGCGGTCGCCAGCGCGCACACGCAAATTCCTCGCGCTCGTCGTGCGGAATTTGCATTTGGGGAAAAAGGAAACTTGTGCTCCCGAATTTTTTTAACTTCTGCCGCAGGGTCGGCCCGCCGCCGTCCAGGCGCCAATACCAGAGGGCAAACACGATCACATTCGTCAGCCAAAGCAGTCCGCCGGAGCGCAGCAACTGCAATGGAGATTCGCGGTGCGTAGGCAAAAGGCGCACGAGCAAGATTACCGAGCCGATCAACGCCAGCGTTGTGATTCCATTAATGATGAATCCGAGAAGCCGATTGAGTGATTGTTTTCCCACTCGATGGCTCACCACGGTTGGCACGAGCAAAACGACAATCACAGTCGGCAACAACCAAATCGGCCCGACAACGACATTGCGTGGCAGGGCCAGGTAAATTGCGCCGATGGCAAGAACTGCGGCTATGGCCTGTCCGCGTGGTTCTGCCTTGTCAATGTGCTGCGGCGAGCGGCTCATTGCGGTCTGGGCATAAACGAAATTTGCGATGTGATCAATACTTGTGCTGACCATTTTGAAAAGCGGTGCGATTTATTTCACAACCGCGATCGCCTGGCGCTTGCTTTGTGTGAACTGTTAGCAAATGTGACATGAATCCCCTTTCGACGAGACAACACCCTGATTTAGCGACATGACCAAACGCCTCTGCTACATACACGTCGGACCACACAAGAGCGGTACGACTTCTATCCAGTGGTTCCTGCAGGAGAACCGCGCGGAGTTGTTGGAGCATGGCTATTTCGTGCCTGAGAGCGAGACGAAACGCGGCGCGCATCATACGCTTGCTGAGGGGTTGGCTGGGCTCGACGTGGGAGAGCACCGCGATCCGTTGGTGACCCGGTCAATCCGTGCAATTGCTGAAACGCCGGCGGAAACAATCATAATTTCCTCCGAAGCTTTGGAGGGACTCCTGCGAAACCGGCGGCACACGGAATCTTTCTTCAATCGAATCCGGGAACTGAGCCTCGAACCAAAGCTCGTCTTGTTCCCGCGCAACCAGCCGCAATGGATCAACTCGAGCTACCCCAGTACGGTCAAAAGCTTTCGCCGGTCTGACTCGTTCCAGCCAGGCGTGCCCGGGTTCGCCCAATCTCCCGACGCCAGGTTCTCGCGTTGGATCGATCTGGCAGAGACTCACAACGCCGAACTCATCGCTCGACCGTTCAATAAGGAAACTCTTCGTCGCGGCGTGATACCGGAATTTCTCCGGAGCGTCGGCATCACCTCTTCACAGTTTCGAGATAGCAAGGTCCGGCGCCATGAAGCGGTCGGACCATTCACAGTGAGTGTGGCCCGCGAGGTCTTGCGCTCGATAGGCAAGCAGTTGACGTGGCTTCAGGCGGAAAAATGTAAGGTGGAACTCGCCGAGTATCTTCGCCAGAACCGAATGGTCGATGCCGGCTACTGCGGGCTGACTACTGCGATGGCGCGAGAGGTTGAAGAAGAGTTGCGCTCGGATAATGACGCGTTTGCGCAGCGAGTCTGGGGTAAATCGTGGGCCGACGTTTTTGCCGTTGATGTGAGCGAAGAATTTACTCCTAATGATTTCGAGATCCGCCGGCCCGACTGGTTCACGGCACGCCGGCTCCGGCGGGCGATTCGCACAATGAAAACTCGTGCCGACGAGATACTACAGGATTCTGCAATGGCCGTAGAAGCTCCGTGGAATGACATCGCGCTTCGGAGCGGGTTAGTTCCGAGAGACTACAGCTAGAACCAGTGCGAGCGCAGAGTTTGAAAGAACAGGCGGGATAAATTTGGAGGTCCATGCGACGAATCCGCATCCTGCTTGTGATTGTTGCAGTATGCGCTGCTTCATTTACTGCGCTGTGGATTTTTCGCGGAAACGAAATCTCATCGTTCATCGATCGTTACTGGACGGTCGAAATCCAGTCAGCCCCGATTCACTCTGTCGCCTACGAAGGCAGTGGTAGCGGCGGCATTCTCATTGTGAACGACCTCGCCTTAAGTCTGAATGAAGTCAGCCCAGGCTTGTCGCTGAGTGTTGGCTCAACGAAGGATAATCAACTTGCACTCGCGAGTAGCGGGAAGGTTTTCGCTTTCGGCCAGCTACCATCCACCACCGAGGAGACCGGGGACCATCTTACTGCGGTGGCTGCCGCGAGCGATCAGGCCTTTCTCACCACGCGCCACGGCGCTCTGAGCTGGCCGACACAATTCGACTTCAATTTCATTACCGGTCAGTTATCGTCATGGACGCGGCACATCTACTACGAGATCCGCTGGAAGAAACCGTCTGGTGCGAACCTGGAAGTGCTTTGGCGGTACGAGCAATTCTTCTCTCCCGGCACCGGCTGGGCAAGCGGGTTCATGACGCGCGAAGGCTCGACCGGATTGATCCGGTTAGAGATCAAGGAGTGACCCCGAAAGCTTTCGGGGCCAGTCCTTGAGTATCACGCGCTTGATAGCATTTTGGGCCGTGCGACTTTCGCAAAAGTTCCAAAAGCTCTTCACCCGCGACGCGGCGGAAAGCCTCTGGGAGCACGCCTGCCGTTGGACGCATCCGGTAAGTTCTCGGCGCATCCTCGATACGATAGACCGGGCGGAATTGGTCAGACTGCGCGAGGATTATCCCTACCGCCCGAACGCACGAAAAATCAATGCCTATGAAGACGCGGATTACTGGGTTGGCGTCAACGTAAAGCGCATCCAGGACCTCTGGCTTGATCGGTCGCCGTCGCTTCATATCCTGGATCTTGGTTGCGGCCCCGGTTATTTTCTCTACCTCTGCCGGCTGTTCGGCCACAAGGGGCTAGGCCTTGATCCTGACGACGAACCTTTCTTTCGCGGCACGACCAAGCTTTTCGGCGTTAACCGCGCCGTAGCGCGAATCAACGCGCAAACGCCTTTGCCGGATCTGGGCAAAAAATTCGACCTCGCTACTGCGCATCGCGTCTGTTTTCATCGAATCGCACGGACGGAAAGCGGCGAATGGGTAGAATGGAATCCGGCGGATTGGGAATTTTTCATCAACGACATTCGAACGCGATTCTTGAAACCGAACGGACGCCTTCTTTTGGAATTCAATCGGCGAGCGGACGGCGCTTCATTTTTTACACCCGAGCTCCGGGCCTTTTTCAAATCGCAAGGCGCGAGGATCGTGCGTTGGAAGGCGCTGCTCGCGGCGGATCCGAGTCAGCGCCCGCAATTCAAGCACGTTAAGTAGAAACGCCGCGCGCCCGAAGTCACAGTTTCCAGTCTGTGCAATTCCAGCCCAGCAGTTGTTCAACTTTAGCGATGTCTTCCGCGAACAGATTGTAGAGAAAGACGCGCTCCTCCCAGTTCATCGCCCGCTCATACGGCACGATGTTTCTGTCTTTGTTGCGCACGTAACGCAGAGGTTTGCGCCCGAGGAATGCGAAAATTGAAGCGAGCGTTTCGCGCCGGTCCGCTTTGAAGTCTTCGAATTTTACGGCCTTAAGTTGCTCACGCGGAAAAAATTTGAAGACACGCTCAAGTTGTCGCCCATAAAATCCCCGCTCCACATAGGCAAAACGACGCGCTTCAATCGGCGGCGCGCCTGAGATGCGCGTTTGTTCTTCGCGAACCGCATCGAAGAAATCCAGCGGCTCGCGGCCTCTGTATCGCTGCATGTTCCAATGAGCGAAAGCGCGGTCAACCGGATTCCGCAGAAGGACGAGAAGTTTGATACTGGGACTGTAATTCCAGATCCGTTCGGCCGCCGGTTCGTGATAAAGATAACTGGGCGTGCAATCACCTGCGATCATCGAAGGCGCAAGCAGCGGATAATGTTTGTGTAGTTCCTCGTAATCAACCGCGGAAATGAACAGCGCATCGTTATCGAAGAAGTGGATTTCCTGCTGGTCACCCATGCAGATGTCTGGATGTCTGCTCAAAAAATAATGTAGCGCAGTCGTGCCGGATTTCTGCGCACCGGCCAGGATGAAATCGAGTCGCTCAATTTTGCGACGCTTGGTCCGAAACATCGGTGAAATGTACATGGCGAACGCTCTAGGGGAAGCTGACAGCTTCCCTGCAAATGTCCGCGCGGAACAGACGCAGTTGTCGCGTTTACCGCCGCCCTCTATGATTTGCGCATGCACAAAAGGTTTCTCCCGCAATTTCGCTGTTCAGTTTTGCTCTTTATTGTCGGAATGACGACCTCCGCACTGGCAGACGAAGGGATGTGGCTTTTTAACGCGCCGCCGCTGAAACAGCTCAAAGACAAATATCAATTCGAGCCCACGCCGCAGTGGCTTGAGCATCTCCAAAAAGCCAGTGTCCGATTCAACTCTGGCGGGAGCGGCTCATTCGTTTCACCGACTGGCCTGGTGATCACGAACCATCACGTCGGGGCCGACACGTTACAGAAGATGGGTAGCGCCGAGCACAATTATCTGCGGGACGGTTTTTATGCAAAGACCAAGGCCGATGAAATCAAATCCACCGATCTTGAGCTCAACGTGCTGATGTCCATCGAGGACGTGACCACGCGCGTCACCAGCGCGGTGAAATCAGGCATGACCAGCGACCAGGCTTCCACTGCACGCAATGTGGCCATTGCTGCGATTGAAAAGGAAAGCAAAGACAAAACGGGACTCCGATCGGACGTCGTCACACTGTATCAGGGCGGCGCATACCATCTCTACCGATACAAACGCTACGATGACGTGCGGCTCGTTTTCGCGCCTGAGCAGCAGATGGCTTTCTTCGGCGGTGACCCCGACAATTTCGAGTATCCCCGCTACGATCTCGACATCTGTCTTTTTCGCGTTTACGAA
>Ga0126383_10003074_pt1 | contig 10970 bp, 8 predicted proteins | sample PanSoiMetPlot_35_FD_96882 | JGI IMG/M metagenome (GOLD analysis project Ga0126383, IMG submission 96882) | Tropical forest soil microbial communities from Panama - MetaG Plot_35 | ecosystem: Environmental > Terrestrial > Soil > Tropical forest > Bulk soil | place: Panama | collected 2016-02-17
GGCCGATCGCGCAACGGTGTCGAGCAATGGCTGAAAAATCTCAAGGGCTGTACGGTATATGAGAGCCATGGTCGCTTTGCCGGGTCACATTCGGTCGAGGTCGCGGGCGATACCCTCAAAGCCAAGTGGATATTCATCAACGTCGGGGGACGCGCCCTGGCGCCGCCAATTACGGGACTTGATGAGGTCGGCTACTTCACCAACAGCTCGATCATGGATGTGGATTTCCTCCCGCCCCATTTGATCATTCTCGGCGGCAGCTATATTGGCCTTGAATTCGCGCAGATCTATCGTCGTTTCGGCAGCGAGGTATCAGTCATTGAACTCGCACCGCATCTTATCGCCCGCGAGGACGAAGATGTTTCAATCGCAGTCGCCAACATCTTGCGCGGCGAGGGCATCAAGATACACGTCAACAGCAAAGTCGAGCGGGTTAGTCGACAAGGCAACTACATCGCGGTCGAGGTTGTGCGCGATGGAATTGCCGCGCAAATCACCGGATCGCACTTGCTGACGGCTATCGGGCGTCGTCCAAACACCGATGATCTCGGATTGGAAACCGCCGGCATTGCCACGGATGACCGCGGCTTTATCACAGTGGATGACCAGCTACGCACGAACGTAGAGGGCGTTTGGGCATTGGGCGACTGCAACGGACATGGCGCCTTCACCCATACATCCTACAACGACTTTGAGATCGTCGCGGCTAACCTTCTCGATCGCGAGCGACGATATGTGTCCGACCGGATTCCTGCCTACGCGCTCTACACCGATCCACCGCTCGGCCGTGTCGGTATGACCGAGGCCGAGGTCCGCCGTTCCGGCCGCCCGGTGATGAGTGCGACCATCGCCATGGAAAGGGTCAGCCGTGCATTTGAAAAAAGCGAAACGCTCGGGTTCATGAAAATTTTGGTCGACAAGACCAGCAAGCGGATCCTGGGCGCGTCGTTTCTCGGCCTATCGGGTGACGAGGTCGTCCACTCGATTCTCGATCTGATGTACGCGAACGCGCCTTACACCGTGTTGCAAAAGGCGATGCACATACATCCAACCGTGTCCGAGTACGTTCCGGTGATGATCGGCAATCTCAGGGAGCTGCAATAGCATCAGCTAGAGTCCAAAAGGAAAACGATCATGTCTCAGATGTCGCCCGTGATGGAAATGCCACAAATGGTCGCTCACGGTGACGTCGCGCGCGTTCTGCGCCGGACGATCATTATCGGCTTGATCGCCTTCCTCACGGTCGTCGATCTGTTTGCGACGCAGGCTATTCTGCCGTCCTTAGCGCAAGCCTACCACGTCACTCCCGCCGCCATGAGCCTTGCGGTCAACGCCAGCACAATGGGCATGGCGATCGCCGGCCTGTCGGTTGCGTTTTTCACCCAACGGATCGATCGGCGGATCGGAATTCTCATCAGCCTTTGCGTGCTCGCCGTTCCGACAGCCCTGCTTGCGGTTGCCCCCGATCTAACGACATTCGCAATTCTGCGCGTCATTCAGGGGCTCTGCATGGCGTCGGCCTTTACGCTGACACTCGCCTATCTCGGTGAGGAATGCAGCGCGATGGATGCCGGCGGTGCTTTTGCCGCATACATCACCGGCAATGTTGCGAGCAATCTGATCGGCCGACTTGTCTCAGCCGGCGTCGCCGATCACTTCGGGCTGGCGGCCAACTTCTATTTCTTCGCGGCGCTCAATTTGGCGGGCGCGCTGTTGGTTTATTTTACAGTGCGCTCGACGATGCCAATCCTTTCCGCGGGCGGGACGGTCAAACCGCTTGCGATCTGGGCGAAACATTTGCGAAATACCCCATTACTCGCGAGCTTTGGCATCGGGTTCTGCATCCTATTCGCTTTCATCGGCACCTTCAGCTACGTGAACTTCGTCCTCGTGCGCGAACCACTTTCACTCGGGCGAATGGAGCTAGGACTTGTCTATTTCGTATTTCTCCCTTCGATCGTGACTACCCCGTTCGCTGGCGCAGCAGTGCGTCGGTTCGGCACGCGACCCACCTTCTGGAGTGCTTTGGCGCTCGCCGGCCTAGGGCTCCCAGCCTTGTTATTGCCGAGTTTGCCTGCCGTGATCATTGGTCTGATGCTCGTTGGCGTGGGCACCTTCTTCGCACAAGCGGCAGCGACAGGGTTTGTTGGCCGCGCTGCGACCACGGACCGCGGGTCGGCGAGCGGCATCTACCTTGCCTGCTATTTCTTTGGCGGGCTGGTCGGCACCGCCGTTCTGGGCCAGTTGTTCGACCGCATTGGTTGGACGGCTTGCGTTTCCGGCGTCGCAGTCGTTCTCCTTGTCGCGGGTTTGCTGGCTTTTCGTCTCGAGATCTAGCGCCGGTATGCGACCATACCCGCGCTGGCGACGCGTTGATCCGACGCTTAAATTCTGCTTAGGGTGTAATACGCGGGTACCAGCTCAGCGCGAAAATCAGCGTCCCGTGCGCCTCGACGATGTCGAGGTAGTGGTTCGCTTTAGCCCCGAAAGCGGACATGTGCGATGCAAAATCAAATTTCCGCTTTGGGTCAGAAGCGGACAGCCGCTCTGACGCAGCTTCGATGGGCTTTTAAGTTGGACCTTGGGCCAACGCAACACGCTCACCCGTAGTCGCTAAACTGCGAGCACTTAATGTGGAGTGTTGGCGCATGAACCTGAAGTCGATTGCTACCATTTTGGTGCTCGCCGCCGCGTCGGTATGTGCGCAGGCTCAACAATCGACCCCTGCGAAGCCGACCAAGGAGGACGCGCAAAAGGTCTTTAAAGTAATCAGCGGCGACAAGGCCAAGCTTCAGACCTTTTGCGATATCGCCAAGCTCGGTGACGAAATGGAAAAGGCCAACGAGAAGCGGGACTCCAAGAAATTCGAGGAACTGTCTCTGAAAGAGGACGAATTGGTAAAAAAACTGGGCGCCGAATATGCCACCTTGATGGACGGGATTCAGAATGTGGACCCACAGTCCGAGGATGGTCAGGAGATCAGCTCGACGATTCAGGCGCTCGACAAGTTGTGCCCGCAGTAGGGGCCTCGGCTCACTGCTTATGAGAACGAGCAGTCAAACGAACGCGACAGCGGCCCAGCCTTTTCAATTATGGCATCCGTGAGCCAAATGACACCCCTTATATTCTTGCCCGATCAATGGCAGGCCAGCGCGGAATAAGCTAATATCCAAATGCCGATAATGTTTACGAACGGAATGAAGTACACAATCGTCCACCACTTGCTGTAGCCGATGCGGGTGACGATGTATTTGAGATGAATTGGGTCATGACCCCAGTCACAAGAAAAATTCCGGCTGCACAGCATGTGGCCCAAAGCTGCCGAGTGCGTTAACGACGTAGTCTCCAATGACGGCAGCCGGAACCGTAACGGTTTTGGTCATTGCCGCCGCCCGGATCGAAGCAGCGAACGTTATTGGAGCGACTGATCCTTATTAGCGTCCCATAATCCCAACACTATTGTCGAACAACGCCACAGTCTTTCATCTGTCTTGATGGCACTCCAAGTCTGCTTTTCAAGGCACACCGCGGCAGCTCATGCCAAGATTGAACTACCGACTAAGCAGGGGAATGCTTGTGTGGTCGTTCGGCCTTGGGATCGACGACAGGTACGCATGAATGTCGGCGAGGTCGTCGTTCGGCAAGACATGTTCGCTGTAGGGCGGCATCGCGCCGTTGGTCGAGCGCACGAATGCCGAGAACGACTCATACGGTAGCGGATTAGGCGCCAGCACCTTACCATTACTAGCGACCGACCCCTGGCCCTGCGTGCCGTGGCATTGCCAACAGCCGTATTTCATGAAGGCGACCTTACCCTGCTCGGCGGATGCCGCAAGCGCGGCACCGTCACCGCAGAGCGCGCCGGCCGCAAGAACGGCTAGCGCGGCACGAAACATCGGATGACGCATGACGGTCCCCGGGGGGTTAGCGCGGTTGCGTCCAAACATTGACGAGAGCCGGTTGGCCGGACTTCACCACCGCCACCGCTTCCTTGATCGCAGATCCGAGTTCCGCGGGATCCTTGATCGGTCCCTTCGCCCACCAGCCCATCGACTCCGCGAACTTGTGGTACTCGATGTCCGGATTCATGATGCTGGTGCCAATCGGCCCCATATCGTTGCCCAGATTTGCCACTCGATTGCGGAAGTTGGAGAGCCGCTGCACATGCATGAGCTCCTGGTGGTAGCCGCGGTTGTTATGCATCACGGCGAGAAGTGGGATTTTGTGCTTCGCAGCGGTCCACAGCACGCCCGGTGCGTACATCAGGTCACCGTCCGACTGAATGCTAACCGAGAACCGACCGAGATCGCGGTTGGCGAGCGCCGCTCCAATCGAGGCCGGGGCGCCGTAGCCAACGCCATAACCGCCTGGCCCGCCGAGCCAGTGATGGTACTTCTCTATCGGCCACAGCCGATTGGGCCAGTTGCTGACGTTGCCGGAGGATGAAACAAGCGACCAGTCGAGGTCCTTGATCTGGCCCCACGTTTCCATGACGAGGCGTGCGGTGCTAATCGGGCTTGCGTCCCACGCAAGCGCGGCCAACTGCAGAGTACGGGTCCGGCCCTCAGCCCGCGCCTTCTTGGCGGCCTCGCCGCGCCGCTCAATTTCGGCCTTGTGATCGTTCGGAATCGCTGACTTCACCGCTTCGATCAGGGCTGGAAGGGTTGCTTCCGCGTCGGCCGCCATCGATACGTTGACCGACTGGAAGCGCTGGAAGTCCTGATAGTTCGCCTTGGTGTTCAGCTCGACAGAACTGATGCTGATGAGCTTGGTATCCGACTTGATCTTGGACCGGTTTATGCCGATGCCGTGCTCGCCGTTGTCGATATAGGAGTTCACTACGCCCCAGAAGTCTGAGAGCTCCATGCCAATGATGACGTCGGCGTTGTTGACCGCAGTTATGGGCGCGCCAAGGTGATGGGTCTTCGGGAAATTCATTCGGCCACCCATATCAATGACCCGTGCCTGTAATGCTTCGGCCAGTTGCATCAGCAGCCCGACACCATTCTCGGTGCGCGCCGCACGATCGACAACAATCACCGGATTCTGCGCGTTGGCGAGAAGACGGGCCGCCTCCTTCACAGCGCCAGTCTCGCCCTGCGGAGGCGAAGTCGGCGTATAACGCGGAACATAGAGTTCCTCGCCATTGTTGTGGATTGACTGCTGCTGGAGACCGGCGTCAAGCGAGATCATGACTGGGCCGTACGGCGGAGTCATGGCGATCTTGTAGGCGCGCACGAACGACTGCGCGAAGTGTTGCAACGAAACCGGCGTGTCGTCCCACTTGGTGAAGTCGCGCACCAGCGCGTTAATGTCTTGCGCGGAGTGAAAGGTCGGCACGCCAGGCGGCCGATGGGCAGCATCAAGGTCGTTGCCGCCCATAACGATAACCGGCACGCGGTCGCACCACGCATTGTAGATTCCCATCGTGGCGTGCTGGAGGCCGACCGTGCCGTGGCACAGCGACATCAGCGGCTTGCCGGTGACCTTGAAGTAGCCGTGAGCCATGCCGATAGCGGACTCCTCGTGCGTACAAGTGAGGAACTCCGGCATCTTGTTGCCGCCGTAGTTGATCAGCGACTCGTGGATGCCGCGATAGCTTGAGGCGCAGTTCGCCGGTAAGTATTTGATGTCGAGCGTCTTGATAACGTCGACCATGAAGTCGGAGCCAGCGATGCCACCAATCCGCGATACTTCGACTTGCGACGTTCCAGTCTCGGCGGCGATCGTGTGCGCGGTCGGCGGCAGCGCGGATGGCAGGTGCGCGGGGCCGGCCCCTGCCGCCGTGGTAGCGCTCGCGATCTGCGGGTTAACCGTGCCGGCTGCGCTTGCAATCGCGACACCCTTCAAAAATTTTCGGCGATCGACCCTCGGCCCCAAATTTTTGCGCATCATCGTGGGCTCCTTTGAGTGAACAGGGGGTTCCCGCATGAATCCAGAACTGGTGCGAATCCTTTTGTAAGACCTAGTCCGGCAGTCCCGCCTTACGAAGGCCCTCCGCATACCGAACAAGATCGTCCGGCCGGCGAAGAGGAATTTGATTCTTCAGATTCGAAATATGGGCCGTTGGACTGATTTGGCGTGATTGCGCTATTGCGTTCTGCGCCTCCTCGAGCCGCCCGGCGAGTGCATTGCTTGCCGCAGCAATGAGTAGTGCGGGGTGATATACCGCCTTCTCACGCAGTCGAGGAGGCGATGCGGCCAACGCCTTTTCAGCCCATAATGATGCATCATTATAGCGGCCCGCAAAGAAATGAGCGAATGCGATCGCCATCAGTGCCACGAAGGTGAGTGGATCGACTGGGCTCAGGCGCATGGCATGTGCTAGGTGCTCGATCGCAATTTCCGGCTGGCCGAGATAAATTCTAACCCAGCCACTGAAATGCCATGCCTCGGCTAGATTCGGATTTAGAAGGAGGGCCCGATCGATGAGGGTGGCGCCGACTTCGACGTCATGAACGACATACGCAAGCGAAAACCCTCCCCAAGCCAGTGCGACCGGATCATCCCAGCCCAATTCTACGGCACGGCGTCCCAACCGTGCGGCTTCGGCGGTCTCTTGCACGCGGTCTGTCATCCAGCGACTCCCCTTGCGCCGGACGTAACACCAGGAAGCCATGCCGTAGGCTGAGGCGAAATCAGGGTCGAGCTCAATCGCTTTATTGAATAGCCGTAGCGCTTCGTCGTTGCTTTCTTTCGTCCACGAATGAAGGCTCGCTATTCCTCGCAGAAAGTAATCGTAGGCATCAAGGCTCTCAGTCGGCTTGTGCTTCGCACGCTCCACCTCGGCTCGTTCTAACCTCGGGGCAATCGCGCCCACGACGCTTGCGGTCACTTGGTCCTGCAACTCAAAGATATGCTCCAGCGACCCGTCAAAGCGGTCTGCCCAGAGGTGCGCGCCAGTTGACGCATCGATAAGTTGTGCCGTGATGCGCACGCGGTCCGCAGCCTTGCGAACGCCGCCTTCGAGCGCGTAGCGCACTCCCAGTTCGCGTCCGACTTGCTTCACATCTACAGCTCGGCCCTTGTATGTGAAGCTGGAATTGCGAGCTATTACGAACAGCCAGCGTGTGCGCGACAAGGCCGTGGTGATTTCTTCCACCATGCCATCAGCAAAGTATTCCTGCTCAGAGTCGCCGCTCATATTATTGAAGGGCAGCACAACGATTGACGGCTTATGAGAGGGCTGCAACGCAGGCGCTGTCTTCGTGGCGCCATTGAGGTGCACTCGATAGACCCGCACCGGCCGCGCAATGTTCTTGAGCTGCTGTTCGCCTATATCCTCGAAGGCGACTTCGAGGCTCCCGTGAACATCCTCTTGCACTCGGCTAGAAACGCAAATCCCACCGGGTTCGGCTAGAGCCTCTAGTCGCGCCGCGACATTCACGCCATCGCCCCATATATCAATGCCGTCGATAATGATGTCACCGGCGTTAATGCCCATACGAAATTCGATGCGCTTGTCCTGGGGCAAACCGGAGTTACGCTCGCCTATTGCGCGTTGGACCTCGACGGCCCAACGCACCGCCGCTACCACGCTGGCAAACTCCACCAGCAGTCCGTCGCCGATAATCCGCACGATCCGGCCGCGGTGTTCCGTTAATTTGAGATCGATGACTTCGCGGCGATACGCTTTGAGCGCCGCAAGCGTACCTTCCTCATCAGCGCCCATCAGGCGGCTGTAGCCCGCAACGTCGGCCGCGAGGATGGCGGCCAAACGCCGTTCGACGTGCGGATTGGCCATAGCATCGTTCCTGATTTAGAGCTGAGTTTATGGTCAGGAGGGCCGTGTGTCTATCGAACAACTTGTCCGCTTTGGGTCAGAAGCGCACATGTGCATCGCAGTAGGCGATGTCGCTTTCGGCCACAAGCGGACATTGCCAAAAAAGAGAGACCGCCTCGCGGCGGTCTCTCCCAGAATGGTCTCTAACGCATTTAGGCCGGTCGACCCGGGCACTCAGACAGGCCCGTGCAGGAACCAAGAGTAAAGCTCGAGTGGACCTTCGCAGCGCCCGCAGCGACCTCCAGCGCCTCATCGGAAACGTGCAAAAAAAGAATCTCTTCCTGTGCTTTCAGTACCATATCCGTCATCACATTGGTCCTTTTGTTTGCGCCCTTACCAATTAGATCAGCGCCCGACAAATTTTATTTCGTAGATTAGCGCCCGCCAAATTTTATTTCGCGTCGTTCACGGCAAGGTGATGGCTCGGTTTCGTTTGAGCCACTAGCAGACCTTGTGGCGTGCCTAGTTTTTGCTCGCGTTCCCGCTGTCCGGTAGGCTCACAAAAATCAGCACCGTCAGGATCACTGTGGTGATGCGGAACGCGGCCTCCTGGCCGTTCCATTCCTTCGACTGCCACATTGCAAAGTATTCGCCGGCGATAACCATGAAGCCGAAAAACCAGAGAGCAAAGCCGATAGTTAATCCAGCTACTGCCCAGCCCTTAGAGCGGTTGAACTCCTCGGCGGCTGTGTTGAGTCGTCGAAGTAGCATACCTGCGCCCAGTCCCAGCAGCAAAGCGGTCAGCCCCTCCATAACGATGATCAACGCATAGGTCACACGCCAAATGCTCTCGTTGGTAATTGCACGATGCATCAATGCATTGCCTGGAAAGGTCGTATCCATGCTCAGTACGTGCCTCACGAACTGATAGTTCGATCCATAGTCGACGACGTTGTCGTAGGCGACGATGAACGCGTAGCCCGCGAGCGAACCAATCATCGCAACTTTGGCGAGGCGGATAAGAAGCGTCGATAACATCCAGAAAAGAATAGCTCACTGCAGCTGCTGACGACAAAGGTGCAGAACCGAGTGCGTGATATACGCAAGTGATGTCAGGTTTACCTCCAAAAGCGGACATTTGCAGCGCATAAGCTCATGTCTAGATACTGAGGCAACACCGGAAGCAATTATTCCTTTGTGAGCTCTTTTATCGTCATTACCCCGTCTTCGCGTTCGGCGGTAAATGAAACCTTGTCTCCAGGCTTTACAACGTCGAACATCCGAGCATCTTGAACTTTAAAAGGCGTTGGAGCTGTTGCGTCACTCGATCCCACCGTACCGCTTAACTTGATACGTATTCTTTTAGATGCCTTGTCGACCTTAACGACCTCGCCTTTTAAAGCCTCCTGCGCACAAGCGCCGCACGCTATACTGAGCGCAGCTATCACCGACACGATGATGCGAGTGATTCTCATCGCACGACTCCTGGGTACCCATCCCCCGGATCGACTAAATGCCAAGTCTAAAATTCTGCAAAAATTTTTGCGAGGGGTCGCTCGAGGCCGATTTTGGCCCTACCCCCCTAGCGCTTATCGCTTGACGCAACCTTCGGGTCTCCCGCTTGTGGCGTTCGCTGCAACGCGTGGCGAGGCTAGGAATAGAGGCGGGAAGGACGTTGAAAACCCTTCGAAAAGCCCATCTATCGGCCAGTGCACTTGCTTCAGCCGTTCCAGTGGCGGGTTGCGTCCGCTTTAGGTACGCATGTCGCTTTACTCCCGAAAGCGGACACGTGCAGTGCAACTAGGGATATCCGCTTTGGGCAATAGCGGACATGGCTCCACGCCGCGCGGTGGCTCTCGGGCCGAGCGCATTCGCTGCGGCCCGCGGACCGATGGATAGCTTCAACTAGTGGCGTTTTTCACGCGCGAAATCGTCGGCAAAACAACTTGGAACAGCGAGCCATTTTTGCCATCCGATGACGCAGTCAGTTGACCGCCGTGACGCTCGATAATCATGCGGCATATAGCTAGTCCCAAACCCATACCGTGTGATTTTGTCGTGACAAATGCACCAAATATGCTGTCCAGCCGTTGTGGATCAATTCCAGGTCCCGAATCCCGTACTGCTACAGTAATCGCATTATGATCACTGAGCTCAGTTCTCGCCTGCAATAGCCGATCGCGATCCGTTGTAGCGTCCATTGCTTCGATCGCGTTGTGGACCAGGTTAAAGATGACCTCTTCCAACTGCCTCCTATGACCATCGACCAGCGGCAGTTCGGACGCCAGCTCAAGGCGGGTCTCAACGCCATGATCCTGTAAATCTTTTCGCGATGACTGCAAAACCCCGAGGATGAGCTCATTCACATCGACCTGTTCTCGTTTCTGATGGCTTTTCCCAAACAACGCGCGGATGCCCTCTAACACTTCATTGGTACGATGAGTGTCCCTGATTATATCGTTCAAAGCTGTCCGTACTTCTGCAAGGTTAGGTGGCGTCTTACGAAGAAATTGCAGAGCCGCACTGCCGTTCACTGAGACTGCAGTCAGGGGCTGCCTCACTTCATGAACAATCGCAGCTGTAAGCGCCTGCGCACTCAACAGCTTGTTGTCTCGTTCGCGCTCCAGCATCGCGTTTGAGTGAGCGAGGTATGTCGCACTCTCCCTCCGCTGGGCAAATATCGCGGCAAGGACGTATGCACTGAGCGCCACAACCAGAATGCCTGCTTGGGCTTCTAGGACGCGGTCGGTGACTGGAAGACTGGGGTCTCCGAAATGACCCATGCCCAAGATTGTCGTCAAGACGATGGTGATCGAAACCACGAAGGCCCCCGCAGCGCAGAATGCAGGTCGGGTGCGTGCGGCAAGCCACGCGAAAACTGGAAACAGCCAAGTGATTGGAAACACTGTCTCCCAAAGCCCGCGCGGCAGCGAAATAATAAGTCCAGTCACCAACGCAAGAGCCACGAGTCCCAACGTGCCTTCGATGACTTCGCTCCGCGGCGACGGCCGCCGCACAACGGCAGCGACCCCAATCACGAGTGGTGCAACAGCGATGATGCCAACAAAGTCGGACGCGAACCAGTGCTGCCAACTGTCGAGCATCGGTACCGATGGCCCGCGCATCAACCTGTAAGTAACCGCTCCCCCGATCCCTGACACGGTTGTCGCCGCGACTGCTGCCGCGAGCAGGCCAACAACGTGGCGCACCCGAACGAGGTTGAAATCTGGCCCGAAGTAGTGGTGGA
>Ga0126383_10003075_pt1 | contig 10969 bp, 9 predicted proteins | sample PanSoiMetPlot_35_FD_96882 | JGI IMG/M metagenome (GOLD analysis project Ga0126383, IMG submission 96882) | Tropical forest soil microbial communities from Panama - MetaG Plot_35 | ecosystem: Environmental > Terrestrial > Soil > Tropical forest > Bulk soil | place: Panama | collected 2016-02-17
CGATGCTCACTTGCCGATCATTACGTCGGAGGCCTTAATCACGGCGGCAACGCTATCACCTACCTTTAGGCCAAGTTCATCAACAGCCTCGTTCGTGATAGACGACGTCACCCTCATACCATGACCGATGTCGATGAGCACATGCGCCGTAGTGGCACCTTTGTGAACCTCGACGAGTTTGCCTCTGAGCTGGTTGCGCGCACTGAGGTTCATTATTTTCTCCGTCAAAGTCGACTCAAGACACTGTTCCTGCTCATTCGCCGCTGATTTCAACGCCTCGCCACCTCAACTGTTCCGCGGTTGAGCGCTACCCATGCTGGCTGTCGGCGTCAACGAGCGCAGTGACGTCTGCGCTGTTTCATATGTGTTTATAATGTTGTCTTGCCAAATTCAATTTATGGTTGTTATGGTGGCGACCTTTACGTTTTAAGCGGACCGGTCCCACAGAAGCCGACGCGGCGATGATATCCACCCTCGCCGGCATGGGTCACCTCCGGACTTTACGCGCCTATATCGCGGTGAGGGATATTGATTTGTCAGTGGTTGCGGTCACTATAGCTTCCTCGCCTTGTCGTCTTCGGTGCAATATCTTCGTTCCCTGAAGTTAATCCCAGATATGCTGACTCGCGGCGGTTCTCGACCGGAAGGCGCCCCGACCGCCGAATTCGAGCAGCAGCTAAGTTACCAGTCATGCCTCCAGGAAGCCAAAGGAGTCTCACATGATAAGGCCTTGGTTTGTTGTGGCCGCACTCGCGGCATCCGCGGCCCTTCTGCCATTGATCGCCGACGCCCAGGCGCCATCCAATACTGCGCCGCCCCCTTACCGCCCGAGCCTGGCCGACCTCATGACCTCCACGGTCCAGCCGCGTCACGTCAAGCTCGCCTTCGCGGGCCGCGAAAAGAACTGGGTCTTTGCGGCGTACGAACTAAAGCAATTGTCGGATGCGTTCGATCGCCTGTCGCTCCAGTGGCCGCAGTGGCGCCAGCAGCGGATCGTGGAACTGGTCGAAACCATGATCAGGGATCCGCTATTCGAGCTCGACTTCGCCATCAAGAACAAGGATGAAGCCAAGTTCGCCGAGTACTATGGCCATTTGACCGATGCATGCAACGCCTGCCATCAGGCCGCGCTGCAGACTCCGGTGGTCATCCAGGACCCCAAGGAATCGATGTTTCCGGACCAGGACTTTCGGCCGAAGCAGTAGCTCGCCGCCGCGCTCGCGCTACCCACTCGTGCGCGCTGCCGCGTCCTGGCATTGGACAATGCCGATGCGGCAGCTCATGGGCGTTATCGATTAGCGCAGCTTAGTTGATAGAACCGTCATACTGGTGGGTCTGTCGCGATGCTTTTGTTCGCCGTGGCAGGCAGTGCAAGTGCAAAGGGCGCCAGCCTGAGTTTCTGTCTTTAACAGCTTTGGACAACAAACCGCCTCTCGCATCCATCCCATCAAAACAGGCCATCCACCCGAAATGAATACCCTACGCCGAAAATATATGTCGGTGCATTGCTGTTGAGACCGAAGCCGACATGGAAATCGAGTTGCTGGGTGTTGGTGATGCGATAACCACCGCCACAGTTGAACAGGTGACTGGTTCCGCCGACGAGCGAGAACTCGCCCACGTATTCAGTGAACAGAAACGCACGTTCGCCGAACTGTCGCTCGATTACAAAGGTAGATTGATTCGTGTACCGCTTCACCGGATCAGCCGGCATGAAGAAATTGGTGACCATGCCGGTAATGGCCCAGCCGCGGCCAAGCTCCACGGACCACGGGAACTGCAGGTAGGGCTGTGCGCCGGGACCCGCAATCGAGACTGCTCCGGTAGGGAGCCCGACACCGGTTGTCATCGAGAGATCGAATTTTCCGGGGATCGGACTGATTTGCCATTTTACCGCGGGGGCCACGTCAGTAAATCCGGAGGACCCAGGGCCACGAAACGCGGTAACAACGCTCGGCAGATCGACCAACACTTCTAGGCATGGCGCGACACCGAGGCGTAGCCGGCTGTTAGTTCCGTCGAACACCTGCGCACCATCACGGCGGCTTACATTTATCCCGTTCTCGTTCTGAAAGCTGCCGACCGGAAGCACGATGCTCGAATTGGTGATGTCCGGCCGATCGGTCTCGATCGGATTGCCAGGCTGTGTGCACTCATCGGCCGCCGCCTGGGACACGCCCAAGCTCGCCAGATATCCCAGGAACGCCGCCACCGTAAGTGATCGCATCAAACTTATGCCTCCATTGACAAGCCGTTCCGGCAGGAGTGCGATCTCTTACCAAAACGTTCCAAGGTAGATGAATGACAAAAATGTCATGAGGCCTTTGGTCAGCTTTGGGCAGCGCGCGGAAGACAGATAGCGCTACAGGGGCACAGCACGATGAATACACCTTTGTTGAGGTGACGCAGGGGCTTGCTTTATCTCACCAAGATCGAACCACCGTCGAACGCCTTGAGATCAACTACCTCGCCGAGCGCACTGATGACAGAGGGCGGGCGTGGCGACCCCACCTACCCTGAGCCGTTGAATCATCGCGATTCCGCCGATTCCGGGAAGCATGTGAGCGATCGCGATCACGGCATATTCGGATGCGAGTCCGCGGTTGAGCCCCTCATTGCTAGAGACTCCACAAGCTGTTCGCCAGTCTCCGGGTCGTCTTCAATAACAAACGCGGCGACGACTTCCTGCCATGACGTGCACTCTGACAGCTTATGACATTCGAATATTTCAATTGTATCATAAAGCCGCCGTGCGAGACCTGACTTATCAGTCTGAAACTGACGCGTATGTAATTTGATTATTTTTGCTTCCGTGGCGAAAGCTGCTGCCCTCGCAGTCGAAGTCATCCTTGTCCGCGCACAAGGGCACTAACCTCCCGCAGTCGAATCGCACTTTCGGCGCAGGTTGATCGGGTAGACGTTGTGTGGGGCCGTTTGTCGAAACGCTGAAGGAGCGGTCGGCTAATGAAGGCCGCGAAGGCGCGGCAGGAATGTCTCACCGCGACCGTAAAAGTGCCTGCATGGCAATCCAAGTTTTCATTTCCAAAAAAGCGCGCGGTCATTCAACTCCCCATCACAGCAGCCCGCGCGCGCCCCGGCGCTCCCTGCCCCTCGGACCCCCCCAGGGGGCGCCGTGGGCTTGGCCGCGGCGCTCGCAAGGGAAGCTGCTTCAGTTTCATTGCGAAAGGGCAGTTTCGGACTAGCGCTGCCCGCGCTCCTTGGCGGCAGCGTCATTGCCCTCTCGTATCGAGACCTGATTCACGATCATGAATAAATCTGCGTTCATTCAAGCTCGGCGATTACCGGCGCGCGCCCGCCGCCGCTGCGGTGGGCCGCTCCATCGGCACTCTCCGCGCCCAGAAGCTGCCGGGGACATGACTACTGGACCAGATATTCGGCTGAGGCCCACGATTGGATTCGACGATGCTTTCGGCCTGGCTGTCTCATGACGGCCACGGACGACTACGGCACGTCCTGCCGATTCGCCATGAGCACCGCCCACTACACCAAATCGGTGCGAACCCATCGGCCGGCGGTAGCACACAACCGGGACCGGAGGCTGTTGCAGATCAGCAATAGAGTGTTGCAAATCGGCAACAAGGAAGTGCACAAAAAAGATCACCTAAATCACGCTTCGCGGCCACCTTCTGGCCTGCGAGTTTTCACAGTGCCTTGGCAGAGCGGTAGGGCCGGGGGGACGGTGACATGGCTCTTGCGATCCAGTCCATCAGTGCGCATCCAGTGTTCAGCCGTGCTGTGGAAGAAACACTCAAGGGAGTAAAAGATTACAAAGTGCTGCCTTCCGCTTCAAATGAAGAAGAGGCAAAAAGCTATGCCAATGTTCCGCGGCTTTTCGTTTTGGACACATGTTCTTTCCACCTGGCGCACCTGCGTGCCCTCGTAGAGCGCTGTCGTTCGCACTCGGCAGGCAACAAATTTCTTGCGCTCGTACCGCCGTCAGACAGCAATTACCTGGAGGCAACGCGACTCTTCTATTGGGGTATAGACGGGTTTGTGCAATTGTCTGAAACGTGGCGGATCGAATTACCGGTGGCGGTCCACAGTATTCTACACGGACAGTATTGGGTTCCGTCCGAGGTTTTGATGGCGTTGGTCAGCTACGTACACACGCCGGAAAAAAATCGGCTCCTGCCCGGGCATTCGCTGACGACTCGCGAACGCGGGATCCTTCGACTTGTCATGCGGAATCTGACAAACAAAGAGATTTCCAAAGCGCTCGATATCTCAGAGCGAACCGTCAAGTTCCACGTTTCACATATCCTCGCCAAGTTAGGCGTTGAAAATCGGCGCGATTTGTCGTCGGGAAAGCCAGCTCGAGTTCACTTCGACGCCTCGGCCGGAGCGGTCGACTTCTCCAACCTGCCCGGCGGCGCGCTCTCATCAAGCAGCTCGCGAACCAGATTGCGAAGATAAGTCTCATCCGTCAAATCCGCTTCCCCCGACGGACGACTTTGGGCCCGGATCATGCCGGCCCGGTCAATCACGACGACTTGAGGGACCTGAAAGCGTACCGTGGGCGCGCGCGCCAGATATCGGTCGACCTCACCGGAATTGGTGTGGCCGACGAGGTAATTGATCTTGAGAACCTGCGCGAAGCTCTGCACCGTCGGCTCGAGGATGCCGTCGTCGAAAATAATTCCGATCGGTCGGAAACCCTGGCCGCCCATCTCACCGTAAAGCTTGTTGATCGTCTTCGACAAACGCAGGCAACTCGGGCACCGGATGAGCAAGAACTCCATCACCACCACGTTGCCTTTGAAGCTGGAGAGCGGCGTCTCCCCGCCCAATGAATCAACGATGGTGAATTCGGGGGACTCGCGCAGAACTGGCGGTGCAGCGATGGCCGGAACACCCAGCGCCAGCAGAATGGCGAAGCTCGCCGCGGCGTTCATCTCTTTTGTGCGCATGAACTTCACACCTGCTTCCAGCGGTCGGCGATGCGTGCCACTTCGGCGGCCGCGACTTGCACGGCGTCCTCCGGACTCGATTGGCCAGTCACCACACTGCTGAACATCCTCGGGATGACGAAGCTGTTGAACACCTCCATTGCGACCGGACTTGCATAACCCGGAAAGCCGAGATTGCGCGTCCAGTAGGCGGCATCCTTCAATTGCTTGTACTTGCCGGAGGGGTCAGCCCGAGGGTCGTCCTCGAGGCGGACGATGAGGTCCGGAAGCGTTTTCTGGTAAATCGGAAGGTTGCAGCCTGACGATTTTTCGTAGGCGGTCTTGGAGTTGTCGATCAGGTCCGCAAGGAATTGCTTGGCCCCCTCCTGGTTTTGCGCAAAGTTCCACACCACCGAACAATTGGTGACATGCGGAAACGCCTGCACACCTGCCATCCCGAGCAGCGGCGGGCTGAGGCTGATCTTGCTGGCGACCTCGGGGGCCTCTCTCTCCGCCGCGCGCAGCAGGCTGATTGCGTTGATTGTTGACGTAGTCTTGCGCGCCAGCATGGCGCGAACATTGCCGGACGGACCCCAGGCGAGTTGGTCGGGCGTTCCGGTGTCCTCGTAGAGGGCCTTGGCATACTTCAAGGCCTCGGCCGCGAAGACATTCTTACCGAGGGCCGGATTGCCGGCCGGATCGAGAACTCGACCGCGGAACGCGTGGAGCAACGTGTACAGCGTGACATTGCCCTCCAGACTCGGCGCCAGGGCCAGTCCACAGGCGAGGCCGAGCGCTTCCCGGATTCGCCGCCCGCCGCTGCGCAGGCTCCCGTAAGTGACGGGACCGAGCGGCATTCCGGCCTCGCCCCAGTGGTCCTTGAAATAGTGGAACGGCGCCGGGGTCCAGGAGTCCGCAAAGGCGAAATATTTCTTCGCGAGGGGATCGAAGGTCGATCTGTGTGCGAACCGATCGAGGTTGCCGAACTTGAAAGCCACCTCCAGATAGATCTCGTTGTGGTCGATCGTGTGCTTCTGAAATTCGGCCGGCGGCCAGGGAAACATGAACACGTCGTGGCCGCGACCAGCCGCGACTTCGGCAGCCGCGGCTGCGTGGATGCGCTCTAGCGGGATGCGATCCACCACGACCTTGGTGTCGTGTTGCCGGCCCCACTCCTCGGCAAGCACGCCGGCGAACCACTCGTCATACTCGGGCAGGAAGTGCGCCCATTTGGCGATCTTCAGCGTCTGCTGGCTGGCCAGCGCTCGATCCGGAGAGATCACAAAGGGACCGACTGCGGCGGCAGCCGCCAGCCTGACGACATCGCGCCGGGAAGGTCTTGTCGCTCGGAGGTTGGTCATTCTGGCAGCTCAGCAGACGGATTTCGAAATACAAACATCGCGCGGAGTTTTAGGGTGGACAAAGGCGCGCCGTGCGCGCCGCCCACCTGGAACGCTACAGGGTGGGCACATTCGATTTGCCCACCCGTGCCTTACAAGTCAAAGATCGCGGCCAGGCTCACGCCCGGCCGCCAGGACGTGGTCGTCAGAGGTCGTCGGTTTGAGCTACGCACGTTCCGTTGGCTTGAGGGAACTGCCCCACCTGCTGCAGGCAGTTGAAGTTGGCATTGAACGCCGGATCGAGCGGCGCGCCGCTCCGCTGCTTGACCTGGTCCAGGAAGGCGTCCTTGGCGATTGCGCCGTTGCGCGGATCGAGGATGGTGGGGCAGATGATCCAGACTGCTCCGCCGTCGGCGCCGCCCGTGTCCTCCTGCCCTTCGGCGCCGCATCCGTTGGCTTCGAGCTGGTTGTTCAGCTCATCGGCCGTCTTGATGATCGGCGTTCCGTCAAGGCTCGTCCCGTTCTTCTTTCTTAGGGCAGCCAGGATCGGACCGCACACCGGGCCGGGATTCTCGGGGTCAACCGTGAACCAGAAGTAGGTGACGATCCACATCCCCAGGAGGTCGTCGCAGAAGTACCCAAACGGGCTGGCGCCCACGATTTGATTATTATTTGTTGGGTCACGTACGGGATTACCATTTGCGTCAAGTACGGGAGCATTGTTGTCGCTGCCGTCGATGGCGTTGCGATTGCTGGCGAACCGCCAATCCTGCCTGAGGGTGGGCGTCGCGACGCTGGTCACCGGGAAACACGGCGTGGCGCCGGTACCCATGGTGCCGCAAGGCGTGAGCGCGAAGGTCCCGTTGGGCAGCCTCTGCTTATTGGCGGCATAGGCCTCGAAGTTGCTTACGATATCCACCATCTGGAGGTTGCGCTTGTTGGCAACGCCGTTGAAGAAATTCTGGTTCAGCAAAAACGCGATGATGGAGATGAAGTCGGTGGGCGCGCCGGTGCCATCATCGATATAGCCGGCGGTGGTCGCCAAGATGCGTACGTTCTTGCGGGTGGGATCGTTTGTGCTGCAGGTCGGGTCCGCCACCCAGTTGGCTTGGCTGCCACTTGCGGGAGGTCCAAATTGGCGGAAAAATCCAAAGCGCTGGGCCCCGGGCGTATCCAACTGCGTGACGTTGATGTCGTTTGCGGTGTAGAACGCATCGTTGAAATCGCAAGGCGGAGGGTTGAAGTTGTCCTCGGGATTCGGGCCGCCGCCCCCGCCGAAGCCTCCTGTCCTGGTTTGCCCTAGGGCTCCGGAGGAGGCCGCAAGCAGCATTGCCAGCCCCGCGAGAGAGAAGAGGGAGTACCTTCGTGTCTTCATCGGTTGATCCTCCTTAACATCCGAAACGTCTGCGGCATTGATGCCGTGCTGGAGATGATGACGAACTCGCTGCCGAGTCTCAGGGCGCCTGCACATGGTTGGTATCAGGGCGAAGCACCCACGAGACGGATTCGACGATGTACAACGCCTTGGCCATGCCGGGGCAGGCCGCCCACAGCATCAGGGGCTCGTTGCCGTAGCGCACGTTGCCGATATGCTGGGTCGTGTCCCGGTCGACCTCCGGCCTGGGATTGGTGAAGCCGATTGCTCGCCGCAGCTTTTCCATGTCGTCGGGGTTCCCGGTCAGGAACGTCCAGCCCGGACCGGCGCCGAAGGTCTCGCGGTAATTCCGGATCGCCAGCACGTCGTCGGCTTCCGGCTTCAGCGTGAACGAGTACATGAAGATGTCCCGCCCCACCTGGTCACCCAACAGTTTCTGCACTTCCACCAGGTTGGCCGTCACCGCCGGACAGACATCGCCGCAGAGCGCGTAGAAGAAGTTCAACATGACGACCTTGTCCTTGATGAGATCGTCGTAGAAACGCACCTCCTTCCCCTCGTGGGTGATGAGGGGGATATTGGGAAGATGCTGTTGTTGAACCCGCCGGCGGGCAGTTTCCGGCGTTTCGGGGACAAATTTGCTGGCAACGCTTTCACCTGCAGCGGCGACGGCCGCGCGCGGCCCGCTGGTCGCAACGGCCGCAGTCGCCGCCACGTTCAGAAAGCTTCGGCGTCCCAAGTCTTTTCCTAAGAGCTTCATCGGCTGAGCACCCTCCCTGCTGAACGCCTGGTGACGGGCAGCCCCTCGCTGACGCGAAGGGCGCGGTCTCGGTCCGACGCTACGGCGTCATCACGGTGTCTCCCTGCGGCAGGACGTGCCAGAGCGCCATCATGGCGTGGTCTTCGTGCACCACGTTGTGGCAGTGAATCGGGTATTTCCCGACCCAGTCGCGGAAGCGGAAGAACAGTTTCACCCGCTCGTTGGGATGCAGTTGGGTCACATCCTTGCGCGATTGCTCGGCCGGCAGCGGTGGCGGCACCCGGTTGCGCGACAGGATCTGGTGCTCCTCGAGGTGGATATGGATCGGGTGGGTCCAATCCCCGCTTTGATTAAACAGGATCCAGTTCTCGACGCTGTTTTGCTGCACCGTGAACCTGAAGGTGTTGCAATCCATGAACTGGCCGTTGATGGACCACTGGCCATTCAAGCGGTCGAACTTGAAGGTGCGGACGACGTCAGGCTCCGCAGCAGTGCTGGGCAGCTGGTAGAAGGTCTGCTGCGAGGGCGGCAGGCTGTTGTCGACGACCCTTCCACCAGCCACGCGGAATTGCAGCAGCAGATTGCCCTGGCCCGCGGCCAGGATCGACGGCACGGTGGTGCCGAGCACCGTGCTGCATTCCAGCGAGGTGCCGTTGGGGCCGAAGTCATCGACCGGGCCCTGGCCGTTGAACTGGTTCAGCCGGTTCTCCAGGTAGATGGTCTTGCCGGCAAACTGGCTGAAGTCGATGATGATGTCCACGCGTTCGGCGGGGCCGATGCGGACGGTCTGGACCTGCACCGGTGCCGGCAGCAGGTTGCCGTCATTGGCGATGACCCAGAACGGGTTGTTGGCGCCGAGGTTGTTCAGGTCGGTCAGGAAGAACGAGTAGAAGCGCGACGGACCGGTGTCCAGCAGCCGGAAACGGTAGCGCCGCGGCTGCACGTTGAAGAACGGCTGGATCTTGCCGTTGACCAGGAACTTGTCGCCCAGGATTCCGTCGAGATTGAACAGGTCGAACGCCAGCAAGCCGGTGGTCGGGTCGTAGACCTTGTCGGCGAACGCCAACGGGATGTCGAACTGCGGGAAACTGGGGAGCCGGAATCCCTCTGTCTCGTCGCCGGTATCGAACTGGTTGAACAGGCAGTAGAATCCGACCAGGCCTTTGTAGGTGTTCTGCGAGGTGAAATCGACCCGGTGATCGTGGTACCACAACGTGCTGAGCGACTCATTGATGTCGCCGTTGGGCGCATGGTCGGAGTTGAAGCCCGCAAGCACATTGGGATAGTACTGGTCGCAGAAATGCCCGATCCCGTAGAAGTCGCACGGATTGCCGTCGCTTTCCGACGGGTTATGTGCGTTGTGCAGGTGGGTGGTCACCGACGGCATGCCGAAGCCGCCGTTCTGGGTCGCCGGCGGAAGCGCATTGATGTTGCGCGTGAGCTGGGGGCGGCCGTAGAAGGCCCGATAGGTCGGGCCGGGACTGGTGGCGTGAGTCCCGTCGTCAAACCCCCAAACGGTCTGCGCCGGAAGCTGGGGCGAATGGGTGACGGTGAGCGCACGCTGCCTCATCTGGTAGAGGGTCCGAGGAACCACCGGGAACCTATTGGGGTCGATCTGCGGCGCCTGGAAAGGCGCTGCCCGAACCTCGCCGGCCGCCGTGTTCGGGTTCTCCGTGGGCGTCGGCGTCAACGACTGAACCCTCTGCGCAATCGGCATGACAGGAAGCGGTTCAACCCAAGGCGTGGTCGGCGGGCTGGCCGGCTGATTGTTGGGCAGACACAGTTGGTTTGTCCCACCGTTTATGCTCTGGCCGTAGGCGCGTGAGCTCAAGCCGCTCGTGGCCGCGAGCATACCGCCTGCGGTCAGCAGTCCCATCTTGAAGAGATCGCGACGGCTGGTCGCCCCGGCAGCGATCAGCTCGCGCCGGTTCTCCGCGGCTCTGAGCATCTCCCGATATCGCGCGCGAGAAACCTTTTCACCGAAGACGTTGTAGTACATAGAGGTCCCTCCCTCTTCCTCGTGTGCTGTCGATGGCGAATGAAATGAGAGAGTCATAAAGCAACAGCTCGCGGGGACGGCGCGAAAACCGCAACACCGGCGCAGGTCACACCCTCCACGGCACGCTAATGGGCCATGTGCCTCGCACAGCAGAAAACTGAACCGGAGTCGCCGCCTCTTCCTGAATTAGGGTCGTCGCCTCTTCCCGTGCTTATTTCTAGTTTTCCGTGCCCCGATAGGAACAGGGTTCAACTGACGGGGGAACGCCCTTTGCGGGTGTTTGTGGTACAGGATTTACTGACCCAATTGGGACGATCGAGGTACAGGTATCGAATTGCGATCAGGTCATTTCGCGCTGGCGCTGCAGGACATTTCGGGGGGACACAAAAAAACTGAGGAGACAACGAACTGAGATAACCAGCGGAGATAACTGGCAGATCGATTCCATGAAAGCGATCAGGCTGGGGCAAAGCAAAGCGTGCCCCCACCTCTTCCTTGCCCTGGCCGCTCGCGGGCCAGGGAGAGGGTGGCCCGCTGTGCGCAAGAGCGGGCCTTTGCCCACCTTACAGTCCGCCCAAATGAGTCGAA
>Ga0126383_10003076_pt1 | contig 10966 bp, 9 predicted proteins | sample PanSoiMetPlot_35_FD_96882 | JGI IMG/M metagenome (GOLD analysis project Ga0126383, IMG submission 96882) | Tropical forest soil microbial communities from Panama - MetaG Plot_35 | ecosystem: Environmental > Terrestrial > Soil > Tropical forest > Bulk soil | place: Panama | collected 2016-02-17
CAACAACTCGTGACGGGTGACCTTCGAAGACCTCATGGGTACACCCCGACTCACGATTGATTCACGATTGCGCCGGAACCTAGAGTAGGGCTGCACAAGCGTCAATAGACTCTGGAGGCGGCATGCAGCCCATCGAACTACTCGGATCGGACGTGGTGTACCGCAACCCCAAGCCGTATCTGCGAAGTCTGCAGGCGCGCCATCCCTCACTGGTGGTCTTCGACGATGGCGAGCTGCTGCTCGGTTTCGATCTCGGACAGTCCGATGAGTCGCTCGACTATGCTACGCATCGCGCGCGTTCGCAGGATGGCGGCCGAACCTGGCAGCTCGAGGGCCGACTGCTCGCGCCGTCGGCACAACCGCCAACCACCAACTCGCTCCGCCTGAGTCAGGCTGGCGACGAAATCGTCGCCGTCGGGAATATCCACCACCGCGAGCGCACGGACGAAGGTCTCGTCAATCGCGCCACACTCGGCTTTGTTTCGACCGATCTGGTCCTGATGCGCAGCCAGGACCGCGGTCGGACCTGGTCTGCTGCCGAACGCATTGTTCCGCCTCTGGAGAGCCCCGCATGGGAAACGTGCCATCACGTGGTCGAGTTGCGGAGTGGCCGCTGGCTCGCACCAACCTCCACCTGGCGCGGCTGGAACGGCGAACACCCGGCAGGCGAACAGACGGTCGCGCTGATCAGCGACGATCGCGGCCGGAGCTGGCCTCGCTACGGACGCATCTTCGATGGGCGCCCCAGTGGACTGATCCACTGGGAGGTATCCGTCGTCCAACTCCGCGATGGCCCGGTCGTGGCGGTCGCCTGGCTACACAACCCCCGAACGCAGGCAGACCACCCGAATCCGTTCGCGATCAGCTCCGATGATGGCGAAACATTTGGCGAACCCGAGTCAACCGGACTCCACGGTCAAACGTGCAAGTTGCTGCAACTGCAAGACGGACGGCTGCTGTCGTTCTACCGCCGCCTGGATCGACCGGGCCTGTGGGCCAATCTAGCAACTCTCGACAACGGGCGCTGGCGCCACCTGGCGGAGATCATGGTATGGCAGGGCGAGGGCGCGGCCGTCACGCGGGCCGAGAACTCCGCCGATGGACTCGCTGCGCTCCGTTTCGGTTATCCAAGCCCACTTCAGCTGGCGGATGGCCAGGTGGTGGTGGTCTTCTGGTGTGTGGAGGCGTGTCAGAGTGTTATCCGACTCGCGCGGCTCCGACTCAACGAGTAGCAGCCATTACAGCCACTACACCACCTTTTCTTCAACAGACGTCAGCATGTACACGCCGTCGCCCGGTTCGACTCGCGCCGTGCGGTCAGGGCGTACCCGATGCGCTGGGTCGCCGAGCCATCGTATGAACCCGGGAAGACTCGTGCGAGGTTCAGCGCATCGATGCCGCTTTCGTCCCGTTTTTCCACGCCGCCAGGTTCGCCAGCGGGAGCACCAGGACTTCGCCGCGCAGTTGCTCCAGGTCGAGATTCTGCAAGACGGCGCAGGCCGCGCTGATGCCCTCCGGCTCGTCGCCGTGCACGCCGCAGAGAATGAGCGCGCGCGGACGGTCGATTTTGCCGCGCGCCCCCAAGCAATGCCAATTCAATCTGGCCCGCATCAGCATAGGCAGGAACAAGCAGCGACTGACACGTGCCGACACCCGGCGGCGTTCTGTAGCGCATCAACGCGTCGCAAGTGCTGTGGACGCCTGGGCCAGGAGCTCTCGGAAGCCGCGCCGGATCTCGGGCGTCACCACGTCGTCACGCGACGGCAACCTCGACCATCCACCGCGCAGGCCCGCTTCCGCCATGGCGGGCCGTACGAACACTCCTTCGCCCGCTGTCTGGCTGGCGATGCGCGCGACGAGCGCTTCGTACGGCACCATCAAACGGTCCAACTCGGCCTGCGCCTCGCGGTACCGCCCGGAATCCATCAACTCCTGGATGCGCCACGGGAACTCCGGACAGAAGTTCGGCCAGTGGCTTACGAACACCTGGCACCCAAGCAGGTGTCCGACGATCGTGTGAAACGTGTTGTTGACGACGGCTACGCGGGGCAGATAGCGGCGCACACCGCTCATGAACGTCTCGATGGAGGGCGAAGACCATTTGATGGCGATGCAATTTTGGATCTCGAGAAGTTCGTCCAGCAGGTCGAGCGGCATGTTGTAACCCGTGTACCAGTTGTTGTACAGGGCAAAGCCAATGCTCGTATGGTGCGCAACCTGGTTCATCCAGGCCACAACATCGCCCGGCCTTCCGTCGTAGTAGAAAGGTCCAGAGATCTGCACCGCGTCGACGCCCACGCGTTCGCAGAATTGACAGAGTGCGATGCAGTCGCGGATGTCCAGCGCTTGAACTCCCGCGATCAGCGGCGTGCGTCCGGCGTTGACTTCCGCGACAGTCTTGATCACCTGCTGTCGCTCGGCGAGGTCCATTGAAGTAAAGTCACCACCGGATCCGGCCGCCAGCAGGACGGTGTTGGAAGCATTCGCGCCGCGGGCGAAGAGCCACTCCAGGTTCGCGACCAGAGCATTCAGGTCGAGCGCTCCGTCTACTTCGAATGGAGTGACAAGTGGGGTCAATACGCCGCGCCAGCTCGTGCTCGTATTCATTGAACTGCCGCCATTGCTGCGACACCAGGCCAGCTCAACTGCAACATCAAGTCGCGCAGCTCCGCCAGCTGGCCCGCATTCAACGGCAGGGTCGGGGGTCGGGGCGGCCCAACCGGCCGTCCAATCGCTTCCATCAAGCCCTTTTGTATGCGGTAGCCCCCGGATTCCCTGGCCAGTCTGTCCTGGAATGCGCGAAGCATGACATTCACCTGGTCAAAGAGTGCCTGGGCCTCGTCATAACGCCGTTGCTCCACCAGCTCCCAGATGCGCAGGTCGTGCTCCGGCCACGCGTGAATGATCGACGAGATATAGCCGCGTCCCCCGTTGCGGTGGCAGCCCACCGGGTTGTTCGTGTTGTCGATCACATTGAAGATTCCGGAGAACTGGCGCATGTCGTCGTAATCGGCACCCGTCGGAGTAGACCACTTGACACCCATCACGTGCTCCGCGTCAGTCAGACGGAGAAGCGTTTCCGCGGTGATTGATTCGGCGCCAAACCACCACGTGTTGTAAATGATGATGCCGCAATCGATCGCGTCTGAAATATCCGTGAAGTACCGGACGTAATCATCCTGCGTCGGATGGTGAAAAATCGGAAGGTCGATCTGGAGTCCAACCGCCCCGAGGTCCTGGGCGCGACGTGCATCTTCGATGGTATGCAGGGTGTTCTTCGTCCGCAGTCCGCACACAACAGGGACGCGGCCATTCGCGGCGTTGACAACTGTTTCAAGCAGCTTCGGCCATTCGCTGTCGTCAAGGTCCGGCCCTTCGCCCATGGCGGCCGCGACCTTGAGCACCGATTTTCCGGTGCGTAGGCCCTGTTGTACCCACCATTCGGTAAGCTCGGCCATCGTCGCGGTGTCCAGCCCGTAGGCAGCGTCGAATGCGGTTGGTATGGTCGCAATGGGCCCCTGGATCAGGAGTCGGAGCTGATCGCGGTTCATTTCTTTGAGGCCTCCCTCGTCTCACGAAGTGCAGCAACCCTGGAGCTCATGCCAGAGGATTGATCGTACGGCAGCGGCGTATGCAGGACGCCGCGTGCCCGTCAGTCAGTCCAGGTAAACGCGACGCTGAGCCAACCCTCGGCGCCCGCCGCCAGCATGTCGTAGATCGCGGGCGCATCGCTGTACGGCACGACATGGCTGATCAGCGGACGAACGTCCAGCTCGTCCCGGCGAATCAGCTCGATCACCGTGGCATGGTTGCGCGAGCGAGCCCAGGGCCAGTACGGGTGGCTCACCGCAAAGCCGGTCTCGTACGAGCCAACGATGGAGATCTCGCGCCGAAGGAGCTTGTCGAGACTGAGCGGGACGGTGGGGCCGGGATCCGGCCAGGCGGCAGTCGCCCCCGCGATGACGATCCGGCCGCGGTCCGCGGTGGCCTGCAGGATCTCGGGGACCACGTCGATCCGGGAGGTCGCGTGGATCTGGACGTCGGCTCCCGACGTTGGCTCGAGGCCCGCAGCAGCGACGCCGGCGAAGCGGCGTGGCACCGGTGTCGCCGCATGGATGGCCGCCGCGACATCCTGCGACGTGGCATTGACGACGTGACTCGCGCCGTACAGCTTCGAGATGCGCAGCCGCTCGTCGACGACGTCGACCCCGATCAGGGGGTGGGCGCCACTGAGGCGGGCCAGCCGGAGCGCGATCAGGCCGACCACGCCCTGGCCGTGGACGGCCACCGATTCGCCGATCGCGATCTGCGCCCGCTGGACTGCATGGAGGGCCACGTCGCCGAGGATCGCGAATGCCGCCGAGGCGTCGTCGACTTCGTCCGGCACGGGCAGCAGATCCCCCTCAGAGGCGTGTACGTACTCGCTTCCCGGCGCCGGCTGAGTCACCAGCCAGTGGCTCGCGTGTGGTCCCTGGCCCAGAACCCGGGCGCCCGGCGCGAGACCCGTGACCTCGGGGCCGACCGCCTCCACCACGCCGACGGAGGTGTAGCCGAGCGGGAGGTTGGCGACTTCACCAAGGGGAGCGCCCGAGCGTCGGGCGCGGATGGCGTTCACCTCAGTGCCGGCGCTGACCTGCGTCAGGCGGGTCCGAACAAGGATGTCGTGCGGCCCGAGGCGGGGTAGCTGGAATGACTGGATCCTGATCTTGCCCGTTGTTTCAAGGACGATCCTCTGTCCGGTGCTCACGGTGCCGATTGCCTACGATACGTCGCCTGCCACTTGCCGCCCCCGTGGGCATGTCCGGGCACGGTTCGAAGGTGATACTCTCCGCGCATCCGTCGGGCGGCCGGCTCACGGCGGCCCTTTTCAAAGCCAGGAGGAGGTTCATCACGTGGGTGGTCATCAGGCGCCCGACCGCGCGCCGAAGTCTGCGATCCTCGTTGCACTGGTTGCCCTGCTCTTGTCGGCGGGCGCCCTGTCCAGCCCGGCCGCTGCTGCCGGTGCCTCGTTCCGCCAGCCCACTACCGCCGGCGGCACGTTTACGGGCGCGTGGGTTGGCCCGTGTTGTGTTGGCATCGCCAACGCCAACCCGCTGATCGCGGGCGGGGACCAGCACTTCCTCAGCAAGATCTACGAGCCGCTGGTCACGTACAGCATCGATAAGACGACGGGCGGCTATGGACCGATTGTGCCCGCGCTCGCCAAGGACTGGACGACATCCACTGACGGGCTCACCTGGACCTTCCACCTCCAGCCCAACGTGACCTGGCAGGACGGATCGCCGTTCACTGCCGACGATGTCGTCTTCACTCTGACTCTGTGTGAAAGCCCGACAGTGGGCTGCGTCTATGGCGGCGGTATCAGCAACATCACGGGCGCCGCGGACGTGAAGAGCGGCAAGAGCACCACCCTGGCTGGGGTGGTTGCGCCTGATCCGCAGACGGTGACGATCACCACGGACACGCCGAATGCCGCCATGCTGGACGCGCTCTCTCTCATGTGGATCGTTCAGAAGAAGTCCCTCAGCTCGATTCCGCTCGACCAGGTCACCAAAAGCCCGTACTGGACCACCCCAGGCCAGGCGGTCGGCACGGGCCCCTTCAAGATCACCAGCTACGCGGATGGCCAGTTCATGGAGCTGAGCCGGTACGACAGCTACTGGCGTGGCAAGCCAGTCCTCGACAAGATCGTCCGAAGGGAGTTCAAGGACCCGGCGACCGCTCTGCTCGCCTTCGATAAGGGCGACATCGACTTCACCTACGTCACCGCGGACGAAGTCACGCGCGAGCAAGGCAACGCGAACGCGACAATCATCGCGGGTCCCTCGCAGGTAGACAACGTGGTCGTATTCAACCCGCTCGTCAACCCGGCGTTCGGCAACAAACTGTTCAGGCAGGCCATGGAATTCGCGATCGACCGCAACTCGATCATCAGCAACCTGTACAACGGCAAGGGTCAAACGCTGCCCTGCCTCTTCGGGAACCCCGCGTACGTGGCACCGGACACCGAGATGTACGATTACAACCCCGATCAGGCGAAGGCGCTGCTTGCGCAGTCGGGAGTGGACCTGGGATCGCTGCCAACATTCACGTTCGACACGTACTACAACGACCCGCTTTCGCTGAACGTCATGACGGCGATCCAGAAGAACTGGGCCGACATCGGCTTCAATGTCACCATCAAGCAGATGGACTCGGCCGCGTGGACCAACCAGTACTACAAAGATGGCACGTCCCAGGTTTCATTTATCGGCGCCCAGAACGGCCCGGACGGCAATATAGCCGCGACGTACTTCCTATCGACGGCGTCGCAGGAGTCCGGCGCCGGCAACAACGGCTGGAAGGGGTACGTCTACTCGAACCCCGAGGTCGACACCATGATCAATCAGGGGCGATCGACCTTCGATCCGGCACAGCGGGCGACCACCTACCAGTCGTTGTGCAAAGTGCTGGCGGACGACATGCCGTGGAACATCATGTGGCAGACGACCCGCTACTGGATCGTCAGCAACAAGGTCCAGAACTTCCAACTGACCCCGGCTCCCGGCGGCGGCTCCTACTACGATGCGGCCGAGACCTGGTCCGTCCAGCAATAGGCGGCTGGTCTCCTCGCTGATGTGGCCGGGGGCGGGATCTTAGGATCCGGCCTCCGCCATTTTTCCGTCTCATGACAACCTATATCGCGCGTCGAGTCCTCATCTCGATCCCGATCCTCTTTGGGATCACGGTGCTGGTATTTGCCTTCGTCGCCCTGGCCCCGGGCGATCCGGTCGACGCGTACCTTCGTCCGGAAATGGCTGGTAATCAGCAGCTACGCCAGCTGATGGCCCATCAGCTTGGGTTGGACCAGCCGCTCCCGATCCGCTATCTCGCCTGGCTGGGGCAGACTCTGCGCGGCAACCTGGGCTACTCGACGATCAGCGGCGTGCCCGTCAATGCCATCGTGTGGAACGGTTTGCTGGCGTCTGCCTCACTCATGCTCACCGGACTGTTGCTAGGGGTCCTCCTCGGCATCCCGCTAGGGGTAGTTTCGGCGCTCCGCCAGTACTCCTGGCTCGACTTTCAGCTCACCGGAATTGCCTTCCTGGGTATCTCGACGCCATCATTTCTGGCCGGGATCGGCGGGCTGTACGTCTTCGGTCTGCTTCTCGGGATCTTTCCGATCGGCGGCATGCAGACGGCCGCCAAGCCGTTCACCATCACCGACTTTCTTGCGCACCTCGCGCTGCCCGCCATGATTCTGGGCTTCGGCTATGTAGCGATCTTCATGCGATACACCCGGTCGGCGATGCTCGAGGTCATCCACTCGCAGTACATCACCACTGCTGAGTCGAAGGGCTTGCCGAACCGCATCGTCGTCGTGCGTCACGCCCTGCGCAATGCGCTAATCCCGATCCTGAGCGTCATCGGGGTCTATATCCCGGACATGGTCGGCGCCGCCGCGATCACGGAGACGGTCTTCACCTGGCCCGGCCTTGGGCTGCGGGTCGTGGAAGCCGCCAACGGGCGGGACTTCCCGGTAATCATGGGCATCGCACTGATCTTCGCCATCGCCGTCTTGTGGGCAAACCTGCTCACCGACATTGCATACGCGGCGGCCGACCCACGGATCAGGTACTGAGCTCACCAGGCGTGGCCAGCGCCGACGCGGTCCCTCGGCCCGTTGCCCGCGAAGCGTCCCCACTCCGTCGGACACTGATCCGCTTCCGTCGTCACCGTCTGGCGATGGCAGGAGTCGTCGTGCTCGCCATCCTGGTGGTCGGGACAATCGTTGCTCCGCAGAATGCGGCTTACGATCTGGGTCTCGGCCAGGGCCACCAGCCACCGAGCCGGGTCCACTGGTTCGGAACTGACGCCCTCGGCAGGGATGTCTTCGCGCGGACGCTGCTTGGTGGACGCGTCTCTCTGATGGTCGGGCTCGTGTCCGCCCTCTTCTCGACTGCCATCGGTCTCGTCGTAGGCTCGCTTGCAGGCTACTTCCGCCGCCTTGACTTCGTGATCATGCGCGTGGTCGACGTGATCATGAGCTTTCCGCTGTGGATCCTGCTGCTGCTGGCCGCTGCCTTCATTGGACCGGGCATCGTCAACATCATCGTTCTCATTGCTCTGATCACCTGGCCGATCCCGGCGAGGATCATCCGCGGCCAGATCCTGCAACTGCGCGAGGTCGACTTCGTCGTAGCAGCGAGGGTCCTGGGCGGCAAGGATCGCTCGATCCTGCTGCGCCACGTGCTTCCGAACTCGATCGCGCCGCTGCTCGTGTACACGAGCATCGCTGTGGCCACGAACGTCCTTCTCGAGGCGGCGCTGAGCTACCTTGGCCTGGGGGTCCAGCCGCCCACGCCCAGCTGGGGCAACCTCCTCAACAATGCTCGCTCGATCAGTGTCTTCAGTCGGGAGCCGTGGCAGTGGGCGCCCGCGGCCATCCTGATCGTTGTCTTCGTTCTCGCCGTCAACTTCGTCGGTGATGGCATCCGCGACGCCGTCGACCCGAGGAGCAGGGACGTTTGACATTCCGGCTGTGTGAACCGTCTCGGTACCAGCGCCCATTCGGCAGTACTGGCCAACGGCGCTGTCGCGCAGGCACATCTCGAAGTCGAAGGCCTTCGAGTCTGGTTGCCGCTGACGGGCGGGATCTCCGTCGCACGACCGCTTGTCCCGTCCGATCACGGTCGTCAACACCGTCGCCTCGGACATCGTGCTCAACCATACCGGCGTATGTGTCAGCCTCACACCCCGTCGTCGCCGCCAAACTCGGTCAGACGTGGCCGCCTCCGCCGCGGCGTGCTTCGGGTATTCTCGGTACTCTTGCGTGAGCTATCGGACCGCGCTCATCGGACTTAGCTGGATCGCCGCTGACCCCGCGCGGCCGGCGTCGGACCCCGTGCTGGGCACGGCGGTACCGTTCAGCCACGCATCGGCGATGGCGGCGATCCCGCAGATCGACGTCGTTGCCGGCTGTGACATCGTGGCCGCGGCCAGGGATCGCTTCGTCAAGCAATGGAGCGGCCGCTGGCAGGGGCTCCGCGTCTACGACGACTACCGCAAGTTGCTCGAACGGGAACGGCCGGACCTCGTCGCCGTCGTCACTCCCGACCACCTGCACACCTCACCGGTGCTCGCCGCAATCGAGTTCGGCGCGCGGGGGATCTTCTGCGAAAAGCCGCTGGCCACGTCCCTCGATGAGGCCGACCAGATCGTGGCGGCCGCGGCCAGCTCAGGGGTCGCGATCTGCGTCGACTACACGCGGCGGTGGATGCCTGAATTCGTGGAGGCGCGCCGCCTCGTCCGATCAGGCGCGATTGGGCGACTGTCGCAGATCGTCCTCCAGACTGGCGGGCCGCGGGCGATGCTCTTCCGGAATCACACCCACATGATCGACCTCCTCAACTACTATGCCGAGGCCGATCCGGACTGGGTCGTCGCCGAACTCGAGCCCGACTTTTCCAACTACGGCACCACGTATCGGGGCGATGGCGGGACCGAGCCGTCGACCGACCCCGGGGCCAACTACTACGTCGCGTTCGCGAACGGCGTCCGAGCCTATGTCACCGGCATGAAGGACACGGTGCCCGAGGTTCGTGTCGACCTGATCGGTGCGCGCGGTCGACTGTCACTCGACGCGGAGGGATTCCGGTTGATCACGTTCGAGAGCGAGGATCTGCGATCGAAGCCACCGGTCACCCGCATCGAGCGCTTATCGCCCGGATGGACCGTCTCCGGCATTCAAGCCGCCCTGCTCGACCTGATTGCCGCCATGGAGACCGGCCGAGGAACCGCGAGCTCAGCCGAGACGGCGCGCCGAACAGTCGCCATCACCCAGGCGATTCTCGAGTCGCATGCAGGCGGCAATGTGCCCGTCCGGGTCGCCCCTGCGCCGGCCGCAACCGTCGTGGGCTGATGAAAGATCACCGAGCATCGGTGTCGTCCTGAGGGCGCCCAGTACCGAGGATCCCTGGTCCTCGTGGTGAGGTCGGGCAGCCGAGTCATCGCGCGAAGTTCGCCAGGTGACCTGGGCGATCGTCGCCCGCCCCCGCTGGACCTCGAAGCCGAGGCCGGGGCAGCTACGGTCGAAGACCACGATCGTGGCCATATCGCGCACGAAGCACCGGACCTTCCGACGGACTTGTCAGGCCTCGGCGACAGCCGGGTTGCGCAGCACGCCGAGACGCTCGATCTCGCCCTCAACCGTGTCGCCAGGCTTGAGCATATTCTCCTCGCCCAATCCGTGGGGCATTCCGGTGGTGATGATGTCGCCCGGCCGCAGGGTCATCAGCCGCGAGGTGAATGAGATCAACTCGTCCCACGGGATGTTGACATTCTTCGTCGATCCGTCAACGCGTACCTCGCCGGAGATTCGGCTGATGATCCGGACATCTCCGAGGTCGCCAGCCTCGTCCGCGGTCACAATTGCTGGCCCGAGAATCGCGAAGCCGTCCAACCACTTGCCGTTGAGCCAGTCGATGAACCCGTCCATTTCCTTGTCGCGCCTGCCAGGCGGCGGAACGTCGAGCTCACGGCCCGAGACGTCGTTGCAGATGGTGTAGCCGAAGACGTGTTCCATCGCTTGCTCGCGAGTAATGTCCTTGCCTTCCTTCCCGATGACGATCGCGACCTCGATTTCGTCGATCACGCCGGGCGAGATTCGCCAGATCGTGATCGGGTCGCCAGGGCCTTTGATGTCGTCGGTCCTCTTGGCGAACAGGAGCGGCAGCGCGTCAGGTCGGAGCGGTTCGGCGCCCTCATGCGCGTAATAGCCGCCGGCCACCGCGATCAGCTTGCCTGGGTTCGCGATCGGGGCGAGAAGGGACACACCGTCCTCTGGAACCGGCTGCCCGGCACGGGCCGCCAAGGCCACCTCGTCGATCACCTTCCGTCCCTGTGACAGGAGGGCTCTCATGTCACCACCTGCCGCCCGACCTCCCGACGTCGCCTCGAGGTCATAGACCTGGCCGTTTTCGAGCAG
>Ga0126383_10003077_pt1 | contig 10966 bp, 10 predicted proteins | sample PanSoiMetPlot_35_FD_96882 | JGI IMG/M metagenome (GOLD analysis project Ga0126383, IMG submission 96882) | Tropical forest soil microbial communities from Panama - MetaG Plot_35 | ecosystem: Environmental > Terrestrial > Soil > Tropical forest > Bulk soil | place: Panama | collected 2016-02-17
AGATCACCCGGCCTTCAGCCCGTTGACCCTGGGGCGCGGCGGTGCGCGCCCGCGGCCCGGGTCGATCGCGGACGAGTTTGGCTTCGAAGAACGTCGAGTGGCGCCAACTATCGATCGCCGCCCGCCCGTTGTCGACAGTGGCGGCACGGTCCGCAACGGCCGCCAGGCAGTGCGCATCTATCCGTTCGGGGTGAATCGCTCGAGGTTGGAAACACAGATCCGCTCGCTCGGCTTGCCGGCCGTGGTCACGGGCAATCAGCACGATGCGGACGTGGTGCTGACGGTGCGCAATTACTACCGCCGCAAGCCGCAGGCGCTGCGCGACGCCGAGGCGACGGGTGTGCCGGTGCACGTGTTGCGCTCCAACTCGGCGGGCAACATCGAGCAGGAGTTGATGCACATCTCGCATCTGGACGCCGCGCCGGTGCCAGGCACCGCTCAGAACGCGCTGCGGGAGACCGAGGACGCCATCGCCCGCGTCCTGGAGACCTCGGCACCGGTCGAGCTATCGCCGCAGAGCGCTTATATTCGCCGCCTGCAGCACCAACTGGCCGAGCAGCACAGCCTGAGCTCGCGCAGTACGGGCAAGGAGCCGTACCGCCGCGTGCGGATCTCGAAAGCCGACTGACGTCGGCCGCGTTCAGCCCTCAGCTATCAGCTATCAGGCATGACGAAGGACGTGAGATGCCTGGCGGGCCATATGGGACGGCTGCGAATGCTGATGGCTGACTGCTGAAAGCTGACAGCATTGTTCATCACCTTCGAGGGCATTGAGGGCTCCGGCAAGTCGGAGCAGGCGCGACGGCTGGCCGATCGCCTGGCGCGCGAGCACATCTCTGTGCTGCATACCCGCGAGCCAGGCGGCACCGCGCTGGGCGATCAGCTCCGTGAGCTGGTGCTGCTCCGCGGCGAGCTCGACACCGTCGCACGGGCCGAGGCGCTACTCATGTGCACCGCCCGCGCACAGTTGGTCGAACAGGTGATCAGGCCAGCGCTCGAGCGCAGCCTCGTCGTCGTATGCGATCGCTTCGCCGATTCGACGCTCGCTTATCAGGGCTTCGGACGCGGACTGCATATCGCTGGGCTCAAGGCGGTGATATCCTTCGCCACCGCCGGGCTCTCGCCTGACATGACGATCCTGCTGGACTTGCCGGTTGAGATGGGCCTTGCCCGCAAGCAAGCCCAGCCGGCCGCTGCCAGGAACCGATTCGAGCAGGAAGCGGAAGCCTTTCACGAGCGTGTGCGCACTGGCTATCAGACACTGGCTCACGACGAGCCCCACAGATGGCGCTGCTTTGATGCGCTGAAAGAACCCGAGGAGTTGTCGGAGGACATCTGGCGCGTTGTCGCCGCGGAGCTGCGACGCACATGAAGATGGTGGTAGCCGTCGTCCAGGCTGAGGACGCGAGTGGGCTGCTGACGCAGCTCTCGAACCGAGGCTTTCGCGCCACCCGCATCAAGACCGTGGGTGGCTTTCTACGCGAGGCGAACGCAACGATCTTCGTCGGGGTCGAAGACGAGGAGGTGGACATGGTCGTGAACACGATCCGTGAGAACTGCACGACCCGCCAGCAGCAGATCACCGCGATCCCAGCGGTGATGGAGCCGGGCGAGTTCTTCCTGCCGTACCCCGTCGAGGTCGAGGTCGGCGGGGCGACCATCTTCGTCCTGGACGTTGCGCGCTTCGAGCGCGTTTGACTGAAACCTCGGCGCCCGCTGAGACTCGTACAGGCCGAACAGGAAACCGATACAAACGTTCATTGCATGTCCGAAGGCTCGGGAGTAGGGTGCCTGTAGGAGGCCTCAGCATGAACGACGGCTATGCCACCACGGCCGAGTCGAATTCCGCGCCACTCGCGATCATGCTGTCGCGCGCCCTGCTGGCGGGCTTCCTGGCCTCGGTCGCGATGGTCGTGGCGTTCTCCGTCGCGTTCGTCGTCGCCCTGGTGTTGGGCACGGCACACCTCGGGCTACTGAGCCAATGGAGCCAGGGTCTGACTGGCAATTCCTTGATCGACCTGGCCAAACCAAACCTCTACGCCGCGCTGGGCGTCTTCTTCACCGGTGGGCTCTTGTGGGCGCTGCTCTATGGGCTGTTTGCCGAGCCGCGACTCAAGGGCAACCCGTGGGAGCGCGGCGTTGTGTTCGCCGTCGTGCCGTGGCTCTTTTCGCTCGTCGTCTTTATGCCCGTAGTCGGCGGGGGCTTTCTGGGCCTCAGCCTCGGCGCCGGGCCGCTGCCAATTATCGGCAACGCTATCCTGCACGTCGTCTACGGCGCCGTGCTTGGCTTCGTCTACGGCCCCGTTGGGGACTCGGTGCTCGATGCCCCACGACACGCCGCGGCCGGCGACGACGTTTGGGCTGGTCCGAGCTCGGAGATTGGCGCCGCGCGCGGGTTGCTGATCGGCCTTGCTCTTGGGCTGATCGCGGGCGTGCTCAGCGTCGGCCTGCTGTCAGGGGTGGAGGCGCTGCACCTGAACGCGCTGTCGATCGTGGTGCCGACGGCCCTGATCGCGGCCGCCTTCGGCGGATTGGTCGGCTCGCTGTCGGGAGAATCGACCTACCAGCGGTAGGTCTTCCACACCCAGTCGAACAGCAGGGCGCTGTCGCCGAGCAGAGCGCGGCTGCCCAACAGCGCGACGTACACGCGGTGGCCGTCGCGCATCACCGAGCCGACGATGGTGTGGTCGGCGATCTCGGTGTAGCCAATCTTGACCCCGTCGGCGCCTTCATAGCTACCGAGCAGGGGATTGAGGTTTTGCATGGGGTAGTGGTCACCGACAAAGGATCTCGCGGCCGCCAGGATCCGAAACGTTTGGTTCTGCATCGCATAGCGGCCCAGCATCGCCATGTCGTAGGCGCTGGAGTAGTGCTCGTCCGCGTCCATGCCGCTGGGGGTGACAAAGTGCGTATCGTGCAAACCCAGGCTGGCGACACGGTCGTTCATCCAGCCCACGTATGTCTCGCGTGAGCCGGCCAGCGACACCGCGACCTGTTCGGCGGCGTCGTTGCCGCTGGGCAGCATCATCCCATATAGCAGCGTCTCGAGCTTGAGGTGCTGGTTCGGCTCCATGCCCATGACCGACGAGCCATCGCACGCCACGAGCGCTCCGGCGCTGACCGTCGTCGTGTACACGCGCCTGATATCAGGCTCATGTTCCAGGGCAACGATGGTGTTCACGATCTTGGTGATCGACGCTGGCGCGGCGCGACCGAAGCCATCGTGCTCATACAACAGCGCCCCGGAGCCGTCATCGACTATAGCCACGTGGGCAGCGGTGACTTTGGGCGGAGGGTCGGCGCCCTCCCGTTGTGGACCGCCCGTCGCGGGCAGCGGTGCTGTTGGCGCGCTGGGCGGTGAGATGCGGATCATTGGCGCGTTCACGGGCATGGGCAGGTGGCTCGGCGGCGACGCGGTGTCACAGTACTGCTGCTGCATGACCTCCGTTGCCGTCAGCGTTGCCGCCAATGTCGGCGTCGCCGTGGGTGGGGCGGGTGTCGGAGTCGGTGGCACAGCCGTCGGCGACGCTGGGATAGCCGTGGCTGTTGCGGGCGCCACGGTTGGTGACGCGGCGGTTGGCACAGCGGGTACTGGCGTGACCGAGGGCGCGATGGGGGCGTCGAGCGCTGCGCTGGGTTCGGGCGGCGTTGCGCCGGCCTGGCAGCCAGCCACCAGCAGCAACGCACCGAGAAGCGTTAGCCAGCGAAGCATGAAATTTGATTGTGCCTTATGGCTGCGCTTGCTACGCTGAAAGCCCGTGGATCACACGGGGAAGATGCGCGCGACGAAGTACATCTTCGTCTCTGGTGGGGTTGTTTCGTCGGTCGGCAAGGGGATCACGGTCGCGTCGATCGGTCGGTTGCTCAAAGCGCGCGGGATCTCCGTGTGCATCCTCAAACTCGACCCCTACATCAATGTCGATCCGGGCACGATGTCGCCCTACCAGCATGGCGAGGTCTTCGTCACCGACGACGGCGCCGAGACCGACCTCGACCTCGGCCACTACGAGCGCTTCATCGACGAGAACCTGACGCGCGCTTCGAACGTCACCACAGGCGCGGTCTATTCAGCGGTCATCGGTCGAGAGCGGCGCGGCGACTTCCTGGGAGGCACGATCCAGGTCGTCCCGCATGTGACCAATGAGATCAAGGATCGCATCGAGCGCGTCGCCCGCCTGACCGAGGCCGAAGTGATCATTGCCGAGGTTGGCGGCACGGTCGGCGACATCGAGTGCCTGCCCTACCTCGAAGCGCTGCGCCAGATCCACCGCGAGCTCGAACCCGACCGCACGCTCTTCGTGCACGTGACCCTGCTGCCATATGTTGGCGCGACAGGTGAGCTGAAGACCAAGCCGACCCAGCACAGCGTCAAAGAGCTGCGCTCGATCGGTATTCAGCCAGACGTGATCTGCGCCCGCTCGGACTACCCAGTCCCCGATGACACCCGCGACAAGATTGCGCTGTTCTGCGATGTCGATCGCCGCGCGGTAGTGCCGCTCGAGACGGCCGACACGATCTACAGCGTGCCGCTGATCCTCGAAGGGGCTGGCCTCGGCGACTACATCGTCGAGCGCCTGCAGTTGCGTAGTCAGGCGGCTGACCTCGAAGGTTGGCGCGAGCTGGTCCACCGCTCGCGAACGGTCAAAGACGAAGTGGTCATTGGCGTGGTTGGCAAGTACGTCGAGCTGCAGGACGCGTATATCTCGGTGCGCGAGGCGATCTACCACGCTGCCTGGGCGCACCAGCGCAAGCCAGTCATCCACTGGATTGATTCACAACGCCTGGAGCAGTCCGATGATGATTGGGAACGGCTGCTCGAAGGCCTGCACGTCATCATCGTGCCCGGCGGCTTCGGCTACCGCGGCGTTGAAGGCAAGATCCGCGCGGCGCGTTTTGCCCGCGAGCACAAGGTGCCGTATCTAGGCCTGTGCCTGGGCATGCAGGTGCTGTGCATCGAATTCGCGCGCCACGTGTTGCGGTCGGAGGAGCCGAACTCGACCGAGTTCAACCTGTTCACGCGCTACCCGGTGATCGACTTGCTGCCCGAGCAGCGCGACGTCGAGGAGAAGGGCGCCACCATGCGCCTGGGTGTGTACCCGTGTCAGATGCGCCACGGCACGCTCGCCGCGACCGCCTACGAAGAGCAGCAGATCGTGTTCGAGCGGCACCGTCACCGTTACGAGTTCAACAACGTGTTCCGCGAAACGCTGGGTAACGCTGGGTTGGTCTACTCGGGCACCTCACCCGATGGGCGGCTGGTCGAGATCGCCGAGATTCGAGACCACCCGTTCATGCTCGGCTCCCAGTTCCACCCCGAGCTGAAGAGCCGCCCGAACAAACCCCACCCGCTCTTCCGCGATTTCCTGAAGGCCGCCACCGAGCTCGCGGGCGAGCAGCTGGCACTGCCGAGCTATCAGCTGTCAACAGTCAACAGCCACGTCGATGCCACCGTGGACGGAGTGCTGATCGCGGAAAAAAGCTGATTGGTAGCCCGAATTATTCGCTGCATTACCGGTAAGGGCCGCTCATGCTGACCCTTCGGCAAGCTCAGGGGAATCCAGCGCGGCCCGCTCGTGCTTCCCGTGAGCCTGTCGAACGGTCAGGATGAGCGGGCATGAATATTTCGGGCTAGTATCTCGGCGTGCGTATCCTCGTCACCGGCGGGGCTGGCTTCATCGGCTCCCACGTCGTCGATGGCTTTGTCAATGCCGGCCACGAGGTGGCGGTCGTCGACGATCTGTCCACGGGCAACAAGGCCAATCTCGACTCCCGAGTGCCGCTGTACCAGTACGACATTCGCGATCAAGCCCTGGACAAAGCATTCGAAGAGTTCAAGCCAGACATCGTCGACCACCACGCCGCGCAATCCAACGTTCCCGCCTCCGTTGCGGACCCGGTCTACGACGCAAGTGTCAATGTCCTCGGCGGACTCAACCTGCTGCGCCTGGCGACCAGGCACAACGTGCGCAAGTTCATCTACATCTCCTCCGGTGGGGCAATGTACGGCGAACCCGAGCCGAACATGCTGCCAGTCCCAGAGACCGCGCCCGTCCGGCCGCTGTCGCCGTACGGGGCCAGCAAGCAGGCGGTCGAAGCCTGGCTCGGCGTGTACCGGCGTACCTTCGGCCTGGACTACACCGTGCTGCGCTACGCCAACATCTACGGCCCGCGCCAGGGGATCCGAGAAGAAGGCGCGGTGGTGGCGGTCTTCGCCACCCGCATGGCCGCCGACCAGCCGGTGACCATCGATGGCGCCGGCCAGCAGACCCGTGATTTCGTGTACGTTGCCGACTGCGTGACCGCCAATCTGGCGGCCCTGGAACGCGGCTCGGGCTGCTCGGTGAACATCGGCACTGGTCGTGAGACGTCGGTCCGCGAGATCTTCGAGCTGCTTGCTGAAGTGGCGGGCTATACACAGCCGCCGCGCTTCGGCCCTGCCCGCACAGGCGACGTCATGCGCATCGCCCTCAACCCAGCGCAGGCGCGCGAGCAGCTGGGCTGGCAGGCGCAGATGCCACTCCACGAGGGCCTCGCCAGCACCTACAAGTTCTTCAGTGCCAACGGCCGTTCCGCCTGACGCGCACGTCGTCATCTTGGCCGGCGGCGAGGGCACCCGCCTGTGGCCGCTGAGTCGCAGCCGCCGTCCGAAGCAGCTGCTTCGGCTGAGTGGTGACCGTTCGCTCATCCAGCAGACGGTCGATCGCGTGTTGCCGCTGGTGCCCGCGGAGCGCATCCTGGTCGTCACCGAGCGATCGCACGCGGCCGATCTGCACGCGCAGCTACCCGAGCTACCTGCCGCCAGCATTGTCGTCGAGCCAACACGGCGCGGCACCGCCGCTGCACTGCTCTTGGCAGCGCTGCACCTGCGCGAGCGCGCGCCCCAGGCAAGCTGGTGCTCCGTGCACGCAGATGCGTTCATCACCGACGACGACGGCTTCCGTCGCACGCTCGCCGCGGCGTTGGAAGCTGCGCACGCCAGCGAGTTTCTGATCACCACGGGCGTGCAGCCGCGGTTCGCTTCCACAGCGTACGGCTACATCCAGCTGGGCGAGGCGCTCGGCCAGGTGCGCGGCTTACCGCTCCACCGCGTCGCGCGCTTCGTCGAGAAGCCCGACCAGGCGACCGCCGAAACGTACGTGGCCAGCGGCAACTATCTATGGAACCCCGGCGTGTTCGTGTGGCGCAATCGCATGCTGCTCGAGGCGTTCCAGCGGCACCAGCCGGCGATCTATGACGTGTTGACCTCGCGGCCGCTCGCGGAGATCGACGATGCGTACCCGAGCGCGCCGCGCGAGACGATCGATGTCGGCATCATGGAGCCGGCCCCAAACGTGGCCAATGTGCAGGCGCAGTTCGGCCACGCCGATATCGGCAGCTGGGCCGAGTTGTGGGAGCTTTCAGAGCATGACGCCGATGGCAATGTGTGCCGTGGCCGCGTGCTGCTGAGCGACAGCCGGCGCAATCTGGTGTTCGCCGAAGGTCGCGCGGTCGCTGTGGTCGGCGTCGACGATCTGGTGATCGTGGAGACCGCGGACGCGGTGTTCGTGTGCCCACGCGAGCGCGCCCAGGACGTCAGGCGGATTGTTCAGCGGCTGCGGCAAGAAGGCGACGCCGCGCTGCTGTAGCTGCTCAGGCGCGGGCAGCGGCAGTTGCGCGGCTGCCCCACGGCCACAACCAACGTAGCTCGCCGAGATTCCAGCTGACCAGCAGCATGCTGGCGACAAAGATCGACGAGTAGGTGCCCGTAGTGATGCCCACGAGAAGCGCCAGCACGAACGTGCGAATGGTGACACCGCCGAAGAGCATCAGTACGACCAACGTCAGCAGAACCGTCAGCGACGTGTTCAGAGAGCGCGTCAGCGTCTGCGCCAGGCTGTGATTGACCACGTCTTCGAACGTGTCGCCTGAGCGGCGGATGAAGTTCTCGCGAATGCGGTCGAAAACCACGATCGTGTCGTGGACGGAGAAGCCAATCACCGTCAGCACGGCGACGATGAAGGTCGACTCTAGCTGGATCTCGGCGGGAAAGATGCGGCCGAGAATAGAGAAGATGCCGAGCACCACCAGCGCATCGTGAATGAGCGCGGCCACCGCCGTTGCTCCGTAGCGCACAGGGTGGGTGACCTTGCTGAATGCCCACCACAGGTAGAGCAAGATGAATAGCGACGCCGCCGCGACGGCGAGGATCGCGTAGCGCACGATCTCCGCGGCGATCAGCGGTGAGACCTGGTCCAGGTTCAGGATCTGTAGCGGCCCGAAGCGTTCGGTGAGCGCCTGCTCGATCTGCTGGCGTTCCGAGGTTCCAAGCTCGCCGCTTTCGTTGGTGGCTGCTTGCTGTAGCGGACGGGTGCGCACGACGAACGTGTTCTCGCCCGAACGCTGCACGATCGCTTCCGCGTGTCCGAGCTGGCCGAATGAATCACGCAGCTCGGTCTGATCGACAGCCTCGGGGCGATTGAACTGGATGGTCATGATCGTGCCGCTGGTGAAGTCGATGCCCGGATTGAGGCCACCCGGCAACACCAGCGAGATCACACCAGGGAGGATGAGCATCGCCGAGAGCAAGTAGAAGAGCCGCCGATTACGAACGAAGTCGAACATTCAGGCCTACCCGCGTGTGCCGGCCGCCGCCGGGCGTCTACTGACCGCGCCGCCGATTTGCGAGGGCGCGATCTCCATGCCAAACAGACGCGAGTTGTGCGCCCACGGCTGGCTCAGCAGCAGCTCCAGGAACAGACGAGTGACCACGATCGCGCTGAACAGCGACACCAGCACGCCGATGGCGAGCACCAGGGCGAAGCCCATGATGATGGTCGCGCCGAACTGCTGACCGAAGAAGTACAGCACGCCGCACGTGATCAGGGTCGAAGTGTTCGAGTCGCGGATCGAAGGCCAGGCGCGGTCCTCGCCAGCGCGAATCGCGGCGGCCACGGTCTTGCCACTTCTCAACTCTTCTTTCATGCGTTCGAAGATCAAGATGTTGGCATCCACCGCCATGCCGACCGACAGGATGAAGCCGGCTATACCAGCCAGCGTCAGCGTGACCGGGATGAGCTTGAAGATCGACAGCGCGATCAGCGAGTAGACGATCAGCGCGCCCGACGCGGCCAGCCCCGGCAGGCGGTAGTAGAGCAGCATGAACGCGATCACCACCAGCAGTGCAATCTCACCGGCGGCGATGCTCTTGTGCACTGAATCGGCCCCCAGCGTTGCATCCACCGTGCGCTCTTCTTCAATAGTGACCGGCACCGGCAGGGCGCCCGCGTTCAACTGCAGCGCCAGCAGCCGCGCCTCCTCGAGACCGAGGCCGGTGATGACGCCATTGGAGCTCAACACGGCTTGCACGGTTGGGGCGGAGATGCGTTCACCGTCGAGGAAGATCCCCAGCGGCTTACCGACCAGGCGGCTAGTGATTTGCTGGAACACCTGCGCGCCGTCGCTGTTGAACTCGAAAGCGACTTCTGGCAAGCCCGCGCGACCCTGGAAGGTAACCTGCTGTCGGCCCGGCACGAGGTATGCGCCGGTGAGCGCTATCTGCTGGCCATTCAAGGTGCCGCTCGCGGGCACAAACTGGCCATCGGGACCTTGCTCTTTGAACTCCAGCTTGGCCGTCTGACCGATGAGCTTCTTGGCTTCTTCAGGATCGCGCAGACCAGGCAGCTGCACGATGACACGGTCATTACCGCGCGTCTGGATCTGCGGCTCGGCCACACCGTAGGCGTTGACGCGCCTCTCGATCACATTCAGGACACCCTTCAGCGCGTTGTCACGCTGATCAGTCGGGACCTGACTCATGTCCGCCTGGAGCGTCAGCTGGCTGCCGCCCTGCAAGTCGAGGCCTAGCTTGGCGCCCTGGCGGTTGAAGTTGCCGATATGGATGCCCTGGCTGCCTGGCAGGCTATCGCCGCCTGGGATGTAGTTGCCTGGCTGCTGCGGCCATACGACATACGCCGCGGCGAGCGTCAGAATGACAACAAAAATGAGCCGCTTCATACGGTCGGCTGAAGTCTAACGTTTGCGGCTGTCACCAGGGCGCTGAATAAGCGCTGTGATGGGCTGTGGAAACCCACCAGGTCCTCGGGGTGGAACTGCACGGTTATCAGCCACGGGTGCGAGCTGCTTTCCAGCCCCTCGATGGTGCCGTCGGGAGCCCATGCGACGGCTCGCAAGCCGGGCGCAAGGCGCTGGACTGCCTGGTGATGATGCGTGTTGACCTGCATTTCGGTACTGCCCAGGATCGTCGCGAGGCGTGAGTCTGCGGCGACCGACAGGCCATGCGTCAGCGCGTCGCGCGGTTTGCCCTGTTCGCCCTGGCGGTGCCCTTCGATGTGCTGCACGAGCGAGCCGCCGAGCGCCACGTTCAGCACCTGTTGGCCGCGACAGATGCCCAGCGTCGGCACTCGCTGCTGTGCCGCCCAGCGCGCTACCGCGAGCTCCAGACGGTCGAGCACGCTGTTGACCTGGATCGTCGAGTGCGGCGTTTCGCCGTACTCCGCGGGGTCGACATCCGCACCACCAGGGAAGACGATGGCGTCCAGCCGGCCGAGCAGTTCGGCGAGCGCCACGCTGTCGTGCATCGGTGGCACGAGCACCGGCAAGCCGCCGGCGCGCTCGATCGCGCGTGGATAGGTTCCACGCAGATGGAGGTAGCCCGGTTCAGCTTCGCCTGGGCCGACGGTGATTCCAACCAACGGGTGGCTCACGCGGGCTCCGGCTGCTCTTCGGCGCGGCGGCGTTCGTCGGCTTCCCGCTTGCGGATCGGTTCCGACCGCTGCAACCGCTCGCTGGACTCGATGTGGTCGATATATAGCCGGCCGTCGAGATGATCGATCTCGTGCTGCAGCGCCTGGGCAAAGAGGCCCTCGGCGTCGCGGATGCGCTGCTCCTTGCCCTGGCGGTCGAGCGCCTTCACCGATACCCGTTCGGCGCGCGCGACCTGACCCCAGAAGCCAGGCACCGACAGGCA
>Ga0126383_10003081_pt1 | contig 10961 bp, 7 predicted proteins | sample PanSoiMetPlot_35_FD_96882 | JGI IMG/M metagenome (GOLD analysis project Ga0126383, IMG submission 96882) | Tropical forest soil microbial communities from Panama - MetaG Plot_35 | ecosystem: Environmental > Terrestrial > Soil > Tropical forest > Bulk soil | place: Panama | collected 2016-02-17
CGTCCAGACGAAGCTCAGCAGCATTTCATAGATGCTGGCGAACGGCGGATGTCCAGCCGTGTACCAGCGGTGCGCCACCGCGCCCGTGTTGGCCGCCAGCCCCGCCCACGTGGCCAGCGAGGCGAAGCGCACGTAAGCATCGATTCCCGTCACGCCGAAGCCCAGGTAGAGAGCTCCCGCTGCGGCGTAGAAAATGAATGCGGCGTAGAGAAAATTCGATTCGCTGACCAGGTTGCCGCTCTTCACCACGTTGAGAAATCCCATGAACAGCAGAAACGCGATGGAAAGGCCCACCATGACGACCAGCGTGGTTCCCGTCGCCGCCGCTTGCTGTTCTGCTCGTGCACGCGCCATAACTCGTCCTCCGTTGCCTAGTTAATCTCCGGCGGCCAGCGATGCCACCGCTTCGCGGGAGCAACACTTCGCTTGCGCTTTCAGTTCCGCCCGAATTTTTTCCACCAGCTCTTGAAAACGTTCCTCGAACACGTCCCTGTTCCGGTTCGCCGTTCCACCCACCCACAGCGTGAGCCGTCCGCGGGCGTCGCGCACCGGCACCGCCCAGACCCTGATGTGCACCATGTAGAACACCGCGGCCAATCCGACCGCCATCAGCAACACGCCCGCCCACACCGCCCACTGTCCCGGCTCGTGCGAAACTTCGAGGCCGGTGAAGTACGCCATCTCGAGATCTTTCGCTTCGAACTGGTAAGGAGACTTTTCGTTCTCCGCGAAGCCCGGAATCGGCGGCATCCACACGTTCACCGCCTTCCCCCTGGACTCGACCACCAGGTGCACCGCGGGATTGTCAATTTGTGTGGAGCGGGTGTAGACCTGTCCGTCGCTTACCACATAGTCGGGAATGAATTCGGCGATGCGCACCGAGGTGTCCGCGTCGAGCGCGACTCTCTCATCCATGCCCAGCGCGATGTCCTGCGCCGATCCCGCTCCGGATGCCGGATGCACGGTGAGCAGCAGCTTGTCGACCTTGCCCGTGCTTCCATAGCTCGATTGGTAGAAACGCACTCCGCGATAGACCAGCGGATCGTTCACTACGATTTCTTTCTTGAGAACTTCGCGCCCGTTCTCCACCACCGCCAGCTTCGACCACCACTTCTTGGGCGTGCCGTCCTGATAGTTTTCCTGGCCGGCTTTATCGCAACGCACCGCGAAGGGCAGCACGCGTCCACTCTTGTCGTGCAGTTCGACGGTGTTCGATTGTTGTCCCTTGGTTAACGCCACGTAGCCGCGCCAGCCGTATAACGCGTCCACAATGCCGCCGAGAAAAATTAGCAGCAGACTGGCATGCACCACGTACACCGCCATCTCGGAAAGCCGGTTGCGCTCACCAAAGACGGTTGCTTGATGCGGGTCCGACACGAGCTGTGGTCCCAATCCCAGTTCGTGGAATGCCTTGTCGGCGGCGGCGAGCCCCGCGCCTTCATCTTCGATCGCGACCTGGGCTTGAATGGGGAGCGCTTTGCGGAAGCGCTCGTCGGGGCTCTTGTAAGGACGCGAGAAAAAACGCCATGAATTGGGAAAGCGCTGAATGGACGCGGCGATGATGCTCAGGCTGACCAGCACCAGCAACAGCACGAACCACCAGCTGTGGAACACGTCGGTCAGGCCCAGGAAGTCGAGAATGCGCAGCATCCCGGGGGAGTAGGCGCGCTGAATATCGTCGGCGTCGCTGGTCGGGCGCTGCAAAATCACCGTGCCCGCCGCCGAAAGAATCACCACCACGATCAGCAAGATCACGCCCGTCTTGATGGAGCTCAGCGTTTGCCAGAGCCTGCGTCCCGCCGAGCCAAGGGTTGTGGCCATGTCTCTCGCCTCCGGGAGGCGAGAATGCATGTTCCCAGCCAACCCGCGGAAAACCATGAAGTCTTGGCTCACAAGCGGCTTAGCGGACCCGGGCGCTACCCGGGGTGGCGCCTTTTTGGGCCATATGACCCAGCTCTCGAGCGCGCAAAAGGTGATTTCACGCCCCTCGACGCCGTGGTGAAGTCACCGGCTGAGGTGACGCAGGTCCTACTGCAAGCGAAACGGGCTGAGGTCCAAGGTTCCAAAACGGAACTCATGGCTGTCATTTCCAAGTTGGGACACGCTTTCCGGGTTCAGAATCCCCCCCGACCACTTGGGTCATTTCACCGGGATCACTGTGGGAGTTGGCCCAATTTGGACCTGAAGTTCGGCCGTTGAAAATCGCTTCACCTTGCGGTGACTTCCTCAACGCATTGGTTCTCAATGACTTCGAGCGGCAGTTGGAAAATTCTGCAAAGCCGGAATTTTGGGTCTCCCTCATGCATTTCACCCTCTTGGAGGCTGCCTTTGAATACCCGGCAGAATTCGCACCGGACCCTCAGAAACTTCCTCTCCCGCCAATTGTGGTTTCTGACTTGCCTCGCCGCCGCCAGCGGCTCCTTCGCCGCCACACACCCGGTTCCGCTCGATCCCAAAGCTGACGCCTCGGTCTGCGCGCAGTGTCATGAGGACAAGACGAAAGGCAAAGCGGTGCATTCCGCCATCGCCATGGGATGCACCAGTTGCCACGAGATCCGCACCAACAACAACCTCACGCACGTCAAGCTGATCACGGCGACTCCCTACAAGCTCTGCCTTTCCTGCCACTCCGACAAAGACGCCGCCCAGATCGCCGGACGCGTGCATCCGCCGGCAGTGCGCGATTGCCTGAAGTGCCACGATCCGCACACCGCCGACAACAAGAACCAGCTGCGCAAGGCGTTGGCGGGAGACGAGAAAGAGAATCTCTGCCTCAGCTGTCATCAGACGGGATTGAACATGGCGGAGAAGGGCAGCCGCCACGCCGCGCTCGACATGGGCTGCGACACCTGCCACACGGTTCATAAGTCAGGAGAACGGGGAAAGACGGAGTTCGATTTTCATCTTGCGAAAGCAGTTCCTGCGCTGTGCATCGATTGTCACGATCCGAAGGACGCGAAGCTCGAGACAGCGCATCAGAATCAGCCCTTCGCCACCGCTGATTGCGTCACCTGCCACGATCCGCACCAGTCGCGCAGCCCGAAATTGATGCAGGCGTTCCAGCACAATCCTTTCGAACACAAGAAGTGCGACACCTGTCACGCGGCGGCGAAAGACGGAAAAGTTGTTCTGACACAAGCCGACGCCAAGTCCCTGTGCGTGACTTGCCACGATGACAAAGCCACGCTGATCGAGTCGGCGAAGGTACAGCATCCCGGCGCGGCGGGCGACTGCACGGATTGCCACAATCCACACGCCAGCAAGAGTCCCGGGTTGCCGAAGAGCGATCCGGTCAACATCTGCCTGGGATGTCACGTGGACCAGGCCGATCAGGCGAAGAAGGCGGTTCGCCACCAGCCCGCGTTTGAGCAGGGATGCGCAACCTGCCACGAGCCGCACGGCGGAGATCAACCGAAGCTGCTGCGAGCGCAAGGCAACCCGCTCTGCCTCGAATGCCATGGTGCCGAGTCGAAGCCGCAAGCGGTCGAGGCCGAGCATGTACTGACCATTTTCAACGGCAAAGTGAAGTTGCCGGAGAACTATTACCAGAAGAACAAAGTCGTGATTCTCCCGTTGAAGTACGGGTTAGGGCACCCCGTGGAGTACCACCCGGTCTCCGATGTGATGGATCCGACCAACATCAACAAGGTCAGGCTGCAGATCAATTGCATGACCTGTCACCAGCCGCACTCCTCGGCCAAGCCGGGAATGCTGTTGAAGGATCAGGAAAACAACATGGTGTTCTGCGACACCTGCCACAAGAACCGGATCACGATGAAAGCGCAGTAAATGTCAGTGAAGGAGCGCAGGAACATGCTTACGGTCCGCCAGAACTCGAACATCGGTAAAGCAATTGTGGCTTTGGCGATCCTGCTGGTGTGGACGCTGCTCGCGCCGGTTTCGCTTTCCGCCAGCGACAAGAACAAGAACAAAGGCAAAGCGCAAGCCACTAAAGCCGAGCCGACAGGGCCGCGCTTCCCTGCGAGCTTCGATACTTCGAAGCTGGTGTGGCCTGGACCGCCGAACATCGGCCGCATCAAGTATCTGACTTACTTCGCCGGCATGAAGATCGACTACACACCTGCTGACAAGAAGCCCAAGAAGAAACAGGGATGGATGGACCGCCTGGCGGGCGAGCAGGAAAAGGGCGAAAAACAGATTCTGAAAGAGTTCCCTTTCCAACTGATCGGCCCCTACGGTATCGCGATCGATTCCAAGGGACAGGTTTACGTGGCGGACCAGCGCGTGGGCGCGGTGTTCATCTTCAACACCGAGACCCGCGACGTGCAGATGATCCGCAATCGCTTTGAAGCCAGCTTCGGCCTCATCAACGGCGTGGCCATCGACGATAACGACCGTCTCTTTGTCTCCGACGGCAAGACGCACCGCGTCCTGATCTTCAACGCCAATCACCAGGTGGAGAACCAGATTACGGATGGGCTGATTGATCCGGTCGGAATGGCGATCGATACCGATAACCGCTTGCTCTACGTGGTCGACACTCAACAGGACCAGGTGCTGGTCTACGACGTCGACCGTCTGAAGCTACTGCGTCGCATCGGCACCGGCGGCAAGAATCACTTCCTGACCGATCCCGGCAACTTCGGCGCTCCTTCCAATGTGGCCGTGGATAAAGACGGCAATGTTTACGTGACCGACACCATGAACAACCGCGTGGAGATCTTCGACGCGGACGGCCAGTTCGTCAGCTTGTTTGGCCGGCACGGTGACGGACCGGGGGATTTCGCCCGGCCCAAGGGAATCGCGGTGGACTGCGATGGACACATCTGGGTTGCCGACCAACTCCAGGACCGCCTGCAGGTCTTCAACCGCGAAGGCCAGTTACTCGCGTTCGTTGGCGGACACGGGAATTATCCCGGACAGTTCGAGGCCCTAGTAGGCGTAGCGATCGATAAGCAGAACCGGGTGTTCACGACCGAGCAGTATCCAGGACGCATGCAGGTGTTCCGTTACATCACCGACGCTGAGGCCGTGCAAGAAAAGGCGAGGCGGCAAGAGGAGCTGGATAAGAAAGCGGGTGAAAAACAGGCGGCACCGACGGCCGACAAGGACAAGAGCAATGTCGAAGTTAAGCCACAGAGTTCGCCGGCTCAGTAGCCGCATGGGTTTTGGCAGTCTCCGGACGGCCAAAAGGGGAGGCAGGCACCGCCGGCAATTGCCCGCCTCCTGCAGTTGCAGTGAAGCAATATGCAGTAGAAGTGACGTGTTGCAACACATCATTCAGGAGGTCTTATGAAGAAAGCATTGTTAGTCACGTTGATGGTTCTGGCTGTCGCCGGCTTCGCGTTGGCGCAGATTCAAACCCCAACGTCGGACGTTTTGGGCGCTCACCTGAACTACGGGCGTGGCTGCGCAGGCTGCCATGCTCCGCACAGCGGAGCTTACGGCAACGGCGCTGCCGGACACGTAGATACCTCATCCGGCAACATCGCCCTCTGGGGCCAGGACACTGCTGGTCTCTACGGCAAGACGATCACCACTGGCGGAACGATTCCCAGTCCCTACGGGCCGGCGAATTATCCCGAGACCCTGCCCAGCAGCATGAGCGCCACCACCCCCGACGTATGGGGCTTGCTCACCTGCCTGAGCTGCCATGACGGCAACTACGCCCAGGGCGCCATGATGCGGAACAAGGTGTATGAGACGCTGCCCAGCACCTACGGAACCAAGAACACGATTCCGACGCTGCTCGGCAGCGATGGCACCACGACCGGTAACTACCTGAACGACCACCCGGTGGGTCTCGCCGCCGCGATCGGCTGCGGTGGAACCTATGACTGGGATTGCACCATCTCCAACGGAAAAATTCTGATGAATGGTCCGCAATCATCGCAATTCGTTAAGGACTACGGCTATTTCGTATCACCCGCGAATTACAGCGGAACCCCGGTGGTGATGTGCACGACCTGCCATAACCAGCACGTCATGAATGTGGTGAACGTGAATGCCAACAACAGCGGCCAACCGGCTGGCAACTACGCCACCATGTTCTTCCTGATTGGACCCTACAACCCGGCCAGCACCACCACTGGCTCGAACCAAACAGCGCAGTTTTGCCGTCAGTGCCATGGATATGGTGCGAACGAGACTTTCGGCGCCAACCTGCCGACAGTGTTCTAGCACTGGAAGGGGGAGAGCCTGCTCTCCCCCATTTTTGAAGTGATTGAGAGTGAGGAGGAGTGATGAAAACCAGATTCTTCATCGTCGCGTTGGTCCTGATGACGCCGCTGGCATCGGCCCAGCTGGTATCCTCCCACGCCTCGGCACAAAGCACACTGCAAGCCTCCACGCAACTTTCGCCAACCGGCAGGCCCGTGGCCCGAGTCAACGGAGCAGTTCTGACAGACCGCGACCTGCGGCGCGAGGAGTACAGGATATTTCCTTATGCCCGTCAGCATAGCGGAACTATTCCCGCCGACATGGAGCCGGGAATCCGCGATGGCGCCATGCAGATGATCGTCTTCGAGGAACTGGTCTACCAGGAAGCCTTGCGGCGGAAGATGACGGTGCCCGCGGAAAAGATGAAAAAGGCGGAAAAGGATTTTCGCGATCAGTTCGGCAACCCAGACCGGTATCAGGCATTCCTGCAAAGCGAATTCAATGGGTCGGAACAAGGCCTGCGCGAGAAGATCCGCCGCTCGCTGCTGATTGACGAGCTGCTGAAGATCGAAGTGGCTGACAAATCGGTTGTGACGCCTTCCCAACTCAGGGCCTACTACAACAGCAATCCTGCGCGCTTCCGTTATCCCGAGTGCTTTGCAATTCAGACCATTTCCTTCATTCCTCCAGAGAAGGCAAGACCGCAGCAGGTGGAAGAGGCGCGCAAGCGCGCCGAGGCGGCATTGCCCCAGGCTAAAGCGACTAAAGACTACGAAGAGTTCGGCATGCTGGCGGAAAAGATCTCCGAAGACGACTACCGGGTGATGATGGGAGACCACAAAGCCGTGGACCGCGCCAAGATCGCGCCAGAAGCGGTCAGGGTTTTGTTGTCGATGAAGCCCGGCCAGGTGACGGACCTGCTGCAAGTCGGACAGATCTACACCATCATTCGCCTCAACCAGCACATTCCGGCCGGCGAAATGAAATACCCGGATGTAAAAGCGGCTCTGAAGAAACAGTTGGAATCGCAGAAGACAAACGAAGTCCGCTCGGCTCTGGGCAATAAGCTGCGCAAGAGCGCCAAGATCGAAGTTCTGTGATGGCAGCATAAGGTTGGCTGACGTGCTGAGAAAACTCCAAGTCGCGTGCTGGACGATGACAGGCATGTTGCTCTTCGTACTGCCGCTGCAAGCCCAGGTGCAGTACGGCGACTTCAAGATGAATCTCAATGGAATCATCAATGCCGGATACAACGGAACCTACGGCGACGTGATCAGTTCCGCGCACAGTTATGGACTAGGCGGAAACGGCAATCTTACCGGCTCGTACTACGATCCCAATTTCTTGAATTTCGATTTTGCTCCCTATTACAATCGGTCGCAGGCGAACTCGAACTATCAATCCATCAGCGATGCGAGTGGGTTCAACCTCTCCAGCGGAATATTCGACGGCAGTCATTTTCCGGGATCGATCAATTTTGCCAAGGCCTATAACAATCAGGGATTTTTCGCAGTGCCCGGGCTGGCTGGCTATTCGACCTTCGGAAACAGCAGTACGTTTGGCCTGCACTGGAGCGAATTAGTGCCTGGCCTGCCGACCCTGTCGGCCGGGTATCAGCGGGGCAGCAGCGATTACTCGATTTATGGGACCCACGACACGGGCAACTCCCATAACCATTCTTTCAACCTTCAGTCAACGTATAAGATTGAAAACTTCAATCTCGGCGCCTACTACACGCAAGGAGCATCTAATTCGGTGGTTCCCGAGGTGCTGATGGGGGGCAGCAATCAGACTCAAGAATCAACTTCTGACTATAATGGATACGGATTTAATGTTTCACACCCCCTTCCATGGCACGGGCAATTCTTGTCCAGCTTCAACCGTACTAATGTCGACAGCAACTTTCTGGGATACAAGTTCAATGGCACCATTGATACCATTATCGCCACGGGAGGTTTTCAGCCTACTCAGAAACTTCACTTCTCCGTAACTGGGAACTATACCGATAATCTGACTGGCCAGTTGTACCTGGCCTCGGTGCCGGTCTCGCAGTCAGTTCCAACCTCGCAGGTAGTGCCGACCTCACAAATCGTTTCTTCCAGTAATCAGGAGTCACATGGCATAGGGCTGCAAGGCGCACTCAGTTACAATCTACTGGATAACCTGCAGACACAGGTGTATGTGGATCGCCGGTCCCAGTATTATCTTGGAGAGAATTTCGGGGCGACTGCTTACGGGGCTGGGGCAAGCTATGGGCGTTCGCTCTTCGGCGGCGCCTTCAGTGCCTCGTTGTTTGTCACGGAGAATACTAGGGATAATAGCGATGAGCGCTCCCTTGGATTGAATACTTCAGCGAGTTTTTCGCGCAGGATTGGCTTATGGGCCTTTGGAGGATCGTTCAACTATGCCCAGAACGTGCAGACCGTGCTGATCAGTTACACCACGTCCTACTACAATTACTCGATGAACGTTCGAAAAAAATTTCATAACCGCTTGGTGATGAGTGGAAGCGCGGGATTCTCGCATAGCGGTTTCACGATGGAGCCTGCGACAGTGAGTGGCAGCAAAAGCTTTTCCGCGGGTATGGGTTATGGGCAATGGATCGCCGTGAGTGGCTCCTATTCGAAATCGAGCGGACAGGGTTTGGTGGGAGGAAATGGCATCAACGGAGTTCCACTGCCCCCCATCATTCCCGACGATCTCCTGATCTTTTACGGAGGAAGAAGTTATTCGGTTGCTGTATCGACCACACCGATCAAGCGCTTAACGATTACAGCTGCCTACGCGAAAACCAATAGCAGCACGTTCAATGCGGGCGTAGGCTCACAGAATGATTTCAATCAGTTTAATACCTACTTCCAATATCAGTTCAGAAAGATGAACGTAACGGGTGGCTACGCACGGCTGCTGCAGGGGTTCACCGCGACAAATCTTCCGCCATCGATGCTGTCGTCTTTCAGTATTGGAGTGTCGCGATGGTTCAAATTCTTCTAGATCGGCCGGTGGGAATCCTGATCGTCTGCGGTTTATTCCTCCTACTGAGTCCGGCGTCGGCCGCTCGCATTTCCAAACCAAAGTCTACCGAACCTGCGCCGCCGGACTTGCTATTGATGGGCGGGCGCAAGCTGACCTGGGAGCGCAGTTTCAACTGGGAGCGCGAAGTTAAGTCGAAGCGCGGCTTCTGGAGCCGGTTGATCGATGTGGTGGCGGGCGAACCTGAGTTCCATGTGCTCATGCGTCCCTACAGCGTGGTCACGGACTCGCACGGGCGAGTGATTGTGACCGATCCGGGCGCGGCCGGGGTGCACGTCTTTGACTTCGGACAGCAGAAATACAAGTTCTTGACGCGCGCTGAAAAAGAAAAAGACGCCATGCTCGGCCCGCAGTGCGTTGCCATCGACGCGCAAGACAACATCTATGTCACCGATTCGGAAACAGGCAAGGTTTTCGTTTTCGACGCGAGAGGGAAATACCAGCGCGCCATCGGCAGCTTGAAAGGCGGCGAGGGTTACTTCAAGCGTCCTACGGGAATTGCCGTGGATTCAGCGACTCAAAGAATCTACGTGACTGACACGCTGCGCAATCAGATTTTCATGATGGATATGCAGGGCAGCGTTTTACAGAAGATCGGCACAACCGGCGACGGAGACGGAGAGTTCAACTACCCCACTGAGCTGCGCTTAGATGGTCCGGACTTGGTGGTCGTGGACGCCATGAATTTCCGGGTGCAGGTGCTCGGGCGGGATGGGACGTTCAAATATTCGATTGGAAAAATTGGAGATGGCACGGGCGCGATGTTCAGGCCCAAAGGCGTAGCGGTCGATTCTGAAGGCGATCTATACGTAGTCGATGGGCTGTGGAGCATGGTGCAGGTATTTAACCGGCAAGGACAGTTGCTCTATTACTTCGGAAGCCGCGGCGCGGGCAATGGACAGTTTCAGTTGCCGGCGGGTCTGTTCATCGATCAGCAGGATCGGGTCTTCGTGGTGGATTCCTTCAATCGGCGGATTCAGGTTTTCCAGTATTACAGACTTCCGAAAACGGCCAGCGGAGGTATGCAGTGAGATCGAAGATCTTCATGCTTTGTGCAGCGCTCCTTCTGGCCGAAAGCTTCCCACAGGCGCAGGTACTTGGCGGAGACGTGATTGGCGTTCACGACCTTGGACCGGGAAGCAAGTCTCCCATTACCGGAGCGCGGCCCGGATCGTGCACCTATTGTCATGCTCCGCACTCGGGAATTACCGCGACCAGCGCGCCATTGTGGAATCAGACCCTGTCGGTACAGACTTACACTCCGTACAGCAGCACTACTTATCATGAAACGGGCAGCTCACAACCCATACTGGGCAGTGACAGCAATCTCTGCTTGAGCTGCCACGACGGGACGGTGGCGCCCGGCAATACGGCGGTGTTCGGACAAGTCACGATGGCGGGATCGATGAACACTCCCGATGTGTTGGGGAACAACTTGTCATCGTCGCATCCGTTCAGTCTGGTGCTGCCCATCAACGATGCTGCGGACTTGGTATCTACTCTGGCTTCCAACGGAATGACCGCAGATACCACTGGAGCAGTCCGGCTGATTAATGGAAATATCGAGTGCACTTCCTGTCATGATCCGCACGTTCAGACCAGGGACAGGGTAGCGCAGAACTTCTTGGTGAAAGACAGCTCCAAGGGATCGATGTGCCTAGCGTGTCATGATCCGAACCGCGTGATGCAGGGGCAAACCAATCCGCTAGCTGGCTGGTATCAGAGCATTCATGCGACGGCGACCGATGCCGTGACCGGCCTGTCTTACCCGACACTGGATCAGAATGCTTGCGTGAATTGCCATACCA
>Ga0126383_10003082_pt1 | contig 10961 bp, 10 predicted proteins | sample PanSoiMetPlot_35_FD_96882 | JGI IMG/M metagenome (GOLD analysis project Ga0126383, IMG submission 96882) | Tropical forest soil microbial communities from Panama - MetaG Plot_35 | ecosystem: Environmental > Terrestrial > Soil > Tropical forest > Bulk soil | place: Panama | collected 2016-02-17
GCAGGAATTCTGCGGGCTCGCCTATTTCGCAGAAATCCCGGCTGTGATCTTCGACGTGCAGCGCGCCGGCCCGTCCACCGGCATGCCGACCCGCACCCAGCAGTCCGATGTGCTCAATACCGCGTACGCCTCCCACGGCGACACCAAGCACGTGGTGCTGTTTCCGCAGGATCCCGGCGAGACCTTCGAATTCGCGGCGCAATCCTTCGACCTTGCGGAGCGCCTGCAGACCCCGATCTTCGTGCTCCTGGACCTTGAGATCGGCATGAACCAGCATCTCACGGCACCGCTCGCCTGGGACGACCGGCGCAAATATGACCGCGGCAAGATGATGACCGCCGTCGATCTCGATGCCGGCAAGGACTTCGGCCGCTATCTCGATGTGGACGGCGACGGCATCCCGTTCCGCACGCTTCCGGGCGCTCATCCCACCAAAGGCTCGTATTTCACCCGCGGCACCTCGCGCGACCGCTATGCGCGCTACACTGAGGAAGGCGACGCTTACGCGGACAACATGCAGCGGCTGCTGCGCAAGTTCGAGACCGCCAAGAACCTCGTCCCCCGCCCGCTACGCCGCAACGCCGACAAGCCGACCAAATGCGGCGTCATCTATTACGGCTCGACCGCCCCCGCCATGGACGAGGCGTTCATCATGCTGCAAGAACGCGGCAACCGCCTCGACATGCTGCGCATCCGCGCCTTCCCCTTCCACCAGGATGTACCGGATTTCATCGCGGAGCATGAGTTCGTGTTCCTGGTCGAGCAGAACCGCGATGCGCAGCTGCGCTCGCTGATCGTAAACGAGTGCCGCATCGACCCGATGCGGATCATACCGATCTTGCATTACGACGGCACGCCGATCACGGCGCGTTTCATTGCCCGCGCGATCGGGGAGCATCTGGATGCACGAAAGGTGGCGCCGCTGAGGGTGGTGAGTTGAGGGGAGATTGCGCCGAGCCACCCAGCCGCGACGGCAGCGGAATGACGATGCGTACGCAGGTGCCGTGACCGCCGCGAGTTTCAATCGTGAAATCGCCGCCGAGCGCCTGAACGCGTTCCTGCATGCCGCGCAGCCCGAAACCATGCGGTTGGCCTGCCACGATGCCGAATCCATCGTCGCGCACGGTCAGTTCCAGCCATGCCCCACCGCCACTCTCGTCCCCTCCCCCCTGTGGTGAAGGGTTGCGGGTGGGGGTTGTGAGAGACGGCACAGCATAACCTCCCGCCTCCCCACACGGCCCCTCCCCCACAAGGGAGGAGTGTGAAGAGGTACGGCAGACCGCCACCGTCACATCAATGGACTTGGCGTTGGCGTGGCGAATCGCGTTGGTCAGGCTTTCCTGAACACAACGATAGAGGGTCAGGTCCACCGTATCGTCGTAGCTGCGATCGAGCGTCTCGACGTCATGCGTGAAAACAATTTGCGGGTGCTCTCGGGCGCGATCGCGCACAAGCTCTGCAATAATTTCCCGCAACGGCATATGGCCAAGGGCCATCGGCCGTAACCGGTTGAGGATGCTGCGGTTGATGCTCTGCAGATGATCGATGATCGCGGTGAGATCGCGCACGCGTTCCGTTACGGTACGGGCAGCAGCCTCCGGCAACGCGAGTGCTGCTTTCGCGATCGAAGCCACGTTGGCCTTGAGGCCGAACAGGCTCGGTCCGACTTCGTCATGCAGCTCCAGCGCGGTGCTCCGTCGCTCGTCGTCCTGGGCGGTGATAACGCGCCGATTGAGCGCGAGGTTCTCGGTGCGGACGTCATCGAGCGCACTTGCGAGCGCGTTGAAGCGATCGACGATGGCGGCGAATTCCAGTACCTTCGGACGCGCGAGCCGCACCTTGTAGTCGCGTTGCTCCAGTCCTCGCAGCCCTGTGCCGAGGGCTGTGAGCGGGTCGAGCAAGCGACCGAGCACCCAATAGAGTATCCCAACCATCGCCAGCACGGTCATGACGGCGACCGCCGCAAGTGCGATGGTGTTCTCCCAGACTTCGGCGATTTCGTCGCGTGGCTCGCTGACAATCTCCACGGTGCCGATGGTTCGATCGTTAACGACGACCGATACGACGTGTCGCTCGATCGGTGGACCGATCAGCATGGCGAACCACGCCGGAGCGACCGCACGGCTGTCCTCTCGCGGCGGCCCGGTTCGCTCCGCGGCTTGATCGGAAATCGGTTGCCCGACTGCATCTCGCACCCCGACGCGCACATGGCGCACGAACCGCAATTGGCCCGGCAAGGTCTTCAAGAATTGCTCCGCCGGGATACCCTGTTGGATGAGCTGGACGGCTTCGCTGACCATCAGCTCGGCAAGCCGCATGGATGCGGCGATCTCGATGCGAGTCGAAGCGCCGGCCTTGAAGATGATGACGCTGCCGGCGATAGACGCGGCGACCAGGTTGATCGCGATAAACACAATGAGAATTTGGGTTCGCACCGAGCGGCCGAACCAAAGGGCATTCGATACGCGTAGACGCCAAGACACCGATGGTCGCAGGATTTTTTGCACGTGGGTGCGAATGGACTTTCTCCTTGCAGCCGACCCCTGAACCCTTTTGTCGAGCGCACAGACTATATGGTCCGACGGCACGCGCCCAGTCGCGCCGCGACAAATCTCAATCCGCGAGGCTCATTCCTCGGTTGCGGATTCGTGCATCTCGGCCCAAGATAGCCGTAATGGTACCGACAACAAACGTGATCAAGGGAGGGACGGGATGTTCAATCGTCGCACATTCAATCAGCGCACGGTGGCGACCATGCTTGCGGGTACGGTGGTGGCGCCAAGTTTCGCCTTTGCCAAGGGCAGCAAGCAGAAGTCCGCGCTCTACTCGGGGGTCGGAAACGAGCTGACCCACTATGAGGTCGATGTTGCCAACGCCGAGCTTGCCAAACGCGGCTCGATCAAGATGCCGGGCGGCATTCAGTATGCCTGGCCGCATCCGTCGAAGAAGTTTCTCTATGTGACGTCGAGCACCGGCGGACCCGGGTTCAACCCCGGGCCAGGCTTTCCGGCCAACCAGCACAGGCTCGCGGCATTTCAGATCGGGCCGACCGGCGAGCTGACAGAGCATGGCGACATGGTCACGCTGAAATGGCGGCCGATCCACTCGAGCGTCGACATCGCCGGCGAATATGTGCTGGTCGCATATAATTTCCCAGCCGGCATCAGCGTGCACAAGATCAAGCGCGATGGCACGATCGGCGAGGAGGTGAGCCAGTCGGACAATCTGGAGAAGGGCATCTATTTTCATCAGGTCCGCGCCACTCCCGGCGATAGGACGATCCTGGTGGTGGCGCGCGGCAACAACCCGGAGGGCAACAAGCCGGAGGATCCCGGTTCGCTTCACGTTTACGGCCTCAAGAAAGGCGTGCTGTCGAACCTGCGCAAGATCTCGCCGAATGGCGGCTATGGCTTTGGCCCGCGCCATCTCGACATTCATCCCACGAGGCCGCTGGTTTACGTTTCGATCGAGCGGCAAAACCAGCTCATCGTCTACAAGCTCACGCCGGACGGGGACCTCGTGCCGGAGTCGCTGTTCACCAAGGCAACCTTGGCAGACCCCGCCCACAAGTTTGCGATCCAGAGTGCCGGTCCCATTCACATCCATCCCAACGGCAGGTTTGTCTATCTCGGCAACCGCTCCGGCGTGACCGGCAGCGTGGTGCCGGGCGTCGAGGAAGTCGACGGCAAGAAGGTGTTCAGCGGCGGCGAAAGCAATATCGCGGTGTTCGCAATCGACGGTAAATCCGGGGAGCCGAACGCCATTCAGCACGCGGACATCCAAGCCGCCCATCCAAGAACGTTCTCGCTCGATGCCAGCGGGAAGCTGCTGGTGGCCGGGTCGCTGGCGCCAACCGCCGTGCGCGAGGGCGGCAAGGTGGTGGCGATCCCGGCAGGTCTGTCGGTGTTCCGGGTGGGACCCGACGGCAAGCTCGACTTCGTGCGCAAGTACGACCTCGATGTCGGAGCCTATACACAGTGGTGGAGCGGCATGGTCGCTCTGGCATGACGTGGATCGGCTGCTCGAAGGAATTCGCGTCCTTGACTTGACCAATGTGCTGGCCGGGCCATTCGGCGCTTATCAACTCGCGCTGCTTGGCGCCGATGTGATCAAGGTCGAGGCGCCCGGTTCAGGCGACCTTGCGCGCCAGCTTGGTGCCGATAAGGCTCTCAATCACGAGCTGATGGGCGCCTCGTTCCTCGCTCAGAACGCCGGCAAGCGATCCGTGACGGTCAATCTGAAGAGTGAGGCCGGCAAGGCTGTATTTCGCCGGCTCGTGGGATCGGCCGATGTCGTCATCGAAAATTTTCGACCCGGCGTCATGGTGCGCCTGGACCTGGGTTATGACACGTTGCGCCAGATAAGGCCGGACCTTGTCTACTGCGCCATATCGGGTTTCGGGCAGGACGGGCCGCTCAAGGACAATCCGGCCTATGATCAGATCGTGCAGGGGCTGTCGGGCGTCATGAGCGTGACCGGCGACGCAACGACGGCGCCGCTGCGGGTCGGCTATCCGGTCGCCGACACCATAGGCGGCCTGACCGCGGCTTTTGCGATCGCGGCGGCCCTCGTGCGCCGCGGACGCACCGGCGAGGGCGAGTTCATCGACGTATCCATGCTGGAGGCAACGCTCGTCACCATGGGCTGGCAGGTCTCCAACTGGCTGATTGCCGGCGTTCGCCCGCAGCCGTTTGGTAATGAGAACATGACGGCGGCCCCGTCCGGAACTTTCGCCACCGGCGACGGCCCGCTCAACATTGCGGCCAATCAGCAGCAGCAGTTTGAAACCCTGGCACGACTGATCGGCCGGCCGGAACTCGCAACGGATGGACGCTTTGCCGAGCGCGAGGCGCGCAAGCGCAATCGCTTCGTCCTGAAGGCGGAGATCGAATCTGCACTCGGCGCAAAATCGGCGGCCGAATGGTCGATGCTGTTCAACGCGAGGGGTGTTCCCGCCGGCGAGGTACTCGACATTCCGGCGGTGCTTGCCCACCCGCAGATCGTTGCGCGCGGGTTGGTGAAAACGTTCGACGCTGTGTCTGGCGTTGCAAATCCTGTCGTAGTGGTACGTTCGGGATTTCGCTTGAAGAGCGGCGATCCCTCACCTGCCATGCCGCCGCCCCGGCTGGGCGCCGATACGGATGATGTTCTCGCCGCGTTGGGCTATGGGGCGGAAGAGATTGCGGCGCTGCGCCGCGAAAATGCGGTTTGATCGGACCTCAACATTGCTTTTGCGAAAAATTCATCCAAACAGGACGATTTCTAGCTGTGTCGTCTGCATTGGCATTAACGTCTCTTAATTCGTTGGTGACTGTACTAAATCGCACGCATTTGATGGCGACCTCCTTACCGACACAAATCGACGAGCCCAGCGAATAGAATTGGCCGGCGTACACACAGAAGTCCATGACATCCGGATCGGAACCTGGAGGCCTGTTCTGCGCAGACGCAACCGTTACGATACTCAAAGTCAAAACCGCTATGGCGGCTCTCAACATGGGCGGCTCCAAATGCTGCAGATCGTCGAAGTTGTTACAAATGGCATTTTTTGGATTCTGCGGCAAGTCGAGACAATGGCCGTGCAGGGTGTAGCTGCGTTCCATGGGACGAACAATTATTCTCGGCCTCCGAACAAGATTTGGGAGCGGCCGTTCGGTCAGCGTCCTTCAAAAAGAAGGATTCTTGCGCTGGTGGTTGCGGCGAGGCGATCAGCGTCGCGGCTGCCGTCCACCTGCTTGCATACCGGGCTGTACACCCGGCTGTACGCCGGGTTGCATACCTGGCTGCACACCAGGCTGTATACCGGGTTGCACACCAGGCTGCATGCCGGGCTGCATGCCGGGCTGCATACGGGGTTGCATACCGAGCTGCATACCGGGCGGGAAGCTGTTGGCCTGCATCGGCGAATCTCCGCCGGGCGGCGACAATTCCAGCGTGACCTTTTCGCTGTCTTTCACAAGAGTCACTTCGCGAGCTTGGACCGACTTCAGCACCCAACCCTGATGATCCTCCCCCTCGCGCATCCGCACGAAATTTCCCGTCGCCGTCTCGGTGAAGACGCCGATACGCTCGGCACTGCCGACGACCGTGCCGAGCAAGCTGACCGCGGGGCGCTCGGGCTCCACCGGTTTTACCGGCTGCCGCGGCGCCGCCACCGGGGCGACTTTAGGCGTTGCGGGCGGCGGCGGGCGGCGCGAAGGGGAGAAAATCGGCCGTTCCTGCGTAATCGACAACTGCTTGAGTGGGAGCACCCAAAGCGGGTTTCCGGCGGATGCGCGGCTGTCGGCCGCCGGATCCGCGGGTCGCGCTGCGGTGCGCACGGTCTTGGTTTCTCCAGAACTGGAAGCACTGGAAGAATTATCAGAACTGGAAGAACTGGCAGAATTGACAGGATTCGCAGAATTGACAGGATTTGCTGGATTGACGACGCGGTCGGATGGCTGCGCGGTCGTGCGCGTAATCTCGATATAGGTCGCGATGGCGCCGAGCAGCGCCACGCCGGCCAACATCGAAAATGCGCGACGCAGTTTCATCTCGATCCCTGCCATTGTCCGGAAACTGAAATCAGGACGCGCAATTTTCCTTCCGGCGTCAGTCCAGGCACCGCAGGGCCCTGCACCACCAGTTGATCGACGAACAGGAACGGCATTCCGGCCTCGAGATCATAAAGCACCTGTTGGAGCACCGGCTGGTCGACCTCGCAGCTGACCGTGACGGTGACAAAACCATCCTTGGCCTGTGTTCCCTGCAAGTCCACCTGCGTATACAAAATGTTGCCGTTGAACCGCGCAACCGAATCGGCGACCCGCTGCAAAAGGTTGGCGCCGCCGATCGTCACCGTTGCGCCTTCGAGCAGTGGCGAGCCGGCGACGGCTGGATGATCACCGTCCCTGGCGGGGGCGGCCGGATTGCGGCTTTCGAGTTGACTTAAGACATTCGCGGTCGCAGCAACCGCGTCGCGACGCGCCAGAATTTCCGCCACCGTTGTCCATGCCGTGATTGCGAACACCATCACGACCCCGACATAGAGAATCGCGGCGCCCGCCGGAAAGCGCGCCAGGAAACTCGTGAAGAGACTCGATATGTTCATGTGCCTACCGTAAAGATCGGTTTGATCTGGGCCTCGATGTGGAATCGTTCACCGGGATCTCCGGGCGTGCGTGTGGTCGGGGCGTAGAACGTGGCGTGCGTAAAATGCGGGGATTGCTCAATCAATGCTATCAAGGCGGGCGCGTCGCGGGTAACGCCGACGATCTGCAGCTTGTCGCCCTCGATGCGAAGCTCGGTGATAAAGGTGTGATCGGGAAGGATTTGCGACAATGCCTCCAGCACGATCACGCTCGAAGGCAGCGACTGCTTGCGGCGTTCAAGCATGCGCTGCGCCGAAACTGCGAAGTCGGGGCCGGTGCGCAGCGCCGCGCGGCGCGCCGCAATTTTTTGCGAAAGCGCCTGTTGCTCGGCGTCCAAACTATCGAGGGCGAAAGCCGAATAGCCCATCGTTACGGCGGCCGCCAGCCCGCTGATGATGAACAAAGCCATAAGCGCACGCCGAATGCGGTCGACCTCGAGTACACCGCGCGCCCTCTGCTCGAACACCTTGATCGGCGCCGAATGCGGCTCGGCATCGGCCGGGACGGTCAACACCACAACCGACGCTGCGCCAAGATCCGCAATAGCCTGCACATAGGGCGCTACAAGCGCCCGCGCCGTCGCGGCGATCGTCAGCTCGATCCGATCGTTTGGTGCATCTGTCGGCGGTGTCCAGCTGAAAACCACCTCGCCCGCAGTCCAGGGCGTCAAACGGTCGATCTGAGCGCGAACAATGCCGTCGAGAAATTCCGCCGCGCGTTTGGGCAATTCCAGAGGGCGGAATAAGAATCGGTTCGCACGCAAAATCATTTCAGCGCGGCTGCCGCGCAACATCGCGGCCCATGCGTCCGGCAAGCGATCCTCGATCGCGCCGTCGGTGATGCGAATCCGGTGGTCGCGCAGATTCGATTTTCGGCCGGCGCCGGCGGCATGCAAGGTAAACGTATCGTGCGCCTCCTCGCTGATGCGAACCTCGTGGTTCGACTGCAGCCGATGAAGCAATCCGTTAACCGTGCCGGCGACGGAATCGATCCATCGATAGAAGGCTTCCTGGATTGGAGGCAAGATGTTCATCGCAATCCCTGAACGTTCCGCCGTTTGGCCGCTGTCCTCTAATCGCCAGCATACCGTGTATCTGTCAGCTAGTGGCCCAGCATATCACGTGACAAGCTTAGCCACCGCTGCACTGAAGTACTATTATGGTCACAAGGCCCAGAAAAATCTAAAAAAATCAGCGAAGACTTCGAACCGACTGCAAACAAAAGTGATCGGGACCATAAGTCCGATGTCGTTGATGACGCTACAAGGTGTCGCGTGTGGCCACCTCGATTCCTCCCGTCAGCCAATTCACGCGAACCTCATAACCTGCGCCAAGTCGCGACAACACGATAGTACCACCGCACGACATGCCATTGGCAAAAAAGCTTATGGTGGAGTGCGCGGGACGTTCGTTACAGGTCAGTGGTAGCATCGCCTGGAACGAAACGTCCGCGGGAATGCGCATGATCCGGCCCGACGCTCCGGAACGGATCGTGCGCCCCTTCGCGTCGACCTGTGCAGTAATTTGAGCACGTCGCTGTAAGGCCGCGTTACGGTCGGACTTGAGGAACGCTGCGGTCTCGATCGCATAAGCCTCCAACCTTTGGCGTGTCGTGGCATGGGGTATGACGGGCAGCATAATGGCGGCGAGCAGCGCCACGATGGCGATGACTGCGACCATTTCGAGGAGGGTGAATCCGTCTTGCTCCCTCACGCCATCACTCAACGTTCGATGCTTGCCGTAGAAATATCGGCTGCTGCCCCCGTACCACCTTCCTGTCCATCCGCTCCGTATGACACGATGTCATAGGCGCTCCGTTCTCCAGGAGAGCGATAAACATAGGGCTTGCCCCAGGGATCGTTCGGTACGCTGCCGCCTTTCAGATAGGGACCATTCCACGCCGTCAGGCCGGCGGTGGGTTTCACAAGTGCAACCAAGCCCTCGGAGCTGGTTGGGTAACGCCCTGCATCCAGATAGAACAGATCGAGCGCACTCACGAAGCTCTGAAGCTGGATTTTGGTAGCCTTGACTTTCGATTCGCCCAGATAGTTGAGCACGCGTGGTCCGACCAGCGACATGATGAGACCGATGATGGTTATCACAACCAACATTTCCACAAGCGTAAAGCCACGCTGGCTGTGCGCACGTGAACGCCGGCGTCTTGCCGGGCGATTTTGCGTTTCAGAGTGTTTCATGTTCGAGCCTGCAGTTTTATCACCCGACGACTTGAGTGATGGAGAGTAGGGCGGTCATGACGGAAACGATAAGACCACCGACGACAACGCTGATGGAAATAATGGCGAGCGGGCCGATGATGCCCACCACCCGGTCGAGGCTGCGTTGCATCTTTGCCTCGTAAAAATCTGCAATACGCGCAGAAAGGGTTGGCATTTGGCCGGTCTCCTCGCCAATCCGAAGCATACGAATCGCCATGGGCGGCAGGAGTGCGGCAGCGGCCAAGGCGTCCGACAGTTTGCCACCGTGACGCACCCGGTCGGCGGTTGCTGTCCACGGAGCAACCCTTCCAGTAACCGACATGATGTCCACGAGTATCCGCAGCGTTGCCGTAAGCGTGACGTCGCTGCTCAATAAGATGCCTAAATTGCGGCAAAATAGAGCAGCTCGATAAAAGTTGAATATCGTCGATATGCCTGGCAGCCGCGATATCTCGGAAATGATCGCTGTCCGCACGCCTTTGCGGCGCAGCAAGAGCCACGCCCCCACGATAAAGGCCACGACCGCCAACAAAATCTGGGTGGCATTACCGCGCAGGAAGTCCGAGAAATCAAGGAAGGTGTTGATCGCGGAATCGCTCTTGGCCCCGAAGTCGCGCAACACCGAGGAGAACTGAGGCAAAACGAACAGAATAAAGAACGTCAGCACGCAGCCCGCCGCGAGCAAGACAAATGCGGGATATTGCAAAGCGTCACCGAGTTTACGGCGCAACGCTTCCGCCCGCGCCCGTTCAATGGCGATCAACTCCAGGATGTGCGTAAGCTTGCCGGACGTTTCGCCAACCTGCACGAGGGCGACATAGATCGGCGGGAAAAGCGCCGGATGTTTGCCGATGGCTTCCGCAAAGCTCTCGCCTGCGAGAATTCCCGCTCGGATTTTGGTGACGACTGACTGCAATCGCCCAATGTCGGTATCGGTCGCGAGCAATTCCAGTGAATCGTCAAGGCGGGCCCCTGCCTTGAGGAGCAGCGCCAGATCGCGGGTGAATAAGGTAACATCTGCGGCGCGAGGCTGATTGAACAGCGCAACGGTGGCACGCGAGACCGCTGCTGCACCGTCGTCGACGACCGTTTCGACGGGCACCAGGCCGAGATACTCGATGCGGCGAGCGACCTCCGCCGCGGTCGGGGCGGACAGCGACCCGTTCACGAGTTCGCCAGTCTGGGTGAGCGCACGATAGCGGAAATTAGGCATGGCCTTATCGGATGGTGGTAACGCGCAGAACTTCGTTGGTGGAGGTTATTCCGGCCCGGCATTTCGCCACGCCGTCATCGACCATCGTGGTCATCCCGGCCTGCACCGCGGCCCTGTCAATGGTATTGCCGTCGGTCTGGGCGTTGATGAGGCCGCGCACGCTTTCGTCGATCTTCAAGATCTCGAACACGCCGACCCGTCCCCGGTACCCGGTACCACCGCATCGCTCGCAGCCCTTGGGTTCGTAGATCGTCTCGCCGACCTTGAATCCGAGCGCATCGAAACGGGGATCGTCGGTGAAGTCGGCCAACGTGAGGTCGCGTTTCTTCTTGCAGCGATCACAAAGTTGCCGCACCAGTCGCTGGGCGATCACGGCGCGCAAGGTCGATTTGAGGAGGAAGCC
>Ga0126383_10003083_pt1 | contig 10960 bp, 13 predicted proteins | sample PanSoiMetPlot_35_FD_96882 | JGI IMG/M metagenome (GOLD analysis project Ga0126383, IMG submission 96882) | Tropical forest soil microbial communities from Panama - MetaG Plot_35 | ecosystem: Environmental > Terrestrial > Soil > Tropical forest > Bulk soil | place: Panama | collected 2016-02-17
AACAAAAAACAAGGTTACTGAAAGCGCGGCCGCTATGATGATGATGCAGATCCAAGCTCTGTTTCGAGATGGTTTCGCTGCCTCGCGATCAGCCGATTCCGTTAGTTTGATTCCCTCAGGCGTAAGCTCAAATGCCCAGGCGATGATTAGGGCGATTGGAAAACCCAGCGCCGTGACAAAAATGACAAGTCGAATGGCCCAATTCGGAATTTCCAGGAACGGAAAGACCTGCGTGGCGACTTGAATCAACAGCCAGCCGACAACGGCATACGCAACTGCCACCTTGTAAACATTGCGCCGCTTTAGCTCGGCCAAAACTTTTGTGAAATTCACGGCTGCTTTTCCTCACAGAGTTTTTGGAACGCAGGATCGGCGCGTAAAGGGTCCCAGAACGGATCGAGCCTTACAAGGGCTGGTGTAACAGACGTACCGTAAATCCAGCTATTATATGGCGTTTGTAACAACTGCGTAAGAGTTGAAATCGCGCGCCTATTCTCACCGAAAGTCATCTGGATTAACGCCAGGCCTTCTTCACGGGTAGGTCCATCCACTGCGTCTTTAGCACTCGGCAAAAGCGTGATTGCGCGTTGGATTCCCGTTACAGCCGAGTCCTTTTCTCCTAGCGCGGCGTAAGCCAGAGACAGCTGTCCTGCCAAGTCCGAGTTATCCGGTTGGTTTTTGCAGAGCTGCTCAAGCGTGTTGACCGCCTGTTCAGCGGTAGCCTTTGCCCCGGGCGTGTCGCTGGCAAGGCGCTGAGTCCAAGCCAGCATGAGCTGATTAACCGCTTTGTCGATCTCAGAAGTAAAGTGGAATTGAGTTTGCCGGGTTTGCAGCAACCGAATGGCCTCACCGTGATTCCGTTCAAGTCTTAACTGGATAATTTTGATTTTGAAAGCAATCCCCGGTGGAGTCTGCGCGTTGATTCCTGACAAAAACTTACCGGCTTCTTGCAGGTTACCTTCAGCCTGATAAATGCCGGCCTTGAGGGCCATCACATCGGGATCGTTTGGCGTAATATCCAGCGCTCTATCATAGAGCTTTAGCGCCGTCGGGAATTGTCGAAGCGTTGCGAACGTCAATGCCGCATTGTTCAGTAACTCCGTGTTGCGCGGGTCCAGGGCGACGGCTTGTTCCCAGTAGGCAACGCTCTCATCCCAGCGTCCCTCGCGTCGAGTAACCAAGGCAAGGCCCTCTAGGACGTCGCTGCTGCCGGGTAACATTTGGCGAACGAGGCTGAACGTCGTTCTAGCGAGCGCGTAATCCTGCAGGACCCAATATTGATAATAACCCAAGGCGAGCTGGGTTTCGGGCAAGTTCGGCTGCAGTTTCTGCGCACTGTCCAACGCACTTTTCGCTGAATTGCGGCGAGTGGCAGTGGCGTCTACGCCAACAAAGTAAACATCCGCGTGCGCACGAGAAAGTCGCGCCCAAGCCAGCGCAAAATTCGGGTCAAGCTGCACCGCTTCGTTATAATAATCGATGGCTTTCAACAGGGGAGGGATCGAGTACCAGCTCCGCGCCTCACAAGACAAGCCGCGCAAATACGCATCGTAAGCGTCCGGATTGTTTGTTGGTTTAACCGCCAACGCCTGTTCCTCGCGACCGCTAAGCTTCGCCTGCAATGACTCGGCAATTCCTTTGGCAATCTCGCTCTCGACGCCAAAGACGTCAGTTAACTTGCGATCATAGGTCTCGGCCCAAAGATGGGAATCAGTTTGCGCGCTGACCAACTGAACATTGACCCGCACCTGATCGGCCGCTTTCTGCACGCTACCCTCAAGAATGTTCGCTACCCCAAGTTGCTTTGCGATCTCGGCGAGATTGACAGGCTTGCTCTGATACCGCTGTGTCGAGATGCGCGAGATCACTTTTAAATCCGCGATCTTGGCCAAGCGCGTCAGAATCTCCTCCTGGATGCCGTCCGCAAAATAGGCGTTGTCCGGATCGCGGCTCAGGTTCTCAAACGGCAGAACTGCGATGCTTTTTCCCGGAGACGAAGAAACTGCTGGCGAAACTTTGGGATGAAAGCGTTGGAAAAGCAGGCCTGCAATGACGAGCAACAGGACCGCGATGATTAAGAAATCAAGTTTGCGACCGGTCTTGCGCCTAATCGATTTACTAAGATCGACATCTTCTGTGCGCTTGATTCCTTCCGGCGTTAATTCAAAAGCCCAGGCCAGAATCAACGCAATTGGAAAACCAATTATGAGGATCAAGACCACCAGGCGCACCCCCCAACCCGGGATATCGAAGAACGGAAAAATCTGACTCGCAATCTGCATGAGCAGCCATGCAACGACTGCGTAGGCCATCGCGACCTTGTAAACGTTACGCCGCTTCAGCTCGGCAAGTAATGCTCGAAAGTTCACGGCTGAGTTTATCCGTAAATTTGTGAGGTTTGGACAAATTACTACACAACAAGAAGGCGGCGAGCCTGAACGTGCTATCGCTCGGATGTCGGGCTTTCCTTGTTTCGGGACGCTCGGCTAATTATCCCCAAATCGGAGACCGCAATTGATCGACGATGCTGAATCACTCGTAGTTACGTTCAGTTTTATCCTCGGGTGGTCGTAGCATACTCTTGCTCGTGAGGTGGCCTCTTAGATTGGTAGTCAACGCGATCGGTACTTGCGTCTACGCCGGTCTTCCCATCCTGGGTTGGGGCGGGTTCCGGCCATTCTTTTCTCACACGGCTTTGATCGCGCTCCTGTTGGTGCTCGCCGCGCTGTCGGTGGTCGCATTTTTCGCTGGCGGAAATCTTAGCACCGGCGTGCGCGAGGCCCGAAGCAACCGTTGGGTTCTTCCCGTGTTCGGTGTAATCGGATTTCTCAACGCGTATTTGCCGGCGTACACAGATCGCAGAGAGCTGTGGACCATCGATGGTGATGCGATTCGCTGGCTCGGTGTCGCGCTCTTCGCTGCCGGTGGCGCGTTGCGGATCTGGCCAGTCTTTGTGCTTGGGAGACGATTCAGCGGCCTGGTCGCGATCCAGCCGGGGCACACCTTGGTGACCAGTGGTATTTACGGAGTTATCCGGCACCCGAGCTATCTTGGCCTATTCATCAACTCACTGGGATGGAGCCTGGCCTTTCGTTCCGGAGTCGGCGTAATTCTCACGGTGTTGCTTATTCCACCTCTGCTCTCACGCATCAGTGCAGAAGAAAATTTGCTGCGTGACCAATTTGGAGCTGATTACAACGCCTACTGCTCACAGACGTGGCGCCTCATTCCTAGGATCTATTAATAAATTCTCCAACCAGCACGGGTCAGCGGTTTTTAGTGGTTAAGAGTGTGCCAGTGCTGCGAAAAGTGGGTTGTGGAAAACACACAAAGTGGCTCTTTCAATCCATGACAGCTTTGGAACCTTGCACCGTGGAACATGTATCACCCAACTCCGCGCGCACATCCCACTCAGTGAGAAGCAGAGGATTCCCGCCATGATTCGGGTTTAGGCAGTAGTGGAGAAAAGCAGGGGAATCGAAACCATGAATGAATCTGATGGATGCAGCTACCTGATGACCTTGAAACTCTTAGCTCCTCCCTTGTTTCTGTCCCTAGCCATCGGCACGATCGCAAATCCGGTCGCCGCGCAGAATAATCTTCCGCCCGAAGTGCGGGAGATGGCACGGAAAGTAATGATGCCGGTCGTCTATAAAGTTCCAGGCATGGACAAAGTGAAAGTTGTCCAAAACCTGAAGTACACCAAGACCGACGATCCAAATGTTTTGATGGATGTTTATCTTCCGCCCGATGTCGCCCGCGACGAGAAACGTCCGGCTGTGATTTTTATTCACGGCGGAGCGAAGACTGAATACACGCCGAAAGACTGGGGCATTTTCACGACGTGGGGACGTTTAGTGGCTGCTTCAGGTTTTGTTGGAGTGACGTTTACTCATTCGCTGGAATATCCGGGCAAGTCGTTGGAACGTGGCGCACGCGACGTTCGGGCCGCGATCGACTACGTCCGCGCGAACGCTGACAAATACAACATCGACAAAGATCGCATTTGCCTCATCGCTTACTCGGCGGGTGGACCCATGTTGTCCCTGGCCATGAACGGTGAGATGCCGTTCGTCCGTTGCCTGATTGGTTTCTACGCCTTCATGGACATCCAACTGTCGGATTATCGAAAGACTGAAACTCCCGAAACGCTCAAGGCTTTTTCTCCGATCACTTATCTGCAAAAAGACCCGGCTAAAATTCCGCTTTTGTTCATTGGCCGCGCCGGACGCGATGAAGTTCCGACGATGGACGATTCTATCGATCGCTTTGTGAAGGAGGCTCTCGCCAAAAACGTCGCATTGACTTTGGCGAACCACCCGCAAGGTGTTCACAGCTTCGACAATCAAAACGACGACGACAGATCGCGCGAGATCATTCGCGACGCGCTTGCTTTCATGCACATTCATTTGAACGCGGCTCGGCAAGAGGTTTTAAAACCCAGCACGAGCACAATGACGGAGCCAAACGATTTTGATTTCTTTATTGGCAACTGGCGCGTTCATCACCGCCGACTGAAGGAGCGGCTGGTTCACAATGATGATTGGGAAGAGTTCGAAGGAACAAGCACCGTGCAAAAGATTCTCGGCGGTCTGGGTAATATGGACGAAAACGTCATTGAATTGCCGAGCGGGACATATCGCGCGGCGACGGTTCGAACCTACGATCCAGCAAAGCAGCTCTGGACGATATGGTGGATCGACAGTCGCAACCCCGGGCATCTTGATCCGCCGGTTCTCGGCAGCTTCGAGAAGGGAGTCGGGACGTTCTACGCCGACGATGAGTTCAAAGGGAAACCGATTCGCGTCCGCTATCTTTGGAATCAATCGTCGACGCCGCATTGGGAGCAGGCATTCTCCGACGACAAAGGAAAGACCTGGGAAACCAACTGGATAATGGATTTCACGAGGGCCCGATGAGCGGCCGAACCTGCTGTCCCGTCGTTGAACTTCGGCAGTACACTCTCGTGCCCGGCGGACGCGAAGTGTTGATCTCGCTTTTCGAACGGCACTTCATCGAAAGTCAGGAAGCGACGGGCATGATCGTGATCGGACAATTTCGCGACCTGAATAATCCGGATCGCTTCGTCTGGTTGCGCGGCTTCACCGACATGGACTCGCGCGCACGGCAGCTCGAAGAATTTTACGGTGGCCCGATTTGGAAAGAGCATCGCGAGGCGGCCAATTCCACGATGATCGACTCGGATAACGTTTTGCTGCTGCGACCCGTGCGTATGGACTCTGGTTTCTGCCTCGAAAACCTTGAGCGCCCACCGCACCCGAGCAAAGAGGACTCGAGCCGGTTGATCGTGGTGACCATTTACCATCTTGCGGGTTCTGGCGATTCCTTTGCCGAATTTTTCGAACACAAGATTACGCCGATCCTGACCAGGATCGGGGCTTACATCCTCGCAACTTTCGTCACTGAAAATCATCCGAACACATTTCGGGCTTTGCCAGTGCGCGAAGGCGCGAATGTTTTTGTTTCGTTTTCGCGGTTTGCGAATCGCGAAGCTTACGAGCAACACGCATCGAGCTTTGCGGAGTCAACCAGCGGGGAACAATCCGCGCTGATCAAAACGCTTGAAACATTGCTACTCACACCCACTGCTCGATCGCTTCTTGCGTGACTAATTTGGAGATCAATGCAAGGCTTATCCATACTTAGAACCTCCTGCACCGAAGCGGGTGGCGATCGCGATTGGCTGAGCGCGCGCCTTAGCGATTGGCGGCATATTTATCGATCAGCGCTTGAAAACGCAGATCTTCTAGCAGAGTTGCAGGTGCGAGATCACGCTTTTCGAAGGTCGTCGGGGCGTGCCTCGCTGCGGAAAGTGGGCTGCGAGAAACGCGCGAAGTGGCTCTTGCTGAATACTTACCAACTCCAGAGACTTCCTCAGCAGAGCAACCCATTAACAATAGGAGGCGAACATGAAAAAAATAATTGTCACGCTTGGCTGTGTGCTGATTGCGCTGTTGGCATTCGCCCAGCCGAGTTCGACGGATAAGAAACAAGGAACAACCACAACGGAACCGATTCAGGTAACCGGAACAGTCATCAAAACGACAACCGAGGAAGGCGCGGCTGCAAGTTATCAGCCTGCCAAAACGCTCGTTGTTCGCGAGGATCGTTCGAACTACCCTGGCCGGTATGTTCTCAACGGGCGCGGTCACGTTGTGAACAAGGCAGGGGAGGTTATTCAAACTGCAATCAAACCCGGCGCTCGCGTCCGTGTTTATTACGCAGACATGGGCGATTTGCGTATGATTGATCGCGTTGTCGTTCTAGACTGATTCTGCGCCGCTGAGATATTAGGATAAAGCCGCAGGGTTCAGCGAACCCTGCGGCTTTTGTGTCATTAAAACCATATTGCGCGTCAAGACGAAATTTGCGTGACATCAAACGAAGCGTGTAAGCAAATTGGTGCGTGGATCTTTCGACTGTGGCAAACATTGCAACGGCCCTCACGGTATTGACGGCTGTCGTTTTCGGATTGGTTGAGATGCGACGCGCGCGCAAGGATCGAGAAGAGCGCGCAGCCTTCATAGCTGTCCAAGCGATTTTGACGCCGGCGTGGATCGAATCGATGACCCTGGTACAGGCAATTTCCGATGGTACGACGCCTTCACAAATCGAGGCCGATCCGCGTCTTTTTCAGGCGGTGCAGTCCATAGCCTGCATTCTGGAATCGCTCGGTTACTCAGTCTTTGCGCGCATGGTTCCGTTGAACGTAGTCGACGAACTGCTCGGCGGCACAGTGCGCGTCGCCTGGCGCAATTTGCGGGGCTACGTCGAATACGAACGTGAGCGCGCAGGTTCGCAAAAAAATTGGGAATGGTTTCAGTGGCTTGCGGAACAAATCGATCAGCACAGCAAAGCTCGCACCAGTCTGGCTGTCGGCGCGCACGAGGCTTACCGCGACTGGCGCCCGTGATTTAGATCCGTCCTGCGATCCCTGAGTGCCGATGCGAGTTTAACAAGGCTTTCCCTGATCTGTGTCGGTGTCCAGGCGGCGAATCCGAAGACGAACGCTGGCTTTAGCTTCGCTTGGATGCAAAAAAACGAGAGCGGTGAGGGCCTGACGCCAATATCAAGTGTGATGCGCCTTATCATCGTGAAGTCTTCCTCGCGTTTCAGCCAGGCGACGATGTTCAATCCGGCCTCCGGGACCTGCAAAGTGAAACGGTCACCAAGCAATTCATTGAATTGTTTGATAAAGAAATCGCGCCGCTCGGCGTAGATTTTTCGCATCCGCTTGATGTGACTCAGGAAAAAGCCCTCGGTGATAAAACGTGCCAGTGTCGCCTGTTCGATTGGAGAGGAGTGTTGATCCATCGCACTGCGAATCTTGATCAACGCATCGACGAGCGGCTCTGGCGCAACGATGTAGCCCAGGCGCAAAGACGGACAAAGAATCTTGCTCACCGTTCCCGCATAAATTACCCGGCCGGCGTTGTCCATCCCTTCTAACGAAGGGAGTGGCGGTCCGGCAAAACGGAACTCCGCGTCGTAGTCGTCCTCGAAAACAAATGCGTTGTGAGCGCGCGCAAAATCGAGCAAGCCGGTCCTACGCTGAAAACTCATCGTAACGCCGAGAGGAAATTGGTGCGAAGGCGTTACGTAAATGATTCTCGGCAGTGGTTCCTTTGGCGCTCTCGCAATCACGATTCCTTCGCAGTCGAGCGGCTTGGGAACGATCTTAACGCCGGCCAAGGTGAGTACCCTTCGTGTCTGCTGATAACACGGGTCTTCGACCCAGGCGGCTTCACCCGGATTCAGCACAGCCATTGCGCTGATCAGCATCGCCTGCTGCATGCCGGCCACGATTACGATTCGATCCGGATGACAACGCGCCGCTCTGAAATCACACAGGTACGCTGCAATTGCTTTGCGTAAGTCGGCGTCCCCGCGATTGGACGCATAGCGCAGCAGGTTAACACCTTTCCTCGCCAGAACCTGCGTTCTGAAGCGTTCCCAGACAGCAATTGGAAATTCGTCGACTGCAGGAATGCTCGGCACCAGCGAGACACCTGCTCCTGCGCCCGTCGCTCCGAGGTCAAACTGATTTCCGATGCGTCCATCCGGAATTGCTTTGACACGATCGGAGATGCGAACTGGGCGCTGGATTGGTTGGTAGACTTTCGGTTGATCCGCGGTTAGAAAGGTTTCCGGAAGAAGGTTCGCGATGAACGTCCCGGACCCGGGCTTTGAGCGGAGGTAACCTTCGGCATGAAGTTTTGAAAACGCGAGTCTAACCGTCGATCTTGAGATTCTTCGGTCTGTAGCCAGAGCCCGCGAAGAGGGAAGTCGAGATGAGCCGTCGCCGAACCTGCCCGATTTCAGTTCGTCGCGAATTTGGCGGTAAAGCTGCTCATGAAGCGGCTCAGTTGCCGTCCGATCAAGCTGAATCATTTCAAAAGCTATAATCGAACGCCTGCGGCGCTTCTGCGTGCGCGATTTCCTGCCGGCCATACTAATTGCCCTAAACTCCTGCTAACTAGTCTTCCACTTGCGGTCGCATTCTCAAGACCTCGACCTGCACCCGCCTACACGAACAGGATTTCAGTTTGTTAGGGTTAACTTTGTTGTGTCGCAACACAACAGGCTTAAGGTTCGGGAAAGAGATCGGCCCCAGTTCGGTAAGCGAATCAATACGGTTATAAATAGCCTTAATGTCTGCCATTTCTGATCGTATTCTTACCCTGAATCTCATATGCAACACGGCGATCTTTTATCTCGCGGCGCGGCTTTATTTACTGCCTCGACTTTCACGGTTTCGGCCGCGCCAGGTTCTTATCCCCATTCTGCTTTTGCATTCGACTCGCCATCTCGGATTGATGTTTCTAACCCGTGGCGGGACGTACCCAGGATTGCCGCCGCAGTTCGCCTATCCGGCAGCATTTGGCGATTTGCTGACGGCGATACTCGCTCTCATCGCAATCCCTTTCGTATTGCGCGGCTCGGTCTTCGCGAAACCGCTCGTGTGGTTTTTCAACATCTTCGGAACGATTGACCTGCTCGACGCGATCGTTCTTGCTACCATTTACGGTGCGCCGGTCGCGATGGGGCCGGCCTACTGGATTCCTGCTTTTTGGGTGCCACTGTTATTGGTGACGCATTACGTCACGTTTGTTCTTCTCCGACGAAGCGGCTCCTTCTGATTACGATGTTACTGTGAGGTTTATCTATACAAATCGACCAGACCTGAACGCGCCAGGAAACGGATCAAAACGGCAGTCGCTAATCACTACTTACCTTGAAATGCGGTCGCCGGATCAGTTGCGTCCGAAGCGCGCGGATGCACGATTTCAAGTTCGCGAAAAGGCGGAACGCGATTGGCGGTTCAATCGCGACCTCTATTTCCGTGTCGGCGAGCAATGGGAGTGGATCGACAAGCGACCTTGGACCGATGAAGAATGGAAGAAATACGCGATGGCGCCGGAGTTGCGCACCTTCGTGGGATACTACGATGACGTGCTCGCCGGTTATTATGAATTGCGTCTGGACACGAACGGCGGAGTCGAGATCGCCTACTTCGGGTTGTTGCCTGACTTCATCGGTCGCGGTTTAGGCGGCGCCTTGCTAACCAGCGCAATCGAGGAAGCGTGGTCACGCCCTGGCGGGATCGCACCGACCCGTGTGTGGGTGCATACCTGCAATCGCGATCATCCGCAGGCGCTCGCAAATTATCAGGCGCGCGGCATGGTCGTTTACAAGGTCGAAAAAGAGCCGTAGGCAGACGGCGTTGTCCGCAGGAAGCTCTCTGCTTCCCTACAGAACCAATCGGAACGGCATCTTTGCAGGCCCGCTTACTGGGTTTTCGCGCTGAATTTAAGAAAAATTTCAATTTTTTTGAAATGTCGGGCTTCAAAATCTTGAGAAAAGGATGAAGCGAATCAAATAAACGATCGATATGATGAACCTCGTAACAGATAATCGCATTACTGAGACCGGCAATTTCACCAGTCAATTTGTGTTTCCGAGCGGACTCGGGAGCCAAAACCCGGAGCACAATCCACTGTCGCGATTGTCGCGGGAGCAGCTCGCCGCATTCTTGAATGCGGAATCTGCTAATGCTCGCAGCGCCCACTTCTCTGTTCCTCCCGCCGAACCACCTCCGCCGACGCCGGAGAGAGGTCTGGCAGTCGGTGTCTTGAAACAGGCAGCCTACGACTTGCGCCGGTTCCGGACGGCCACGAAAGGCGCCGATCGGGAACTCTACCTCGACGCTCATAGTTGGATCACGGGGAGTGATTTTTCCTGGCCGTATTCGTTCATGAATGTTTGTAAATTGCTCGGTCTTTGTCCCGAAATGGTGCGCGCGGAACTCCTAGCCGACGCGTCACTAGGGCCATTTCATTACTGGATTCGCCGGGCTGGCCGTCTCTCTCGAAAACTCGGCGCCTCGGTCGTTCGCGTTTTTGACACCTGCCGAAACCCGGAAGCCGTCGAGGGCAACCAGTTGGCTGAATCTATCTAATATGAAAAATCTATTGAGTTCTGTGTGGCGGTCGCTGATTCGCGCGACCTATCGGAAACATGATCCGTTCCTAGTTTACAGCATGGCTTCGTTCAATTCCGGGGGCGGGTGGAAGGAATTCCTTCTCAAGGCGTCGCTGCAAAACACATAATCGCCATGAAATTCTCTATCGAAGCGATCGTGGCAGCGACTGTAGCGGTAGTGTTCGTACTCCTGACCTTGGGTGCCATCGCACGAGAGCAGGGCGATCGTACGCCTGGTGGGGCGGGCGCATACGTCACAACAAGCAGTGCTGGCCTGAGCCAGGTCGCCGCAGGCGAGACGGACGTTCTCGGCTTTTACTAAGCGGCAGCGTACTCCGCAGAAACTGGAACTGTAGTGGCAGGCGTGGCGCCTGCACTCCTCCTGCGAGCAGCCGACACGACTGCCACTACAGAACCGCACGCGCGATTTTTATTCTCGCAAAATCACGACTCGTGG
>Ga0126383_10003084_pt1 | contig 10960 bp, 12 predicted proteins | sample PanSoiMetPlot_35_FD_96882 | JGI IMG/M metagenome (GOLD analysis project Ga0126383, IMG submission 96882) | Tropical forest soil microbial communities from Panama - MetaG Plot_35 | ecosystem: Environmental > Terrestrial > Soil > Tropical forest > Bulk soil | place: Panama | collected 2016-02-17
CACTTTTCCATCCGGGCGCGTGCGTTTTCCCGGACTTGGCTCCTCCGCCTCGACGCCTTTGCTCTTGAGCCGCGCAATCTTGGCCCTGAGATCCGCGCTCGGAATCGCCCAGGCACACGGACCGGCATCTCCAGAAATCATCTTGGCCCAGCTTGAATCGGCGGCCATCCCGGGTTTCTGCGGCGCTATTAACTCCAGGTAGGAACCATCGTCGAATCCCAGCAAGGCCATTTGGGTTCCGGCGTTTGTGTGCGGCCCGCCGTAATCGGTCGACAGACCGGCGGCGGCGAAGGTCTCGCGCATCGCTTCCAGCTGCGAACCGCATACCGACGCATGATCCACTTTGATGTGTGTTGGCTGACCTACGACAGCCGGGCTCATGCCACCCCCCAACACCAGGCAAAAAGAATAGACACAGAGCTTGCCACCAAACCGGAGGCCCCTCATCCCGCGATTACCTTCTCAATGGCCGCGCGCAGCTCGGCGTACGGCATGGCTCCCGGATGATACAGCGCCACTCGCCCGGCCCGGTCCACCAGCACCAGCGTAGGCGTGGTGCTGGCCCCGTAGTTGTTGAAGTTCGACCTGCTGACCGGCACCGGGACGTTCTCGAGTCCGGGGTAGTATTGCTTCCAGACTTGCTCGATGTAAGCCAGCTCGGCCTGCGGGGTTGCGTCCTGTCCGCCCGCCCCGTAACCATAGCGTTGGGTCGGTGCCATTACGATCAAGCCTCGCGGACCGAATTCCGAACGCAATTGCGTGATGATTGGGCCCTCACCCTTGCAGTCCGCGCACCAGTGCGCCCAGAAGAACAACAGCACCGGCGAGCCTTTCAGCTGGCTCAGAGCGACCGGCTTCGATCCGAAATATTCCCCCAACTGCAGCCTGGGCGCCGACTGCCCCGCCAACCCCAGCACATTCAGGTTCTTTTTCAGCCGGCTTGCGATCGAGGTGTTCTGGAACTCCGCCAGGTTTCGCTTCAGCAACGCGACCGCCTGCGCCTGCTTACCCTGGGCGGCCAGCACCTGGGCCTGCACTTCGATCGCCGCCCCCAGCGCAATCGGCAAGTGAGGTTCGGCATCGAGCGCCCGGTTGGTCAGCAGTTGCCGTGCACTCGTCTCTGTTTGCCTGGCGTAAGCTTCGGCCGCCCCCATCTGGTTGTTGGCTGCGCTGCTCCGCGCCAGCCACGAAAGCGCCTCCAGGTATTCCGGGGTTACCTGGTGATGACCGCGATACTCCTGCAACTCGTGGTTCGCCAGCGCCAGATTTCCTTGCGCCAGCGCGTTACGCACGTCGTCGACAATGTCCGCAAACCCTGGAAATACAAGGGTCAAGACAACCAACAGAACGAAAAACAGTGTTCGCCGAAACATAGATCCATAATGAACGCAAGCGGCGAAAGATGCCACTGCCTACCCCGGAAACGGCCACGCTCAGCCCATGGAGGTTTAAAATCAACGGCTTATGGTCGCATTTGCGGAATTGATAGAGCTTTTTTTAACCTCTTGGGTTACAATAAAGGTGCGTTTGATCTTGCGGTTTTTGCAGTTTCCAGTATCTCCGCTCATCAGCATGATCCTGCCTGCGAAGTTCTGCGAGGAATTCGGCGCAACATCAAAATAAAAGGAACAATGCAACACCATGGAAACAGGAACAGTAAAGTGGTTTAACGACGCGAAGGGTTATGGGTTTATCAGCCGCCAGAATGGCGAGGACGTGTTTGTGCACTTCTCGGCGATTCAAGCGAACGGATTCCGTAGCCTCCAGGAAGGTCAGCAAGTCCAGTTCGACGTTGTCAAGGGCCCTAAGGGCTGGCAAGCGGAGAATGTGAAGGGGCTCTAAACCACTGACTGAGAAAAATTGAAACGAGGGCGGCCGCGAGGCCGCCCTTCCTTTTTCAACTCCACTTTACGCGGTTGCTGCCGCTACCGAGTCGTAAAACCGGAAAAACTGCTCGACCCTGGTCACCTGCAACGCCGTGCGTACCCGATCGCAGACTCCCACCAGCGCCAGACTGCGCCCCTCCTTTTGATGGGTGACATAGGCGCCGACCAGCGCTCCGATTCCTGCGGAGTCGATGTAGGGCACGCCCGTAAAGTCCAGAATCAGCTGGTTCGAAGTGTCGGCCCGCACTCTCGCCTGAAGATCGAACAGGTTTCTGATGGTGATGGGGCCCGTCAGACGCAAGACTCGCTGTCCACCCTTGGGTCCGGCTTGGTCTTCGATCGCTAGTGGATCGTTTGGCATCGCAGCATCTTAGAGCCCAACCGCCCGCAAGATTGTTAAAGCCGTGTTAATTTCGAGCCGCGGTTGGCCCTGCGGCCAGACGCGAAAAGTCCCTATGCAGGTCCCGACCCCTCAGGAGCGACCGGAAGCGGCGAGGCGTCGGTCCAGTAATGACGCTTGAGGTCGCAGTTCGGCTGCGTCTCGTTTTTGCACTCACCCCTCGTTGCGCCACTGCCAAAAAAGGATACAGCCAAGGCGCCTCTCTATCGGGGACGCGGCCCTAGAAGCGCAACATCAAACCCAACGAGGGCTCCGCCGAATGCGTCCAGCTGCCCGTCGAGATGTCGGAAACACGGTAATCAGGGGCCTTGTAGACGAGCCCACGGTATTCGAAGCGCACGCCGAGACCGCGCTTAAGCCGATAGTTCAGGCCAAAGGCGTAGAGAAATGTCCCCGTGGTCTGGGTGCTGCTGCCGAAGGTGGCGTTGGTCGAGTTGGCAATTGGACTGAAAATGAGCACGCCTCCTCCGCCGAGAAGAAAGGGATTGAGTTTGCGTGACCGGTCACCCTCGAGAACATACGCCCCGGTAATTTCATTCATATTGCCTTGCTGCGCCGCCACCGGCCCGCTGGTTGAACCGACAATCGTGTAGTACTGCGTGTTGCGGGTAAAAGAATAGTTCAACTCGACCGCGGAATGCGCCCGCAGCGCGTAACGGTAACTCAGAAGAAATCCGGCTGAATTGGTGGGATTCTGTTCGACGCTGTTACCCGTGCTCTGCTTGGGGAAGACGCCGATCGCGCTCACGGCAACATCGGAGCGGCCCTCCTGCGCGCAGGCCAGAGACAAGAAAAGCAAAAGGCACACCACCACCATGCTGAGCTTCGGAATCATATCTCTCCTTGCGAGATAAAGAGTTGGGTTGTGGATTGCGCTTAGTTAGAAGGGCCCAGCCCCGCGCAGAGGCGTAAAGACTTGGTCAAGAAGTGTAAAACTCAGTCAAGGGGAAGCGCTGGGAGATGGGTACCTTTGTGCCTCCAGCCTCGCCCACGTTACACTGACCTGATGCCCCTGAAGCCCGGTGACCCAGCCCCCGACTTCGATCTTCCCGCGGTCGCCGGGGAACGCGAGTTTCGCGTGCGACTGAGTGATTTCCGCGACCGCCAGCACGTGGTCCTGACCTTCCACCCCCTCGACTGGACGCCGACTTGAGCCGCCCAGGTGCCGGCGCTCGACTCCGCCCGCGAGAAGTTCGCCGCGCTTAATGCCCAGGTTCTGGACATCAGCACCGACTCCATCCACAGCCACGTTGCCTGGCAGAAGAAAGACATCGGCCTGAGCTCGATTCCCCTCTGCGCCGATTTTTACCCTCACGGTAAGGTGACGCAGGCATTTGGCATCTTGCGCGACGGGCCGCCTGTCGCCGGGATCTGCGAGCGCGCCGCTTTCATCGTGGATAAGTCCGGCATCATCCGCTTTGCCCGCGTTTACCCTATCGACCAGATGCCCGACGTGGAGGAACTCCTCCGCGAACTGAAGAAACTTGCGTGACTGTTCCCGCCGTCCGATCCGGCGCACCGGGAAAACACCACGACCCACGCAAGCAGGACGCCCTCGTGAGCCCATTCGAGCGAAGCTCGATTCCGCCACGGCTGGAGCGTGGGCAACGGCGGAGAAAAGAGAACGTTGGCAGACCCCAGAAAACTGAGGCAGGCTGGGTTGCTTCGTGAACTTTCCTGTCCTTCTGGTTACAGGCGATCAGGCCGCCGCGGCTTCCTTCTTGAACTGCTGAATGTCGGCCAGCAAGACCTTCTCGTGCCCCTCGGGGTTCACCTTTGCGTACACCTTGCGCACCACCCCCTTGGGATCAATCACAAAGCTGGTCCGGTCCCAGTACATCGTGCCCTGGTACTCGCTCTGGCCGATGCCGCACGCCTTCAGCAAGTCATGGTTCATGTCGGAAAGCAGGTCGATCCTGAATGCGAATTTGTGATGAAAATTCTTGTGCGAAGTCACGTCGTCCGCGCTCACGCCCAGCACCGTAATTCCGGCCGCGTCGAACTCGCCCTTCGTTGCGGTAAACGATTTTCCCTGCATAGTGCATCCCGGGGTGTCGTCCTTGGGATAGAAGTAAACCACCAGCCATTTTCCTGCGTAGTCCGCGAGCTTCACCGTCTTGCCATTCTGATTGGGAAGCGAAAAAGCAGGAAACGATTCTCCCGCCTGCAGCATGGTTCAAACTCCTTTCGTAGCCCGAAAATTGTAACAGTCGCGGGTGTCTCGCAAGCCAGGCCAGGCTACAGCCGCTCGAGCAGGCAAACTCCCGACCAGGGCCGTGCTCCCGGAGGCCCTGTCGGCTCGGGAAAGAAGGAAAACAACTTCAGCGACCAAGGCAGTCGCTTCAAACGCGCCGCCGAGTGCAGCATCGAGTGCACCCCCACCGGCCTCCATCCGAATTCCAGAAAATATTCCGGGCCTTTCTCGGGAGCGAACCTCATCACAGAATTCCCCTGTGCCAGTTCCTTGCCTACTTGCTTTTGCAGCATGCGCAGCAGCGCAGGAGATGCGAGATCGATGATCCAGTTCTGAAACGCGCGAACCCCTGCCAGATCCGTGGCCAGCGCTCCCACTTGTTCCGGCGTCAGATAGACCAGCAGCCCTTCTGAAATCACCAGCGCTTTCGCCGACCGGCTGCCGAGACGCCGAAACAACGTCCGCCGCGCAGCGCCATCCGCCAAATCCAGCTTTATTCGCTCCAGCCGGCACTTCGTCTGTTCTCCCGCCAGCATGACTTCCTTGTAGGTCAGGATTTCCGGCAGATCCACCTCCACCCACTCGAGCTGCTCCGGCAGCGCCATGCGGTAGGGCCGCGTATCCAGGCCGGCCGCCAGGTTCACCACCATCTCTACGCCGTGTTCCACCTGCTGCCGGATCAAGCCGTCCATCAGGTGGGTGCGCGTCACCATGGCCCAGCCATGACGCCTTACATAGTGCAGGCTGTCGGCAATCTGCTCTCCCCGCAGCCCGGCCAGGCGGCCGGCGAGGGGATCCTGAAACAGGGCATCGGGACGCGCGCTCTCCCGCGCGCGAAACACCGCCACCCAGCGCGCCGTGTCAGAAATGTTCTCAATCAAAGCGGCTTGTGCCATTACCCTGCCTCAGGACGCGACATCCCTCACATGGGTCGCGATATACCACTCATTGCCAAAGGGATCGCGCACGCCCGCATTGCGGTCGCCGTAGCTCTGATCCTTCGGCTCCTCGATCGAAGTCGCCCCCGCCGCCAGCGCCCGCCGGTACACGGCATCCACGTCGGGAAGGTAAAGGTAGAACATGCTCTGCATGGGCTGGTACTTGCCATGCGCTTCACCCATCTCCAGGTGAGAGTCCCCAATCTTCACCGTGACATGGTGTATGACTCCGTCGGGCGACGCGAAGCGGCCCAGCTCCTGCGCTCCGAAGACCCGCTTCATGAAGTTCAAAACCGGCTCCGCCCGCAGCGGATGCAGGCACGGTTGCACGTCCGGCGCTCCTTCCGACTTGTAGTTCTTGCCCTTGAAGGTCGCAATGTACCATTGATTGCCCTCCGCGTCCCGCACGCTGGCCGAGCGTTCCCCGTAAGATTGGTCGGCGGGTTCATCGAGGGAAGTGCCTCCCGCCGCAAGCGCCCGCTTGTAGGTCGCGTCGCAGTCGCGGACGTACACGTGGAAGGCGCCCAGCTTCGACTCGCCTTTCCAGCCATAGCCCGCTCCGCCTCCTCCGATCATCATCTTCGAGTCACCCAAACTCAGGTCTGCGTGCATACCTCCGGCGGACCCGGTCGAACGATGATTTTCCTGGGCTCCAAAGGTCGCGGTCACAAAGTCAACCAAAGCCGGTGCATTCTGCGCCACCAGGTAGGGTGTGAGGGTCCGGTACCCCTCGGGCACCGGCCGCCCTCCGGCCGCGGGTCTCGCAGACGATTTCATTATCTCGTCCAGGCGCCTCTGCATCTCCGCGGCAGAGACCACTTCCTTGCGGGTGGAAATGATCCAGAGATAACCGAACGGATCGGCGAACTGTCCCGAACGGTACCCGTAGAACTGATCTTCCACCGGACGCACCACCTTTGCCCCCGCCGCCACCGCCCGCGCCGCCAGTGCATCAACATCGTCCACGCGCAGGTCCATCTTGACCGGGGACCTGCCCAGCGTCTCGGCGCTCAGCACATCGAAATCGGGGAATTCATCGCTTAACATGATCACCGAATCGCCAATCACAATTTCCGCGTGCCCAACGCGGCCCGAAGGCTCGGTCAGCCGCAGCCGCAGCTTGGCGCCAAAGGCTTTCCTGTAGAACTCGATCGCGGCGTCGGCGTTCTTGTAGGCCAGATATGCCGTTGCCGTGTGGTACTGGGTTCTCGGTATTTCAGCGAATGTCGTAGCCATCGATTCTCTCCTCAATTCAGCTTTCAGTTTCGCCCGGAATTCCTCACGGGGCAGGTCGCGCAATTCTTCGGCGACCCGCAGCAGCGGCCCCAGGCTGTTGTCCACCTTCGGCAGGCCGGCCTCGGGCCTCGCCAGCATCGCCTGCACTGCGTCATCGAGTTGTTCGAACGGGCTGCGCCTATGCATGTGTGCCACCCATCCTCGCCCGCAGATTCTGCAAACCTCGGAACTGAAGCTGCTTCACGGCTCCTTCCGTGCGGCCCAGTTCGCCGGCGATTTCCTTGATACTCTTCTCCTCCGCAAAACGCATGATCACTACCCGTCGCTGATCCTCCGGCAACAGCTCCACCATGCGGAACAACCGCGCGCGGTGCTCCACCTCCACCGGACACACTTCGATCACCCGCTCCGGAGGGTCCTCCACAACCTCACGTCCCACTTGTTTCCAGCGGTCGACGATCAGGTTGGCAGCGATACGCAGCAGCCAAACGGCAAACGGAATTCCCCTCCAGTCGAAGCGTGGCAGGCTGGCCAGTGCTCGATGAAATACCTCCGAGGTCAGATCTTCCGCGGCGTCGCGGTCGCCCACGCGCTTGGCGACGTAAGCGTAAACCCGCTCAAAATGAATCTCGTAGAGCTCGCCAAAGCGGGCTGGATCTTTTTGCGCAGCTTCCACCAGCAGGCGCTCCTGCGACTCCGCCCGCGACTCCGTCAGTAGCGTTTTTCTTACCGCCATTTGGCGCTCTCAATTTAGATAAACGTGCGCCGCCGGGAAAGGTTACGGCAATTCTTCTCGCCCCATCCAGGGCACTTCAGACAGGCGGTGAAGCATCAAGGTTTGCATTCTCTTGTTCTTGGCACGTCCTTGTAAGTTGCCGGTTGTAGAGGTAATTCCCCTGACATTTCGCTAGAATAAGGAAGCGGCGACGCTTGCTTGGATGTCGCCGGATTCTCACGGTACCTGCATTCTTTCGGGGACGAACGCTTGCCCCTGTCTCGTGCGCCACTATCATTGATTTGCAAGGTGCGACATGAACAAGCGCCGCGAACCGGACCCTAACTGTGTCTGCCAGCCGGATCCTTCCCGCCCTGCTATGACCGACCACCGCGATTGCCTCCTCCATACCGCGTTTCATGAAACACCGGCCCTGATGGCGATTCTCGCCGCCGATGGAACCGTCCTCGAAGTCAGTCGCTCGGCATGCGAGGCCGCAGGCTTTTCTCCCGCGCAACTCCCGGGATGCGTGTTCTGGCAATCCCCCTGGTGGCGGGGCCTTCAAGAAGAAGCGTACCGGGTCTGCGGGCACGTCGTCGAGGCCCGGGAAGGTCGCGCGGTGCGCTTCGATTGTTCCTACCGCACTGCCAGTGGAGAGCTGCGGCACTCCAGCTTCCATCTGACTCCCGTTCGCAACCGCAGCGGACGCGTCAGCCACATCGTCGCCACCGGCTTCGACATTACCGAGCGCAAGAAATCTGCAGATGAGCTCCACGCCACCCACCAGCGCCTGAGGCTGGCACAGAAAGCAGCCGGTTCCGCGGCTTTCGAGTGGGACATCAAGCACAACGTCAATCGCTGGTCCCGCGAAATGGAAGAACTCTACGGCCTGGAAGCGGGCGCCTTTGGGAACGGAAGCTATGAGAAGTGGCTGGACCTGGTGTTCCCCGAGGACCGTACACTGGTCGAACGAGCGGCGCAAGAGTCCCTCAAGAGTGGCACGTTCAGCGCGGAATGGCGTGTTTTCAAGCCGGCCGATGGCCAGGCGCGCTGGATCCAGGCCCGCGGAAAGGTGCTGTACGACGCCCTGGGCAATCCCGAGCGCATGATCGGTGTCAATACCGATATAACCCAGCAAACGCGCGAGGCCGCAGCCCGCCAGGAGAGCGAAGAACGTTTCCGCTTCACCTTTGAGGAAGCCGCCCTGGGTCTGGCTCACGTCGGTCTCGATGGCCGCTGGCTGCACATTAATCGCAAGCTCTGCGAAATTGTCGGCTACAGCCGCGAGGAACTTCTCTCGATGACGTTCCAGGACATCACCTATCCCGACGACCTGGATGCCGACCTGGCTCACGTCCGGGATCTGCTCGAAGGCAGAGCCCAGCGCTACTCCATGGAAAAACGCTACATCCGCAAGGACGGATCCCTGGTCTGGGTCAACCTGACCGTCTCCCTGCTGCGCGATCCCGAGGGCACTGCCCGCTATTTCATCTCCGTCATCGAAGACATCACCGCGCGCAAACAGATGGAAGGGGCTCTGGCCCAGTCTTGCACTGAGCTCGAAACCCAGGTGAGTTTGCGCACCTCCGCCTTGCGCTCGCTCTCCAACCGCCTCATGCAGCTGCAGGACGAAGAGCGCCGCCGTATCGCTCGCGAGTTACACGACAGCGTCGGTCAATACCTGACGGCGATCGCCATCAATCTCGATCTTCTGGCCCGCCCCGACGGGCTGAATCAAGCGGAATTGATTACCGAATCCCGCCAGCTCCTCAATCACTGCCTGACGGAGATCCGGACGCTCTCGCACTTGTTGCATCCTCCGCTGCTCGACGAAACCGGCTTCGCCTCGGCTGCGCAGTGGTACGTCGAAGGATTCGCGCGCCGCAGCCGGGTTGCGGTCGAACTCCATTTGGCGCCTCTCGACCGACTCCCTGCCAACGTGGAACTTGTCCTGTTTCGGGTCTTACAGGAGACGCTTAACAACATCCACCGCCACTCCGGAAGCAACAAGGCGGTTGTGCGACTCGAGTTTGATGGCAAACAGGTTGCGCTCGAAGTGCGCGATTTCGGCCATGGAATTCCGCCCGATCATCTGGCTCGCTTTCAGTCTTCCGGAACCGGAGTTGGCGTCGGTCTGGCGGGAATCCGCGAGCGCGTTTCCGAGCTTGCAGGGAAAATGGACATTACCTCTGACCCTGACGGCACAACCGTGAAAGTTTTCCTTCCCACACCGGACAAGAGCGCGGCCTCGGGCCGATTTTCAGCCGCCGGTTGATCGCCCTTTCCCGGGCAAAAAAATGCCGCCGGAGTCCCCCCCGGCGGATTTGTTTCAGCGTATGCCTGTCCGTGGAGGCCAAGCCCTAGACAGGCAGCCGAACCCTGCGCCCCTCCTCATCTACTACCAGAATTCGTACTCACTCCCGTTCACCCCATAAACGGAATAACTGAGCCTAAGAAACAGACCTCGCGCGCCCGGGCGAGAAGTCGGTCGCTCGAGGTCCCTGCAGACACTTACAGGCAGTCAGTTCGGGTTACTGGGTTGATCGGGCTGGCTGTTCCCTGTCCGGCGGGTCGCGTTCCAGGTGCGGCTGGTCTCGCCGTTTTCACCCTGCCCGCCTCCATGCCCCCGGTGTCCCCCTTGCGGCTGAAAGGTGCCGCTCATCTTGTCACCGTCGACAGTGCCGGTGAAGGCCAGCCGAAAGCTGCGCTGTTCGCCTTGCATCTCGACATTCATGGTAATGGCGTTGCCCTTCATCGTGCCGCTCAGTGGCGCCGACCCCCGCGGCCCCTGCATCGTCCCCGTGAATTGGTCGCCATTCTGCCGGATGGTCAACGTCCCTTGCTGCGATCCCTGGCGGCTCTGCCACTGAATCTGCCAAGTCCCCGCCACGTCGCCTGCTTCGTCCGCTGCCCACGCCGCACAACCCAGGATCAGCGCCAGAGGCAGCAATACTCCACAGATTCTTGCTCTCACAACCGCACCTCCTCAAGGTCTTGCGCCCGAGGCCCCCATAACTGACATTAACCCGGATGCAACCCCGGAGAGGTAAAGACTTGGTAAAGGAAGGTAAAACCTTGTCAAGGATAGTCGGAAGACACGGCTGAATTTCTTTGCGGGGTCAAAAACCCTCACTCGCCGCATGCGCCGCATCCGTGACATCTTTCAGCAGATCTGCGGCCTTCCATTGGCTGCCGTGGTACCACTTGTAAATTCGTCCATCCGGTGCGATCACCGCGGTGCTTAGGGTATGCGTGATCAGCCCGCTGTCGTCCTTGTAAGTCAACCCAAAGTAGCGTGCGATTTCCGGGAGATCCGTTTCCGGTGCCGCCGCAAACTCCCAGTGCACAAAACTCGGCGCCTGCTTCTCCAGGTAACCGGCGCCGTAGCTCCGCAGCACTTTTGGTGTGTCATGTTTAGGATCGAAGCTGATACTCAGCAGGTGAGTCTTCCCGTAGAGCGACGGATCCTTCTTCAGCTGCCGGTTGATCTCCGCGAACTCGCCAGACACCCGCGGACAGAAATCCGCAAACGGGCATCGTGTGTAAATGAAAGTCACCAACAGGGTCTTGCCGCGATACTGCTCCAGCGAA
>Ga0126383_10003085_pt1 | contig 10958 bp, 5 predicted proteins | sample PanSoiMetPlot_35_FD_96882 | JGI IMG/M metagenome (GOLD analysis project Ga0126383, IMG submission 96882) | Tropical forest soil microbial communities from Panama - MetaG Plot_35 | ecosystem: Environmental > Terrestrial > Soil > Tropical forest > Bulk soil | place: Panama | collected 2016-02-17
AGAGAACTTGGCGTCACCGCGGAACTTCTGCAGGTTCCTAAACGCCGCCAGAAAAGTCTCCTGACAAACATCGCGCGCGTCCTCGTCGCATCCGAGCATGCGCAGCGACAGCCCGTAGATAGGCCTCTCCCATCTTCGCACAAGCAGGCTAAAAGCATCGGTCTCACCGGCGAGCGTCCGCTCGATGATCTGATCGTCGCTGAATTCCATAATCTAATCAGATCCGCCTTCTCTAACTCGTCGTGCTGTTCGGCCGCTGCGGCGAACGAGGGGGTGTCCGCAGCCATCAGCATGCTGTTTATGGCGACCTACCCGCCGCGAATTTAGATATTAGGATTAAAAATAAAGTCGAAAATTTTTCCTGTAATGGACCGATTGAATTGGGGTTTGCCGAGCGATTGCGCGATTTTCGAGAATGTTCGCGATCATTCGCTTGCGCCTCCTATTAAGGGAAGGCTTCTATCAGCGCGGCAATAGCTCGGGGCGCAATTCCTGATAAAGCTTGACGCTCTGCTCAATGATGTTGAGCGCGTCATAACGCCCCATAAACTTTTCGACCTTGACCTGTTTGTTTTCGAGCGCCTTGTAATCTTCAAAAAATCTCTTGACCGCTTTGAGCCGGTATTCGGGCAGTTCCGAGATGTCGCGGTAATCGCGGTATTCGGGGTCGTCGTAATGGACGGCGATGATCTTATCGTCTTCTTCGTTCTGGTCGATCATCTGCATGACGCCGATGGCTTTGGCGCGCATGATGCAGAGCGGCGCGACCTCGACCTGGCCGAGCACCAGCGCATCGAGCGGGTCGTTATCGTCGCAGTAGGTTTGCGGGAGGAATCCGTAATTAGCCGGGTAATGCACGGCGCTGAAGAGCACGCGGTCTACGCGCAGCAGGCCGGTCTTCTTGTCCAGCTCGTATTTGACCTTCGAGCCGATGGGAATTTCGATGATGCAGTTGAAGATTTCGGGGGCCTGTTCGCCAAGCTCCACGTCGTGCCAGGGGTTCATAAATTCACTTTCCGAACAGACGCATGTGTTTCGGCGTCAGCATCCATTGCAACAATCCTGGGCCGCGAGGCGGAATGCTAGAAACTTCAATCGCGCAGACCGAGCCTTTCTTGAATTCAACGTTGAGATTGCGGTTCCCGGTGAGCAGGAATGAAGCAAGCTCGGCCAGGTCGGGCATGTGCCCCACGAGCAGAGCGCGATCGAACTGATAGGCGCCGAGTTCGAGGAAGATTTCCGCGAGGCGGCCCTCGCCTTCGATAAAGGCTTTGCCGGGCGCCAGCGATTCGATGATCCTGACTTTATGTTGCAACTCCAGGGCCTCGGCGACCACTTCGGCGGTTTGCCGTGAGCGCAGCAACGGGCTGGTCAGGATCAGATTGAATTTCATTCCGGCCTTCCGCAAACCTATGGCGGCCAGCTTCATCTTCTCCCGCCCTTCCTGGGTCAGCGGCCGGTCGGCATCTTTGATCACACCAGCCTCACCAAGATCGGCGGCAATTCCGTGACGCATCAAGTAAAGCTCAATCAAAGTGATTCCTCCTAAAGCCAATCCAGATTGCACGGATATAGATTAACAGTACCGCGCGCGTAAGCAAGCGGTCCCACGCAGGCGTCCGCTTGCTTACGCGCGCGGCACTGTCCCCCTTAGAAGCAAGCGATTATGCGCGGGAGCGTCCACTTGCTTACGCGCGCGGTACCGTGCCGCTTAGAAAACAAATTGTCCGAGATGAGGGCCGGGATTATTCAAAGAGGCTCGCAGCGCCAATTCAAGCGCAGGCCGCACATCTTCTGGCGCGACAACCGCGTCAACGAACCCGCGCGCGGCGGCGAATCTGGCGTCGAGTTGTCGTTCGTATTCGGCGCGCACGCGATTCATCTCGGCGCGCAAACGCTCATCTGGTTCCTTTCCCTGCTCTTTCAATTTGTCCAATTGTCCGGAAAAGAGCGCCATCACCGCCGATTCGCCTTCCATCACAGCCATCCGCCCGGTCGGCAGAGTGAATATGAAATCGGGGTCGAAGCCCTGTCCGGCCATCGCATAATATCCCGCGCCGCTGGCGTGGTTCACGGTCAATACGATCTTCGGAACAGTCGCCGTCGCCATCGCCTCGACGAAGCGAGCGCCCGCGCGTATGATGCCCGACTGCTCGGCCTCGACGCCGACCATGAAACCCGAAACGTCCTGAATGAACAGCAGCGGCGTTCCGTGGCGATTACAGGTCTCGATGAAATACGCCGTCTTTTCGGCGCTCTCGGTGTAAATGATTCCGCCGATTCGCGGCGAGCGACCGGGAGCGCTCGGGACGAAGCCGCGGTTATTCGCGATGACGCCAATGTTGACGCCGCACAAGCGCGCGGCGCCGACGATCATCTCCTTCGCGTAATCGGCCTGAAATTCGTCGAAGCTGTCACGGTCGAGAATGCAGTTGAGCATCTCACGCGCGTCGTATGGCGCGCGGTGATCCGCCGGAAGAATGTCGTAAAGATCGGTTGGGTCCCGGGCCGGTTCGCGCGGCTCGATGACGCTCACTCGCGTCGTCATCTTTGCAGGCAACTCTGAAATGATCTCGCGGATTTTATCAATGCACTCTTCGTCGTTTTTCGAGCGGTAGTGCGCGACGCCAGAAATCGCGTTGTGCATCTGCGCGCCGCCCAACGTCTCGCTGTCAACCTTCTGCCCCGTGGCGCCTTTGACCAGATTCGGGCCGCCCAGCCCCATGAACGACGTTCCTTCGACCATCAGAATCACGTCGGAGAGCGCGGGCAGATAAGCCCCGCCTGCGACGCACTGGCCCATCACCGCGGCGATCTGCGGGACTTTCAGGTACCGGCGCATGATCGAGTTGTAATAGAAGATCCGCGCCGCGCCGTATTGCCCCGGGAAGACGCCGCCCTGGTAAGGCAGATTAACGCCGGCCGAATCAACCAGGTAAACAATCGGCGCGCGGCAACGCATGGCGATCTCCTGAGCGCGCAGCATTTTCTTGATCGTCTCAGGCCACCACGATCCGGCCTTCACCGTCGCGTCATTCGCCACAACCACAACCTCGCGCCCGGCGACCAGGCCGAAGCCGGTGACGACCCCGGCGGCAGGGGCCTGGCCGTCATATTCGTCGTAAGCGACGAGCAGACCGACCTCCTGAAACCTCGCGCGCGGATCGAGCAGGCGCGCGATGCGTTCGCGCGCGGTCAGCTTGCCTTGACTGTGTTGGCGTTCGATCTTGTCCGCGCCGCCGCCCGGTCGCAAGCGATCCTCCAATTCACGGAGTTCACGAACCTGTTCTTCCAGATGAATGCGGTTCGGATGAGCCATCGGCCGCTCTGCCGCCAGTTGTTTCATAGGCCGATAGCTTGGCTTGCGCGATCGTGAGAAGTCAACTGAAAAGTATGAGCGCCCCTAAGTGGCGTGGTAACCGAGTTCCGATCTCCTTCAGAATTCAGATCAATCCGCCAGAGGCTGGTCTGATCGAGCGCTCCCAGTTTCGTCCATCTCCCACCTAATCGCGAGCGCGCCGCTTCAACCTCGTGAGGCGCCAGCAACGCGTACCATTGGTAAGCTTTCTCGGCCGCGTGTTTTTTCACCACGGGCCATTGCCCCGGCGTAATCTCGTCCCACCGGACGATCGGACGACTGGTATAAAACTTCAACGCGCCGCTAAATTGCGCCGAAACTATCAGCGACTGGCTCGGAAGCTGCTGGTCCGCCCAGCGACAGGAAGCAGGATACGCGGATTCACTGACGCTGATATTGGATACATTGATACGCTTGATGTAACGCTTCTCGTGACTGAGTGTGACGGCCAGGAAGATGGCTAAAACAATCCATTTTAGCCGCGCCCGATTATGCTCGCTGACTACCCTGCCGAAAAGCCCAGGGAGATCTCTCGCAATCAGTAAGACTCCAAGGATCAATGCCGGATACCCGGGCAGGAGAAACCTCGTGTACAACCACGCGTCGTGCACACTGTAGAGGCAATAGAAAATGAAAAAAGCGCCGAACCAGGAGAGGAGCGTCGCCCGATTTCGCCATTCGACTTTAGAGTCCGCCGCCACACCCAGCCAGCAAAGCAGGGGCAATGGGCTCATCGTCACCGTGATCCAGTAACGATAGTGGTTGAAGCGATCCGTGAAGCCGCTGATTACAATTTCCGTTAGATGTCCGGTCCGCTCGTATCCGGTCTGTAACGGGTGGCCGAAAGCCACGGCATTGTACATGAAGAAAATCGCCGTCAGTGGCAGTCCGCCGAGCAGGAAGAAAAGAATTGTTTTGGGCTTCAAACGAAGGCCGAACAGAATCGGGATCAGCAATAGGATATCGGTCGGCCTGGTCAGAAAGGCCATGCCGAATGCGGCGCCGGCGAGCAAGGCCCAACCGTCCCGTTTTCTCGAACGCAATGCCCCCAAAATAACCAGGAGAGCCCAGAACATCGCCATGACGTCGCTCATCGACTGCAGCGCCATACAAATGAATGTTGGGCTGGCCGCAAGCATTATTGCGCCCGCTATCGAAAACCCGCGTGACAGTCCTAGTTCCAGGCCGACCAGGTAAATCAGTAGAAGGCTCAGGACCGACGCCAGGGGAACAACCAGAAAAGGGCCGTAGTCCCATCCGCCAATCAAGGCGCCTGCGGCCATAACCATCGGCAGCCCGATTGGGTAAAACGAAGTTATCGTACCGGGTCGCGGCCCCGGATCGCAGGCTAGCGGGAGGAAGTCGCGTAGAAATTCATTCGGAAGGCCGAGCAGATCCAACTCCGTTACCCGTTGAACGATGTCTCCATGCAAAATTGAGCGCGCGATCCGGACGTACCCGGAACTGTCAGACCCGCCTACCGCGTAAGCCGTGAATTTCACCAGAAACCAGCCGTAGCTCAGCAAACCGATAACCGCCACAACCATTACGAACTTCGATTTGCTTAAAGCAGACAACGCCGACTCGACTGTGATCAGCGCGCGCGGTATCGAAGCCTTCGACTTCGACCAGACTCCGGTCAATATGCGCCTTACCGCCCCCTCCAGCCTCGACTCGATTTTGGTCAACGCCCGCCTCGTCCTATTGCTCGCGCCAACAAGCAGCAATAGAACTCCCAGAAAAGTCCAGGAAGCGCCGTTGCGGAAGCTGTGCGCGCGGAAGACGAATTCAACCCTGTGATCGCCCGCGGGGACGGCCAAACCGCGCAGTAAGTGATTTACCCTTTCGACCGGAGCGCGACGCCCGTCAATCCAGGCCTCCCAGCCGCGATAATAAATTTCGCTCAAAACCAGAAAACCCGGCTGCCCATTGCGTGTCTTTAACTCGATCCGCTGCGGTTCATAACGCGTGATCTTCACCTCGGCGTTCGCCGGATCGCCGATTTGCGGAAGAGAGTTCACGCGATTGCCGATGTCCTCTTTCTCGAACAAGACCGTCTCCGCCGGATCGAACGGCGAGCCGTCTTTCATCTTTCCGGTCTTGATTATCCGAAGCGTGTCGGCGCTTAATTCAATAGCCGCGCGGCGCGCAAACCACGCGCGCGGGAGCGCTCTTGTATTCTCAAAAACTTCGACCTCTCCGAACTGCGCAAGCTTGCGCCAACGACCCGGCGCCAACTCCGTACTGCCGAGCGGACCCGATTTACCGGTCTCGGCGTCGTAGAGCGCAGCTCGAATAAACATCAGATGGGCGTCTTCGAGTTCGTATTTCAAAGCGATTCGCTCGATCTCCGACCGTTCGAAGGGGATGCGCGCAAGATAGTGATGTCCATCGAAGTTTTCCGCCGGGTAAGTTTCAACCACGCGAGCGCGGCCGTGTTTGGCGGATGCGCGCACATCCGGGCGATCATATGCCCATTCAGAAGTATCACGTCCCGCCTGCAGTTGGCGTTCGATCACTCGCCCGTCTTTCGTGTGGATATTGACAGCCAGAACCTTCGCGCCATGTGGAATGTGATTCGACCCGCCCATCGCGGAGATTATCGCAAGCTCTGTGGCCGGAGCGTTCGCCTGCAGGTTTAGCTGATCGCCTGGCTTTAACGTCATGTTCATCGGCGGCCCAAAGAAACGAATCCCGTCGCGCTCAATGGAGGGGCCGTCGTTCATCGAATCAGACCGCTCGAGTAACAAGTACTTCACGTTGAGCAGATTGAACGACTGGTCATCGGAACCGAACGCCTTCCTCTCCTGAACAATCCCAGCCCCGGCCATATCCATCCCCCCCGCCAGAACCCCATAACGTGAAAGGAATACAGGATCGTATCCATTGGCGCTTTGCAAACCACGCGGAATTGAAATATTCGGTGAGTTGAACATTTCGTAATTACGGGTGTACATAGTTGAGCCATGACTGACTATCCGGAAGGAATTGAGGTCAGATTCGCGCCCCTTGATGTATTTGACAGTAGGCGGGTCGGCGAGTCTTTCGGTCAGGTCCGGAGGAAGAGCGTTCCACTCGTAAAAGAACCCGAACGACGCGACATCCACAAAAAACAGCGTAACTACGGTGGTCGCCACAACGTTTTTCAAAATCGTTGACCGTTCTCCGCATAGCGCGTACAGTCCCACCGCCAAGGCGCTCAGGGCGAATAAAACAACGGGGATCACCAATTCAGGGTCCGAAAACGATCTTGCGTCCGCTGTCGCCGGGAGATCGTTCACAAGGTAACGCCCGAAGAAGCGATAGACGATTGCAGAAACGCCAACGATCAAACCGAGCAATCCGACGCCAGAGAGTATGGCGCGCCGCGCCGACAAACCCTTATTTCGCGAAACCCAGGTCGCTCCGAGACCCGCCAACACTCCGAATGCGAAGTCGAATTCGAACATATGACGGCCCGAAGCGCGAAACAAATTGTAAACGGGAATCTGATAGAGAAACTTGTGAATGCCAAAGGGCAGGTAAGAACCGAACGCGAGCAATACCGCCACGACCGCCCAGCCGGCCCAAAACCAGACCAACCGGCTATGTCTCTTTTGCGTAAACTGGCCGAGCGTCACGATCAGGCCGAGCATCATGGCCAACATCCCGACATAACTCGCGACCTCGGTTACGCCCAATTTTCCCCACGGAGCCGCCTTGTAAGGAAGCATCAAGCCGCCGCCGAAAAAATACGGAAAGATCGCCTGGAAAAGATGCTGGGGCGGGAAAGAGTACGCGGAAAAATATTCGTAGGTAATGGCCGCGCGCCCGCCCTGCTGCAACAATTCACGCTCCGGCAGCAGCTGAATCGCCGAAAGCAGCGCGCCGCAAACAGCCATAACGACGGCCCCGAACAGGAATCGACTACGCCGTTCCTTCTCTTCGCGCAGCTTGAGTGAAAAAAGCCCGTAAGCTCCGGCGACTATTATCGTGTAACAATTCATCTGCGGCTCGCCCGCGAAAAGCTGCAGCGCGATGAACAACGCTCCGAGAGCGACCCAGCGCCATCGGACGCCAAGATAAAGTTCTTCAATCGCCAGCAGAATCCAGGGTAACCAGGCCGCCGCCGTGATGCGGTTGGTATGGCCGAGGTGCGCGATCATATAACCGCCGAACCCGAACGCGATTCCGGCGATCATCGAACCGGCGCGATTGCAGCCGATGCGGCGGGCGTAGAGGTAAGTCCCGATCAGCGCGATGTGATAGGTCGTAATCACCATCCAGTTCATCGCCGCCTGTGGCGAAAGAACGGCGAACAACCAGGTCGAAGGATGAAGCGCTCCAGGTTGAATGCTCGCCAGCAAAGGCATTCCACTGAAAATGTACGGATTCCACAAGGGCAGTTGGCCGTTCCTGATCATCTCGCCGATCAAAACGCGAATGCCCAAAATCTGCGTCCACCCATCACCGGGCGCGAGCATGATCCTGCCCACCACCGCGGGATAGAAATAGATCGGGGGCAGCAGGATCAGCGTGACCGCGGTCAGGATACGCGCCCGGACGCTAACTGATTCGCTTTTTGATGAGTAATCGTCCTCACATTCGGCCTGCGGGTCATTTGCGGAAAGGTCTTTCATAAGTCACGATTCTTTTCCGGCGGTTGAATAACGGTCAGCGTGAGCAGGAGGGATGTGGCTCCTGACGTTCGCGCCCGGTGTGATTTTTCCAGGTGGTTGTTTAAGAAAGCGCGGATTTTATCGGGCTATCGCGTCGAATGTCCAGACTCATTCCGCAACATTCCGGCCTGGTTCGGCCTGGCAATCTAGGCAAAACCCTCATCTACAGGGTAGAATTTGCGCCTTCTTGAATCCCCCTATTTTATGATCAAGGCGAAACCCCGTGAAGAGTTACTCAAAAAATGTGAACGAGCTTGCCCAACGCGTTTTGGAGGAAAACCGGGTTGCGATCTTCATCGTAGCCTATAATGCGGAGAGGCATATCAAGAAGGTTCTCGAGCGCATTCCCCCCTGGATAGCCGAACGTCTCGCCGAAATCTTCATCATTGACGATCACTCGAGCGACAACACTTTTTCAGTCGCCGCGAATGTCGAGTGGCCTTCTCATTACGCCCCTCTGCGCATCTTTCGGACGCCGCACAACCAGGGATACGGCGGCAATCAGCGGTTGGGGTACCTCTACGCCATCGAGCAGGGTTTCGATATCGTCGTCCTTCTGCACGGGGACGGCCAGTACGCGCCCGAGGCCCTCCCGCTTATTCTGGCGCCTTACGCGGATACCGCCTACGCGGTCTTCGGCAGTCGCTTTATAAATCCCCGCGACGCGATCAAAGGCGGGATGCCGCTATACAAATGGGTCGGTAATCGGATTTTGACGAAGATGCAGAACCTGATCCTGGGCGCGAAGATGTCGGAAATGCACAGCGGTTACCGTTCCTATCGTATATCGGCGCTCCTGCAAATACCCTTCACAAGTAACAGCCTCGGATTCGATTTCGACGCCGACATCATAGTGCAACTTCACGCCGCCGGATTTCATATCACCGAAGTCCCGATTCCGACCTACTACGGGGACGAGATCTGTCACGTCAATGGTCTGAAGTACGCATGGCAATGCGTCAGGACGGCCGTGAAATACCGGATCGTGCAACTCGAGCTTTTTTATGATCCGAAATTCGACATTCGGCGACAGAGGCCAAGGGTCTACACGACAAAGGAAGCCCCGACCTCGCTCCATCATTTCATCCGCCATCTGCCCCTCGATCGCGGCTCCAGTCTTCTTGACGTCGGCGGAGGCGACGGCGAGGCCGTCAGCCGCGCGCTGGCTGATCGCGGCGTCGAGGTAACCTGCATTGATCAGGACGCAAACCTGGCTGACCCGCAGATAAAACAGATTTATGTCGATCTGGATCAACCCTGGGAGCGCCAGTTTGAAGCTGAACCGTATTACACCGCCATCGCGCTCGACGTGCTCGAACATTTGAAATCGCCGGAGCAGGGCGTGGCGGAGATCTTCAAGTATTTGAAGAGCGGGGGAAAACTCTACGCGAGCACCGGCAACGTGGCCTTCCTTCCAGTTCGGCTCTCGCTTTTGCTGGGCTGGTTCAATTACGGGCGGCGCGGGATTCTCGACCTGACTCACAAAAGACTTTTCACCGTTGACTCTTTCCGGCGACTGCTGAAGAATGCCGGCTTCCAGATTGATCGCGTCATCGGCTTCGGCCCGCCGCTCGCCGATCTGATTGGTGGGCGCTCAATGCTCATTAAGATCGCAGATCGCGCCCTTGCCAGACTGGCTCGGGTCTGGCCGAGGATGTTCGCATATCAAATTCTGATCGAGTGCACGAGGACGGATTCCCCCGCGGATTTGATGCGACAGACTTTTCCCCCGGCGGCGGCTCAAACGCATCCATCTCTGAAAACAAAATCTGAACCGGCCCTGCAGACACAACATGAACGCTCAATTGGCTGAGTGATTTGTACATCATGCACGACTCGACTGGCGCCGCTACCGAAATAGCTAAACAAAAAGTTTCGACCTCACCATTCCTTTCGCGCTTGAGCGCGATGGCGCAAACCAATGACATCGGGATTGCCCTCGGACTGCTGCTTCTCTGCTTCGTCACGCGGCTCATAGCGATCCCGGCCTCGCTCTGGGAGTGGGATGACATCTTATTTGCGCAAGCGTTGCATCGGTACAATCTCGTCGATAATAACCCGCACCCGCCAGGCTTCCCGGTCTTCGTGGCGATGACGCGCGTGGCTAATTGGGCGCTCAAAGACGACCATCTCGCGCTGGTGACCGTCTCGATGATCTTCGCCTCTCTACTCGCCCCGGCGCTCTTCTATTTTTACCGTGAAATTTTCCAGGACCGGCGAATCGCGTTCGCCGGCGCCTTGCTCGGCAGTTTCGCGCCAAGCGTCTGGGTTCACAGCGGCGCCGGGCGCAGTGATGAAGTGGCGCTCACGCTGGGAGTTATCGGCCTGACGCTGGTCATTCATGGCTTGCAATCGCAACGTTCATTGATCGCCGGCTGCGCCGTCTTCGGGCTGGCGATGGGCGTGCGGGTAACGCTGCTGCCGGTGATGGGGCCCGTCATCGCGCTGGTCTTCCTGACCCGGCTCTGGCGGCGGGAATGGAAACCGGTCGCGGCGGCGCTAGCGGCGGGAATAATCTTTGGGCTCGTGTGGCTCGCGCCGTTTCTCTATTACGTGCCCTGGAACGACCTTCGTTATGTTATGCGCACACACAGCCAGTTCGCATGGGAAACTGATTCGATCTTCGCCCACAACGTGAACGGCGATCTCTCATATCGTCTACGGCGCTTCTTTATCGAGATCTGGGGCGGACGCTGGATAATGCATACAATCTATACGCTCTCGGCGTTGGGGCTGATCGCGCTCGCGCTCAAGCGGCGATGGAAGGCTATCGGTTGGATGGCGCTGGCGTTTCTGCCATTTATGACCTTCGTCCTGATCCTCAACACCCCGTTGAGCGCCCCGCTCTACACGCTGCCTTACATCCCTTTATTCATCGGCCTTGCGACTTGCGGCCTGATTATGGTTCCCCGGCTGTTCGGCGCGGATGAGCGTGGGAGGGC
>Ga0126383_10003086_pt1 | contig 10958 bp, 6 predicted proteins | sample PanSoiMetPlot_35_FD_96882 | JGI IMG/M metagenome (GOLD analysis project Ga0126383, IMG submission 96882) | Tropical forest soil microbial communities from Panama - MetaG Plot_35 | ecosystem: Environmental > Terrestrial > Soil > Tropical forest > Bulk soil | place: Panama | collected 2016-02-17
GGCGGCGATGCTGATCTGATCTCGAGCCTCGAGCGCATGGTCGAGAAAGTTGGATCGGCTGGAACGAGCGCGGACGCTCAACATTCTTTCGGCCTGGCCTCACAAGTGCTGGAACGCTATTTTCGGACTGACGAGGATCCGCTCGATGATCTCGAACAGGCGTTTCGACGGACGCCGGCTGACAGCCCGCTGACAAAATCCAACCCTGCACCCACTGGCGATGCGGTGAAGGACGACGAGTCCAGCAAAGGGGCCAATCAATCAATTCGCGTTACGGTCGACACGCTCGAACATCTCATGACGATGGTGTCGGAACTGGTGCTGACCCGCAATCAGCTGCTCGAGATTGTGCGCCGCCATGAGGAGTCAGAATTCAAGACGCCACTGCAACGGCTTTCAAATGTGACCGCCGAGCTGCAGGAAGGCGTAATGAAAACCCGCATGCAGCCAATCGGCAATGCGTGGCAGAAGCTTCCGCGCATTGTGCGCGATCTTGCCAACGATCTCGGCAAGAAAATCGAGCTCGAAATGCAGGGTGCCGAGACAGAGCTTGATCGTCAGGTGCTCGATCTGATCAAAGATCCGCTCACGCACATGGTGCGTAATTCGGCCGATCACGGACTGGAAACGCCGGAACAGCGCCGTTCCACCGGCAAGCCCGAGCAGGGACAAATTCGGCTCTTGGCCTACCACGAAGGTGGTTACATCGTTATTCAAATTGCTGACGATGGACGGGGCCTCGATACTGCTCGCATCAAGGCCAAGGCCATCGCGCAAGGCCTGGTTTCCGAAGCTGAAGTTGAAAAATTCACTGAAGCGCAGATCCACAAATTTATTTTTGCTCCCGGGTTCTCGACTGCTGTGCAAATCACCAACGTTTCAGGCCGCGGCGTGGGCATGGATGTCGTTCGCAGCAACATCGATCAGATCGGTGGCACCATCGACGTGAAATCGGTGACCGGCGCGGGACTGAGTTTCACCATTAAGATTCCGCTCACACTGGCAATTGTCGCGGCATTGATTGTTGAAGCCGGTGGCCAGCGCTTCGCTATTCCGCAACTCTCGGTCATAGAGCTGGTTCGCGCTCGCGCCGGCAGTGGACACCGCATTGAACGCATCAAGGACACCAGTGTGTTACGGCTTCGCGACAAACTCTTGCCGCTGGTCGGCCTGAGTCATCTCCTTGGGCTCGACAAGAGTGCTGGCGACATCAAGAGCGGGTTTATCGTCGTCATCCGAGTCGGTAGTCAGGCCTTTGGTTTGGTGGTCGATGGCGTGTTTCAAACAGAAGAAATCGTCGTCAAATCGATGTCGAGCAAGCTACGCCACATCGCACTTTTCTCCGGCAACACGATTCTCGGTGACGGCTCCGTGATCATGATCATCGATCCGAACGGAGTTGCGCAGGCATTTGGGGGTAACGTCGCGTCGCAATTGGCTACGGCAGAATCAGTGGACAACAAGGATTCTTCCACTAACGAAACAAACACATCCCTGCTGGTGTTCCGCGCCGGATCGGTGCAACCAAAAGCGGTTCCGTTGTCGCTGATTACGCGCCTTGAGGAGATTGACGCCCAGAAAATCGAGCTGTCGAACGGTCGTCACATGGTGCAGTACCGGGGCCATTTGATGCCGCTCATCAGTCTGAGCGAGAACGTGCGCGTGAAAGGTGAAGGTGCACAACCGTTGCTGGTCTTCTCGGACGGCAACCGGTCGATGGCGCTCGTCGTCGATGAGATCGTCGATATCGTCGAGGATAACCTGGACATCCAGGTCGGGAGTGACAATCCCGGTGTGCTCGGGTCGGCAATTGTACGGGGTCATGCGACTGAGATCATTGACGTCGGGCACTTCCTCCCCCTCGCGTTCGAAGACTGGTTTCGACGCAAGGAACAATCGTTGCAACATCGTCCGCCCACCGTGTTGTTGGTCGACGACTCGCCCTTCTTCCTCAATATGCTCACGCCTGTCTTGCAGGCCGCCGGGTACCAGGTCACTGCAGCCGGCTCCGCACACGAGGCTCTAGCGATCCTCATCGACGGCCGCCCTTTTGACGTGGTCATCACCGATATTGAGATGCCGGAGGTAAACGGCTTCCAGTTTGCCGAGGCTATGCGGACCGATCCCCGCACTGCCGGACTACCGATTATCGCTCTGTCTTCCGTGGTTTCTGCTGAAGCCATTGAGCGCGGTCGCCGCGCCGGTTTCCATGACTATGTTGCCAAGTTCGACCGGCAAGGCCTCATCGCGGCACTTAAGGAGCAGGCCGACGTTGGTCGGGCGGCATAACGGATGGACCATGAGCGCACCCGCTGACCAAAACCTGCATGAATATGTAACGGCCATGATCGGCGGTCAGCTGTTCGGCTTGCCGATTCTGCAAGTTCAGGATGTTTTTGCGCCCGAACGCTTGACGACAGTGCCGCTCGCACCGGCGGAAATCGCCGGGGTCCTGAATCTGCGCGGCCGCATCATCACGTTAATCAATATGCGCCGGCGGTTGGGGCTTGAAAGCAAACAATCCGACAGCCCTCCGATGGCTGTCGGGGTAGAAACGCGAGGCGAGTCCTACGGGTTGCTTATCGATAGTGTAGGCGAGGTGCTCAAGCTCGACGACATGGCATGTGAACCGAACCCGAGCAATCTCGATCCGCTCCTGGCAAGCGTATCGACCGGGATTTACCGGCTCGATGGACAGCTTCTTATGGTGCTTGATGTCGACCGTGTGCTCGGCATCTCAGTGAAGGCGGCCGCAGCATGATGATGTGGCATGAGGTTGAGGAATTGAAAACAGGTGTGAACACAACGAGGCTTGACGATGAAAACGTGTTTGGTTGTTGACGACTCCAGCGTCATTCGCAAGGTGGCTCGGAGAATTCTCGAAGGGCTCGACTTTCAGATCGTTGAAGCCGAGGACGGTGAACAGGCTCTCGAAGCCTGCCGGAAGCAGTTGCCGGAAGCGATCTTGCTCGACTGGAACATGCCGAAGATGGATGGCTACGACTTCCTGCGTTCGCTGCGGCGGCTGCCAGGTGGTGACGGCCCGAAAGTGGTGTTTTGCACTACGGAAAACGACGTAGCGCATATCGCGCGCGCGCTTCACGCTGGTGCCAACGAATACATCATGAAGCCATTCGACAAGGAGATCGTGGAGGCCAAATTCCAGGAAGTAGGGCTGATCTGATCGCCGCATTGCCGTTCAACGACAAAGATCAGAAAAGTCAGTCGCGTCCATGAATTTGGTTGTCGCTCCACCGTCTTCCGTTGCCGCTCGGCGCATTCGCGTCATGCTTGTCGACGACGCTGTTGTCGTGCGTGGGCTTTTCGCGCGTTGGGTCGAGTCCGAGCCCGATCTTGACGTCGTCGCCACACTGCGGACGGGGCGAGAGGCCGTCGATCAGCTTCGCCGCGTTGATCCCGATGTCGTCGTGCTCGACGTCGACATGCCGGATCTCGACGGCATTGCAGCACTTCCGCTCCTGCTTGAGAAAAAGCCCGACCTTGTTGTGATTATGGCTTCGACGCTCACGCGGCGAAATGCCGAGATCAGCTTGCGGGCCTTGTCCTTGGGGGCAGCGGACTACATCCCAAAACCGGGAAGCAATCGCGAAGTTAGCGCCTCCACCGCTTTTCGGCGCGACCTGATCGAAAAGATCCGACAATTGGGCCAGCGCGCGAAGCGCCTGCGCGCGGCAGCCCCGCCAGCGCGCTCACCGCTTGAGGCAAAGTCAGCGCCGCCAATCGTCCCCCGGATGGCAGAAGAGACTGCTGCTCCACCGTCGATCGTGATGCGGCCGATGCCGACCATACCGCCGCGTGTCTTGCTAATAGGCGCGTCCACCGGAGGGCCACAGGCACTTAACACCCTGGTCGCAGAGATCGGGAGCATTATTCAGCGTGCACCCGTTCTGATCACCCAGCATATGCCGCCGACGTTCACCGCCGTCCTCGCCGAACATCTCGCGCGAGTGGGAAAGTGTCCAGTGCATGAGGCAGTAGACGCCGAAGAGATCCGTGCCGGAACTGTCTACCTTGCCCCGGGTGGCAAGCACATGAAAGTCGCCCGTCGAGATGGCACCGCCGTCATCTCGGTCGAGGATGGTCCCTTGGTGAATTTCTGCAAGCCGGCGGTGGACCCAATGTTTGCCTCCGCCGCTGAGGTCTGGGGTAACAAGGTGCTGGCGCTGGTGCTTACGGGTATGGGCGCGGATGGCCTTGCTGGCGCCAGGACAGTTGTTGCCGCAGGCGGGCACGTGTTCGCCCAGGATGAGGCGACCAGCGTTGTCTGGGGCATGCCTGGCCAGGTGACAAACGCCGGCTTGTGCTCTGCCGTTCTGCCGTTGGCGGAAATCGCAGGGAAGCTCACGCGACTGTTCGCCGGGGAGCGTCCGTGACCCCGCAGGACTTCGACTATTTGCGCAAATATCTGCGCGACCGTTCCGGTCTCGTGCTGGCCGTCGAGAAGCAATACCTCGCAGAGAGCCGACTGCTGCCTGTTGCCCGCCGCAACGGTCTGAATACGCTCGATGAGCTGATCGATCGATTGAGAAACCGGGCAACGGCGCCGCTTAGCGCCGAGGTGGTCGAAGCGATGACCACCAACGAAACCTTTTTCTTTCGCGACAAATTGCCGTTCGACCACTTCCGCGACACCATTATTCCAGCCTTGATTGGCGCACGCGCGCGGGAAAAACGCATTCGGATTTGGTGCACTGCGGCCTCTACTGGACAGGAACCCTATTCACTGGCGATGGTGATCAAAAGCATGGGCGCGGCCACCGCGGGATATCGCATCGAGATCGTTGCCACTGATCTGTCGTCCGAGGTTTTGGAAAAGGCCAAAGCAGGCATCTATAGCCAGTTTGAAGTGCAACGAGGACTACCAGTCCAGCTTCTGGTGAAATTCTTCGACCAGGTCGGCGAGACCTGGCAGCTTGCGCCCGAGTTGCGCAGCATGGTTCAATTCCGTCCGCTTAACCTGCTTAGTGATTTTTCCGCGCTCGGCAGTTTCGATGCCGTATTCTGCCGCAACGTGCTCATCTACTTCGACCAGGAAAACAAGATTGCCGTCCTCAATCGGATAGCACGGCAGATGCCTGAGGATGGTTTTCTGGTGCTCGGGGCCGCAGAGACAGTCATCGGCCTAACCGAGGCGTTCAAGCCGCTTGCAGACAAGCGCGGCCTCTATGTTCTCAACGGTGGAACGCAACATGGTCGAGGCACCGACAACATAATCCGTTTTGTCGCAGCGAAGGCGTAAGTTCCCGACTTTAAATCCCGTGCAATAAAATTTACGGCTTCGCGCCGGCGCGGACCATCTTTATATGCAAACGAATCATGTAAATTGAGGATGCTGGGCCTGCGAGTGATGCAATTTATGCGCGTGGCGGCGTGCCAGTCGCGCGCATGGCCGGAAGGGGGAGCCTTGCCTTGATCGACTACGTCGATCCGGTGTTGGTCGTTGACGACCTGAACACGATGACGCGCATCGTGGACGGTATGCTCCGTAAATGCGGCTTTACGAATGTGGACCAGGTTCATGACGCGCCGTCAGCTCTGCAAAAACTGCGCGAGAAATCATATTTGTTCGTAGTGACCGACCGTGAGATGCCGGGGATGAATGGTTTGGAGCTGGCACGCGAGATCCGCGCCGATCCAAAAATTCGCAGCGTGCCGGTGGTGATAATGTCGGCGAGTTCCGAGCCGCAGCATGCCGAAGCCGCGATCGCGGCCGGCGCAAATTTTTTCATGACCAAGCCATTCAATCTAACGACCCTCAAAGACGTGATCACCCAACTGATGCGACCGCCGCAAAGCTGAGCAGACGCACCTTCGGGAGGCCGCGTTGGGCGACGGCGTTGCATGTCCCAGGGCAAATAATGCTAGGATTTAGAAGCCGTCTTGGCGCGTAGGCGTATTCGGGGGTTAGGCATGCAGGGGGGCTGTTCCATCGCACTTTTCGCTCGGGGGACTTTGCGCCCGTTGCGCGCTGCGCAAAGCAGTGGGCGGCGATTGACTGTTTTGCTTCTGGTCGCTGCGCCCTTGTGCGTGGCAGCCCTGTGCACGGCTGGCGCGCTCGAGTTGCCCAAGCCGGGACCAGTCGAGAAATATCTAGGCAAGGCGGCGACCGGCGCGAATTACACCGTCAAACCGATCGTGCGCAGTGACGGCGTGATGCGCATCTTCGATGTCGATACCCGGTACGGCAATTTTGCGTTTGACGGTGTCGAATTCACCAAGCTGCGCCTGCACGAGCTCGACGCCGTTGCGGCGCTTGAAAAAATGTCCCAGTCCGAAGCGTTCGGTCAGGCATTCGGACGCGCTGCGCTTGGTCCGATAAAATTTGGCGCCGAACTCATCACCAATCCGGCTAATACTGTCGAACGCTCGCTGAGCGGTATCGGTAACATGTTCGACCGTGTGGGCGCGGGGCTATCGAATACTCGCGCCGATCGCGATAATTTTATGGAGAGCCTGCTCGGTGTGACTGACACGCAACGCGAGCTTGCGGTCACGCTGGATGTCGATCCCTATACGGATTTTCCGCCGTTAGCTCAGAGGTTGAAGGAAATGGCGAGCGCGATGGCGGGCGGAGGCTTGCCGGTGAAGGCCGGACTCTCACTCGTCCCCGGCGGAATCGGAATCGCGGTCTCATCTGTCGCGACGATGAGCGATGCGAGAGACACTTTGCGCAGCAAGACAGCAGCGCAGGTTATTGCGGAGGCGCGGAGCATCCTTTTACGCCTCGGCGTTTCGGAGGAAAGCGTCAGCAGTCTTGTGGAAAATCGGAATTACACACCCGCTGATCTGTTGATCATGGCGCTCGCGTTGAAGCACCTTAATGCGCAGGATACGACCGCGTTTGTCGAACACGCGGCAGGAGCCGGTTCGCGCAACGTCGCCTTTTACCATCGCCGGCGGGCACAAATCCTTGCGGCACGCAGCAGCGAGCTGGGCGGCATTGTTTCTTTTGTTACATTCGGCGGGCAGCCGATTAACGTTACCCGCAATGGTAATGTTATAGCGGCATTTACGATCGACGACATCGCGTGGACCGAAATTCAGCAAAGGACCTTCATTGCTGCCACGACTGAGATACACCGCACACATCCGGGCGCCACTCCTGTACTCGCCACCACCGGCGCGGTGACGCCAATGGCTGCAGACGAGATCGGCAAGCTCGGCTGGAAGATCGTCCAGCTTAAGCCGCAGCGCTGATTGACGCCTGCGACACCGCCCGTCCCTGCCTACCTATAGAGTCATGGTGCGATGGACTAAATTAAAGGCTTGTGTCTGGTGTAGCCATGGCCTCGGGCGTGGGCAATGAAACGGCGTAGAGTGATGAGCAAAAAGACCACGCGGCATCGCACGCCGCGCACCTCTGATTTGTCCAAAACACAGACTCCCTCTGGCACCCGACAGGGTTCCGACAAGGATCCGAAAAAGACAATTGAGCACCTGCGGCGTGAGCTCGCTGAGGCGGTGGAGCAGCAGGCTGCGACCTCTGAAGTTCTCAACGTCATCAGCCGATCGCCGGGAGAGCTCGGCCCGGTTTTTCAGGCCATATTGGCGAACGCGACCCGTATCTGCGAAGCCAAATTCGGAACGCTCTATTTGCGCGAGGGAGAGGGATTTCGTGCAGCTGCTTTTCACAACGCGCCAAAACCATTCATCGAAGACCGGAAGGATCGATTAATCCACCCGGCTGCCGGTAGTACCCTCGGTCGTGCAACTAAGACGAAGCAAGCGGCCCAGGTGCTCGATAGCACGAAAGGCAAAGCGTACCGTCAGCGGGATCCCTTCGTGGTTGCCGGCGCCGAGCTCGGCGGTTACCGGACCATCGTATCCGTGCCAATGCTTAGAGATGGCGAATTAGTCGGCGTCATCAGCATCTACCGGCAAGAAGTCCAGCCATTTACGGTCAAACAGATTGATCTCGTTTCGAATTTCGCCGCGCAGGCAGTCATCGCCATAGAGAATACACGGCTGTTGAGCGAATTGCGTGAGTCGCTTCGACAGCAGACTGCTACCGCGGACGTGCTGAAGGTCATCAGTTCTTCTCCGGACAGCCTCGAATCGGTCTTCCAGGCGATCCTGCAGAATGCCACCGAAATTTGCCAAGCCCGCTTCGGCACACTGAATTTGTATGATGGCGACGCCTTCCGCACTGTCGGACTGCACAATCCACCAACCGAATTCGCCGCACGGCTCGATGAAGTGATCCGACCGCACCCGGAAAGTGGTCTTGCCGCCATCGTCCGAACCAGAAAAGTGGTGCATATCGACGACATTCGAACGCGCAGGCCCTACCTCGAAGGGAATCGAGCTGTCGTAGAGCTTGCCGACCTTGCCGGCGCCCGTACGCTTCTCATTGTTCCGATGCTGAAGAAAGACCAACTCATTGGTGCGGTCAGTATCTACCGCCAAGAGGTCCGCCCATTTACTGAGAAACAGATCGAACTCGCCAACAGTTTCGCTGCGCAAGCGGTGATTGCCATTGAAAATGTTCGCCTGCTCAACGAACTGCGGGAATCGCTTCAGCAGCAGACGGCAACTGCGAATGTACTCAAGGTCATAAGTCGCTCGACATTCGATTTGCAGACTGTGCTCGATACTCTCGTGGAATCGGCAACGAGGCTATGCGACGCCGACCATGCCTGGCTACTTGAACGAGAGGGCGAAATTTTACGCTGGCGCGCGAGCTTCGGGCATGCAACCGCCGTGCATGATCAAATCAGCACCTTCTTCAAAATTAGAGAGATTCCCATAGACAGAGGCAGCGTAACCGGACGGACGGCCTCTGAAGGCAAAGTCGTTCATATTCATGACGTGCTCGCTGACCCGGAATATACCTGGAATCAAGCGCAAAAGATTGGCGGATACCGGGCCGCGCTCGGTGTCCCCTTGCTGCGCGAGGGGAATGTTGCCGGCGTGCTGTTCATCGCCAGAACTGCGGTACAGCCGTTCACGGACAAACAAATTGAGCTTGCCACGACCTTTGCGGACCAAGCCGTGATCGCCGTTGAAAATACCAGGCTGTTCGGCGAGTTGCAGAAGCGGACTGATGATCTATCCGAGTCGCTGCAGCAGCAGACGGCTACGGCCGAAGTGCTCAAGGTTCTTAGTCGTTCGACATTCGACCTTCAAACAGTGCTCGATACCCTCGCCGAGTCAGTTGCGCGACTCTGCGAGGCGTTCGACTCAGTCATCGTGTTGCGCCATGGCGAGGGCCTCCGTGTCAGGGCGCATCACGGTCCTATTCGGATGGATTTCACGGAGTGGCCCATCGGCCGTGGGTGGGTCACCGGACGTGCATTTGTCGATCGCGTGCCAGTCCATGTCCATGACCTTCAGGCCGCCGTCGGCGAGTTCCCCGATGGCGGCGAGATGGCCCTTCGTCTCGGTCATCGGACGATTCTGGCTGTTCCTCTGCTGAGGGAGGGCGAGGCGGTTGGCGCGCTGGTGATCCGCCGTACGGAAGTAAAGCCATTTACGGACAAGCAGATTGAGCTGGTCGAGACCTTCGCGGACCAGGCGGTCATTGCGATTGAGAACGTAAGACTGTTCGACGAGGTTCAGGCCCGTACACGCGAGCTCACGGAATCGCTGGAGCAGCAAACGGCGACTTCGGAAGTGCTGAAGGTCATTTCAAGTTCGCTCAATGATCTGAACCCCATTTTCGAGACGATCGGCCAACGGGCCGAAAAACTCTGCGAAGCCGAGATCAGCGTCATTTCCATGGTTGATGGAGATCTCATTCGCTTGGTTTCGATCAACGGGATAGCGAAGGAAGGCGTTGCAGCGGTGCGCCGCGTATATCCCATGAAACGCGACGGTGAAACGGTCACGGCACGTGCGATACGGTCCTCAAAAGTCTGCCATGTAGCCGACGTGTTGAACGATCCTCTTTATGAAAGCAAGGACGCTGCGCGTGCGAGCGGCTTTCGTTGCTGCCTAGCCGTGCCGATGGTTCGCGATGGGCAGGTGGTTGGCGCGATTTTCGTCGCGCGGAGAGAGTCGGGACATTTCGCGGATGCACAGGTCGCCCTTCTCAAGACATTTGCTGACCAGGCCGACATCGCAATTGAAAATGTGCGGTTATTTAATGAAACCAAGGAAGCACTCGAACAGCAGACCGCCACCGCTGACGTGCTCAAGGTCATCAGTCGCTCGGCCTTCGATCTGCAAACTGTTCTGCAAACGCTTGTTGAATCGGCAGCCCGGCTTTGCGACGCCGAGCAGGGAACCATCACACGTCAAATCGACGGAAAGTTTTATCGTGCGGCCACGCACGGCTTTTCAGCTGAATTTACCGAAATGGTCAAGGATGTGCCCGTGCAATTTGAGCGCGGCTCTGCCACGGGAAGAGCACTCGTCGAACGAAAGATCATTCACATTCCTGATGTGCGCGCAGACGCCGACTACACATTTGATGAAGCGATAAAATTAGGCAAATTCCGAACGGTACTTGCCGTTCCAATGCTGCGCGAGCACGTGGCAATCGGTGTTCTGACTCTGACGCGCAAGGAGGTCCGCCCTTTTACTGAAAGGGAATTCGAGCTTGTCACAACCTTTTCGGACCAAGCGGCGATCGCGATCGAGAATGTCCGGCTGTTCGACGAGGTGCAAAGACGCACGGAGGAGTTGACTGAATCGCTTCAGCAACAGACGGCAACATCGGACGTTCTTAAGGTCATCAGCCGCTCGACGTTCGATCTTCAGGCGGTGCTCAATACTCTCGTCGAATCGGCCGCTCGGCTTTGCGAAGCGGATATGGCGTCCATCAATCGTGAAAAAGATGGTGTCTATCAGCAGGCCGCATCTTACGGATTTGCGCCCGAATACCAGGCCTATATGAGCCGCCATCCAATTGCGGCAGGGCAGGGCTCGGTTGTCGGGCGCGCTGTGATGCACGGTGCAACCATTCATATCCCTGATGTTTTAGCCGATCCGGAGTA